>JGI12278J13113_1000091_pt1 | contig 29550 bp, 23 predicted proteins | sample HotLakmasection2_FD_13113 | JGI IMG/M metagenome (IMG submission 13113)
CGGGCAACCCCGGCTGTGGTCAGAGAGTGAGGTGGAGTTGCTGGAAGCGGTGGTGGATCAGGTGGCGATCGCCATCGACCAGGCAGAACTCTACTCCCGCAGCCGTGCCGCCGCCGCCGCCGCCGAATCCCAGGCAAAACAACTGAGCGACGCCCTGGAAAACCTGCAACAAACCCAGGCACAACTCATCCAAACTGAAAAAATGTCGAGTTTGGGACAGATGGTGGCGGGTATTGCCCATGAAATCAACAACCCCGTCAACTTCATCAACGGCAACCTGGTTCATGCCAACAACTACACCAAAGATTTGCTGCACTTGCTGCGGTTATATCAGGATGTGAGTCCTGAACCACCGCCCGAAATTCAGGTGGCGATGCAGGCGATCGACATTGACTTTGTGAGCGATGACCTGCCCAAGCTAATGGCGTCGATGAAGATTGGAGCCGATCGGATTCGTCAGATTGTCCTTTCCCTGCGCAACTTTTCTCGGCTGGATGAGGCGGAGAAAAAGCCCGTCGATATCCATGAAGGCATCAACAGCACCCTGCTGATTCTACAAAATCGCATGAAAACCTGCCCGGATGGTGGCAGCATCCAGCTTGTGAAAGACTATGGGAATTTGCCCCTGGTGGAATGCTACGCCGGGCAGTTGAACCAGGTGTTCATGAACATTTTTGCCAATGCGATCGATGCCCTGGAAAACCATCCTGAACCCCGCTGCATTGTTGTGCAAACGCGCTTCACTCCAAAGGACCCAACTATCGATCCAAACGGTGCGGTGCCTCCCCATGCTCCGGGGGATGTGACCATCTCCATTTGCGACAACGGACCGGGGATGTATGCCGAAACGCGCGATCGCCTCTTCGATCCCTTCTTCACCACTAAACCCGTAGGCAAGGGAACAGGTTTGGGCTTGTCCATCAGCTACCAAATTGTGGTGCAAAAGCACAACGGTTTCCTGGAATGCCGCTCCGAAACGGGCAATGGCACCGAATTTATCATCACCATTCCCTGTCAACAACCCCAGGATTCCGTGATCACCGAAATCCAGTAGAGTTCTGAATGCACCTGATTTTGGGTGTGTAGCATCGCCCACACACCCAAAATCAGGTGCATTCAGGATTACCCAATCTTTGCTAATCCGTTGCTATCGGCAGATGTCACAGGTTAGAACCAGTCACTACCGTGATGTTAGACAGATTTATTCTTGCCGACAGTCCCAGGTCGCAAAAGGTAATCTGTGCTGTCATACCAAAAGTCTTCGAAAACCAAAACCAGATGTTTTTTTGAAACGAGCGGGCGTTTCAAAAAAATATCTGAAGTGGGCTTTTAGAGCGTTGGTATTCCAGGAGAACTGTTTAATTTGGGGGGAGAGGGGCGATCGCACTTCTCATCCCTATTCATTTACGGGTTGCAATGGTGATTCAAACGTTCAGAAATCCAAAAACAAAAGAGTTCCTGCGGGTTGTGCTGGCAGTGTGCATGGTCATTGCTGGAATTTTGCACTTTGTCGCTACCGAGCCATTTGTGCGGATCGTGCCTGAAGCACTGCCTGCGCCGGAAGCTCTGGTCTATGCCAGCGGAGTCATTGAGATTATGCTCGGCATCGCCCTACTCTTGCCACCCGTGAGCCAGGTTGCCGCCTGGGGCTTGGTCATTCTGTTTATTGCTGTCTATCCTGCCAATATCAACATGGCGGTTAACGGGATCGAAATCGAGGGAGTCCCCAATGCCTGGTGGTTTCAATCCATTCGGTTGCCGTTCCAGTTTGTTTTAATAGCCTGGGCATACTGGTACACCAGACCCGACAACAATCCTGATCAAGCCTCGTTGTTGCCGCGATCGCCCCACTCCTAAGGATCACGTATGAAATAAAACCCGGAATTTTTGATGAGAAGCGCGGCATTGCCGCGCTTCTCATCAAAAATTCCGGGTTTTATTTTATTTTCAATCCTAATGGTGAAGAAATAATGGTGAAGTAATGCCAAAATCCTCACGCGGCTGTTAGTAGGGCAGGCTCCAGCACGCCCTGGTAAAAGGTGCGCAACTGTTGTGTCGCTGCTGCCCATCCCCATTTTTCGGCTTCGAGGCGGGCGTTGTGGCGCAGGACATCACGCTCCTCAGGGTTGGCAAGGAGGCGTTGGGTAGCGGCGATCGCCCCCTCATCATCCGTCGGGTCAAACAGATACCCGTTCACTCCATCTGTCACGATATCAGGAATGCCACCCGCATTCGCCGCAATCACGGGACAACCCGCCGCCATCGCTTCCAGCAGAACCAGCCCCAGGGTTTCCGTGCGCGACGGGAAAATGAACGCATCCGCCGAAGCAAAGGCAGCCCCCAACGCTTCCCCGGTGCGATAGCCCGCGAAATGGGTGGGTGTATCCGCAAAGAAAGCTTCTAACTCTGCCCGATGGGGACCATCGCCCACCAGCACCAGCCGAGCATTGGGAATCGCCTCCAGCACAGGCTTAATCCGCTCAATTTCCTTCTCCGCCGACAGCCGACCCACATAGAGCAACAGCGGCGCATCAGGGTTACCTCCCGACAGTTCTGCCCGCACTTCGCGGCTGGCAAGCTCTGGGCGGAACAACTCCGTATCTACGCCCCGCTGCCATACCGTGACCCGCTCAATGCCGTGGCTCGTCAGCGCATCCTGCATTGCCGTCGAGGTACAGAGGTTAATCTGTGCCTGGTTATGCATCAACTTCAACAATTCCCACAACACCCCTTCCAGCATCCCCAAGCCATAGTGCTCCAGGTACTTCGGCAGGTGCGTGTGATACGACGCGACCAGCGGCACATTCAAAGATTTTGCATAATACAACCCACCCAAGCCCAGCACCGCTGGATTCACCAGGTGAATCAAGTCGGGCTTAAACAGTTCCAGACTTTGCCGAATTGAGGGGCGAGGTAGGGCTAGTTTTAGCTCTGGGTAAAGCGGCAGAGGAAACCCAGGAATACCGCAAATCTGTGCCCCCCGATATTCTCGCAAACCTCCGTCTGGCGAAAACACCAACACCTGATCGCCCATCCGTTGTAGATGGTCAACAGTGTGGCTCAAGCGCGTCACAATGCCGTCAACTTTGGGCAAAAAGGTTTCGGTGAAAAGGGCAATACGCATAAACGCCGCGACTCTAATTCAAAAACTAACAAAGCAAACCAGGACTTAAACCCAAAGATCTGCGACTCCTTCCAGAAGCCGCAGATCTAGCGGATATCCTTAGCCCTTCCACTTCACGCGAGGCAGAATTTCCTTCTCATCTACCCGATCCTTGTACTTCACAGCGAAGTTGAGCAGTGAATCCAGCAGCGAGTCAGATAGGAAGTGAGGCTGCAAGCCCAGGTCAATCAGGCGTGTATTCTTGGCGTTGAAGTAGTGCTCCTCCAACTCCACACGGGGGTTATCCAGGTGATTGACTTCAATGCTCAGCCCAATCTTGGAGCCAGCTTTTTGCACCATCGTGGCGATGTCGCCGATGCTGAACAATTCAGTGAATTGGTTGAAGACGCGGAACTCGCCCGCATTGGCTGGGTTGTTGATGGCAATCTCAATACAACGAACGGTGTCGCGAATATCGAGGAAACCACGGGTTTGTCCGCCCTTGCCATATACGGTAAGAGGATGCCCGATCGCCGCCTGGATACAGAAACGGTTCAGGGCTGTACCAAACACACCATCGTAGTCGAGGCGGTTGATCAGCAACTCATCCATACCCGTTTCTTCGGTCAGCACACCGTAAACGATGCCCTGGTTCAGGTCGGTTGCCCGCAATCCCCAAATCTTGCACGCAAAGTGGATGTTGTGAGAATCATGAACCTTGCTGAGATGGTAGAAAGAGCCAGGCTGTTTGGGATAGGGCAGGGTGTCTTTGCGCCCGTTGTGCTCAATGGTGATGTAGCCTTCTTCGATGTCGATGTTGGGCGTGCCATATTCGCCCATTGTGCCGAGCTTCACCAGATGGCAAGTGGGGAAATGCTCATGCATTACATAGAGCAGGTTGAGCGTACCGATCACGTTGTTCGCCTGGGTGAGAACGGCGTGTTCCCGGTCGATCATAGAGAAGGGGGCAGAACGCTGTTCTCCGAAGTGAACAACGGCATCGGGCTGAAATTGCAGCATCGCCTTTTGCAAAAATTCATAATTGCAGAGGTCGCCGATGAACAGGTCGATGCTCTTGCCTGTGAGGTCGTTCCAGCGCTGAAGCCGTTGTTGGATGGGAGCAATGGGGGTCAGGGTGTTGATGCACAGCTCGTTGTCCCAGTGTCGCCGCACGAGGCTGTCCAGGATCCCCACGTCATGCCCATGATTTGACAAGTAGAGGGCGGTTGCCCATCCGCAATAACCGTCACCACCAATAACAAGGACTCTCATTTGCTTCAGCCATACTTTACGAATACTCCGCTAAATCTATCAGGTTTGTGTCCCCTTTGAGTCATTCGAGTTTTTAATGACAATGGTTTTCTTGCTGACGGGGATCAAGATATTACGGCAAATTCAGGGCAAAGTTGGGATTATGGCGAGAATTTTGGCGATCGCACTCATGCCTGTCTTATTCTTTTTGAGTAGATAAGTAGCCTTCGATCAGCAAATCCGAGCCGATCGCCTCCCATCTCACCCGCTCCAGTGGCAAGGCGTCGGTCATCTGTGTGAACCCCAGTTCTCCTACGGGAGACGGGGCGTTTTCCCCACCAATAATTTTGGGAGCGATGAATGCCAGGACTTTTTGAATGCAGCCATCGGCGATCGCCCGTGCTGCCAGTTTTCCGCCACATTCCCACAACACCGACAGGCAGCCGCGATTATATAGATGGGCGTGGGCGATCGCCGGGGTCACGTCTGCCACCCCAATCAGCTCCACCCCTTGCTTTTCCAAGGTTGCCCATTTTGTTGGATTTGCCCCCTCTTGAGCAAAAACCAGCGTGGGCACTTCAGCGGTATTCCACAAATTTGCCTCATCTGGCAAATCCAGCTTCCGACTCAGTACCACTCTTAGAGGGTTGGGTCCCAGTCCGCGACTGGTTAGTTGGGGATTGTCCCGCCGCACCGTGTTGCTGCCCACCACTACGGCATCGCAGCCTGCCCGCAGCTCATGCACCCGGCGGCGGGAGTCCGGTGTCGTCACCCAGGCGCTATGCCCCGATGAAGCCGCAATCTTACCGTCCAGGGTCATGGCGTATTTCAAAATGCCAAAGGGCTGTTGGTACAGGATGCGATGCACAAACGCTTCATTCAGCCGCTGGCACGCTGCTTCTTCCACCCCTACCGTCACCTCAATGCCTGCTTCCCGCAGGCGTGCAATGCCGCTACCAGCCACCTGGGGGTTGGGGTCTACCATGCCCACAACAACCCGCGCCACCTTCGCCCGCACGAGCGCTTCTGAGCAGGGGGGAGTGCGTCCGTAGTGATTGCAGGGTTCCAGGTTGACGTAGATGGTGGAGCCTGGAGTGCGATCGCCCGCCGCCCGCAGCGCAAATACCTCCGCGTGGGGTTCCCCGGCTTTGGGATGAAAGCCTTCCCCCACAATCTTGCCATCCTGTACCACCACCGCGCCGACCATCGGGTTCGGTGCAGTTTGCCCCCGTGCCTGCTGGGCTAACTCCAGACAACGCTGTATCATCTTTGCGTCTACCCCAGCAGCATCTAGCTGATTCATCCTGACCTTCCCAACTATTTAGATAAATGTTTGCCGAACATAGCTGCAAGCTCTGTTTCACAATCCTATGCTTTGAAGCTACTGAAAAAAATCGGAAGTTGTCAGTCGTTCGTCCTCGTTCTATAGCGTTTTGCAAGCGCTTTAAGTGCAGCACATGGGAGGGGCGGCGCACCGCGCCGCCCCTCCCATGTGCTGAAGCAACTTGCGCACCGCTATATTTGAAAAAATAGAGCGTGTTTGCAAAAGTAGAGCCAACCGCGCTGCCCTTGTCCTCGACTCTGCAAGTGCTCCAAGAATAATGAAGAATCCATTTTTAGGAGAGCGGGTGCGGCTTAGCCGCACCCGCTCTCCTAAAAATGGATTCTTCATTTTCTTGCTTAGCTATAAATGAAGGGCTTTGGGGTGTAGGCGCATTATCCAGCTACGGATTAGCGTGTTAGATTGCTTTGCATAGGCACATTCAGGTAACAAGAATGACGTTTAGTGATGTGGTTGAGGTGGTAAAAAACCTTTCCGTCGATGAAAAACGGGAACTGCAGATGTTGTTGCAACAGTATCTCCGCGAGGAACGCCGTGATGAGATAGATGCCAACTTCAAAGCTGCACAACGGGAAGATCAGACTGGCGAACTGGAATATTCCTCCAACATCCATGAATTGAAGCAAATGCTTGAGGAATAGTCGTGGAAGTAGGTTTCAGTTCTTCATTCAAGCGAGCGTTCAAAAAACGCATTAAAGGCAATGCGGAGCTAGAAGCGAAATTCTGGAAGAAGTTGGAGCAGTTCACGACCGACCCATTCGACCCAAGCCTGAGAACCCATAAATTGTCTGGCAAGCTTAAGGATGCCTGGAGTTTCAGTGTGGACTATGATGCGAGAGTCCTGTTCTACTTCACAACAGACACAAAAGCCGTGTTCGTAGACATCGGAAGCCATGACGAGGTTTACTAAGGATTAAAAACGAAATAAAGCCCAGAATTTTTGGATGAGAAGCGCGGCATTGCCGCGCTTCTCATCCAAAAATTCTGGGCTTTATGTCACATGTGATCTTAAACGCCAAAGGGTGCTGCCCTTCTGTCCCTTGCAACAATTCTGCAACCGTGCTTAAAAAATTAGAAGGAAATAATTAGATAGCCATCCTGGAACTTTGCTCCCGTGACCTGTTTCCCCTTCAATTCTTGGGGTAGAGACAGGTTATGGCGCTGATCGCCTGCTTCGACGGTGACTTCAGGACCATACTGGGTGAGCTTGACCTGAGATTTGTCGAAGCCGGGGAGGAAGAGGGCGACCTTGCGTTCTGCCAGGTTGACAGACATGGGGCGGGGAGCCTGGTTCGCGTCGGTGAGCTTGGGAAGGGCATCGACCAGCGGTTGCCAACCCCGTCCGGGATAGCTGGGAATGGGTGTGATGGGCAGAGGTTGAAATTCCTGAGTTGCCTCTCCCGTTTCGGAGGACTGGTTGACCAGTACACCACCCACCGTCAGCCCAACCTGCTGGGCTGCACCCCAGAGGTACTTGGCAGTGGCGATCGCCACCTCATCATTCGTCGTCACCAGATAAGCCAGCACCCGGTTCGGATTCGTCACTGCTGCCTTGCCGTCGTCCAACATATTGGTTGCCCGTGTGGCTTCGGGGTTAGAGAACAAATCCCCCGACCAGTCCACATTCAACACCGCGCTGCTGACGGGCTGAATGAACGGCGATAGGGCTCTGTAGAAATCCGAATCCGTTAATACCTTGCGAAACCGACGCACGTACCAACTGGCAATTTCAGGCATTCCCAGCATTCGCAAAGTAGTCTGGTCGCCGTCGCCATCATAAATCAGCACATCATACTTGCCGCTGGCGTCAAACTCGCGCAGCGCATTGAGTGCCAGGGCGGTGTCCATCCCCGGCAAAATGCCCAATTCCTGGGCAAACACCTTTTTTAAGAAGGGACTGCGGATATATTTTGCTTCCTGGGCTTTGAGTTCGTCCCACGATCGCTCCAAAAGCACTGTCGTCTGGAGTTGCACCGCCTGCAAATTCGGAGCAACGTCCTGGGGATCGGCGGCAACGGAGGATCCGAGAAGTCGCTCAAAGGCGACCGAGGGATCTTGGCTGGCGAGCAACACGCGCTTTCCCTGGGCAGCCAGTTGGTGCGCAGCGGCGATCGCCACCGTCGTGCGACCTGTGCCGCCTTTCCCCAAAAACGTGAGAATCAAACTCATGATTCATTCATCCACTCAATACAATGCCCCTCTTCAGAGCTAACCCATGAATCCCTTAGCCAACAATGGCAAGTTCATCCTCGAAATACCAGGCAGAAAATCCGTCGTCAAATGCAACGATGAATCCTACGCCACTACCATCTGTCATTTTGTAACCCTGGATAACTCCAGTCTGCCCCAAGCGTTGGATAACTGCCTGATTTGCCCGATCTCGTAAACGCTGTACGCGCACCTTTTGACCAACTTCCATGTCTGCCGTAACTACCCGCATAACAAAACAAACATTGTCAGTGTATCAGCGTATTGTCCCCCCTCAGCGGGTTTTTCAGGGATGAGGAACCCCTGACTTTCTGCCACGGGCTCGGGTTAAAGTAATGCATGTATTCCGTCTTCCCGCTTTGCCTAAAACTTCAACTGGAACATTGCCTGAAACTTTACCTGAAATTGAGTCGTGGAGTTTTCTAACCCCCGACCCCAAAACTCAGGGTAGGGGCGAAAGGAATAAGGGGCGAAAGGAATAAGGAACATAGACAAATTCGGCAAAACTATAGACAAATTCGGCAAAACGAACGAAAGCTATGCTGGCAAAACGAATCCTTCCCTGTTTGGATGTAAAAGCAGGACGTGTAGTTAAAGGTGTGAACTTTGTCGATTTAAAGGATGCGGGTGATCCGGTTGAACTGGCGCAGGCATATAACGATGCCGGAGCCGATGAACTCGTCTTCCTCGACATCACAGCGACCCACGAAGATCGGGACATTATCTTCGACGTAGTGTATCGAACTGCCGAACAGGTCTTCATCCCTCTGACGGTAGGGGGTGGCATCCAATCCTTAGAAACTATTAAAAAATTGTTACGAGCCGGAGCCGATAAGGTCAGCATCAACTCTTCAGCGGTGCGCGATCCCGACTTTATCAACCGGGCAAGCGATCGCTTTGGCGACCAATGCATTGTTGTCGCCATTGATGCCCGTCGCCGGGAAGACCCCCAAAATCCTGGCTGGGACGTGTATGTGCGCGGTGGGCGGGAGAACACCAGGCTAGATGCTCTGGCATGGGCGGCAGAGGTCGCAGAGCGGGGCGCAGGGGAAATTTTGCTTACCAGTATGGATGCCGATGGCACCCAGGCAGGCTACGACCTGGAGCTGACACGGGCGATCGCCGAGCGCGTCCAAATTCCTGTTATCGCTTCTGGCGGAGCCGGAACCTGCGACCATATCTACCAGGCACTCACCGACGGCAAAGCCGAAGCCGCTCTGCTTGCCTCCCTGCTGCACTACGGGCAGCTAACCGTCAGTGAAATTAAAACCTATCTCACCGATAAGCAAATTCTGGTACGGAATTAGAGCCATCTTCCTGAGGAACTGTTACAATACGAAACAAATAGAACAAATTTTTTTGTATTTATACAGTTCTTCCTCTTTGATAAATGTTTCTTATCTTGCTGATCGTAATTCTTTTAGTTGGTTGGGCGCTGCACTTGATGCAGCAGGCAATGGATCAGCGCGAGTTTTCCCTAATGTTGGCGGGTTTCCTGGTGTCTGTTGCCGCCGCTGCCCTGGTGAGTGTCTACTTTCTAATGGGCAATTTCATGGGCTATATGAACCAGATTGCGACCCAGGCAGAGTTGCATGCCGAATATTACGAATATGCCGACTTCTTCTTTCCGGCAGAGCTAGTGATTGAAGACAGTGCTGATAATCGGATTGAGATGGCTGATTCCACTCGTTCCCTGTCCACAATGAACTAGTCAGTTGTACACATCATACGTATTACAAGACAGCCCGTTAGATTACCCGTAGTAACCCTGTAGTCATACCTATAGTCAAACTATTACAGAAATTATCTCAACAGCTTCGCCATTTTTCTAAAATCCTTGACTTTTCATGTGCCCCGCGCACGCAAAGTCAAGGATTTTATTTGATCTTCAGTCCTTAGCGCTTGGCGGGCAACTACTCCCAAAGGCTACTGGTTTCTAAAGGGACTTCTGACTTTTGGGCTTCTAGCGGGAGAAAGATAGTCAGAACTTCCCCTTGCTGGGGACGTTGTCGCACAATCAATTTGCCACCAAGTGCCTGAAAGAGATTTTTGGTGACTGCCAGATTGAGGCTAAGATTTCCAGTTTCGGGTTGGAACATGAGCAACTGCCCCAGCGATTTGAGGGGAGTGACTGTGCGATCGCACCCCTTCATCATGGGATTCTCTCTCTCCCCATCTTTCATATCCGATTGGAACTGAAGCTTAAGCTGCGATCCTGCCAGCATTACGGAGATCTGAATATGGCTGTTGATGGGCAGGGTTTGGGTAATGCGATCGACCAGCCCAGTCAAGACCTGATCCAGCATCGTGGGGTCTGTCACCACGAGGGGCAACTTTTTAGGTAAGCGCACATCCAGCGAAAGACTCCGCTGACTGGCAAGTTGCTGCCAACGAGGAACATGCTGCTTAAACAAATCGGTCAAAGAAATGGGAGCCAGCGAGGTCGGTGAAGACTTGGTGTGATCCTTTTCCAACTCTACTGCCCGGAAGATCAGGTTAAACCGATCAATTTGTTCCGTGCATTCCTGATCGATTGCGCTCAACCGCTTTAGCACTGTAGGGTTTAAGTCCTTGCGTTTGAGCAACAGCCGAGTCAGAGTGCGGATGGTTGTCAGGGGTGTACGAACTTCGTGGGCGATCGCCTGCAACAGTTCTGCATCAAAGCTTTCGGTATGTTGCGTCAGCGCCTCCAGCGACGATTGGGCGATGGACTCGTCCTTCGTCTGCCTCGCTTTCGATGCCTTGCCATTTCTACCATTCGGTGCTGCCGTCATTTCTTGGGACTGCATCATCCCATGGGTAAGAACGTCGGTACGGCGATCGCTCAAACGCCGCGCCCCCTCTTCTAACTCCATCGCTTCTGGTAACAACGCCAGCATCAACTGCCCAAACTCTGCCACCTGCCGATAGTCAGGAGTTTGGGGTACATAGGGTGTGACCAGCGATTCAATTTCTTGGAGCAAAGACGATTGGATAGACGACCCCAAAAACATCAGCCGTGCCTGCAACGCCTGCCATGCCCGCTCAATGGTTTCGGGTTCAAAAGAATAGAGGAACGCCGGAGCCCCTTCGGCAGTTTCACCCAACACCATTACCATCCGCAAGGTCGGGGTCATGATCCAGCAAAACTGCTCCGCCCCCAGGGGATCATTCGGCATGATGGGGACAGTCGAGGTTTGGGGATTGATCGACACCCGTGCCTGCCCTGAAGTCGGTAATAGGCGAAACGGCATCCAGGTGTTATTCCACAACGGTGTTGCGGTGAACGTCCAGTTGGCGATCGCCGTTTGCAATTCTGTTTGCCCCAACACAGGCGCAGGACCCGACAAAATAACGCCATTTTGCCAGGCTTTCGCGTCTGCCGGATTCGATGATTCTTTCGCTATTTCTAAATCTCGATGCAGCAAAACGTTGAGCGCGGCGATCGCCCCTGCCCATTCCCGTTCTGCACGTAAGCGCTGCTGTGCCGCCGACCGTTGCGGTTGGAACAACGCCTCACCCTGCATCAGGGTTTCACTAATCGTGGGAAAAAACCACTGATTCACCTCTACCATTCCTCAGCCCCTACCGTTTTGGGTGGGCGGTGTGCGGTATCGCTCCATGCAGTATACCCCGCTCCTTCCCTGCTCCAATGCGACTTTGGGCTTTTCATATCAGCTCTATATAACGAGGATAACGCCCACCAATGCCTCCGCCTAATCGCGATAACCGGACTTCAACCGTCGCTTTACCTCGTTGGCAGATCCCTAACCAAGGCGATCTCCAGAAAAGAATATCCCCATTTTTTGAGAGAGGGCGCGGCTTATCCGCGCCCTCTCTCAAAAAATGGGGATATTCTTTTCTGAAATCTCCCAGGATGATTACGGCTATAGGTAGTCATTTGGGTCGAGAGAAATAGACCGGGGAACTTGAGGCAATATTCTCCCGTCAGAAAAGACCCGTTCGGTTTTCACCCACGGGTTGCCGTACTCGTATCTAAGGAGAAATTACGGAGAATAGTAAAAGCAAGGCAACACCAAGGCTTGAGGTCGCTTTCTAGCGATTTTGCTCCTTATCTAGCAAGATGCTTAACTTATATCATCCTCTTGGAGGATTTCAGCCCCCTTTACTAGAACCTATTTTTGTATTACCATTGTAGTTCTACTTCAAAGTCATAACGACTTTAAGTTAAGCTAGTTTAAGTTAAGGCAGTTAAGGCGAAAGTTTGGGTTCGAAGTTGTGGCATCAGGTTGCAAGAGTTGAGTGGTGTATTGGACAACGCAGCGTATTGAATACAAGGCTAGTCAAATAACAAAACTAGATCGGGCAACGAGTTGAGAAAACAAAATCGACAGAGATGCGATTAGTGTAAAACTTAAGACTCATAGCTCGCAGGAGAAGTACTGGTATTGAGGATGATTCCCCAGGTTATTTTTTCCTCACTTTCGGTTTCTTCTGAAACACATCCCCTCTGTGTTTTTCCTGGTTGGTTCTTCTAATAAGCGTTCAGTCCAATTTATAAGCAGTTGTTTTGCTTGGCTACCATTCTGTTGAATCTTTATTGGTTATCGGGTTTCATGCAATTCTTCAGCATCTTCCCAATAGCGGTTCACTCAAAGTGTCCATCTAAAGTATTAAGGCGTATGGTAGAGAGTTTCTTTTCTGTTCCCTCGTCTTAACTAATGAGCTAAGCGAGGAGTGGTCATTTCTTCTACAAACTTACGGAAAACAGACCTGCAACAGACTGTCGAAACTCAAAAAGGGGAGACTCAAAGGCGAGACTCAGACCAGGTTAGCCAGAAATTTCAGAACCTACTCTACCGATTGGAAAAAAGCTGTAAATATCTACCAAAAAGGCTTTTAGCGATCGCCTTCCCCCAATCTCACCACACCCACACAGCTAGTTAGTTGGATTAGGTTGATTGAACGATTGATAAAACTTATCGAGAGTTCAGACAAGCATTATCTATTTCATTCTTGCATTTCACCTGTTTGACCGATTCGAAGGACACCAACTGTTGATTAATCTAATGGTACTTAGACAATTACTTGTTTGACGTTAGTTCTTTCACATTAGTTCTCAGACACTACTTTAGCTTGTTCTCATTCTCTTGTTCCCATTCTACTGTGTCTCGTTTCTGCAAAATCTCGTTTGAATCTCGTTTGTCTTCAATAACAACCGAATTCCTGCATTTTGCAACCTTCACAACAAGCTAATGTCAAATCTTTGAGACAGGTCTGAAACACCATGTAGATATTCCTTCGATAGGCTCATCTTAAACGCTTCGATCGCTTCCCTTTTGACTGTAGTGTTCCATTTCAATGGAGTTAAGTGGCAACCATGACGACCGCACATACCACAACCCCCAACCCCAAGAAAACTCTGTTCACTGCAGATATGGTGCGAACCTACCTGCATGAGATTGGTCGTGTGCCATTGCTGACTCATGAACAAGAGATTATTTTTGGAAAGCAGGTGCAACAGATGATGCGTCTGCTGGAGATTCAAGAAGAATTAACGGAAAAGCTGGATCGCAAACCCACGCGAGCCGAATGGGCAGAAGCCGCTAACGTCTCTGAAGAAGCGTTGGACGAAACACTTCGGGTCGGGCGACATGCTAAGAAGAAGATGATTGAGGCGAACCTGCGCCTGGTGGTAGCGATCGCCAAAAAGTATCAGAAGCGTAATCTGGAATTTCTCGACCTGATCCAGGAAGGCACGCTGGGTTTGGAGCGGGGTGTCGAAAAGTTTGACCCCACTCGGGGCTACAAGTTTTCGACCTACGCTTACTGGTGGATTCGGCAAGCTATTACACGGGCGATCGCCCAACAAGCCCGCACCATCCGTCTCCCCATCCACATCACCGAAAAGCTCAATAAAATTAAGCGGGCACAGCGGGAACTGGCACAAAAGTTGGGACATAGCCCCACTCCTGCCGACATCGCTGAAGAGTTAGGTCTGAAGCCCTCTGAAATCCGCGAGTTTTTGCTGATGGCGCGGCAACCCGTGTCTCTGGATCTCAAGGTTGGCGACAACCAGGATACAGAACTGCAAGACTTGCTGGAAGATGAAACAGCATCGCCCGAAACTTACACCGTGCAGGAGTCTCTGAAGCAAGATATTCAAGACTTGCTGGCAGAATTGACTCCGCAGCAGCGAGAAGTGCTTACCCTGCGCTTTGGTCTTGATGATGGCAAAGAGTTGTCTCTCGCAAAAGTTGGGCAGCGCATGAATATCAGCCGGGAGCGGGTACGCCAGCTCGAACGGCAAGCACTCGACCATCTCCGTCGCCGCAAGGCAAATGTGCGGGGGTATTTGGCAAGCTAGTTTTTGCTGCCCAAGCCAACAGTCTTCTAGTTCTCAGATGTTCAGCACAGTGCTGTTGATTTCCTGAACCGCCTAGAGAATAAAGAGGGGCAAGTTGGCAGGCAAGAAAATTAAGAAGGGGATGGCGATCGCCATCCCCTTTTTTTGCACAGTTTTTAATTTCTTGCTTAGCGCTAAAAATTTACGCATTCTCACTCAACCGCATATCAATAGGTTCGATAGGATCTTGGACATCGGCGTTCTATGGGACATCCGTTGCTGGAGATACAAATCTCAATTGAATTTCAACGAGATTTTCTAGAGGAGCATCTATAATCTACTGGGCAGATTTCACTGCTTGCCGTCCCAGAAGCGCTGACGTATTAGCCTTGAAGCTGATGCCAACGATCTAATTTGGGTGAGTCGCATCAGCCGCTCCACCTCCCTCCGGGTGAAATCCGGACAAGATTTTTGAAGATTTCATGATGGTTTTTGACCGCAAGGAGGGCAGTCTAATTCTAACTAACTGCTCGCTGGGGAGACCTCACCCAGGCACCTTCCAAAAACTGATTGCAGACCACACAGCCAATCTTGGAGACCGTCATTATGGCAGATGGGAATTCTTTTGAAACCGCACGAAGAAAAAACCCTTCACGAACCGGAAAAACCGTAAACAGCACCCTGGGTGGAGGCGATACGGATGATTTCTATGCCTTTAGAATTCCCTTTACCAGGGGAACCATTGACTTTGGGCTAACCAACATTCCCAGTGGCTTCAACTTCAACTTGGAAGTTTATGACAGCAATCAGCGGTTGGTGCGAAGCTCAAATCGTCCAGGCAATCGGGATGAAAGTATTAACCTCAATGTTAACCGGGGCGACTACTTCGTGCGGGTTCTGCAGGCAGACTCGTCCTCGGCAAGTGGTCGTTACAGTCTTACCCTCCAGTCCAACCCTGATCGTGCCGGTAACGTCCGTGGTGGTGCTCGGAACTTGAACGAAGTGCTGGTCAACAATTCTGTGACTGTTCGTGATTTTGTTTCACAGGGCGATCGCCGTGATTTTTACGAAGTCACATTAGATGAACGATCCACAGTCGAACTAACGTTCCGCTCATTTGAGCCAAATTCTAATGTTTTCTTTGAGGATGGAACAGGTACAAACCCTAACCAGACAGGTTTTCGTACTGTTGAGAAAATCTTGGATGCAGGTCTACATGCTCTGAGAGTTGTTCCTGTACCCGGTACTGGCAGAGGCGTTGCAACTCGCTATAGCCTTCAGGTCGATATCACTCCTACTACCACTGGTGGTGGCGGCGGCGACGGTGGTGGCGACGGTGGTGGCGACGGTGGTGGCGGCACCACCCCTCCTGCAGACAATGTGGGTAACGACTTTGAGGCGGCTCGAACGATCGCCGTTCGCTCCACAGAAACCACCTTTGCAGACAACATTGGTGGCTCCGATATTTCCGACTTCTACCAATTCACCACCAGTTCAATCGGAGATCTGGATCTGGGTGTTTCGGGCAATAACCAGGCTATTCAGTTCAACCTGTTTAACGGACAACGCCAGTTCGTGGTTACTAATACGAATGGACTGTCTATTCCAGATTTCCAGCCTGGAACCTATTTCCTGCAACTGAGACCTGCAACCGCTGGAGCACCCTCTTCCCCCTACACCCTCAGTACGCTTCTATCGCCTGTTGATCCGATCGGCAATACCTTCGGCACAGCCAAGCTGATTACGGTTGATACAACCCAGGGCACCGAATCAGATGGGGTGGGTGGAACAGACCCCGCTGACTTCTTCCGCTTTAATGCCGGAACCGCAGGCGACCTGCAACTGAGCTTGACAGGAACCACCCAACCGCTGTCACTAACTCTGTTCAACTCCTCACAAACTGCCATCCGCACCAGTACAAACAATGTCCTGAATTTCTCCGGGCTGACGACGGGTAATTATTTCATTCGGGTTTCGCCGTCTACCTCGGGTGCGCCGTTCTCTGCTTACAATCTCCGCACACTGTTGGCTCCTGACCGAGTTGGGGATGCTGAAGCTGATTCAACTCTGGTAACGGCTCCTGGCAATGACACGACGTTTCCAACCCTGGGTTCAACCCCGCAATCTTACGAAGACTTTGCAGGCGGCGGCGATGTCGATGTGTTCCGGTTTGTGTTTGACCAGCCCTACAATTTCCTATCCATGAGCCTGGAAGGGTTGACTCAAAACCTCGACATGGAATTTTACCGGGAAGGTAGTCTGGCAACGAAGGTGACCTCGGCTCTAGGAGGAACCACTGCGGATGCTTTGGAAGGAAATGTTAGCGCTGGAACTTACTTCCTGCGGATCTTTTCGCCTACAGGCAATACGGCTTCCAGTTACGACCTCAGGATGTCGGTAGATTCGGACGATCGCCGTCCCAGCATCACCCGTGATGTTTTCCCCGAAGGTGATTCCGATGCCCGCTTCCTCACAAATGTGGCTAACCTCAGCTCTATCTTCTTCTCTGGACAGGATGAGGATGGGAGAGGACTCTTTAGAAGCCAGGGTAGCCTGGACACCACTCTGAAGGTTGGAGATTTTGACAACATTACAGGGATTGCTGCGGTTGGTAGCTCGGTCTATATTGCTGGCGATCGCAGCGCCACCGGACTGGAACTCTACCGTTGGACACCCGGTAGTGATGCCAACAATTTGCTGGGACAAATTTCCCTGGTTGCCGATTTGACCCCTGGAACAGTTGGTTCGGCACTATCTGACCTGACGGTTGTTGGCAATAACCTCTACTTCCGAGCCGGTCCAGATGGTAGCCCTCAAGTTGGCGCACTGTACCGGGTAACTGGCAATTCGGCTCCGGTTATTGTCGATGACGAAGCTCCGCCAGCAGAGCTGACGGTGGTGGGCACAACCCTCTACTACACGGTAGATTTGGCTGGGACGCGCGATCGCCTGCGGAGTATTACAAATGCAGGAAGTGCAACTCCTACAGCTCCAGCCACTTTAACCAACTTTGGAGACAAGGAAATCGTAAGGGTTAGAAACCTGAGCGCTGTTGATAGCGACGGTGATGGAGTGAAGGATGACCTGTACTTTATTGCTGAGGAGTTAGTCAGTCCAGATTTGACGGCAACCACCCAAAACGAGGAATGGCGACGGCTGGATAGCAGTACAACCATCTCGACCTATGACGTTACAGGTGATACCAGTGATGGAGCCAGTTCAACCGCTATCGAGCCTACATCGATCGCAGTTGCAGGGGGCTTTGTCTACTTCGTTGGCGACAGCGGCAGTGGATTTGTAGAGCTATTCCGAGCATCGGAGACCGCTAGTGGGGACGTTACTGTGGAAGCTCTGCCTTCGCTGAGCGGTGGAAGCTTTACCTCCTCTAATCCTTCGAATTTGATTAGCTACGAGGGCTCTCTGTTCTTCAATGCAAATGATGGAACAGGCCAGGCGCTCTTGGTGATCGCTACGCCAGATCAGGCAAGCGCTTTGGTCGCTTCGGATATCGACAAGGTCAGCCTGAACAGCACCGGCGATACCAATCCAGCCAGCTTTACGGTTGCCAGCGGAATCCTCTACTTCGTTGCAACTACAACAGCCGATGGACGCGAGGTCTGGAGCTATGACGGCACGACTCTGAATGATCCAACAAATAGTAACAATTATGAGCTATCGTTCGATATTGCTCCTGGTGATGCGAGTTCAGATCCTGAAGATCTGATTACCGCTGGAGGAACTGTAATTGGTGGACGGCTCTTTTTCACGGCAAATGACGGCACCAGCGGTCGTGAGGTGTGGGTGATCTAATTTTGGATTGGCGATTTTAGATTTTTGGATCGAGAATCGTGCCATTCCATCAGTTCCTTGTTTGGCATTTGTAACCGTCTATTTGAAAGCCTCACTTTTTGGAAAAGTGGGGCTTTTTTCTTTGTTGCTCAGCTCTAAAATTCAAAAGTAAAAGAAGGGGAAGTAGATGGATGGAATGTCAGTTATTACTCACATCATTTGCCACCTGGAAGCCAGAACAGCTAACAAATTCTTCGGATGATTTGCTGCTGGCGCTACAGCAGGTAGGGTTGCCCTCATCGATCGCTCTCCTGCGGCAAATTCCCGTCGATTTTGCGATCGCCCCTCAACAGGCGATCGCCCACTTTGAGGCACTTCAACCCCAGGGCATCGTCTGCTTTGGTATGGCAGAGAGTCGCGATCGCCTGGATCTGGAGCGGCGGGCAATTGGCGAAGATCAAACCCTGGAAACCTCCCTTCACCTGGAGGTGCTGAAGCAGGATTTGCGTTTTACCAGGATTAGCGACGATGCCGGACGGTTTGTGTGCAATGGGTTGTATTTAGCCCTGCTGGAATTTCTGCAAGCCCGCTATCCCGATCGCTTTGCGCTCTTTGTGCATGTGCCAATTCTGACGCCAGAAAATCGAGATGCGATTTTGCTCGATGTTTGGGCGATAATAAACCGTCTCGCCTTGGGGAACATTCCAACGGTTCAGCGCCGGGATGTTCCATCCATTCATTCCACCGGCTGAACCTTAGCACTTAGACCCACAACGCAAGATTTATGTTCTCTTTGCTTACGTCGCTGATGTTGGCACAAACGCCGCCACCCCAGGAATATGTGCGCCCGCAGGAGGTGCGATCGCTCCCCGGTTCCCTTGATGAAGTACCCGTCTTCAATAGCAACAGCCCCGAAAAAATTGGGGGAGAAGGGATTTTGCTTTCCACCTTTCCCCCCGAAGGTATGGCTGAACCGACAGCGCATCTCAACTTTGGCTTTGCCGGACGGTTTGATGTGTTTGCCCACCATGTTTATGGCGCAGTCGATCCCGAAGACTTGACCAGTATGTATGTTGGGGTGCTGGTTCACAATCCAGGGGATGTGCCGATTGAGATTGATGTGATCGAAGGGGCAAGCTACCTGAGCCAACCGGATGCACCTTTTATCTCACTGCCTCCCCTCATAGAAACACCGGAGGGGGATATGTTCGCGGGTCCGGGTAGTCGGGCGATGGGTGATGTGCTGCGGGGGCGGCAGCGAACAGACTTGCCGCCCACCGTGCAGATTGCCCCTGGGGAAGATGTGATGCTGCTGAATGCACCCATTCCTGTTGCAGAGCTGGATCCACCGTTGAATGGGCGATCGACGATGCTGCGGTTGCGCAGTGACGACACCGTTTATGTGGCGAGTCTGGCGATGTATGCCCGGCGCAACGAGGATGGCTCAGAGCGGGCACCGACGGCGGAGGAGTGGCGATCGCTCCTGGAAAGCGGCAATCTCTCTGTGCCCCGCGACCTCGCGCCGACTCCCCTGGATGCGACGGGGGAGTTCCGCTATGGCAGAGTGGCTGGGGTGGCGATCGGCTCTCGCTGGCAAACCACCGTCGCCGATACGGAAGACTTGCAATTTCTCAATATTCCCGCCCCCAACCAGGCAATTTCCTATCCCATCAGCAGCCTGGTGCGGGGGCAACTGGGGACAGGGCAGGTGCAGACAGCCCCAATGGTGGAGCGCTATCCCGATACGGCCTATCAGGCACATGGCAACTACGGCATCGAATATGACCTGCTTCTGCCGCTTTATAACCCCACCGACACGACACAGCAGGTGGCAATCCGCCTGGAGACGCCTATCAAAGAAGACACCCTGAGCCAGAACGGTTTGCGCTTTTTTGACCCGCTGCCTACTCAGACCTTTTTCCGAGGGGCGATCGAGTTGCATTATCGGGATGATGATGGACGGTTTCGGACGCGCTACTTTCACCTGGCGCAACGGCGTGGGCAGGAAGGCGAAAACCTGGTGCAGTTGGCGATCGCCCCTCAAAACCGTCGCCCTGTGAGAGTGCGCTTGCTCTATCCGCCTGATGCTACTCCACCCCAAGTGCTAACGATTTATACCCTCAGCGAGTGAGCCAGGAATATACGATTCTGAACCGCAGTAGACCAGCAGGAAATAGACCAGCAGGAAATAGACCAGCAGGAGATAGACCAGCAAGGCAATTGTCAGAATGATGAGCAAGAGGCGGACGTCTTTTGCTCTTTTTTGTGGGCGATCGTAGGGCGATCGTCATATCAGCAAAGAGCTGAATGATCGCTTTGAAGATAGCGCCGCGAAATCCAGGGTAGAACAAATATTTTTTGGAGAAAGCAGTACACCGCCTTCACCAAAAGCATCATCCTGCTTCTGGAGCAACACCTTCGCCATTTTTCCAAAATCCTTGATTTTATGTTCTTGCAAGTCCCCTACATAATTTCAGCGACGATTAAGAAAGCTTGAAAAACAAGCGTTTCAGGACTTCATGCAAATTTTCTTTGGGTCAAGAATTGTAACGGAAACGTCATTTTGCCTGGAAGAATAGATGCAGAATTTGTAAAATAGAATACAGAAAAGAATAACGTTCATCTCTTCAGTTTCTTGCTTTTAAGCTTGATCGAGAGACGGAAGTAGGGGGAATTTCCCTGAAGGAACGCGCCTCATTTCTGGTCCCTACACAAGCCTGGAGGCGAAGACGTCATGATTTCCAACTTAATTGATGGTCTTACAATTGTTTTCATTGTTTCCGTTATGAGCTGCTTGCTGACACCTGCATTGATCTGGTTACTTTCCGATCGCTCTCACCCTACACAGCAAGTCTAGGCACCACTTTTGGCGCAGGATAGCTGCGTAACTAAGATCTCAGAAATCATTACCCTTAGGATCACGTACGAAATAAAACCCGAATTTTTGAAGAGAAGCGCGGCATTGCCGCGCTTCTCTTCAAAAATTCCGGGTTTTATTTGATTCACGGTCCTAAATCAGGGGATGTTTTGCCTTGTCTGGTAGTTTTTTGCAGGTTGCTATAGTCCTCAGGTAGTGCAGGTATACTCTAGCAAAACCCCACATCTAGTGGCATCATAAGTCGATACTCGCCTCTAGAGTTCTTGACCTGCTCTGTTTCTCTCAGACGCATGACCTACCCTCTCTCTGCTGCCAAACTGCAAACCTATTACCGTTGCCCGCTTGCCTACTACTTCCGCTACGAGCGACGGCTTCCTGGTGCAGCCTTCTATAGTTCTGCCGCTCTGGGCACATCTCTTCATCAAGCTCTGGCAAAAATTTACTATGAGTGGCACTATCAGGAACCGATTCCCCAGTGGGAATGGCTGGAACAGTGCTGGAACCAATATTCCAATGACCTTTCAGATAATCAAGTAGTAGAAGGGCGATCGATTTTGCAGCGCTACTACGAGCATTTCATTCGGAGCCAGAGCGCTCTACGTCGTCCGCTGGCGGTGGAGGGGCGAATTCAGGGCAAACTGCAAGTGGAAAATCTGGAGTTTGTGCTGTCGGGTCGCTACGATCGCCTGGACTACTTAGATGACGGGCTAGAACTCATCGATTACAAGTCCAGCAAAGATCCTGAACCGCTCCAGTCGGACGAAATAGACTTGCAGGTGGGGTTGTATTACCTGGCATTGGAGCAGCGCTATCGGCGTACCCTAAAGCGCCTGAGCATCATTTATTTGCGCTCTTCCGACAAAGTGACCTTCGAGGTTACGCCTGACCATCAGCAGCATGTGCGGGAAGTGATTTCTGACCTGGCGGTGCAGTTGCGCTATGACCGCAAGTGGACACCGTTTCCGGGTGAGCAGTGCGATCGCTGTGCCTATGCTCGCTATTGTCCGGCGATGCGCGCAGAACCCGAACCCTTACCCGAAGAGGCAAAACCCGAAGCGGGCTTACAACTGGTGCTGAGTTTGTAAGCGAATGTTGGATGACTGAGTTTTTTCTCTTGGTCATCTTTAAAGGGTGATATCTTCGCCATATTTCTAAAACCCTTGATTGTGCCTGCGCTGAATGCAGGCACAATCAAGGGTTTTAGAAATATGGCGAGCATGTTGATACAGATATGAATATTTGGATAAACTTTGAATTTATGCCTATCTCAACCTTTACATTCCGTTCTGTTTGCGTATAGCCTCGTATAGATTAGTCAAGAAATCGTCAAGCTTGAGGGCAGCAGTATGAGCTTCCAGTTCCTGGGTAACCCCTTTGCAGGACCAAGTAGTCTAGCTGCGCTAATCATGCTTGCCTGGGTTCCCTTTATTCTGTATCTGTTTTCCAGGTTTAACCCCCGTCAGGCGATCGTGGTTTGCTTCATCACGTCCTGGCTGTTTTTACCCGAAGTGTTTCTGCCATTGCCCGCCCTGCCCGATTACAGCAAGGTCTCTGCGACTTCCTATGGAATCTTGCTGGCAACTGTCATATTTGACTTTAATCGGCTCACTTCATTTCGGCTGGGATGGTTGGATCTTCCAATGTTTATCTGGGCAATATTTTGCCCAATTATGACGTCCCTGTCTAATGGACTGGGGCTATATGACGGGGTTGCTGGCGCTTTGGATAAGAGCGTTGAATGGCTCTTGCCTTACTTTTTAGGGCGTATTTATTTAAATAACCTGGCAGGGCTTCGGCAACTTGCGATCGGTATTTTTGCGGGTGGTTTAGTTTATGTGCCTCTCTGTTTGTACGAAATTCGCATGAGTCCGCAGCTTCATGCCCGCTTTTATGGGGGACATGCCCACTTCAACTTTTTACAAACGATGCGATTAGGAGGATTTCGTCCCACCGTATTTATGTCCCATGGTCTGGCAGTTGGTGCCTGGATGATGGCTGCCTGTTTGGTTGGCATTTGTTTGTGGAAGATGGAAGTCCTTAAGAAGATTCAGAAACTCGATGTGAAGTGGTTGCTTGCTGCGCTACTGGTCACCTTTCTCATGACTAAGTCTACGGGGGCTTATGCCCTTCTGGCGATTGGTTTAGGGCTAATCTTTGGCTGCTTGATTTTACGAACGTCGCTACCGATTTTCTTGGTCATTGCTTCCATTTTTGTTTATCTCTATATCAATGCTGAAACAGAGTCTTACTTTACGGATCAGCTTGTTGAGTTTCTCTCACATATTTTTCCACCCGAACGTGTTGCCTCACTAGAATTTCGTTTTAACAACGAAGAACTAATGGTTGACCATGCCCGCGATCGCCTTATTTGGGGTTGGGGGGGGTACGGGAGAGCGCGTGTAATTAATCCAGAAACAGGGACGCTGACAATCCAGGACAGTTTGTGGATTATTGCATTTGGAACTTATGGGACGGTTGGTTTGTTGAGCTTATTCTCTGCCATGTTAATGCCGATCGCCGCCTTCTTTGTCCGTTACCCAGTCAGGTTATGGACGCGCAAGGATGTAGTGCCAGCCGTTGCAGTTGCTGTAGTGGTCTTGCTATATGTGATTGACTCGTTGCTGAATGCGATGGTTAACCCGATCTACATTTTGGCGTGTGGGGCGATCGCCGGGGTTGCGATGAAAGAAGTGGAACGGTCCCGAGTGCTGCGGAAAAGGAGGACGCCCAGGGCTTTGTTAGAAGAAGCCGTTTATTCCTCCAGTGAAACCGAAACAAGTGCTGAACCCGGTTTCTCTAGAGCATCTCCAAATACTTAGGATTGAAAATTAAATAGAACCCGGAAATTTTTGATGAGAAGCGCGGCATTGCCGCGCTTCTCATCAAAAATTTCGGGTTCTATTTCGTACGTGATTCTTGAAGCAAATACCTATGTTTGAGGAAGCCAAAGCAATACACAGAAAAGACAGGGACAGCACACTGTCCCTGTCTTGTTCTCGTAGAAACTTATCAATCTAAACCAAGGCGATCGCCCCACAAGGGATTCTCTCAGTCTGAATGATTCGAGTTTTGGCAATGTTTACTGCGGCAGTTGTTCAGGAGGAGCGGCTGCCAGGTCTAACCAGCCTGCACTCAGAACAACCGTGAGGGCTAAAAAGAGAATGGTTAATGTCCAGGTCACCCGATTTAAGGTGATTTCTGCGCTCTTGGAACTCGTGAAGAGCTGTGCCTGTCCGCCTAACCCACCTAAACCATCACCTTTGGGGCTGTGGAGCAGGACAAGAATAATCAGACCAATAGCGGAAAGAGACCAGAGTACTTGAGCGATCGCCACGATTGTCATAGGTAACGGACTGCGCTAAACGACGGTAGGGAACTAACTCCCCAAATTAATCATACAAACTCGGGAGCCTGAATCAACGAAAAGCCGACGGTTAATTTTTGAGACCACGGATTCAACGCAGTCTCAAAAATCCCAGTTTGAGATGGCTACCCATTGCAGGGTGAGAAAGAGTCTGCCCTTACAACGACACCCTGACGGGGGTGCGGTTATTGCGAACATCGATAGTGCTGGGAACGATGAGCGATCGCCCGGTCATTTCAGGAGGCTGAGGAACCTGGAGAATTTCCAAAATTGTTGGAGCCAGGTCTGCCAATGTTCCATCAGAACGGAGGACAACTTCGGTTCCATGTCCGGGAATTTTACGCTTTTCCCCTTCAACCAAAATCAGCGGCACAGGATTAGAGGTGTGGGCAGTCCAGGGATTACCCTGCTCATCGCGCATCATCTCGGCGTTGCCATGATCCGCTGTAATCAGGGTTGTGCCACCCGCTTTGACGATGCTTTCCAGCAAGCGCCCAACGTTACGATCAACCGCTTCGACTGCCTGGATAGCTGCCTCCAGCTTCCCCGTATGACCCACCATATCGGGGTTGGCGTAATTGATCACGATCAGCGAGTATATGCCTTTGTTGACGGCGGCGATCGCCCCATCGGTTACGGCATCGGCAGACATTGCGGGGGTGCGGTCGTAGGTTGGTACTTGGGGGCTTGGCACCAAAACCCGGTCTTCACCCTCAAAGGGTTCTTCAATACCCCCGTTAAAAAAGTAGGTAACGTGGGCGTATTTCTCAGTCTCAGCGGTGCGCAACTGGCGTAAACCAGCTCCAGAAACGACTTCTCCCAGGATGTTGGTCAGATCTTGCGGCTCAAACGCCACCAGTACGGGCAAAGAAGCATCGTACTGGGTAAAGGTCGCAAAGGTGAGGCTGGGAACGCGATCGCGCTCAAACCCATTAAACTCATCGGCAACAAAAGCTTGTGTGAGCTGGCGGGCACGGTCGGGGCGGAAGTTGTAGAAAATGACCCCATCTCCTGCCTCTACGGCTCCTGGTGCCAGGCGCACAGGCATAACAAACTCATCGGTCACATCATCTTCGTAGGAGGAGCGCAGTGCCGTCGATGCCAGCCTGCCTTCCCCTGGTCCATCCTGGGTCATCAGGTCGTAGACCTTTTGGGTGCGATCCCAGCGGCGATCGCGATCCATGGCATAATAGCGCCCGCTGAGGGTGACGATCTTGCCGACCCCTACTTGCTCAATGTAGGACTCAATTTTCTGGATGGCAGCTAAACCATCGCTGGGTTTTGTATCCCGCCCATCAGTGACGGCATGAATGCAGACGTCCGAAATTCCCTGCTCTTTTGCCAGGTCAATCAAACCCAGCAGGTGGGATAAGTGAGAGTGAACACCGCCTTCAGAACATAGCCCAATCAAATGGAGCTTGCTGTTATGTTGCTTTACTTCCCTGCAAACTTTGATCAGTGCAGGATTGCTGAGGATTGAACCGTCTTCTACAGCATCCGAAATCCGAACCAGTTCTTGGGGGACAATCCGCCCGGCTCCGATATTGAGGTGCCCCACTTCTGAGTTACCCATCTGTCCCTCTGGCAATCCAACACTTTTGCCAGAGGTACGAATTAAGGTACTTGGATAAGCCGCCATGAGGCTATCCATCACAGGGGTGTTGGCTTGTGCGATCGCGTTAGCGTCGGTTTCCTCGCAGTATCCCCACCCGTCTAGAATCATCAGAACAACTGGAGAAACAGGCATCTGTGCCATCTAGATAGCCCTAAATCAATATGGTTGGTAATTTTTCCGCAATCATATCATTCAGCTTCAAACTTCGTAGCGATCCCAGAGATTAATTCTCATAAGACGGTATATTTGCTCAGCGTTTTTCTTGGATTTCTGTGCTCAAGCTCTTTGTTCTGAGTGGTTACGCTGGAAGACTTGGAAGTGTTTGAGTAATGATTTTGAGTGATGCATGTTGTGCCCATACTACTCAGAATTATGGCAAGTTGAGAATTCCCCACTAAAACTTTTGAAAGGGAAGTGCGATCGCCCTAATACTCTCTTATAAATAAAAAGTGCATGTCATCTGCCTTTAGGAGATTTCTGAGAAAGAATATCCCCATTTTTTGAGAGAGGGCGCAGCTTAGCCGTGCCCTCTCTCAAAAATTGGGATTTTATTAATCCGCAGATCCCTAAGACCTTTATTGGGAGTGAATAAGGGCGATCGCTAGTTCTTCCCAAAAAATAGTTGCAAATTTAGATTGCCAGACCACTCTTACAGACGGCAGTGCTGATTGGGGGTATGAATTTTTTGTTTGGAACCGTGCGGAGCGCGGTTCCAAACAAAAAATTCATACCTGGATTAAGCAACGCCACACAGACCATATACACAGGTAGGGAAATTTCGCCCTGTCTGCCATCCCAACCGTACATCTGATCCCGACGCTCTTTGATAGCCTAAGAAGATAGCCTAAGAAGTAGATTAAAAGTATAAAGCTGATAAATTGCTGTAGCACTTCACCAAATTAACCTCTGCTGAGGAACGATCCCCCGTTCTAACCGTTATCAAGGTTGTTACTTCCAGGCAGAGGATTCCCGGTCGAAGATTTTGGGCAGGTAGTGATAACGGAGTATTGAAGGAGTAGGAACCCGATGGCCGCAACGGATTTCAGGGATTATTACGCAATTTTAGGCGTAAACAAAACCGCAAGCGCTGACGAAATCAAGCGGGCATATCGCAAGTTGGCGCGGCAATATCACCCTGACATGAATCCTGGCGACAAGGCGGCAGAAGCACGGTTTAAAGAGGTGAATGAAGCCTACGAAGTGCTGTCGGACCCGGAGAAACGCAAAAAATATGACCAGTTTGGTCAATATTGGAAGCAAGCAGGTAGTTGGGCAGGAGGTGCCAGTCCTACCGACTTTGGTAGCTTTGATTTTGGTCGCTATGGCAGCTTTGATGAATTCATCAACGAATTGCTGGGACGATTTGGCTCGCCGCCTCCCGGAGGTGGTCGGAGCTATAGTTCTTCATCTCCAGGGTTTGGGTTTGATGGCTTTGACACGGGCGGTTTCAGTAATCGGCAAAACCCTGCAGGGATGGATCTGGAGTCGAACTTCACCCTGTCTTTGGCAGAAGCTTTTAACGGCGTTCAAAAGCGCTTGAGCGTGGGGAATGAGGTGATTGATGTTCGCATCCCCCGTGGAGCAAAGCCAGGAACCAAAATTCGCATTCGGGGTAAGGGGCAAATGAGTCCTTATAGCTCTCAAAGAGGCGATCTCTATCTAAAGATAGATATTCGTCCGCATGATTTCTTTAAATTTGATGGTGATAATTTGACTTGTAATGTGCCGATCGCCCCAGATGAAGCGGTATTGGGTGCGATGGTTGATATTCCGACTCCCGAAGGTTCAGTAACGGTGAATGTGCCTCCGGGGGTTCGCTCGGGTCAGTCATTGCGCTTAAAAGGTAAGGGATGGGTCACTCCGAGCGGCGATCGCACCGATCTCATGGCGAAAGTGATTGTTACTTCTCCTAAAAGCATCAGCGCAACAGAGCGGGAGCTGTATGAGAAGATCCGCGCTCAGCGCACGTTTGATCCCCGCGAAAATTTACGCTCGGTTGTGCTCTAGACCGACAGTCTGTCTGCCCTTAATTTTGTGTTTTCCTGGCGTGACGCCGATATAGTGCTGTGCAACGGGCTTATATCAAATCCTTGAAAACCCAAACCCAGATACTTTTTGAAACACCTGCTCAGCGGGTGTTTCAAAAAGTATCTGAGCTTTGGCTTTCACCCTATCCTTCGCCATTTTTTAAGTGGTTAGGATCACGTACGAAATAAAACCCAGAATTTTTGATGAGAAGCGCGGCATTGCCGCGCTTCTCATCAAAAATTCCGGGTTTTATTTTATTTTCAATCCTTAGCGCACGCTCATTCAATTCAAGAACCCCACTCAAGAGCCTAAGGATGGCGGCGAGGGTTCAAGGACCAAAGGGCGGCACAAGCCAACGCATAGGGCGGCAAACAGGAAGGCGATCGCCCCCAGACCAGCTCCAGTGCCGAGAGCTGGATTTTGGAAAATACTGAAAAATAGGGAAGATCCTAGCGCTCCACCACCGAAGAATAGCCCTGTTCCCAGGGCAGCACGGGCAGGGGGAACGAGCGAAAGGGCAAACGGCAGGGTGCAGTTGGATACCAGGCTGAAGGTAACGCCCGCTAGCAATGCCACGATCAGCATCAAGAACCCCAGTGACGGGAATAGCAATAGCAACAGTGCTTCGACCGCCAGCCCACCCAATCCGACAAGTAAAGCTTTTGTGGTTCCCAGTCGGACTGCCCAAACACCCATTGGTAGGGCGCTGAGGGCGATCGCCCCAAAGAACATCACCAAGACCCAGCGCCCCAACGTGTTGCCTTCAGTAGAAACGATTGAGGGGAGCGCGAACAAGAGCAAGCGAAATCCGATGGTGATGCCCATGCCTGCCAGAAATACAAACACGAGGTTACGTAAATCAAGAGGAGGAAGGGGTTGAAGTTCTCTTACTCTGTATGACACTGGTGCTTGAGTAGGGGTTGGCGGAGCAACACGACGCAGATACAGGGAGGCTCCCAATAGAACTAGCGTGCCCAGGGTGAACGTGAGAGGCGCACCCAGTTGCAGCATGGCTTGGTTGGCGAGGGGGGCGATCGCACTCGCCAGCGACCCCACCAGGGTCAAAATGCTAGCCGCAAGGGGTAACTGGGTGGCGATCGCATAGCGCCCCAAAAGAGACAGCACAGGGCTACGGAAAATCGTCATCGAAAGCGCCCAGGCAATCAGCAGAATAATCATCAGCCCTCGCAGCGCTACCCCAAAGCGTCCACCCGCAATCACCACGGCTGGAAGGCTGAGAAACAGCCCGGCTGCGAGCACAACTCCCACTGCAATAAACGGAAACCGCGTGCCCATCCAATGTTGTGCCCGATCAGAAAAGTTGCCCATTAAGGGTTCTGTCGCAGCCGACAATAAGTTTTCTACGATCAGCAAAACCGTTGCGACGCTGAGCGGCAACCCCAACTCTCCCAAAAACTCGGGTAGATAAGCTGTGTAAATCACCCACAAGAGCGTGATCGCTCCCTGCATGGCTGCCAGCCCCCAAACGGGTGACCAAAAAATAGGGGGAAGGTTTTGAATTACCAAAGGTTGTCTCATGTACCTATCTTGAGACGAATAAAAGCAAGATACCGAATATCGGTGCTTAGGATCGAAAATAAAATAAAACCCGGAATTTTTGATGAGAAGCGCGGCATTGCCGCGCTTCTCATCAAAAATTCCGGGTTTTATTTCGTACGTGATCCT
>JGI12278J13113_1000125_pt1 | contig 25911 bp, 20 predicted proteins | sample HotLakmasection2_FD_13113 | JGI IMG/M metagenome (IMG submission 13113)
CTGGTTCTGTGGCGATCGCCGCCAGGTCTTCTGCCTTCTGGCAAAGCGCCTCAATTAATGCTGCTTCCAGGATTTCCTGACGAACACTGGATTTTGAGGAACAGGCTCGAACGGTTTTGTAGTTTTCGCACTGGTAGGAATGTCGATAATGGTCTGGGGTGCTCAGTAACCGTGAATTGACCTTGATACAACGCATTCCGCAAGTACCGCAGAAAACCAAGCCGGATAGAGGGTAAACCGGAGTATGTCCTTGATCCTGCTCGTAGTTTTGGAAGTTGTTCTCTAAGATTTTTGCCACGACGCGATACTCTTCCTCGGTCAGTAACCGATGCTCTCGATGGGTGTTGGGGCGCACATCCCACAGGTTCTCAAACCGCTGGCGTTGTCGTCGGGAACGTCCATAAGCTATGTGTCCTCGGAGGATAGGGTTATTGAGCCAGCTTGTCAGGGAGACGATGCTGAAGCCCAACTTGCCCCTGGCTTGATGGTTGCCTTTGCCCCGATAGCGGAAGGTCTGGAGTCCGAAACGAGTGTTCCAGGTGCGAAGCGCCTTACGGAGAGAGAGCCATTGCAAAAAATCTTCAACCATGAGCCGCCCGACCGCCGCTCTGGATAATTCCTCATGGGTTTCTATCAGGCAGAGGAAGGGGGCGTGATCCAGTTCCAGGCGATCGCCTACCTTTTTGTAGCCGAAAGGGGCGAAGTAGGCAGCATTGCGGTTCTGGTGGTGCTTGTGTCCATGTTTGACCCGCTCGGAGAGCCGTTCCACTTCGGCACGGGCAAGGTTACAAAGAATCCGGGCATGGAGCCGCCCCCCAACTGTAGTGAAGTCGATGGAGTCATCCAAGCCCCGGATCGGCATGTTGGCATCCAGGCAAATGGTGATGGCGCGTTCCAGAACCGTGGGAGAGTCGGTGATACGGTCTAGGCGGATGAAAACCGCTTCATCGCATTCCTTCCGCTCAATAATTCCCAGTACCCTTTCCAGCCCATTCCGTTTGTCCCGTGACCGGGGGGCGATGTCGGTAAAAATTTCCGTACAACCCGCTTCAGTCAGTCTGTGCTTGTGTTGTTTCAGCGCTTTCAACTGTTCTGGGGAATTGCTGCTGACTCTGGTGTAACCGATGATCCGCTTCATCCGTTCCCCTCACACCATGATTTCAATCTGAACAATCTCACCATCCTGGATGACGATGCGGTTGACCAGTGCTCGGTAGATGTCCCGCCGTTCTTCGGACGATAGGGTAGTCCAGTATTGGCGGTCAGCAAAGGTTTCCAGCAGGCTTTGCTTGCTGCTTTCGGTTGTCTGCTGTCTCTCCTGCTCGGCAAGGCGATCGCGCAACTCTTGTTCCAGCGAAGCCACTATAGCGGCGGCACGGTTCCCTGGAGCGGCTTTCAGGTAGTCGATCTCAGCCCGGAGTTTCAGGATTTCGGGGGAGTCCAGGGTATCCGTACCGGAGGTGGCGGCGATCGCAGACAGTTCTGTAGCCCTTTGGCATAGCGCCTGGATGACCTGATCCTCCGCCTGGGTTTCCCGGATGCTGCGTTTCATGGTGCAGGCTTTCAGGACGTAGTTTTTGCACTGGTAGGAATGATACTTGACGGACGAATCGGTGCGGAGGCGAAAGCTTATGATACGGCAGCGCCCTCCGCATTGCTGACAGGCAATCAACCCCGATAGCGGGTGAACGTCTTTTGCTAATAACGCATAGCCCCGGTGCTTGGCGTTCCAGTCCAGAATATTTGCAATCTGCTGGTGCTCTTCTTCCGTCATTAGGCGATGGTCAGGATGGGTGTTGTAGCGGATGTCCCACTGATGTTGATGCTTCTGGTTTTGTTTTTGGGCGCGTCCGTAGGCAATGTGTCCTCGCAGAATAGGGTTGGTCAGCCAGGAGGTAAGGGAGGTCGCCCCAAAGCCCACCTTGCCCCGTGGCTGGCGATTACCTTTGCCCGTGTTGCTGAAGGTCTGAATCCCAAAGTAAGAATTCCAATCACGAAGCGTTCGTCGGAGGGTTCGGTGTTCAAGGAAAAGGTCGATCAACATCCGTCCCATCATCATCCTGGAAAATTCCTCACGGGTTTCCAAGATGCAGAGGAAGGGGGCATGGTCGAGTTCGAGGCGATCATCTACCTTCTTGTAAGCGAAGGGGGCGAAGTAGGCAGCATTGCGATCCCGGTGGTGGCGATGCCCATGCTTAACCCGTTCCGCTAACCGTTCCACTTCGGCACGGGCAAGGTTACAGAGAATCCGGGCATGGAGCCGCCCCCCGACCGTGGTGAAGTCGATGGAGTCATCCAGCCCCCGCACGGCAACTTTGGCTTTCAGGCAGATATTAATGGCACGTTCCAGTAAGGCGGGAGAGTCCGTGATGCGGTCGATGCGGATGAAAATAGCTTCATCACACTCCTGGCGCTCGATGATTCCCAGAACCGTTTCCAGTCCCTTGCGGCTGGCACGGGAACGGGAGGCGATGTCCGTGAAAATCTCCGTACAGCCAGCAGCTTCTAATCGCGCCTTGTGCTGCTCTAAAGCATTCAACTGTTCTGACGATTTGCTGCTAACCCTTGTATAGCCGATGATTCGCTTCATTATCCGATTCGGCACTCTGCACTTTCCATTGTGCATTCTTTCCCATGCCAAAGGCGCTGGTACAGATCACGAAGGGGATTCTGCCATCAATCCAATCAGCTTCGATTTGCCGCCGCTCTTGGGGACCGAGTCCGGCGTGGTAGCCGATGGTGCGGTGTCCTTTGTGGGTGAGCCATTCTGCCAGTTCTTCGCTGTCGCGGCGGGTGCGGACGTAGACCAGCCCTGGTTTGCCGGAGCGCTGCTGGATATATTGCAGCAGTGCCTGACGGCGACCCCGTGGTGTCCACACGGTTTTTACGGAGAGTGCCAGGTTGTCGCGGTAGGGGTTGATCAGGAATTGCTGGGGGGTTTGGAGTTGTAAGACTTGGCGGATGGTGTTTTGGGCGTGGGGATCGGCGGTGGCGGTGAAGGCGGCGATCGCCATCTGGCTCCCTGCTGGTTTGTGCTGCAATAAGGCTGAGCGTACGGCTCCCAATCGTCGATAGGCGGGACGAAAGGTATCGCCCCATTGCACGAGGCAATGCGCTTCATCCAGAATTAGCCCGGTGACTTGGAGGGATGGATGGCAGAGTTTTTCCCAGACGGCGGGGGTGAGGAGGGTTTCGGGGGAAAGGTAGAGCAGGCGCAGGCGATCGAGGTTCTGTAAGGTATGGCGGCGCTGGTGGGCGGGGATCTCGCTGTGGATGGAGGCGGCAGGAAGGTGGCGCGATCGCAGTTCCTGCACCTGGTTTTCCATTAGCGCGACCAGCGGCGACACTACTAGCGTTAATCCTTGCTGCATGAGGGCGGGAAGCTGGAAGCAGATGGATTTGCCGCCTCCGGTGGGCATGACGACGAGGGTATCCTGTCCTTCCAGCAGGCTACGAACGATCTCTCCCTGGGGTGGGCGAAAATCGGAATAGCCCCAAATTTGCTGAAATTTTGCTCGAACCTGTTCCCAATCGTGCGATCGCTGCTGTTGAATCTGCTGCATGGTGTGAAGCCCTGACTTTCTCCTCACCTTCTCAGGGGTAGAAGGTTCTCGCCAGAGAAATCTTACGGATGCTCAAACTGAGGACTGAGTTGATCGGCTAGCGTTTCGAGACGGCGGGGCTGGCGGTGACGTACCAGCGCCAGGGGTGGTCGATGCCCTGGGAGATACCGATGCGGGTGGTTTGGGTGACGGCGATCGCCCCGTCTTCCCAGGCTTGGGTGAGGTCGGGCGATCGGTGTTCGAGCCAGAGGCTCTGTCCTGGCTTTAGTGGGGTTTCTGTGTGCGAGAGATCGATGTCGAGGGCGCGGCAGAGTTTGCCGGGTCCGGCGGCGACGCGGGTGGGTTTCTCGTTCCGTGGGTTGGCTTCGGGGGGGATGGTTTCCAGTTGCAGCGCCCGCAGCAAGACGGCACTGGGCGCGCCATCTGCATCTGTCACCACGTTGAGGCAGTGGTACATGCCGTAAATCAGGTACACGTAGGAAAATCCGGCGGGTCCAAACATGACGGCATTGCGGGCGGTGCGGCGGCGGTAGGCATGGCAGGCAGGATCGCCGGGGGTGTAGGCTTCGGCTTCCACAATCCGTCCTCGGATGCAGCGCCCATCTTCCCAGCGACGGACCAGGGTGCAGCCCAGCAGATCGGGGGCGACCTCGGTGGCACATCGCCCTAACCATGCTGCCTCAATGGGTTTCGCGGACGGGATGGGATGCAGAGCTGGGGAGAAAAAGGACGAGTCGAGCATGGGCGATCGCAGGTCAAAACATCACAGGTCACAGCACAGGTCGAAAAGGAGGGTTGTATATTGGATACGTGAGGTCAGGGCATTTCCAAAGCAAAACTGCTGGATGGCTTTGGCACAGCCGATAGGGCGATGAATGAGGTTGGGTAGGGTGGTTTTTGCTCCGTTTCCCAGTTTCCTACGCCCTGCTGAGTCTTACAAAATATTGAATTTCCCAAGATTTGGTGAGTTTGGATCTTAGAGTCTTGAGGAGATTCATAATTCACCCGTTAATATCGATTGTTAAATCATAAGGACTTATCTATGGACGTAAAAGTCATTCTGTTGGGGTTAACGCCCATCTTTATTGCAGCGTGTTTGTTCTTTGGAACGCGCAACGGTTTTTATGACACCGATAATTATCACGGTAACGGCTCCGCTCACTAGGGCGATCGCCGTTTCCCCATAGAGCAAGCAATCAACCGATGCCGTTAGCGGAGGTGATGCGTTGTCGGCTCGATTGAACCCCATCAACCCTTGCCCCATTCGTTCCGCCCATAGATTTTGGCGGGATTGTTTGAGCGGTTTTGATGGCTTTGGATGCGTCAGACGAATGCTGACGCATTTTTGGATTGGGTAACTTTTTTATTTTGTTGGCACTCCTATTCCAGACACAGTGACAGAATTGGCTTGTCTGCCCTATGGGGTGGGCGCTGCACAAGAAGGCGTTTGCCTGTTGGTGCAAATTGGCACGCATCGGGTGTTATTGGATTGCGGTTTGGCAGATTTGTCTCCGCTGCTGGAGAAAGGCGACTATCCACCCGCTGACATGGTGCTGTGTACCCACGCCCATGCCGACCATGCCCGTGGGCTACTGTCATTGCATCGCCATTTTCCTCGCCTGCCAATCTATGCCAGCGATGCGACGACGCAACTGCTGCCGCTCAATTGGTTGGAGGAGCCAGAGATCCCAGCCTTTGGGCGGGCTTTGCCGTGGCGATCGCCCATCGAAGTACTGCCAGGGTTGCGAGTGGAGCTGTTTCCAGCCGGACACCTCCCTGGAGCGGCTGCTATTTTGCTGACGGAGATGGACCCGACCGCGACCCGCGATCGCCCCCTCTCGCTGTTTTATACCGGGGATTTCTTCCTGTCGAACACGCGCCTGGTAAATGGCTTGCCTTTGGAGGATGTCCGGGGCTTGAAGCCAGATGTGCTGGTCGTCGAAAGTAGCAATGGACTGACACGCCTGCCCCGGCGACGGCAACAGGAAAACCAACTGGCGGAGTTGATTTATCGGGCGATCGCCCATCGCCATTCTGTGCTGCTCCCCACGCCGACCCTGGGTTTAGGGCAGGAGCTTTTGATGCTGTTGCGGAGCCATCACCATTTCACCGGGCGCGATATCGACATTTGGGTAGACCCGATTGTGGCGGCGGGTTGCGACGCGTATCTGTCGCTGTTGCCCCATCTCCCCAGTTCGGTGCAAAACTTTGCCCGCCACCAACCGCTGTTTTGGGATGAACGGGTGCGCCCCCATGTCCGCCGTCTGTCTGCCGATGCGCCTGCGCCTGTGTGGGATGAGAGCCATCCGGCGATCGTCCTCATCCACCGCAGTGCGGACCTCGCGCCCTACCTGCAAGCTTCAAATTTTCCCTGGTTGCTGCTGCTGTCCCAGGAATCCAACGCTGAACCTGCCGATCTGCCAGAGGAGCAGATGACGCCTGCGGTGCAAGCGGCGCTGGCTAGTGGTCATCTCACGGTGGATACCTACTTGCTGAGCGACCATTGCGATGGCTCCAACACAGCGCAACTGATTCACAATCTGCGCCCCCAGCATGTGGTGTTTGTGCATGGGACGGAGGGCGATCGCGCCGAACTTGCCAACCTGGAAGAGTTACAAAACCGCTATCAACTCCATATCCCCGGCAATGGGCAACGGGTAGAACTGCCCGTGGGCGATGCCTTCATCCAACCGGCTCCCCCCGATACCCGCTATATCGGCGAGTGGAATGAGGCGGATGAGGGCATTTCGCTGCAACTGCCCGAAACATTGCGTGCCGATCCGCGATGGGAACAACTGGCAGATACGGGGATTATTGAGGCACGGTGGCAGGGCGACGAGTTGGTGATTCGGGGCATGGCGCAGCGGGAGTTGGCGCAGAGCATCGAGCATCCCCTCGACCTGGAGCGGGAATGCTGCCAGAACTGCCAGTTTTGCCGCAACCACCGCTGCCGGAATCCGGCGTCACCCTTGCATGGCTTCCGCGTCAGCCCAGAGGGCTACTGCCCTGCGTTTGAGGCGATCGCCCCTCCCCCCACCGACATTACTGAGGCTGAGTAAATAGTTTGGGAAATCAGGTGCGGCTTTGTCGCACCTAATTTCCCAAACTATTTACTCAGCCCTTAGAAAATTGAGAGTTGCTTGGGTTGGGGCAGTAGGGCTTCTCGTTCCAGCAATGCCTGTTTCCGCTCGATGCCCCAGCGATAGCCCGTGAGGGAACCGTCGCGCCCGATGACCCGATGGCAGGGAGAAGGCGCGGCTTAGCCGCGCTCTCTCCCAAAAAATGGGGATATTCTTTCTCAGAAATCTCCTAAGGATTAAAAATAAAATAAAACCCGGAATTTTTGATGAGAAGTGCGGCACTGCCGCACTTCTCATCAAAAATTCCGGGTTTTATTTTGTACGTGATCCTAAGGGCAAGGTATGGGGGCGATCCTGGACATTACAGCTCGCAGAATTTGCGCTGGCGATCGTACTCTGGTTCTTGCCAGGAGAAGGCGAAGTGGCTGACGGTGCGAATTTGTGGCGCTGCCTGGCGGATGGCGAGCATTTGAGCTTCGAGGGCGGGGCGGTTGTTCATGCGTTCGCCCCAATCCCCTGCCAGCACGGGCTTGACCTGTCCTGGATTCGTCGCCTGTTCCACCACCCGCTGGATCTGGCTCACAATACACCCTGTGCCCCCACAGGTAGCGTAGGACATGGGGTGCCACTCCATTGAACGGGGGAAGCGATCCCAGGGCTGCACCCGTGAATCGATTCCGGTTTGTCCCACAAACTGGTTGCCTTCGGGGAAGAAGACGGCTCCAGCCGGGATGCCGTGGCTCTGAACGGGAGCAGCGGCAGTGTTGAGGAAGTCTACAACGCCCTGGAATGCGTGGGCGATCGCCAGTCTCCACAAATTTTGTTGCAAGTAGACGCGGCGCTGGTCAGCCGTTGCGGCACCGTAGGAGGATGTGGGTTCCAGGCTTTGCCATAGGGGTTGCGGTTCACCAGGGTGGAGGGATGCCACTTCTACGACATCCTGGTTCGTCAGATAGCCCCGCTGCAAAAAGCGGCGAATGATGTCCTGTCCGCTGCGGTTCTGTGCCCGTTGCAAAAATGCTTGCTGAGCCGAAGACCCATAAATCCACAGGTCATCCACCCGATCTGCGACAGAGTCTGCACCAGAACCCCTTGGGTAGCGGATGTAGTCGAACAGCATCCCATCCGGATTGCGTCGCAGCACCGACTGCACCAGGGTGTAGTAATCCGTTCGCGCCTGGGCGTTGTAAGGGTCGATGAACACTTCTTCGTGGTTGACTTCGCCCCCGTTGATGCTGAGCTGTCGGGAATAGTCGAGGCTGCTTTGTCCCTGCCCATTGCGCGCCAGGATTTGGGGCGAACCGGAGCGCTGCAAGTAGGAATGCCCAAAATTCATGCTGAACATCCAGGCATAGACCTTCATGCCCCGTTCGCGCCCTTTGGCGATCGCCTCTGCCAGCAAGTCCTGGTTTTCGTAGCCGGGCGATCGCACCACCGAGGGCCATACCGTTGGGTTATCCGCCTGGGGCAGCAACACCTGTCCTGCGCCAAACACCTCCACATAGACCCGGTTGTAGCCCTTGTTCACCATCATGTCGAAAAGCTGTTCCATCACTCCCGGACGGGCATCACAGGGATAAAGCCGCACCCAAATCGCCTGGTTTTGGGGCCAGTTTTGCTGGCGGCAATCTTTGAGGAACTCGGCATGGCGATCGACCATATCCTCGTACTGTTCCATGCTGCGTTCATCGCCCCGCAAGCCTGCCACCAGAAGTTGCTGCTTCTGTTGCACTTCGTGGGTGGGCAAGTGGCAGAATTCTGGGCGTTGTGCCTGCGCCGGACGCGAGGTTCCCACAAACCCTCCCACGCTCAGCAAGAGTGCCAGTCCGGCTATGGGAAGGCTCTGTAACGATTGAAAGGATTGAACAGCGTGAGCAGGAGAAGAATGAACGCTTGATGCTTCTTGTTGCTTGGAGCGATAGGCAGACAGTGCCTTGACAGGGGATTTAAAAATCCAGAGAGGAAGCGACATAAACAGAAACAAAGTGAGAGGAAATGACGAATGAACTCGACGGTCAATAGTAGCGCAGGTCCAAGTTAGCGCAGGTCTCAAGTTTTCAGGGACATGGTTTCCACTCATACAGGCATGGGGAGCGGCATCGGGGAATTTTTGAGCGCAATTTTGAGCGCAATGGGGGGGATGGGAAAGGGTGCATCCCAGCTTTGCAAGTGCGGCGGGCCTCGCCCGCCGCACTTGCAAAGCTGGGACTTCAATCTGCAAAAGTGGGATGCACCCGATGGGAAATAGCCCAATGGGAAATAGTAAGATAGATCGGTTGTCTTCGGTGTAGCGAACCTTGATTGAGCGATATACTCTGCCCGAAATGGGCGATTTGTGGACAGATGCATTTAAGTTTCAGACCTGGCTTGAGGTAGAGGTCGCGGTCTGCGAAGCGCAGGCGGAGTTGGGCTATATCCCTGCCGATGCGGTCGCAACCATCAAGGAAAAGGCAGCCTTTGACCCGCAGCGCATCCTCGAAATTGAGGCAGAGGTGCGCCACGATGTCATCGCATTTTTGACCAATGTGAACGAGCATGTCGGGGAAGCAGGGCGCTATATTCACCTCGGCATGACCAGTTCCGATGTGCTGGATACGGCGTTGTCGCTGCAACTGGTCGCCAGCCTGGATGTGATCTCCAGCCATGTAGAATCGCTGATTCAGGCGATTCGCTACCAGGCACAGCAGCATCGCGACACGGTGATGGTGGGGCGATCGCACGGCATCCACGCCGAACCGATGACCTTTGGCTTCAAGCTGGCGGGTTGGCTGGCAGAAATGCTGCGCCACCGCGATCGCCTCTGCCGCCTGCACAAGCAAATTGCCGTTGGCAAGATCTCGGGAGCGGTGGGCACCTACGCCAACATTGACCCTAAAGTGGAAGCCCTCGCCTGCCAGAAGCTTGGGCTGGAGCCAGATTGCGCCTCGACCCAGGTGATCTCGCGCGATCGCCATGCCGAATTCCTCCAGACCTTTGCCCTGGTTGCCGCCTCCATCGAGCGCTTCGCCGTCGAGATCCGCAACCTCCAACGCACCGATGTGCTGGAAGTCGAAGAATTTTTCTCCAAAGGGCAAAAGGGTTCCTCTGCCATGCCCCACAAGCGCAACCCCATCCGCTCTGAGCGGCTCACCGGGTTAGCGCGGATTTTGCGAGGTCATGCGATCGCCGCCCTCGAAAACGTCGCCCTCTGGCACGAACGAGACATCTCCCACAGTTCCGTTGAGCGGGTCGCCTTCCCCGACTGCTGCATCCTCCTCCACTTCATGCTGGTAGAAGCCACCGACCTGATCAAGCACCTGCTGGTCTACCCCGAAAACATGGAGCGCAACATGAATGTCTACGGGGGCGTCATCTTCAGCCAGAAGGTGTTGCTGGCGCTGGTGGAAAAGGGGCTGACCCGCGAGGAGGCATATGCGATCGTCCAGTCGAACGCCCACACCGCCTGGAACAAGCCCGAAGGCGACTTCCGCGCCCTCATCTCCCAGGACGAGCGCGTTACCTCCCACCTCTCCCCCGACGAGATCGCCACCTGCTTCGACCCCACCCAACACCTGAAACACCTCGACGTGGTATATCAACGGCTCAACATTTAGGATTAAAAATAAAATAAAACCCGAAATTTTTGCTGAGAAGCGCGGCAATACCGCGCTTCTCAGCAAAAATTTCGGGTTTTATTTCGTACGTGATCCTTGGAGATGGAAAAATGGACGCCGAAGTTGATTTCAGCCAGGGTAAGCGTGGCGCGATCGCCCCTACGCCCAGGGGAAAGATACGTATCACCATTCGGCTGAAGGATGATGGGCTGGCATCAAGCGAGTAGCGGCATTGGTAAAGAGGATAAGGATTAGATGCCTTTGTAGGCGATCGCCCCTGACAGTTTTTCTAACTGTGGTTACTGTTTTGTCCTATGCCAACAGATGATTCTGAGTTGCAAATTCAAGCGCGAAATATTTTGGATGCGATCGCCTTAATCCCCTTTGAGCAATGCCAATCATTAAGTCGTGAGTTTCGTAATCTCCCCGCACGTCCTGGCATTTATGCAATTCGGCACAAAACTTATGGTTTGCTTTATGTCGGTAAAACCAAGAGTTTGCGGGGGCGCTTTAATGGTGGGCATAAAGCTTTCCTATGGGCGTGGCTGGACAAATATCATGATGAGGATGTGCGCATTGCAGCACAGGTCATTCCCTATTGGGAAAACCCAGCGTTACTATTGGAACTAGAAGCGATCATCCTCAGAGCTACCGAACCTCCCTACAACGCTCAGATCCCTACTGAAAGGTGATGCTATGCAAGCCAAACTTCAAGAGCAACTTTCTGCTACGGATGCGGAGGTCATTTTAGAACGCTTGCCGGAGCGAATTCGGACGGCTCTGGTTGAGCGTGCTGCTGAGATTGAATATCCCGTTGAAGCTGTAGTTGAGATGGCGATCGCCAGTTTTTTAGACTCGGAGGCATTGGGATTTGCAGATTGCAAGCCGGGTCGTGGTCAGTGAGGCATGGAATTGGCTTTGCTGCTAAGGGACTTGCAAGAAAATAAAAAAATCCCAATTTTTGAGAGAGAAGGCTGGCTCTGCCAGCCTTCTCTCTCAAAAATTGGGATTTTTTTAATCCGCAGATCCCTTACAGATAAGGGGTAATGTTAAACCTAAATGAATGAAGCTCTGTCTCTGCTATTTGAGAGGGACACTAGTCTTTAGAAGAAACGCTGCTTGCAGTTCTTCTTCGGGAAATTAAATTCAGGAGTTGGAGGATGTGATGATTGTCCAGTTGCATTCGAGGTCTTATCATGCGTTGGCTGACCACGAAGTTGTAAAGAGCTTGGGCAGCCGTGCAGAGGTTGGGTTAACCCCTGAGGAGGTGGCTCGCCGCTATGAGCAGCATGGCTGGAATGAGTTGCAGTTTAAGCCTGGAAAGCCTGCGTGGCTGAGGTTTTTGCTGCAATTTCATCAGCCGCTTCTCTACATTTTGCTGCTGGCTGGGGCGGTTAAGGCGTTTCTGGGTTCCTGGACGAATGCCTGGGTGATTTGGGGCGTGACGCTGATCAACGCCATCATCGGCTATGTGCAGGAGGCGAAGGCAGAAGGGGCGATCGCCTCTCTCGCCAAAGCTGTCACGACCGAAACGACTGTTCTGCGGGAAGGGCAACCCCTGCGGATTCCTTCGCGGGATCTGGTGCCGGGGGATGTGGTGATGCTGACTTCGGGGGATAAAGTCCCGGCAGATTTGCGATTGCTGCGGGTGCGCAACTTGCAGGTGGATGAATCGGGTCTAACCGGGGAATCGGTTCCCGTGGAGAAAGCCGTCCAGGTGCTGTCTGAGGATACGCCCCTGGCAGAGCGGCGCAACATGGCGTATGCGGGTAGCTTTGTCACCTTTGGTCAGGGGCAGGGCATCGTCGTCGCGACTGCCAACGCGACCGAGATGGGGCAGATTTCGCGATCGATGGAAAATCGCGTCAGCCTCACCACACCGCTGACCCGGAAGTTTGAGAAATTCAGCCGCACGCTGCTCTATGTGATCCTGACCCTGGCGACCTTCACCTTTGTAGTGGGGTTGGGGCAGGGAGGTTCCTGGGTTGATATGTTTGAGGCGGCGGTTGCCCTGGCGGTGAGTGCCATCCCCGAAGGCTTACCTGCGGTGGTGACGATTACGCTGGCGATCGGCGTGAACCGGATGGCGAAGCGCAACGCCATCATTCGCAAGCTGCCAGCGGTGGAGGCGTTGGGCAGTGCCACGGTGATCTGTTCCGATAAGACCGGGACGCTGACGGAAAACCAGATGACAGTTCAGGCGATTTATGCCGGGGGGCAACATTATCGCGTCAGTGGTGGGGGCTACAGTCCCAGGGGCGACATTGCCCAGGTCCGCAACGGCAAGGAGATGGGGCTGGATGCGGCGGAATTGCCCCCCGCCTTAGCCCAGTGTTTGACCGCAGGCATTCTCTGCAACGACTCCCAGCTCAAACAAACGGGTACAGACTGGGCAGTGGTGGGCGACCCGACAGAAGGAGCCTTGATCGCGGTGGCGGAAAAAGCGGGGCTGAGTCAGGCTAGACTCACGACGGCGACCCCGCGCATGGATGCGATTCCCTTTGAGTCGGAATATCAGTACATGGCAACGCTCCATGATGCTCAGCCGCGCATGATTTACGTGAAGGGATCGGTGGAGGCGTTGCTGCGTCGGTGTAGCCAGGTGCTGAATGCCCAGGGAGAGGCGATCGCCCTCAATCCTGCCCAGATCAAACAAGAAGTCGATGAGATGGCGGGGCAGGGGTTACGGGTGCTGGCATTTGCCCAAAAAACGGTGACGGTGCAGCACCATGCCATTGACCATGAGGACATCGCCACGGATCTGGTGTTTCTAGGACTCCAGGGCATGATTGACCCGCCCCGCCCAGAGGCGATCGCCGCCGTTCATGCCTGCCAGTCTGCGGGAATTCAGGTCAAGATGATCACGGGGGATCACATTGCTACAGCACGGGCGATCGCCCAACGCATGGGCATCCAAACGAGTGCAGGGGTTGTCGCCTTTGAAGGGCAAACATTAGCCCAGATGAATGACGCAGAGATCCACAATGCTGCGGTCGAGGGGTCGGTGTTTGCCAGAGTTGCCCCGGCGCAAAAGCTGCAACTGGTGGAAGCGCTCCAGTCCAGGGGCAATATCGTCGCCATGACGGGGGATGGGGTGAACGATGCCCCGGCGCTTAAGCAGGCGGATATTGGCATTGCGATGGGCAAAGGTGGCACGGAGGTTGCCCGCGAATCTGCGGCAATGCTGCTGACCGATGATAACTTTGCCTCCATCGAAGCAGCGGTAGAAGAGGGACGCACGGTTTACCAGAATTTGCGGAAGGCGATCGCCTTCCTCCTGCCCGTGAATGGCGGAGAATCCATGACGATTTTGATCAGCGCTCTGCTGGCGCGGGTGTTGCCGATCTTGTCCCTGCAAGTGCTCTGGCTGAACATGATCAACTCCATCACGATGACGGTTCCCCTCGCCTTTGAGCCGAAGTCTCAGGGGTTGATGCAACAGCCCCCCCGCAACCCCAGCGAACCCCTCCTCACCCCCAAGCTATTCCGGCGCATTCTGGTGGTGTCGGTGTTCAACTGGATTCTGATTTTTGGGCTGTTTGAATGGGCGCGGGCAACCACCGGGGATATTGCCGTGGCGCGAACGATGGCGATTCAAGCCCTGGTTGCTGCGCGGATTGTTTATCTGATCAGCATCAGCCAGCTTGGGGCAAATATTGGGCAATATTTGCGCGGTCGCAAGACAGCGATCGCCAATGCCCCGATTCTGCTCCTGGGAATTGCCGCTGCCATCATCCTGCAAGTGCTGTTCAGCCAGTGGAGTGTGATGAATATCCTGTTCGAAACCGCGCCCCTCACCTGGAACCAGTGGCTCATTTGCCTGCTGCCGATGCTGCCGATGATTCCCACAGCCCTGTTGGCTAATTGGATTGACCCACCCCAGGCAAATTCCACGGGCAAACGTTAGTCGCCGTTTAAATGCCCTTGTAGGCGATCGCCCCTTCCCGTTCTTCGGGTTTCGGTTGTGCGCAACACGAGTATTTGCCACTGGCTTTGGTGCAGGACTGCCATCAGCGCCAGGGTACAAAATTTGCTTGAAACGACTGCAATGCAAGCGTTTCAAGCAAATTTCGTTTTGGTTTTTGAGAGTGAATATTAATCGCTTCTGCCGGGAATATGCTGCTGCACCACATCCCACTTGCTGCATTTCCAATAGTCCACATGGGAGCAAATCAGCCCTTCGTCGTTGAGCTTCAGCTCGCTCCAGCCGGGAATGTGGATGCGGGGTTGCCAGGGCAGCGGCGTTGTCCAGTTCAGCGTCCAGTCCGTGCGAATCTCGTTGCCATTTTGCTGGATGTCGTGCAGATCCATTTGGGGATTGCGGAACCAGGTTTCGATGAAGCCCAGCATGGTGTGGTAGCGATCGCGCCCCCGAAACTCGTTCATCGGGTCTTTGAAGTACACATCGTCGCTGTAGATGCTGTAGGTCTGATCCGTCGGAAAGTGGCTATAGTCCGCCTTGAGTATCTCAACAATATTCATAAAACGATTAACAGATATATCAACTCGTTCATCACGTTTGCCCTACGCTTGCTTTGCACGCCGTTTGTGCCCACCCGCAAATGAATTGCGGGCTAATCTCAAGAAGTCCGTTAAAACGGACTGGAAAGCCGGATGCACGATTATCAACCCACTTCAATGGGTTTGAATGCATTAGCCCGCAATTTATTTGCGGGTGGGTGTGGGCTGAGGCTCCAGTTGTGTATACACAGTAGCTTATTGGGAGAGGAAGTTAGGGCTTCGACGTAAACTCAACCAAACGGTGAGGGCAAACCTTTGGCTTTGAAAAAAGGCTTGAGGCTTTCTCTTCAGTGTATTGCAGTGCTTAAAACCAGGTTGTTGTGAGAGCCACGCTGAGCGCGGCTCTCACAACAACAACGGTGGCGAACAACGGTGGCGGGTTCAAGAGCAAAGCGCTGTAAAAGTGATGAAAATATTTTTCTCTGTTCTGGTAGAGTAAGCGGGACATTCGGTTATTGGCAGGGTTCAGTGGGTCGAGGAGCGGTATGAAACGGGGACATGGACGGGGAAAGTGGGCGAAATGGATGCGGCGGGGAGTGGCGATCGCCCTCACCCTCACTCTGGGCGGCTTTGCCGAGTCCCTTGCTCCAAATCTAGCCCAGACAGCAGAGCAGGTGCAGTTCAACGTGATCGGTCCTGCGACGGTGAGCGTGTCGGTGGAGTCCCTGCGGTTGTTTGCGGAAACGGGGGAGATTCGTTCTGACTTGCGCCTGTTCATGAATTTTCTGGATGAGCCGACCCGCATTACCTTTCGGGATTTGTTGCAGCGCCCCATTCCCTTCGATGCAGTGACCGTTAGCAACATCACCTACTCGCCTTTGGGGCGGGATGCGATCGCCCAAATCAGCGAGTTCGTCCGGGTCAGCCCGGAGGTGAACGGCTTCAACGCCATCCGAGCGGCGGTGATCAATGCGGCGGTGAAGGCAGATAACGCGGGATGGACGGTGCTGGATGTGCTGGAGGAATTTCCCACGAATCGGGTGGAGGTGGATGTAGGAGAGATGCTGGCGCTGGTGCGATCGCTCTCTGACTATGCCGAGTACAACCGGGCGATGGTGGAGGCGATTCGGAATCAGGCGGCGATCGAGGCGGCGGAGCAGGGGGCGATGGATGCGGCGCAACTGCCCGACCTCAGCCTTCCCGGCGGGTTCACCTGGACCCAGGGCACGGTGACGGTGACCAATCCCGCCCTGCGCCAAACCGAGCTTGGGCTAACGGTGAACTACGATTATGACGTGGATGTCTATGTCCCCGATGGACTGACGGCTCCTGCACCCATCGTCATCATTTCCCACGGATTTGGGGCGCTGAAGGAAAACTTCACCTTCATGGCGGAGCATCTGGCGTCCCATGGGTATGTGGTGCTGGTGCCCGACCATGTGGGCAGCGACCTGTCCTATCGCCAGAGCTACCTCCAGGGGCAGTTGAACACCCTGCTCAGCCCCATTGAGTTTGTCGATCGCCCCCAGGAGATCTCGTTTTTGATCGACGAACTGGAGCGTCTTGCCAGCACCGACGATCGCTGGCAGGGCATTCTCGACCTGGAGCGGATTGCCGTCATGGGCGACTCCCTCGGCTCAACGGCGGTGCTGTCCCTCAGCGGCGCAACCTTCAACATCGATCGCCTGCGCCAGGAATGCCGCCAGCCCAACCGAATTTTCAACTCCTCCCTCTATTTACAATGTCGGGCGCAGTACCTTCCTCCGACCACCTATGAATTGCGGGATGAGCGGATTCGGGCGGCGATCGCCGCACACGCCTTCGGGCATGGGTTGTTTGGACCGGAGGAAATGGGGGCGATCGACATCCCCCTGCTGATGGTGGCAGGAAGCCAGGACATCGTTGCCCCGGTGGTGCTGGAGCAGTTCTATCCCTTCATGTGGCTGCAAAATGAGAGCCGCTATCTAGCAATGCTCGATCCGGGGAGCCACTTTTCCACCAAACCCGAAGGGGCGCAGGGGGCAGACACCTTCCCCCCCATTCTGGTTGGCTCCTACGGTGCCTTTGGGCAGCGTTACTACCGCATCCTGGCGCTGGCATTTTTGAATGCCTATTTGCGGGAACAGCCCGATGCCATGCCCTACCTCACCGCCGCCTTTGCCGACAGCCTCAGCGCAGGCGCACCCATGCAGTTGGACGTGATCCGCTCCCTGTCCGAAGCCGAGATCCGTGCGACCTATGGGCGATCGCCCCTCTATCCGCTGGAGCCACCCGCCCCAATCGCCACGCTTCCCCCCGACCAATCCGTGCTGGCAAATCTAGCTGATGACCCCACCCTGCGCGTCGCCTTCCGCCGGGATGCGCCCCCCTTCGGCTTCCTGGACGGTACGAGCAGCGATCGCCCTGGCTCTACCGAAGGACGCTGGACGGGCTACTGCGCTGATCTGGTCAACGGATTGGCGGAGTTTTTGAGCGAAGAACTGGACATTGCCCAGGGCATTGTGCCCAGCGAATTGCCCTCGACTCTCAGCGATCGCTACACCCTCGTCCGAGACGGCACAGTGTATCTAGAATGCGGTCCCAATACGATCCGCAGCGACCTTGAAGGCATCCAGTTTTCGCAGCCCATCTTTGTGGCAGGAACGCGAATGCTGGTGCCGAATGCGGGAGCCGAGACGGTGAACCCCAATCGTCCGCTGCCCAATGTGCGCTTGGGGGTGTTGAGCGAAACCACGACGGAGGCGTTTGTCCGGCAAGCCTATCCCGAAGCGACGATTGTTCCCTTTGCGGGGGTGGAGGGACGGCAGGAAGCCGTGCAGGCGGTGGCAGATGGAGCGATCGCCGCCTTTGCCGGAGATGATATTTTGCTGTTGGGGGAAGCTCTGCAACTGGGGCTAAACCTGGCGGATTATCAGTTTGTCCCAGAATTGCCGCTCACTTGCGAGTTTTATGGGTTAGCATTGCCAGCAGAGGATCCGATCTGGCGACGGACGGTGAATGCGTTTTTGGAGAGCGATCGCCATTCACAAATCTTCACTGAGTGGTTTGGCTCCGTTTCCGCTGCCGAACTCAACAATGCCGCATTCTGCCTGAATCGCTGATGAATTTACCAGCGGGCGATTGAGGTATTCCATGCAAAATCCGAGACGCCCCCCGAAATTCGGTGTTAGGATTTTCCACAGAAGAAACAAGAAGAAGAAAAAGGATAAAGCATTCGATGATCGAAGAAATCAATAAGTCGATCTCTTTTGATGGTAGAGAGATTCGGCTAAAAGTGGGTCTGCTTGCACCGCAGGCAGGTGGTGCGGTGCTTGTAGAATCCGAAGAAACCGCCGTATTTGTAACCGCAACGCGATCTTCAGGGCGAGAAGGTATTGACTTTTTGCCGTTGTTGGTTGACTACGAAGAGCGATTGTATGCCGCTGGGCGCATCCCCGGCGGTTTTTTGCGTCGAGAAGGACGCCCCCCCGAAAAAGCGACGCTGGTTAGCCGTTTGATTGACCGCCCTATGCGTCCCCTCTTCCCCCAATGGTTGCGGGATGACATTCAGATTGTCGCCACGACCTTGTCGATGGACGAGCGCGTTCCCCCCGATGTGCTGGCAGTGACGGGAGCCTCCATCGCTACCTTGCTGGCGCAGATCCCATTCAACGGACCGATGGCAGCGGTGCGTGTGGGTCTGGTGGGCGATGACTTTGTGATTAACCCCACCTACAACGAAATTGAAGTGGGCGACCTGGATCTGGTGGTTGCGGGTTCTCCCGATGGCGTGATCATGGTGGAAGCGGGGGCAAACCAGTTGCCCGAGCATGACATGATCGAGGCGATCGACTTTGGCTATGAAGCAGTGCGAGATTTGATCCAGGAACAGCGTAAATTGCTGGAAGAACTGGGCATCGAAATCATCCACCTCGACCCGCCCGAAGTCGATTCCACCCTGGAAGACTTTATTACTGAAAAAAGTACCAGCTCTATTAAAGAAATCCTGGCGCACTTTGAGTACACCAAGCCCGAGCGGGACGAGAAACTGGACGAAGTGAAGGGAAGCATCGCCGAGGCGATCGCCGAACTCGCCGAAGATGATCCCGTACGCGTCGCCGCCGAAGCCGATGCCAAAGCCCTGCCCAACGTCTTCAAGAGCGTCACCAAAAAGATGATGCGGGCGCAAATCATTGAAGATGGCGTGCGGGTGGATGGACGGAAACTGGACGAAGTGCGGAAGATCACCTGTCGCACCAGCCTGCTACCGCCCCGTGTGCATGGCAGCGCCCTGTTCCAACGAGAACTGACCCAGGTGTTGTCCGTCGTCACCCTGGGAACCCCCGGCGAGGCGCAGGAACTCGACGACCTGCACCCCGACGAGCAGAAGCGCTATCTGCACCACTACAACTTCCCCCCCTACTCCGTGGGTGAAACGAAACCGATGCGATCGCCCGGTCGCCGTGAAATCGGTCACGGGGCGCTGGCAGAGCGGGCAATCATCCCCGTCCTGCCGCCCAAGATCGAATTCCCTTACGTCATCCGTGTGGTGTCTGAGGTGCTGTCCTCCAACGGCTCCACCTCCATGGGTTCTGTCTGTGGCTCGACCCTGGCGCTGATGGATGCTGGGGTGCCAATCATCAAACCCGTCAGCGGTGCGGCTATGGGCTTGATTAAGGAAGGCGACGAAGTACGCATCCTCACCGACATCCAGGGCATCGAAGACTTTTTGGGCGACATGGACTTCAAAGTGGCGGGCACCGACACCGGGATCACCGCCCTCCAGATGGACATGAAGATTACCGGATTGCCTATCTCCGTCATTGCCGACGCCATCAACCAGGCGCAGGGCGCACGGCTCCACATCCTGGGCAAGATGAACGAGGCGATCTCCGAACCCCGCAAGGAACTCTCCCCCTCAGCTCCACGCCTGCTCACCATCAAGATCGACCCCGACATGATTGGTCTGGTGATTGGTCCCGGTGGTAAGACCATCAAGGGCATCACCGAGCAAACCGGAGCCAAGGTGGACATCGAAGACGACGGCACCGTCACCATTGCCTCCACCGATGGAGCGAAGGCACAGCAAGCCCGCGCCATCATCGAAGGCATGACCAAGAAGCTGTCGGCAGGCGATGTCTATGTGGGCAAAGTCACCCGCATCATCCCCATCGGCGCATTTGTGGAATTCCTCCCCGGCAAGGAAGGCATGATCCACATCTCCCAACTGGCAGACTACCGGGTGGGCAAAGTCGAGGATGAGGTTGCTGTGGGTGAAGAACTGGTGGTCAAAGTCCGCGAAATCGACGGACGGGGACGCATCAACCTGACGCGCCTCGGCATTCACCCCGATGAATCCGCCGCTGCCCGCGCCACTGCTGAAAGCTAATCTGTCATCGCATTGAGCCATGAAAACTCCCCAGTCTCTGACCGGGGAGTTTTTTTATCAAGTTTTCGTAAAGGCGATCGCCCTTGCCCAATAATCTACTTTTGGTTAGAGGCGACAGAAATGCGAACCCAATACAGTCAAGAGCAGATTCTATTTCAGGAGAATTTAAGGCGATTCATGAATGGCAGCTTTGATAAATAGCTGTTCTGTTTATCGTGTCTCGTTTATCGTGTCTTTGCTTCTACAAAATCTCAAGTTTGTGACCAGCCTATCAATCAAACCGTGAAGAGACTTTACTGTCAGGAATATGGGTGATTCTTATGATGCCTCAAGTTACCTTACTGGACTTTTTTGATAAGCTCTACATTATTAACCTGCCAGAAAGAGCCGATCGCCGTAAACAGATCCAACAAGAATTGAGGGCGATCGGAATATCAGATACTTCTAAAAAAGTTGTGTTTTTCCGGCTATTAAGCCTGCTGATAAGGGCGAATTTTCCAGTATTGGAGCTAGAGGTTGTTTTTTGAGTCATTTGGCAGTTCTCAAAGATGCTCAAAGGCAGAACATCGACCATGTATTGATCATGGAAGATGATTTAACCTTTACAAACTCGTTAATTGAAGCACAAGAAGCTGTTATCAATAAGCTGCAAACCTTGAATTGGGATTTTGCTTATTTAGGGCATGGTGTAAATTTGTCTGCGGCTCAAGAGAGCCCCTTTCAGGAATATTCTGGATGGATACTTCTAACACATTTCCTGGCAATCCATCACAAAACGATTCCCCAGCTTATTGACCACCTGGAAGCCATGCTGACGCGACCCAGTGGGCATCCTGAGGGGGGGCCGATGCATGTTGATGGTGCTTATTCGCTCTTTCGACAACAGCATCCCCATATAACGACGTTAATAGCTAATCCCAATTTAGGCTTTCAAAGACCATCACCCAGCAATATTGTGGGTTATAGGTGGTTTGATCAACTCCCTGTTGTCTCTTCCGTTTTAGGGGGCGCTCGTCACGTCAAAACCTGGTATCAGCGTAATCTTGTTTCTTAGGATCCCGTACAAAATGAAACCCGGAATTTTTGATGCGAAGCGCGGCACTGCCGCGCTTCGCATCAAAAATTCCGGGTTTTATTTTATTTTCAATCCTTAATTCGCTTTTGACCGAGTTGCCCAAGCGGGTAATGGTAGGGATGTCATGATTTTTGGGTGTGAGCACCGCCCACCCACCTAAAAATCATTATCCTTTGAGGATTACCCTCAAACCTTGATGACCGAGTATGGACATTTCATATTGTGACGATGCCCACCTTTCGGTGGAGGAAGCCATTGACCTATACAAGCGATCGACTCTGGGCGATCGCCGCCCCATCGATCGCCCAGACATCTTCGCGGGCATGTTGAACAACGCCTCACTAACCATTACCGCCTGGCATGGCGATCGCCTGGTTGGCATCGCCCGCACCCTCACCGACTTTACCTTTGCTGCCTATATCTCTGACCTGGCAGTTGATGCCGAGTACCAGCGGCAAGGCATCGGCAAACGGCTCATCGCCGAAACCAAACAACGACTCTGGAAGGAATGCACCATCATCCTCCTGGCTGCGCCTAAAGCAAACGAGTACTATCCCAAGCTTGGCTTCGAGCACAACCCACGCGCCTGGATGCTTTCGGGGGAGTTGATTTAAACCCAAAATCATTCCCGCCATCCCACTACCCGGTGTGTTACGCTGGAACTCGCAACTCAATTCCGGTCTGTTGTTGCGCCTTGACGTTGTTTACGTAAACGATTCAAGCAAAGACAATTCTTTTACTGCTCTTAAGACTGGTCCCAAGATTTCCATTGGGGTAGGGGCAAATCTTAGGAGCAATCCAAAATTTATGACATTTCAAACCCTCGGTCTTTCGACCGAACTTCTGCGTGCTGTCGCCGATGAGGGCTATACGACGCCAACCCCGATTCAGCAGCAGGCAATTCCTCCCATTTTGCAGGGGCAAGATGTGTTTGCCAGTGCCCAAACCGGGACGGGCAAAACAGCAGGTTTTACGCTGCCGTTGTTGCAGCGCTTGAGTCAGACTTCCCTCGGTAAGGGAGCGCGATCGCCGCGTGCGTTGATCCTTGCCCCTACCCGCGAGCTGGCGGTTCAGGTCAGCGACAGTGTCAAAACCTATGGCAAGTATTTGCCGCTGAAGGCATCCGTGGTGTATGGCGGCGTTAGCATTGTGCCGCAGATCCAATCCCTCAAGCGTGGGGCTGATATTGTCGTGGCAACCCCTGGGCGCTTGCTCGACCATCTCTCGCAAAAGACTGTGGATCTGTCTCAGGTAGAGATTTTGGTGCTGGATGAGTGCGATCGCATGTTAGACATGGGCTTCATCCACGATATTCGCAAAGTCTTGAAGGTGTTGCCAGAAACCCGGCAAACCCTGATGTTCTCCGCCACTTTCTCTCCGGCTATCCGTAAACTAGCCAGTACCTTACTGAATGACCCCGTTCAAATTGAAGTGGCCTCTCGCAATACAACGGCTGATCGGGTAGAGCAAATTGTGCATCCTGTCGATCGCAGTCGCAAGCGGGAGTTGCTGTCTTACCTCATTGGCTTCAACAACTGGCAACAGGTGTTGGTCTTTACCCGCACGAAGCATGGCGCAAACCGTTTGGCTGAGCAACTGGCAAAAGATGGGCTAAAAACTGCCGCCATTCATGGCAACAAAAGCCAGGCAGCGCGAACCCGCTCGTTGAGCGATTTCAAGCAAGGGAAGGTGCGTGTTCTGGTGGCGACGGATGTGGCTTCACGGGGACTGGATATTGACCAACTTCCCCATGTGGTGAATTTTGAACTGCCCAATGTGCCCGAGGACTATGTGCATCGCATCGGTCGCACGGGACGGGCGGGGAATGAAGGTCAGGCGATTTCTCTGGTTTCCCATGAGGAAGTTCCCCTACTAAAAGGGATTGAGCAATTGTTGAACCGCCGACTCGACAAGGATGTTGTTCAGGGATATGAGCCGACGGCGGCTTCCCATAGAGAGGAGCCAAAAGCCGAACGACAACGCTCGAAACCGCCACAGAGTAGCCGCAATTCAGCTAATTCTTCCCGGCGTAAAAAGCCTGGTGCGCAGGGTAACGGAAAACATAAACGGGTTCGTACCGCTTAATTTTCTACTTATCTTTCCTGAATAGTGCTGACCTGAATGGTGCTGAGACAACGGAAGTTTTCACCCCATTTTGGGTGGGCACTTATTGCTGGAATAAGAAGCTCTATTGCTGACTAAAGCGATCGCTATCTCAACCTTTTTAGGAGCAGGGCGATCGCTTTATCAGTAGCTATAGTGCTTGTTTTACCATGAGTTTTTATATCAGGATGCAACAAGTTTCTTTCAACTTTGATCCAGATACTTAAACAGAAAACAAACTCAACATCCTGGAGCGATAAGCAGTCACTCTTATTTCTTTAGGGTGAGTACTTTGTCGCTTTTCATGAAGTATAAGGTGAGTCGGCAGGTTTTGTATGGGGATGGTTTATGATCCAGAGCAAAAGTACAGACCAGCAACCATTCCAAATCAAATTGACTATTTGCCATGGCATAGCTTCGCTTTTTTGGACACATAACTATACAATTAGGAAAGCCCATAAAAAGTGTTCATCTATCATCCGGTAATAGCATTTATCCAAGTCGTTTATCTAAGTAAAAATGCGTACAAAAAAGAAAGTCGATTCTTATCTTGTTGCGATAGTTTTTCTGGTTTTTGCCATTGATATGGCTGTTTTTCTATTTAGTCCCAATATATTAATTCCTATTATTTGGACGATCGCTATCTTAAACCCCAAAGGATGGATGTGTAGCTGGAATCATCACCATCAACACTGTAAATTCTTCGTTGATCCCTGGGCAAATCGAGCCCTTGAGTTTGTCTTTGGTTTGCACACGGGCATTGTTGGAGAGGCTTGGGTCTTGCATCACACCCTGGGGCACCATCTGAATTATTTAGACCAGACGAAAGATGAATCGGCGTGGAAAGATAGCCGTGGAAAATTAATGTCCCGGTTGAAATACACGTTAACTGTGGGAATTTTGGCTTATCCAATTGCATTAAACGTTGGAAAACGCTATCCAAAATTCCGTAAAAAGCTAATTCAAAACATCCTTGCTACAGCTCTTTTCTTGTCTGTTTTAGCCTGGATTAATTGGGTCTATACGCTCATTATTTTCCTGATTCCGATGGTTTTCTTGTTGTTTTTGACCGCTTATGTAACCTACGATCATCACGCTGGGTTGGATGAGGAAGACCCTTACAAAGCGACCTATAATGTTACAGACAAGTGGTATAACCTTTGTACGTGCAATCTGGGATATCATACCGCTCATCATCTTCAGTGTGGGCGGCATTGGAGTGAGCTACCCCAGTTTCATGAGGAAATTCGGGACAAGATTCCTGCGCATCTTTATCGAGATCCAGGTTTTCCGTTTTTGTTAATGACCAGAATTGAAAAAGCGCTGTCACAGAAGTTGAGAAAGATGCCAAGTTTCTAGTTTCGTCATCTTTCACCAAAAACCAAAAGCTCCATTTTGCTGCCACAATGCGGAGGCAAAATGGAGCTTTTGGTATTGAGAACAACGGGCGTAGTGCTACAACAGACGAAAACCAGGACTAAGGCGATCTCCAAGAAAGAATATCCCGATTTTTTGAAAGAGGGGGCAGCTTAGCCGCCCCCTCTTTCAAAAAATCGGGATATTCTTTCTCAGAAATGTCCTAAGCGAAAGGCGATATGGAAGATGAGTTGAAGGCAATCATTGCCCTGAATCCTGTCCCGGCTGATTTGATGATTACCTACGACGATCGCCACGGTTTGTGGGGAGGAACGCTTCTGGTGTTGCAAGGGGATGGCAACCTGAAACGGCAAACACAGGTGGCTGGCTCGGCGCAGGCTGTCGGTTTGACGCAGCAAGTCAGTGAGCAGGAGCTGAGGGAGTTGGTGCGGTTGCTGGTGGAGTTGGAGGCTTGGGCGCAGCGGGTTCCCAACAGACTACCTGTGCCGGATGAGAGCCGCGCCTACTTGACCATTCAGGTGAACGGGCAGATGAGCCGGATGTGGGAATGGTTTAACGATATGGCGAAGAATGACCGTTTGATGCGGATTAAGGTATGGATGGAAGAGGTGGGGCGATCGCCCAAATGAACTACAGCGGCACGGGAAGCACGGAGAGCACGGAGAGCACGGAGAGCACAGAGAGCACGGAGAGCACGGAGAGCACAGAGGAAGAAGACAGGAGAGAGGTTAAACCAGGCGATCGGAGACGAGGTGGCAGGAGTGGTGAGAGTCGCCAACTTCGATTTGAAGGGTGGCGTGGTCGATGCCGAAGTGGTCGTGGATGTCGTGGGTGAGGTGGAAGAGGAAGTCGTCGCCGGGGTGTCCGTTAGGCATGACGAGGTGGGCGGTGAGGGCGGTTTCGGTGGTGCTCATTGCCCAGATGTGGAGGTCGTGAACCTGGGTGACACCGGGGCGTTCTGCCAGGAAGGTACGGACGGCGAGGGGTTCGATAGTTTCGGGGACGGCATCCAGGGCGAGGTTGACGGAGTCTTTGAGCAGTTGCCAGGTGCCGATCACGACGACCAGAACGATGATCAGGCTGACGACGGGGTCAATCCACTGCTGCCCAGTGAGGACGATCGCCACCCCCGCCAGCACCACTCCAGCGGAAACGCCCGCATCCGCTGCCATGTGCAGAAATGCGCCACGAATAGGGAGCAGGTCACTTTCTTGAGAGAAAAATTAGAGTAAGGCTGTAGCGATATTTTAATGGTTGCCGTCATGACTCCAGAGGAACGTCAAGAACTCTT
>JGI12278J13113_1000126_pt1 | contig 25888 bp, 21 predicted proteins | sample HotLakmasection2_FD_13113 | JGI IMG/M metagenome (IMG submission 13113)
CTATGGCGGCAGCCGTATTTGTTATCGTTTTTGGCTTTGGTAATGGAGTCGTTGACGTTGATGGCGGGGACTTTCAGGGTGCCAGCAGCCAGCATTTCCAGCAGGCGATGAACCCCAGTGGTGGTTTCTTCGGTAATGCCGTGGATACGGCTGAGCATCTCGGGATACTGGTCGTGGATGTAGCCGGTAAGGTCGCCGCCGTCGTCCAGAATCATGTTGGCCTCCCAGAGGGAACCGTTGGGCAGGCGGCAGGTTTGTTCGAGGCACCACCAGTATTCCTCTTCGGTTTCCCCTTTCCAGGCGAAGACGGGGGTGCCCGCAGCGGCAATGGCGGCGGCGGCGTGGTCCTGGGTGGAAAAGATGTTGCAAGAGGACCACCGCACTTCGGCCCCCAGGGCTTGCAGGGTTTCGATCAGGACGGCGGTCTGGATGGTCATGTGAATGCAGCCGAGAATTTTGGCCCCCTGCAGGGGCTTGCTTTCCCGATACTGTTCGCGGATGGCCATGAGGGCGGGCATTTCGCTCTCGGCAATGGCGATTTCTTTACGGCCCCAGTCGGCGAGGGTGATGTCGGCAACTTTGTAGTCTTGGGTGAGTAGGGTGGTTGTCATGGGTTTTGGGTTTACGGTTCAGGGTTTAGGGTTTACGGTTCAGGGTTTACGGTTTAGGGTGCCGGGTGTCGGGTGATAGGTCGTCGGTTGCAAGTGGTTAAATCTTGTTCCAATGCTCTGCGTTGGAATAGGGCCAGGAGGCTCTGCCTCCAAAATTAGGCGGCGGAGCCGCAAAACTAGGGACCCAGGCAGAGCCAGGGCACCAGATGAACCCACCACCCCACCACCCCACCACCCCACTACCCCTCCTTCAGCGCTTCCGCTTTATTCGTTTTCTCCCAGGTCAACTCGGGCAATTCGCGGCCAAAGTGGCCATAGGCGGCGGTCTGGCGGTAGATGGGGCGGCGCAGGTCGAGCATGTCAATCAGGCCCTGGGGGCGCAGGTCGAAGTGCTCGCGAATGAGGGTGGCGATGCGGTCGTCGGGGAGTTGGCCGGTGCCGAAGGTGTTGACAGCGATGGAGGTGGGTTCGGCGACGCCGATGGCGTAGGAAACCTGGATTTCGCAGCGCTGGGCGAGGCCAGCGGCGACGATGTTTTTGGCGACGTAGCGACCGGCGTAGGCGGCGGAGCGATCGACTTTGGAGGGGTCTTTGCCGGAGAAGGCACCACCGCCGTGGCGAGCCATGCCGCCGTAGGTATCGACGATGATTTTGCGTCCGGTGAGGCCGCAGTCGCCGACGGGGCCGCCGATGACAAACTGGCCGGTGGGGTTGATGTGGTACTGGGTGTTGGCGTGGAACCAGTCGTTGGGCAGCACGGGTTTGATAATTTCTTCCATGACGGCTTCGCGGATGTCGGCCTGGGAGATGTCAGGATCGTGCTGGGTGGAGAGGACGACGGCGTCAATGGCGACGGGCTGTTTGTCTTCGTAGCGCAGGGTCACCTGGCTTTTGGCATCGGGGCGGAGCCAGGGGAGAACTTTGTGTTTGCGGAGGTAGGCTTGCCGTTCGACGAGGCGGTGGGCGTAGTAGATGGGGGCAGGCATGAGGGTGTCGGTTTCGCTGGTGGCGTAGCCGAACATAAGGCCCTGGTCGCCAGCGCCGAGGTCTTTGTTGGCGGCTTCGTCTACGCCCATGGCGATGTCGGCGGATTGTTTGCCGATGGCGTTTAGAACGGCGCAGGAGGCCCCATCGAAGCCGACGTCGGAGCTGTTGTAGCCGATGGCGAGGATGACGTCGCGAACGATGTCTTCGAGGCTGACGTAGGTGTGGGTGCGGACTTCGCCAGCGATGATGGCCATGCCGGTTTTGACGAGGGTTTCGACGGCGATGCGGGCGTGGGGGTCTTCGGTGAGGATGGCGTCGAGGATGGCGTCGGAGATCTGATCGGCCATTTTGTCGGGGTGGCCTTCAGAGACAGATTCGGAGGTGAAGGTGGTGTATTGGGTCATGGGGGCTGGGTTCTGGGTGTTGGGTTTTAGGTTCAAGGTTTAAGGGGGGAAAGAGGGTTTTGGGCCTTGCTCGACGTCAATCTCTACCGTGGGGTGGGCACCGCCAGCCCTGTCAAGATGGGTCGAAAAGGGTGGTCGTAGTCCAATGAATCCTCCCAAAGCGGCATTACGTGTAGGGTGTGTTCTCGGCCTTAGACCAACCCTGCGATAGTACACAGACTCTGCCCTGGCCGAAACGCACCGTTTGCGTAAAACGAGATTCTCGATGCCGTCCCAGAAGGGGATAGATGTAGCAAAATCTTAGCGGTCTTACCTTGGCGACCTGAGGTTAAAAAAGGGTTTTCAGACCCTGCTCGACGGTAAAGGGGGGCCGCCAGTGAAGTTGGGTTTGCAGGTGGCTGATATCTACGCTGAGGGAACCGGTGAGGCGATCAAGGGTGTCGGTGTTGAGGGGCAGGGTGCGGTGGGTGATTTGCTGCATGCTGTCGCCGAGTTTGCCGCTGAGGCGGAGCAGGGGCAGGGGTACGGGCACAAGGCGACAGGGCTGTTGGGCGCAGTGGGCGATCAGGCGGATTAGTTCGGGGGTGGAGAGGTCTTGCCCGTCGCTGCAGATGAAGGTCTGATTGCGGGCGTTGGGGTGGGTGAGGGTGGTGAGAATGATATCAACCAGGTTGCCGACGTAGAGGAAGCTGCGGCGGTTTTGGATGGCCCCAAAGGGCAGGGGTAGCCCGGTTTGGATGAGTTTGAGCAGGCGTTCCATGTTGCCGGGGTTGCCGGGACCGTAAACCAGGGTGGGGCGCAGGATGGTGTAGGTCATGCCGCTGTCTTTGGCCAGGTCGATGAGGGCCTGTTCGGCGGCGAGTTTGCTGCGGCCATAGGGGGTGTCGGGGCTGCAGGGGGTGGTTTCGGTTAGCACCTCGGGGCTGAGGGTGGCCATGGCACCGATGGAGCTAATGAAGATGAAGTGTTTAACTCCGGCGGCGATACTTTGTTTGACCAGATTGGTGGTGCCTGCGGTGTTGACTTCGTAGAAGGCTTTTTCGGGGTCTGGAGCGGTGTCGTTGAGCTGGTGGGCGCGGGCGGCGAGGTGGATAACGGTGTGGATGTTTTGCAGGGCGGGTTGCCAGTTGGTGGTGGCATGAATGTCGCCGACTTGTAGGGTTTGAATGTTAGTGGTAATTGCTTCGGGCTGTTGGTAGCGCAGAGCAAGGGCGATGGGGTTACCAGTTTGCCCAAGAGATGGAAGAAGATTGCTACCGATAAAGCCAGTGGCACCAGTAACCAAAACATTTAGCATATAAATCTCACTAATAGCAGTTAAATTCAGAATACAAATTTGATAGATACTTAAATATTTTTATAAGAAGGCTTTCCTCTTTAAGAGACACAATTCAAGAGATGCAATGCTTTTAGTCAATACCTTTACACAAATAAAATTTGGTTATTTTACCTAAAATCAAAAGTAGTTCTTATGCTAAAAGGTAATTTTTCTTTTGCATAAGCAACCAAACATTGTATTTCGATACTTTTCCCAAACTCTGGGTGATAAGTTGACTTTTCGCAAACAAATAAAGCACCATCCACCTTAACTTTACCGATACTGACATTTGAAGAATTATAAATAGTTGCAGCTGATTTATTTGGCCAAATGCTAATCCTATAAGCCGGTCCTAAATGAAACCTGGCTTGCAGTCTGTGGTACCCATGGCCCGTAATTTGATCGAGGACGGTAAGTTTATCAACGCTTAGCTCAAATTGCCGTTGGTGAATCCCTAAGGACGGTATATAGGCATATCCATCGTGACAACAAATAGCCTTAATTTTTCCATGATCTATTTGACAGTCATAGTTATAAGTCTTGGCCCTACGAGCAACCCGGAAGCTAGACCAAATTTCAGAAGAATTGAGATCATCCACACTTAGAGTATTATGAGCTTTTGTAGAGCGCTCAAATAACCGTTGTGGGCAAACTTCATAAGTAGATATTCCTGTATCTACGATGAGTTTTTGCTGATCGAGGGAAAGCTCGAATCCAAGAGTACCAGCATGAGAATGACCCGGTTGATAACTCGGTGCTGGACCTCCTATATCCCAGAAAAGACAAATTTGACCATTCCCCAGCCGAGCAAATTGAGAATTTTGGCCAAACCATATTTGGGGGTCAGAGGAATGTTTAAAGCTGCTAACAGTTAATTTGAGACGTTCAGCATAATCTTGTATTTTCTCAAATTCTGGAGCTACACCATAAGCTGAGTCATTAAATAGAGGAAATTCTCCACTAGGGTGTTGCATTGCTGTGTACCAGTTCCAGAGCGAATCCCACTTTTGAATAATTAGACTTTCAAGGTTTTCAATGTCTTCTTTGGTTTTACGTGACAAATTTGCCAGGGAAACAACACTACCTCGGATTAAATTCAATAGATCTAGTAAGTCTTCCAGCAAGATACCTTGATACATTGGACATCTTTCAAAATGTCCACCATCATCCATAAATTGCTCTGGAATTTGCTCTAACAGAATCTTTAACCCCTTTCTCAGCCAGCTCAAAGCTTCATCGCCAGAAAAGGCTAGGCCAGCAAACACCAGCGCTTTTGCATTAGTAAAGAGATGATTAGCAAGTAAGTGGTGTTCAAGGTTAGCAGAAAGCCAGCGTGCTTGCAGACCTAAGCTATTGACCTGAGCTAGAGTCAAAGGATACTGTTGCCATGAAAACTTAAGCCAGTTGACAATTCGTAGCGATGTGGGATAAGGATCCCATCCCATTCCTTTGAAGTAGGGATTCTCTTGAATCCAGCGATCAAGCCACTGGCTGACCGATTCTGGATGATCATATCCGATAGGACTCAGCAAAAAATCAAAATAGTGAAGATTATAATGCCAAAGATAAGAACTTGCCCCAACGTTCCAGAATTCTGAACCAGTAACTTGATGGGTCTCATTCAAAAAACAGAATTGATCTGGTAATTGCAAAGAGTTCCGCTTAGTTGCAGACGGCAACCAACCCGATGGAGCAGAACCCAAAACGGGAAGATTAGTATATCTTATCCTAACGTCAGGAAAAAATCTTTGAGAGATTAGAGCGATTCCTTGTCTGGGCTTTAGATGTCTTAAAGTGTGAAATAAGTAACTAAGCCGAGTAATCACGTTGTATTGACCTAGATTGATTGTTTAGCAATAACATCCTTAAAGACTTTTTCGAGTTGTTGCGCCAGAAGGTCTCGATCGAAGGTTTTCTCCGCTAAATTTCGAGATCGGAGCCCAAAATCTTTGAGTAACTCATGATTATTGCGCATGAAGATAACTTTATCGGCAAAGTCTTTGGGATTATCTGGCTCAACTAAAACACCTGTCCCTTCTTTCTCAGCCAAATCTCCAAGCCAACCGGGCATGTTCGTTAGTACTGGCTTACCAGCTGCGAAGGAGTCAAACATCTTATTGGGTGAGCAAGTACGTAAAACTGGTACGTTCTTATAAATGGTCATACAAACATCTACAGCGGCCACCAGTTCAGCAATTTTCTTTTTTTCAGGGATGGGATCAGAAAAAATTACATTAGAGAGATGTTCTGATTTTGCTCGAGTTTCAAGAGTCGAGCGCTCCATGCCGTCACCATGAAGAAGAAAGACAACATCTTCAATATTCCGGCGCTTCAACTCGGCGGCTGCATCAAGAATGAAATTCAGGCCATTGGCTAACCCCATAGTACCAAAATAGCCTAGAGAGAATTTTCCATTAAGGAAGAACTTCTGTCTAAATTCAGAACCGTCAACATCAGGAGAAAACAGATCTAAATCAGAGGCGTTAGGGATAACCGTAACCTTAGTTTCATCAATATTAGCATTAAGAATACCTGCCTTCATACCCGGAGAGAGCGCAACTATGTGCGTTGAACGATGATAAGTAAAGTACTCTAACTGACGAGCTAGGAATTGCAAAAGCCGGTTTCTTAATACACCTAGCTGGATGGCTCCCTCAGGCCATAAATCTCTTACTTCAAATACCAAGGGAATTTGCTTTCGCCAAGAAGCCCAAAGAGCTGGTATGGCAATCGTAAGAGGCCCACTAGTAGCGAAAACCAAATCTGCATCTAATGATGCTGCTTTACGAGAAGCTAAAAACGCAAAGCGAACAAAAGCCACAATGCGCTTTCTAAAATTCATCTTGTTGGAGTAGGGAACAGGTAACCAATGCACCAAAATTCCTTCCTCATTTGTTTCAAACCAATGAGATGGCTCATCTGGTTTAGCATGGGTATAGGAAGTGACCATTTGTACCTCATGTCCCATTGCAACTAATCGCCTAGCATTTTCATAGGAACGATTCCCAGCATTACTGACCATATCGCGAGTATAAAAATATTGGTGTATATATATAATTCGCACTTTATTCACCAAACAAACTGCATAAAGTTTTAAAGTCAAACAAAGTTTAAAGATCGAATGAAACTATAAGCAAAGCACATTAGCTAGCCTCTATGAGAAAATAGAGCGGTTTTCACTCGAATAAGGTGCATAGTAGAACCTGTAACTCTTATGTAGCAGGATTTTCGATGTACTGCATCCGACCAAGAACCGTTATATTAATATCAATTAAAGTTAAAGGTTTTTAAATCATGGATCGAATTTAAGATACTCATAACCCAGAAGCTCTATGTCTTGCTTAAATCGCTCCCCCACCAAATTCCAAAGGTGTCTATCGTAGTATTGTCGGTAAGGTAAGCGAGAAAGGCTTTTGCTCCCCATTTTCGTCTTCCTAATACAAGGAACAGGGGCAATACTTTCTGAAATATTAGCCAAGTTGACAATCTTCCCAAAGTCCTCATTAAAAAATTCAACTTTCCCGATAAAATCAACTAAAAGATTTCCAGAATCATCAGTTATGTACTTGCTTTGTGATGTAAGATGCTTGTCCAAGTAAGGATCGGGGGTTGCTGAGATAGCTTCAATAAATTCAGCAAAAGTCATATTGGGATTCATGACTGGATACTTTCTATTTAGCCGAGGTACTTGAGCCTTCCTATAGAGCGGTACATTAAGATCAACATAAGGCAATTTAGTTTCGAAGGAAGAAACCAACCTTGACCAAGGATTTCTAACAAATGTGAATTTAAAGTATTCATGATATTTGGGTTGAGAAACCAAATCTACGGGCTGAATAAAATTAAAAAAAGCAGAATGGGGTGACGCAGATTTTATGCCCATAAGAGATTTAAAGTAAGTTTTAAGAGCTTGAGTAGCAGCCTTAGGGATAGGAAAATATACCAATTTATAATCATCCAATAAAATTGGAGTGGTGCTAGTATATCCATGAAGACGCAATTTAAGCTTCTCTATATTGCTGATGCGAAAAAATTGCAGGGATTTAAGATAAATTATTTGAGAACGGCTTAATTTTTTTTTCATTTTTAACTCTCAATGCTTTTATTTTTCGCTAAATAGATTTAATTGGCATTCAAGGCTTGTTTTTTTAAAATGCCAATTGTTTTACCATTTTCTATTAATCTATTCTCCTTATTGCATTACTTTTTAGATCGTGCAGGGTAAAAAGTGAGGTGATATGCACGGGAGAAGGGAACATTAAACAATAGAAAAAATTGCGAGATTATATCGCCGGGATAATGTGCCTGTCAAATCCATAACCTTAACACCATTTTTCATATAGTTCTGAAGGCATTCTTCAGAAACTGGATGCCCTATAAGTACCACCTCGCAATCCAATAGTCTATCAATCTGTTCAGTTAAAAAAACAGCTAGATGAGGAAACACCTGCTCAACATATGATTTATTCCCCCCTATTAGTCGAGCAATTTGAACTTTTTCATCAAAAATAACTAATTTCTTTCCTTTGCCTAGAAGCCTTTCAGCCAATTCTACTAAGGGGCTTTCTCTAAGATCATCGGTGCCCGGCTTAAAAGCAATGCCATGAAAACCAATTCTGCTAGCATTAGTAGAAAGAACTAGGTCTAGAGACCGCTCAATTTGTTTTTGATTACTGACAATAACATTTTCAAGCATTGGTAACTTAAGATTTTGCATACGAGCTACTGATAGAAAGGCTCGCAAATCTTTTGGGAGGCAAGAACCGCCAAAAGCAAAGCCAGGCTCGAGATATTTAGCTGAAAGATTTAATTTAGTGTCTTGACAAAAGATACTCATAACTTCTTGACTATCAATTCCATGGCAATGGCAGAATTGGCCGACCTCATTAGCGAAGGTAATTTTTAGGGCATGGAATAAGTTGTCGCAATACTTAAGCATTTCTGCAACTTCAATAGAGCAGATGATACGCGGCGCTTCAATTTTTGCGGAATAAAGATCAAGAATCTTTTGGCTACTACCAGGGCTTGCTTCACCAACAACAATTTTTGGGGGATTGTAGAAGTCGGAAACAGAGGTGCCTTCACGTAAAAATTCTGGATGGAAAGTAACTTCATAACCATCCCCTAATGCACGACCGCATGATTGCTCAAGGGTAGGGATAACCAAGTCTCGAAGAGTGCCAGGCAGCACAGTGCTCCTAATAACGATGTGGAAAGGATTTTCCTTTTCTCGTAATGCACTGCCAATTTGAGATATAACTTGGGTTACATAGCGATTATCGAGAGAACCATCTTGTTTAGATGGAGTACCAACACAAATAATTGCTAGATCTGTAGACTTAACAGCTATATCACTATCTAATGTAGCCTTTAGAGAACCATTAGATACAGCCTCAAAAACAAGTTTGTCAATATGCTTTTCAATAATTGGCGATTGGCCAGAATTGATCATGTCAACTTTGATGGGTTGGACATCTACACCAATTATTTTGTGGCCTTCGCGAGCAAGGCAAGCCGCAGTCACTACTCCTACATAGCCAAGGCCAAATACGCTGATTTTCATACAACTCAATATCCTTTTCGAGAAATCAAAAAATATAGTTACCTAATAGTCAAGTGTTTGTTACTTATCACACGCATAGCTAATTGCGCTTACGAAACCATTAATCATAGCTTCTAATGACATATCTTCCTTAAATGTCTGTAGGGCTCCTCGAGAAAAAAAAGACTTATTTTTAATGACTTCGATGATGGCATTAGCAAGAGATTCAGCATTTTCCGGTTCATAGTAAAGCCCATTAAAGCCGTTTTTGAAGTATTCAATTTCAGGTGGATGATTAGTGCAGCTATCGTTAGGAGATTCTGTTATAACTGGCAGCCCATAACTAAAGGCATGATTTATGGCAAGTCCTAACCATCCAGGAATTACCACAAGGTCGGCTAGTTTCAAATCCTCTTCAGCCTGAGCAAAGTTGAGCTCACCTCTCCATTTTATATTTTGAATGTCTTGCTGAATTGACAGCTTTTTCAGTTCATTTTGCTCATCTCCATCTCCAATTATGACAACTCTAAGAGCTTCATAACCATTTTTTTGTAAAAAGTCAACAGCCTGAAGAAGAAGATGGACTTTTTTTCTTTTTTGTAGACGACCAATAAATACAATAGTAGATGAATTAGGGTTACTAAATTGTTTATCGTAATGTGAGTTTTGCGATTTAATATTAATAGTATTATTTGCCACAAAAAGTCTATCACTAGGCACCCACTTACTTAAAGACTTTTTAGTTCCTTCGGAGTAGACAATGTAAGCAGAACACAAATGATTTTTAGCTAGATGAAGAACATCGATTGGATTTTTTCTGGGATTGAAGATACGCTTTCTACTAAAGCCTTGGCCCCATAGGAGAATCGGAATTTTTTTGAATCTACAATAAAAGATAAATGGAAGCAGTAAAACAGAACGCACTGAATCACGAATAATTAGCCCATCAATTTTATCTTTTTCAAGTACCTTGAGGTAGTTCATCCATAAAATCTTGTTATTCAGTAGCCATTTAGATTTCAAATATTTATGCTGAAATATCATGTCCTTCGGATCACCTTCTATCAGGTTTGAATCTGGCGGGCATTTGCCTGAATAAACAACAAGTCTGCCATCTAATGCTTGATTTAAGGCATTGAGAGTTCCCACACGATAATGGGGAATCTCTTGCTCAACAAAAACTAACATGTCCTTAATAGCTCTTAAAGAAATTTGCCTACTTTATATTTGATGAAATAAAGCAATGACTGCATAGGAATTCTTAAGTAAGGGAGTACCCAATAGAGCGGCCATAGAAATCCTGCATGCCTTCGATAATAGACAGCGCGCTCATAAGGTGGTTGTTTTTTTACACCCAATAATTTATTCCATCTGTCTCTTAGCGAAACATCTGAAATATTTGCATCGAGATCCTCGAAATTTCGTTTGCATTCACCTGCATAGCCTGGCATTATAACCACCTTTCCACCAGCAGCACGTAGGCGTAAACCATAATCAAAATCACTTTTTGCATGTTGGAAAGAGGGAGATAAGAAACCAATTTTGGATAAAGCATACTTGTTTATAAGTGCAAAATTCATATTGAATGTTAAACATTCAATCGGATCGTCAGATGGCTCTACTTGAGTAAACCTCAGCGGATGCCACCAACTGCTATTATTTACACCTCCATAAGTTACATTACCTGTCGTAGGATCCTTAAATGAACCGACTAAAACAAGCCCTCTCTTTTGTTCGCCATCCGAGGATTCAGCAAGTGAAACTAGCTTATTCAAAACCCCTGAATATAAGACAATATCATCATTAAATACTAGTAAATAATCAAAATATTGATTTTTGACATATTGATTCCAACCAAAACGCATTCCTCCTGCCCAAAAAAGATTGCCAGAACCTTGTAGAATAAGCACATTTGGGAATTTTTCTCTCACTAAAGAGCTAGTACCATCGATTGAACCATCATCAACCAAACAAACATCCATTTCTATGTCTTTAGATAAGAATTGCTGGTTTAAGATAGAATCCAAAGCCTGTAGAGTCATATTCGCTCTATTATGGCATGTCGCTAAAGCAATGATTTTCACATCAAATACGTAATCTTATTCAAAGAAATTAGAGTATGAATGTAGGGCTTTCTGACTGACTGAATAGAGCGCATCAGGAGATTAGTCACAGCAGAATTTTAGGATGCATAATTTAATTCTCATAACAGCAAAAACCTGAATTGTTGCAATACCTCAATCAAGCAAACTCTAGTTTTCTTGATACATACTTTAAATTTGAGCTATTTTGATTCTGTCTATACTTTCAAGTAGTTTTATGTAACCAAGGATTAGCCAAAAACTACGAAGTAATAAAGGCTGAAAAATCCCAAATATCCCTAAGTAGACTAAAGAAAAAAGAATTGCTAGTGTAAAAGGGTTCGACTTAAGAAGAGAGGTTAAAGTCAAATTAGGCAAGCAAAAACCGTAAACTGCAGAGGCAAATATAATTAAAGGAACTTTACCATCGAGATATATGGAGTACAAAATCGTTCCAAAAGCATTAGCATAAATTGGCTTTCCCAGATAATCATAGCCAACTAGGTTCCGCTCATCTAAATATATTGCTACTTGATGCGGGATCGATACCACACTAGAGTCGATCCTTTTCAAGAAAAATACTATAGCTCTTTCTACATGACCTAGGCTTGCTCGGCCAAATGTATCATATTGATTCAGTAAAGATGATGCATCATTTAGATGTAAGTCAAAGATAGTAAACCCAAGGGTATGGTACCTAATTAAGTATCTATTTGCAATCTCTCCTAAGCCTGTATCTGTTCCACCTCTTTGCAGGGATATCCAAATAGTTAATACAACGAGTACACCGATAAATATCCCAAATTTATATATTTCAAATGATTTAAATATTGAAAGCAACGAGAAGTAATTATCATAAATAATACCTGTTAAGATAACTAAAACTATGATATAAAACTCAAATCTTCCTGCCATCATTATGCCTTGCATAATCATATTTATACATGCTAACACCATTAATTTTTGGTGTCTGTAAATAAAATAAATGGCACAGCCGAGGAATAGTGAGACAAATTGAAGAGGCTCGATAAATAAAAGTCGAAAGACCGTCAGCAGGGGGATTGGAGGAAATAATAAATTATCGGAAAATACTGAACTTCTGTAGCCCATAGAAAGAATGTCTGGACTTTGAACAAATATCATTATTGCCTTAACAAAAAAGAATAATGAAAAAGGAAAAATAATATACTTATTGATCCATATAATATATCTTATTGATCTATTTTTAATGATATTATGTTTTCCTCTGTTTGTTCTTAAGCCAATTCTTTTTCTTCTTGATTTTTCTTTAAGAACTATTTTCCTGCTAAAAAATACAGAATACCATCCTCGAAAAATACTGCTACCTAAGGTTGCAGAACAAAGCATTAACATGAATATTTGAACAGTGTTAAGTTCAGGTGGTTTTAGGCTACTTAAAGAAGTTGTTGCTATAAAAAGCCAGGATAGCCACCAAAATGAGACTATAAATAAGTAAAGGTTGAACTTGCTATTAATGCGTAAGATGCATAAGTTTAGTGTCCCTGCTATAAGAACTAACCAAGTTGAAATATTCATTATTATGGCTTTTGTATATAGACTCAATTGGCGACATCAGTTCATCTAGCAAAAGGTAAACCTCACAGGTGCATAGACCAACTATTTTTGAATCTAGGCCGGGAGGATACTGGAAGACCTTAGCGTTCCCTGAGACAAACTGAGCTAGCTCCTCGCATGTATATAAGCCTAGACATTTTCAGCCAATGCTTCATGAATGTTGACTTTTTCCACAAGTGGAATTGCACAACAAGTCAAGTGTGAATGTCATTCCCTGATAAATATAGCGTCTACTTGCAGCATACGCCCGTTTTTTGGATCTGAAAAACCTTTATGAAAAGCCCAAAGAGAAAAGCCCTCTTTTTCAAGCCAATCAACTATGTCTAGCCATAAATGTTGTCCCTCGTATAGAGGAACAAAAGATATTTCACATTGTACTCCCTTGACTAATTTAAGAAATTTTGGAGCACCATTTAACACTTTCCATTCGTATCCTTGAGTATCAATTTTCAAGAATGGAACACTTGATGGTGACAAATAATCATGAGCTACGATGTCTAAGGTTGTAATTGGAGTATCTGTAATCCCTATATATTTTGATTGGGCGGCTACAGCAGAATGTAGATCTTTCATAGGGAGAACAGAAGAAGAGGCAGAGTTTCCTGCAACGTTAATCTGTATATTGCCCTCGAAATCTCCAATTGCAGTCCGTGAATGAATTGTCCAGTTGTTATCATCTTTCGAAGACATTAAAAGGCTTTGATAAGCATCTTCAAGGGGCTCGAAACTAACGATTGACCCTTTATAATCAAATCTTCTAAGTTCCCTTGCATATCCACCCGAGTTTGCTCCAACATCAAATACAAGGTTTACACCAAAATAATCTAATATAACTTTGGTATGAAATCCTGAGTTTGAACGAATTGTTAGTCTGTGAAAGTCCCATCCGAAACTATTTAGTCGCTTTTTAATATGATACTTAACTCTGTCTAAAGACAACATAGATTAAATCTCAACCTTGGTTCTTCTACTTAATATGGATTTTCAATTAAACTGCTTTCAGCATTTTGTAAAGACTATTATGTTTACACCGAGACCAGCGAATTCATGATTTGTAGAGACACTCATTCATTTCATGTTAAAGCATATAGCGGTTCTTGTTCGGATGAGGTATATCGATATCTTTACTACACAAGGATTACAGGATTTACGCCGTACCTCACCCGGGTGAAAAGCGCTATAAAGCTAATAATGGTATGCCTTGGAATTAGTTTTTTTTACTTGTAAGATAGGAGGCTTGACTATACCGACTTTTGTTTAGAATTCTTGAGCGCTTTCCTGTAATTGTTTATGATGCTTAATGAATTCGATGAATATACTCTTTCGCGGATTAACGAAAAGAAGTTCACTCGGAACCAGTCTTTTGATATAGTTTTATCTAGCTCATAATCGATCACCATCTTTTGAGGGTGTTTGAGTGGAAATTTTAATTCATATTGGGTTAAATTTGACAATACATGGTTGTAGTTTTTAGTATGAGTTGCTTCAGACGTAAAGCCGATATTTCTTACAAGGTTCTTAGTAGGCAATATAGCTAATCCGTTTTGCAGCCAACAGGTATAAATCCACTGAATATCCCATGTATTAAGGTATCCATCATGAACTTGATCAAAGATCCACTTCCATCTAGCACGAAAAGTGTGACTTCCATTGCCGAAATGATATAACCAATTTGTATCTCGATATTTTGGCCAGGTGGTCATATTAGGATCGTATAGATTCCATGCTCTTCTCCAAGTTGCCCAGCCCCACATCAGACTATACCTTGAAAAGGTATAGCTGAATTGACTTTTGTAAGAGTCACCTAAAATGTTGTTTCCAGATATCGCCATTACTCTTTTGTCATCACGGTAGTGCGATAATAAATCTTCTACATACAAAAAGAAAGACTTATTTGGCACACAATCATCTTCTAAAATGATTCCCTCTATTTCATTTTCAAAAAACCAATTGATAGCTGTGACAACAGCATCTCTACATCCCAAGTTTCTTTCTTGAAACAGAGTGTTTACTGTGCATGGCCAGCTAATGTTATTGAGTATATAGTCCCTTACATTTGAGACTTCTTTGTCTTCTCCTAACTTATTACTTCTAGGTCCATCTGAAGCTATGTATAATTTACTCGGTTTTGCTTCACATATTGCTTGAAACATCTCTTGTGTAGCTTCAAGTCGATTAAATGTCAGCAATAATACTGGGGTATTCAAGTTCATAGTAAGATTTATGGGAAAAACAATAAATTGCTTAAGCCAGCTAAATAAAGACTAGAGTTTTAACCTGTAACCAAAACAATTCTCTCGTCTTTGAATTGATTGCATTTAATAAAAAGGAGGCAAATGCCTGTGAGACAACTGTTGATATAGCCGCTCCAAAAATACCATAACGAGGAATCATTAGGAAGTTTAATAGAATATTGATTATTGCTCCCATCATACTTCTCTTGAAAGTTTCTTGCGTAAGCCCTTCAGCAATAAACCATAAATTTGCTGCTATCCCCATAAAAACGAACGGCGCAGACCAAATATAAATTGATACTATTTTACCTGCTAAAGAATAGGTTTCTCCATACAAGTTAGTGATCAACAAATCGGATAGGAACGTTAGGGGGAGTGCAATTAAAATAGAAACAATAAACACAGTACGAAGCAACTTTCTTAAGATATTATAGTATTTCTCTCGGTTATTTTGCCCCTTAGCTTCATAAAATTTGGGGGCTACTGAGGCTGCTATAGCTGAAGGAATAAAGTACCAGATTTCAGATAACCGAATTGCGACTGAGTATATTCCAACTGCAGATTTCGTATCCATCTGACCCAACATTATTACATCAGTTTTCATGTAAACTGTTACGGCTATACTAGAAAGAATTAGTGGCCAGCTTTCTCTTAAGAGGTCCCTTGCTAAACCTCTTTCCCATTTCCAACGTCTCAGGTGGTATCTTTTTAACCTGTATGCTATGGAAAGTGCTGATGCTTTTACTATAGAACCAATTACTACTGCCCATGCAAAAAATATTAAAGGTGCAGACATTAATATGAGAATTAGCTTTGTTGAACTCAAAACTATAAATGCTGTATTTTGAGCAATCACCGAATATTTTGATTTTACCTGTGAACTAAACCAATAATCGATAATGTCGAATGCATTAAAGATTCCTGATATCGACAGGATAGCTACCACACTAATTATTATTGGCTGTTCTATGAGGATTACCACCAATAGTAAAGATAGTATATAGGTGACAATACCTCCAAATATATGAAGCAAAAACGTAGTACCTAAAAATTCGTTTTTCTTTTCAGGATTGTTTGCTAGTGCCCTGATTGTCAAATCTTTTAGTCCTAAAGCCGCTAAGGGTGTAAATAATCCAACGACTGCTAAAGCAAAACTATATACACCAAAATCTTCGCTTCCCAAATAACGGGCAATCCAGGCAGAAATAAAAAAACCAAGGCCCATTCTTATAATACGATCAGCATAAAGCCATAATACATTTTCTATGATGGAAAATGAATTTCGGCATGTTTTATATAGTTCAAGAAAATTTTCATGTAAAATCCTTTTAATTTTCATCTAATCTCTTTAGCTCAGGTGATTGCTTAGACCCTTTAAGCCTTTTTTTCATGCTTTATAGATTCAGAATTTTATTTCAACTACTAAGTCAAACACCACATCGCCAGTTGGCCCAGTATAGGCATCTTTTGGCACTTCAGGCAGAAGGTAGAAGGCAGAGGGCAGAAGGCGGAAGGCAGAAGCGATTATCTTAAATGTCAAGCATCAGCGGGCTTAAAAAATGCACTGACTTGGTCATCTTGCCAGGGTGTATTGTCTCGCATCATGGCATTGAGGCAAGTCAGTAGCTTCCGCATACAGGCCACGATAGCAACTTTTTTCAATTTCCCTTTCTCTCGTAGGTGTTGATAGTAAGCCCGCAAGGGCGGGTTATAGCGGATCGCAACCACGGTGGCCATATAGAGCAAGCTGCGAATCTCCGCTCGCCCTCCCCAGATGCGTCGCTTGCCCGAGTAGCGGCCACTATCTCGATTGAACGGAGCGACTCCAACCAGAGCGGCAATCTCTTTGCGATTGAGCCGCCCCAACTCAGGTAGATAGACCAACAAAGCAATGGAAATCACAGGACCGATGCCTTTTGTCGATTGCAACAAAGCCTGACGTTCTGACCATTCCTGATGGTTCGCCGCTAAGTCCTTGATCTGGTTTTCCAACTGTTCGATGTGGTCTTTGAGCCAGTCGATATGAGCATCTACATCATCGGCCATCGGGCCTTGGAGTTGGCTGCGACGGTTCTTCTCTCCACTGAGAATTTCCACCAACTGTTCTCGTCGTTTGACTAACGCTTTAATGTCTTGCTCAACTTCCGAGGCCAAGACCACTGGATCAGGGCAAAACACTTGAGCAAAGTAGGCGATACAGTGAGCATCTAGAGGATCGGTCTTGGCGATGCGGCCCATGGCGCGAGCAAACTCCCTCACTCGCAGGGGATTCACCACACTGACGCGCACCCCAGCAGCACTCAAGGTCAGCACCATTTCCCGTTCATAGCCCCCACTGGCTTCACAAACTACCGCTGGGTGCTCCAGGTCAGCGATGTAGGCTTGCAGCTGTTGAATACCGTTTGCATTATTGGCATACCGCGATGTTCGCCCGGACTGGAGGCAGTGAACATCTAAATACGTTTTGCTGACATCAACACCGACCCAGTTGTACGTGTTAGAAGACGAAGAGACGGTCATGGCAATTTCCTTCAACACTGAGATACCGCTAAGAGGCTCCATTCTCTCCACTCCGACTTGCCGATGCGGTCTCTGAACAGGACCTGGCGATTGTTCGAGATTCCGGGAGAATGAATAGAAGCAGGGACGCTAGCTTCCGCACGAGCTTAGATACCCTAGGCAGAATCGGTCTCCTGCTTCCAACACTCAACATACAAGGTAGAGGGGAGAGTTTTGTCAGGTCTCTGCAAGGGGCATATCTTGTGGCCTGGTTCAGCCAGAAGCGCCACCGACTTAGGGGAATCGTTGAAGCGCTGAAAGCTGGATTATGGGTAGGGTGTGTTCTCGGCCTCAGGTCAACCCGGCGATAGTGCAGAGGCTCTGCCCTGGCCGGAACGCACCGTTTGCGTCAAGGGAGAGGCTCGATACCGTAAACGGTGCATTGCGGCCCAAAGGTAGAGTCTGTGAGGTCTTGCGCAAGTCGGTGGGCCGCTAATGCACCCTACGCAGATCACAGGTTTGTTCCCCAAGCCACCTTGACAGGGCTGGCAGTGCCCACCCTACGGTAGGTCAAGGCTTTCGGTCATTTGCGAGGGTTGATTTCAGCTTATTTCAGTCACGGATTTAAGGTTGGTGGGCAGTGCCCACCCTACGGTAGGTCAAGGCTTTCGGCCATTTGCGAGGGTTAACTGGGGCTAATCATGGCAATTGCCCACGGTTTCATCGACCTCTCAACCTGGAGGATGCCATCCTGCCTTAGCCCAAAGTTTACGTGAGATAACTAACTCAGGACGGTTCATGCGCAGTGCCGTGATAGACACTCGACCCACCATTGTTTTTCCCAGCACCAATGAGCCGTCAGAACTCCACTCAAAATGATCAGACCATGCTTGCGCTTGCGGGTGAAATATGAGCTTCTGCAAGCATGGAGATATCGTGCCCTCTTTCGGCCAGAAGCGCCGCCGAACCGGGTTAGATAGTTCAAACATCAGCGGAGCCAGCTTAAACAACTCCAATCATATTTAGACATACAACTGAGATTGTTTAAACAACATCAGTCATGTTTCAATATGGACCTGTGCATACTTAAACAACTCCAATCATGTTTAAACATAGAACCGTGAATACTTAAATAACTCCAATCATGTTTAAACATAGAACTGTGCATACTTAAACAACTCCAATCATGTTTAAATATGGACCTGTGCATACTTAAATAACTCCAATCATGTTTAAACATAGAACCGTGCATACTTAAATAACATCAGCCATGTTTAAACATAGAACTGTGCATACTTAAACAACTCCAATCATGTTTTAGTATTCATTTTTATATTTCAAACTATCAATGAGCGGCGGAGCCGCAACACAAAGTGCCCAGGCAGAGCCAGGGCACCAGGGCCGGGGCCGGGGCCGGGGCCGGGGCCGGGGCCGGGGTAGGTTAAGCCGGGCAATGAGCTACCACCTGCTGCTGCGACTGTTCAAACACATAGTGCAGAGCCGAAAATAAAGCATCCAGGTCAGACAGACTATAGGACTTGATTTGTTTAGTAAACGTCGAATTCCACAGCTGTCCAAATTCCCAGATTTTGCCATTCGAGACAATTCCAAATACCTCCGGTTCAGCCCTGTCCCCCATCTTTTCAACCGCTACCATCTCCGCCAGACATTGTCCCCAACCTCCCTGAAAGTCATCCTGCTTCGCCTCCACCACAATGCAGTAAGGCTTCTCAAAAACCACTCGCCCCAGCGGCGATTTTTTGGCAATTACATAATCAGACACCCCCGACAGCGACTGATCATAGACCAGCGTCGGGTGGCTCCAGAGCAATAGATGTTCCCGGTAGGTTTTCCAGACTTCCTTCAAAATGGGGTAGATAAACTTTTCACAAATGGCGTATTCAGACGTATCGATGGCACCTTCCTGCAGCACCAAAGAGAGCTCAGACCGAAAACTCTCACTCACCTGAATGGGGGATTCCACAACAAAGTCAGCCTCGGTGTAAACAATCTGAAACTCCTGCACCACCTGGCTGACGCTTTTATAGGTGTTGAATGGCATAGCCTGCCCTCTTTTGGATGGCCTGCGTGGAATAGATAGCTGTACTCATTTTACTTCCACAATCTGCTCTGGCCAAAACCTCCTGGAAAAGTCACGTCACTTTCCTTCCAGATGCTTCGCCCTTACTCTGCATGGGATGATCATCCTGAAGGCTCTGCCTTCCTACATGGGCGGCTCTGCCAAAGCCCCCAGGAATCTGGCCATAAAAAAGCGTGATGCACCATACAGCTCATCACGCTTAAACATCAAACCCGCTCTCTCAAAACCCACCTCAGGGTTATAGTGTCACCCGTTCACAGGTTCCCCATTCCCAGCCACCTCGTTCATCTCAACCAGGTCATCCCCGTCTCCCTCCCCGCTGCGGGGCCTGTGGGCAAACCGGCGAGACAATTCCTTCACCGACGAATCTAAACCTAACCCCGGATCACTCGCCTTGGCATAGGCATATACCGCCAGGGCCTCTGTGTAGGCCTCTGCCCCCACCGCCATGTAGGTATCTTCCACCAGTTCCTGCAGCTGATTAATGGCCGTCAAAATCGGGTGCAGGTTCCGAAACAGGTTTACATCCAGGCTCATTTCATCAATATCAAAAGACCGGGGCAAGAAATCGGGATTCTGGGTCGCCACCGTATAGGCATGGTTGACAAAGCCCAGGCTGCGATCGCCCATTTTGGCCAGCCGCTTACGTTCCTCTACGGATAGATCGACCAGGAAGGGCATATTAGCTCGAATCTCGGCAATGGCGTTAAAAATAGCCTGGTTGTTTGCTTCAGACAGGGTGGCGCTAACTCGGTTAGTAGACATAGCATTACCTATAAAGTTTTGATAAAGGTAATATGCCCAGAGGCCAAAAAGCAGGTTTGGCTGCTAACGGTACAGCAATTATTCGTAACATGTTTGGTTCTAGGCACAGGTTCCCCCTGGCGGCGTCTGGGCTTCCAAACCAGGCCCTGGCATAGCCAGGGTACACCGGGGGGAGAGACTGAGATCAAAGCGACCGTCGAAGTCTGCACCCTAAATCTTCGTAGCGATGAATTGTTTACGGCAGAATTGCCTTCTTGTTGTCGCGGCTTAAGTCTTCAGGAAACCGCTCTGTAGATATGGCAAGGGTACCTGCAGATATGCAAAGACACCTTCAAAGATATCTATCTAGCCAACACAAAGGCATTTGAACATAATGCCTTTCTGAAACAAAAGAACCAGTGAATTCGATATCTATCTCGTAAACCTAATATACTTTCCAGACTACCTTACCATCTATTTACGGTGCTCAGCCCTGTCATCAGGAGATTTATTTCAGTGAATCTATAAAGAGACGATAAGGGTTTTTTGAGTTAGAAATAAAGAAGTCAGAGACCAGATGTCGTTTATGACTGGTTGAAGTGATCTTGACAAATCACGATCTGATTAAGCTTTGGCTACTAACTTCATAAACCGGCCATGAGAGTCGCCAAAAGGAGTCTGGGTATCTCAGGGCTTGGAGCCTAAAGGTCCAAGATGTATTGCTGCCAGAGTAATAGGTTCAGGCCCTCGCTCGACATAGCGGTATGGACAACCAAACCTCCATAGTGAACTTCTATATGTATGTATCAGAGACGACATATTGGTTTAACCTTGCCATAACTTCTACCTGTAGATGACTGTCACTGAATTAAGCTGAAACCAACCCCTGCAAATTGCTGAAAACCCTGCTCTGCCGTAGGGTGGGCACTGCCCACCAACCTTAATTCAGTGATATCGACCTGTAGATGACTGTCACTGAATTAAGCTGAAACCAACCCCTGCAAATTGCTGAAAGCCTTGCTCTGCCGTAGGGTGGACACTGCCCACCAACCTTATGTCAGTGATATCGACCTGTAGATAGATGTTAAAAGTAAAAGGAGGTTATTAAGAACCATGATTATTTTGTCATAGCCGAGCAAATTTAAAGACAAATTCAAGTCTTTAAGTTTTTAAAGATTGTGTAAAGTAATAAGTGGCTCACCATTTATTCTTCCGATACCCCTGGAGAAAAGAGAAGAGATGTATAATCTCTGCAAGCTTATCTTTAGTTATTAATTTTTTGGGGTTTGTTCCTTTTGGGATTTGTTCCCCCCCTTAACAACTCAGCGTGAATCTCCCCCAGAGGACTCCACTGGGGGATGGCGCTCTATCAGGAAATAATTATGTATCCCTTGTCTAAAGCCCCCTTTAACTTGTTCAGAGCCTTGTTTCTCAGGAGTCGACGTCATCGTCAAGTCGCGCTCTTTATTCTCGATATCTTCACCTTTGCCTGGGCCATTAAGCTGGCCATCCTACTTCGTTTTGAGGGGCATCCGCCCTTTGAGTTCATGGCCCAGGCTAAATGGCATGTGCTCATGCTGATTGGGATTCAGGGAGCGGTTTTTCAGAGCCTGGGCATCTATAAGCCCTTATTGCGATACTCCCATGTAGGGTTAATCTACGTAATCGGCAAAGCCGTTACCCTGAGTACCCTGATCATGATTGCCAGCACCTACTTTTTAGGCGCTTGGGCCCTGACCCGCTCGGTGGTTATTATCAATGCCCTGTCGGTGCTGGTGCTGGTGGTCGCCGGAAGAATTCTCCTGAGCTACTGGGTCAGATACTATTCCAAAAGTCAAAACCGACAGAGTAACTCCCGGCAAAAGCTGCAGAGACTGCTGGTGTATGGGGCCGGAGGGGCCGGGGCCGAATTGCTGCAGTCTCTGAAACATCATCCCTCCTATACCATCATCGGCTTTGTTGACGACAACCCCGAGAAGCACTACGCCAGCATCGATGGGTATCGGATCTACCCCTTCGATAAGATTCAGTCGCTCTGGCTCGATAATGTTTTTGATCTGGTGGTGCTGGCCCTGCCTTCGGTACACCCCAGCAAGCGCCGTCAAATTGTGAGGCAGCTGCAGCTGCTATCGGTGCCGGTCAAAACCGTGCCCCACCTGGGTAGTATTTTGTCGGGGGAAGTCAAAATCAATGAAATTCGCGATATTGACGTGGCGGACCTGCTGGGGCGGCAGGAAGCCCCCCCCGACCTGCGGCTGTTGCAGAAGCAAACCCGCAATCGGGGGGTGTTAGTGACCGGCGCGGGGGGCTCCATCGGCTCAGAGCTGTGCCGCCAGATTGCTCAACAACAGCCCCGCTGTCTGGTGCTCTATGAACTGAACGAATATGCCCTCTACCAGATTCATCAGGAGCTATCGGAAAACCATCCCCAGGTTTCCTGCATCCCCTGTTTGGGCCATGTGGGGGATACAGCCTACCTCGGTTCTGTCCTGCGGGCTCACCAGATCGAAACGGTTTACCACGCAGCCGCCTACAAACATGTGCCCCTGCTGGAAAGTAATGTGGCCAAAGGAGTAGAGAACAATGTTAAGGGAACTCTATCGGTCGTCCGGTGTGCCATAGAAACGGGGGTCAATCAATTTGTATTGATCTCTACCGATAAGGCTGTTCGCCCTACTAACATCATGGGCACCACCAAGCGGGTTACCGAACTCATCGTGCAGGCCTTCGCAGCCCGACCAGGCCACTCCACCTGTTTCGCCATTGTGCGGTTTGGCAATGTGCTGGGCAGCAGCGGCTCGGTGGTACCCCGGTTTCGGGCTCAAATCGCCCGGGGCGGCCCCATTACCCTGACCCACAAAGAGATTACTCGCTACTTTATGTCAATTCCTGAAGCGGCCCGACTGGTGATTCAGGCCGGGGCTATGGCTCAGGGCGGGGAAGTTTTTCTGCTGGATATGGGGGAACCGGTTAAAATTTACGACCTGGCGGTACAAATGATTCGGTTGAGCGGTCTGGTGCCCGAAGACGATATTGCCATCGAAATTACCGGCCTGCGTCCGGGGGAAAAGCTCTACGAGGAATTGCTCATCTCGGGCGATAACGTCAAGCAAACCCGCCATGAGCAAATTTACTGCAGTGAAGAGTATTTTCTCCCCTGGGGGGAACTGCGATCCCAGCTCAAACTGCTCTTCCAGTATGCGGAACAAAATGACCCTCAGGGGTTGAAGCAAGTCTTGAAGCAGTTGGTACCTGAATCCACTATCGGGGCCAGCAGTCCCGGATTGGTGCCCCAAAGTTCCTTTGCGCCCTCCCGGCTGTTGCCGCCACAGGGTGACTCCTTGTCCCAAACTGTAGCCGGTATTTAACCAGCACACTAGATTTTGAGCGGGTGACCGTCGACAATTTGCGGATTACAAACCAGACCGCAGATACCGTCGAATTCATTGGCCGCAACACCTACTACGATCCCGACGACAGCCGTCAGGTAGAAGAACGTACCTTTCGGGTTCAGATGGTTGAAGGCCAACCCCAGATTGTTGGCTCTGACTTTGTGCAGGTTCTTCAACCCCGGAGGGGTAACTAAAATGAATTGCAACAAACTACCCTGGTAAAGGCCAGACTGCCTAGACTAGAGGCGTGAGCAAGGGTAGATTTATGGTAAGACTACAACCCTGGCAGTGGGGGCTACTGGCCCTTCCCCTGAGCTTGATTATTGGCTTTGTGGTGGTTGCCGCAGGCTTTCAAATTCACGCCTGGGGTCTGAACTGGATCTGGGCGGTGATTGTGCTGCTATTGGTGGGCTGGCGCTGGCTGCTGGCCCGGTGGACCCGTCCTGCAATGGCTCAGATGGAATCGGCCATTGCCAAGGCCCAGGAAGAGTTAGCTGCCGAAGTAGAAGCTGAAACAGCTACAGGTCCCCTGGCAGCTGGGGAGGCAGAAGCAGCTCTGGAGCAGATTCTCGCTGAAGCCAAAGCGGATCCTCCGGTTTGGGAAGATTGGAACCCTTTCTGGCAGCGCTGTCGGGATGTGGTCAGTGCTGTGGCCCAGACCTACCATCCCGAGGTGAAATATCCCCTGCTCAATATTTACGTGCCAGATGCTTACGGACTGCTGCGGGGCACCGTGGATGATGTAGACCGCTGGATCGAGAGCCTGTCCCCGGTTTTAGGGCAGGTCACCATTGGCCAGGCGGTGCAGGGCTATGAGTTCTACCGCAAAGTCGAACCTTCGGCTCGCAAGCTCTGGCAGGCCTGGGGCTGGGTACAATGGCTGCTGAATCCGGCGGTGGCTGCGGCCCGTACCGTCAGCCAACCCAGTAATAACCAGGCCACCCAGCAACTGCTGGGCAACCTCAGCACCCTGCTGCGGGAAGCGACCCTGCGGAACCTGTATCGGCAGTCGGTCGCCCTCTATAGCGGTACCCTGCCTACCATGCCGGTTCCCGACCAGGCCCAGCCGGTGGTACCGGCAGCCAAAACCCAGACCCTGAGAGATCTTCTGGATCAGGCTGAGTCGCCGGAAAAGGTGGCCAACAAGCCAGTGAACCTTCTGCTGGTGGGGCGCACCGGGGCTGGCAAAAGCAGCGTGATTAACACTCTGTTTGAAGCTGACAAAGCTGAGGTAGATGTACTGCCCAGCACCGATGACGTGCGCAGCTACCAGTGGCAAACAGACTCTGGGGATGCCCTAACGCTGTGGGATTCTCCCGGCTATGAGCAAATTGACCGGGAAGATTACCGTGAACTGCTGCTGGACTATGCCCACCAGGCTGATCTGCTGCTGCTGGTGACTCCCGCCATGGACCCCTCCCTGCAGATGGACGTAGACCTGCTGCAGGACATGCGCCAGGAGGTGCAGGACCTGGCCGCGATCGCAATCGTTACCCAGGTCGATCGGCTGCGGCCCATGCGGGAGTGGAACCCGCCCTACGACTGGCAGTGGGGCGAAAGACCCAAGGAAGTTTCCATTCGCGCAGCCACCCGGTACCGGCAGGAGCAGCTTGGGGAGGTGTGCGATCTCGTTCTGCCCCTGGTTACCCTTGACAGCGCCACCAACCGCCTACCCTGGAATGCAGACGCTCTGGCGAAGGCTCTAGTTGAGTTAATTGAACCGACGAAGGAATTGCGCCTGGCCCGGTTTTTACGCGATCGTGACGCCAAAGCCATCGCCGCCACCCGGTTAATCGACCGCTACATAGTGCAAATGAGCACCACCCAGGGTTTAGCCACCTTCCTCAAAAGTCCTGTGCTGCAGTTTCTGGCCACCCTGACCACCGGCACGCCCACCCTGGCCTACCTGCTAGCAGAACAGATCCCTGTAGAACAATTGCCCGTGGTGATTGGTAAGTTACAACTGGCCTACGACCTGTTTAAGGTAGTCGGTCCCCCCACTGCCCAACTGGATCTGCTGGCCCTTTGGCCCCTGCTGCTGGAAAACAACGACAAACCGGAGCGGGCCGCCTGGGCCTTTGGCCACGCTATGGTTGAGTATTGGACTCAGGATTTATCAGTGGCTCAAACCCGCAAGCGCATTGACCATTACCTGGCCGAATTTGATCAAAAGAAAAAATAGCCTACAGCTGTTTTTTGGGAACCCTTGCTGATAGATATCAACAGTTTTTTAAATCCCTTATATCATTTTGCCTGGGTTGGGAATGATGAAGTAAGGGCCTTACTGTATTACCTTTGATGGTTAATCCTATTAATGCACAAAAGTCAAGATAATTTTTTTGAAGCTAACAAGCCACAGGCAAATGTATTTGAGGAGGG
>JGI12278J13113_1000216_pt1 | contig 20413 bp, 13 predicted proteins | sample HotLakmasection2_FD_13113 | JGI IMG/M metagenome (IMG submission 13113)
TAGATAGGTCGGGTGTACTAACTTCGACCTATCTTTTTTTGTCGGAGCAGTCTGCATCAACCGCTACATAACGCTTTTGACCACCGCTGTCTCCCTGTCAGATTCCTTACACAAAATCTGCCTCGGTAATTTGGGCTGGATTGATACCTTGCAACAGCAGTAGCCGTTCCTCTCCAAAGCTGATCAGCGTGTTCGCCCCACTTTGTTGGATGACAAGTTGGTTGAAAGAAAGGCTGCCCAGTTCAAGGCGATCGCTCCCATCTTCGAAATCGCGCACCCGGTCAAAACCTTGCCCCGGTTGGATAAAGATGACATCGTTCCCAACCCCGGTGAGAATCACATCGTTGCCCGCCTCTCCGGCGAGGCGATCGTTGCCTGCACCACCACTGAGGACATCGCGATCGCCCCCACCCCGCAGGTTGTCGTCGCCACCCTGTCCATTGAGGCGATCATTGCCTGCACCACCAAACTGGCGATCGTTGCCTGCACCGCCATTCAGGGTGTCGTTGCCCAGGTTACCCCGCATCAGGTCGTCACCCCCTGCACCGAGGAGGCGGTCGTTTTCGGAACCGCCAATGAGGGTGTCGTCACCAATACCTGCCAACAGGGTATCTGCCCCTTCTCCCCCGACCAGGCGATCGTCATCGGCATTGCCAATCAGGCGATCGCCCCCATCTCCACCCAGGAGGCGATCGTCCCCATCTCCACCCGCCAAGCGGTCATTGCCTTCCGCTCCAATCAGGCGATCGTTCCCCGCTTGCCCAAAGAGATTGTCATTTCCCCCCAAGCCCCGCACAACATCATTGCCCTCCAGCGCAAATACCACATCGGCATCATCGCTAAAGGTGAGTTGGTCGCGGAAGGGTGTCGGTCCTACATGCACCGAGGTAACGTTAACGGTCTCGTCCTCCAATGCATCAAACGCATCATCGGTGATGTCTTCATTCACGCTGATGGTGAGGGTGACAGTGGTTTGTAACCCGTCGAAAATGCCATCATCAACGCCCGTAATGGTTACAGTTTGGGGAATATCCCAATCCTCAAAGGTAAAAACCAGTTGCGGTGGGGAAACAATCGCTTCCCCCGGATCACTGCTCGTAATCGTCAGCACAACGATGGACGTGGGAGAGCTCGTCTGCCGATCCAGCACAATTGTGAAGGTATCGGTTGTACCTGCCTCCGTTACCGTCGTTGCGCTTGTGCTGAGGGTAAACCCAGGCTCAGCAATCTGAGAGACGAGTTGATTGAAGATGGGAGATGCAATATTGGCGGCTTCATCCCGAACAGGATTGGCTCCGGGGGCATAGTCAAGCAGGACGGTGTCGGTTTCCGTAAGGGCAGAATCCAACGTCAGGTTCACCGTTCTGCCTTCCGCATCGACAGTTTGAATGCCGACAAGTGCGCCATTCGCCGTTATCGCAAAATCGGCTGGGGCGGGGTCAGATGTGCCATCCAACGGTTCGTTGTAGGTCAGAATAATGGTGGAGTCTTGAAAAACTGCACGGGTGAGGGTCGGAGCCGTTTCATCAATGCCAGTCACGACCTGGTCAGTCAATGCTAGGGCTGCATTGACAGCCAGATCCTGAATAGGGCGGCTCCCTGGCAGGTAGTCGAGGGTCACCAAATCCGTATCGACAAGAGCCGATTCTAGAGTGAGGGTGACAGCGCTGCCCGCAATTTCAACGGTATTGACCGCAACCCCTGTGCCGTTGGCTGTGACGGTGAAGTCATCTGGGGCGGGAACCGAAGCGCTATCGAGGGTTTCGCTATAGCTCAAGGTAAGGGTTGAACCCAAAAATTCTGCGGTCTGTAGGGTCGGTGGCGTTGCATCGAGGACAGTGATAGCTTGACCTGACAGCGCCGCCGCCGCATTACCTGCCAAATCCTTAATGGGGCTGCTACCTGGGGCGTAGTTGAGGGTTACGGTAGCGGTTTCCGCAGGGGCAGACGCCAGGGTCAGTGTGACAGCATTGCCTGCAATACTAATGCCTGTGACCGCAATCCCTGAGCCATCGGCAAGGATCGCGAAGTTGCCTGAACCCGGCTGAGAGGAAGGGTTTAACGGCTCATCGTAGGTAAGTGTCAGGGCAGATGCCAGCACCTCGGCGGTGAGGAGGGTGGGGGCAGTCAGGTCGGTAACGCCGAGGGGTAGCGCGAATAGACTGGGCGTGCTGTTTCTAGAAAATGCGGCGGAAGTTGGGTTTATATTTAATTGGAGCGGGTCGCTATTTGATCCGGGGGGCACGGTGAGTTTTGACATTTTGACCTCTACATCGCATGTCACCTCAACAATGCACCGATGGTAGCCGATCCTTTGTGGGTTGTCGTGAAAAAATCACCCCGCTTTTGATGAGAAGCGCAGCAATGCCGCACTTCTCATCAAAAATTCCGGGTTCTATTTTGCAATACCTTCGCCATTTTTCTAAAACCCTTGATTTTGCGTGCGCTTCGCGCACGCAAAATCAAGGGTTTTAGAAAAATGGCGATCATGTTGATTTTGTACATGATTCTATAAAAAAATTAGGATGGGGCGATCGCCCTCAAAAAGCGATCGCCCCATCCATCCGTCAAGCTAACGGAATATAAGTCGTTTTGCCTTCATCGTGGTTCCACGATGACCACATCGGTGGAGGAGTTATTGGGAAAGATTGCATCCTGGATCGTGAGAAGGTTACTCGGATCGGTGTTGAGGGTCAGGGCAACGCCGTAGTTGGGTACGTCGGGGAGATCGATGGACGGGGGCAGGGGGTCAGAGAACAAGTCAGACAGCGCAATTTCACTAATGAAATTGTTGCGGACGGCATCCTCATAGCCAGGGGCAGTGGGCGGCAACCCATCCACCAGTCCCAGAGCGTCGGTGGTATAGAAGTAAAGAATGCCATCAATGCCAGATTGCTGAATCAGTTCTACGCCTTCTGAAACCAGCCCCGTTAGTTCGTCCAGTTCAGGGATGCCGCCAAAACTGGATTCAACTATGTCGCGCAGAAAGTCAGGCAGACCTGAGAGGCTAAGCTCCAAATTGTCGAAGAAAACCGTAGCTGCCTCCAGCAAATCGTCATAGAATTCGCCATTTGTTGTGTCAGTGGCTTCGCTGCCGACAATGGTGGCTTCAACGATCAGGTCATTAAAATCGTCGTCTCCACCTACCAGGTCTTCAAACTGGAAAGTATTGGGACTGGGGGAAATGATTTGGGTGCGATCGCCCGGATTCGCAGCATCAAAGGCAAACAGCGGACGGGTGCGATCGCCATTGATAAACAACACAGGAGCATAGTAACTGCCGCCTTCTAACACCACCTCTTCAGAAGTGGTGGTGCGATTGGTGCCAATTAACTCCACCTCAGGAACAATCCGGCTGAGTGCGGCGGCGGTGTAGCCTTCGTCGCCAGGAGTAAGCCCTGCCACCGTTCCCTGGTTATTGTCAATTTTGTAGAACTGAATCGCATTCTCAAAAACGGCTTCTCGCGCAATCTGAAACACCACATTCACATTGCCCATCTCATCGGAAAGATCCAGAAGTGGACCAGCGTCGGGCAGGGTTGGTTCCTCTGCATCGTCGTTGAGAATAGTTGTGGTTGCGGAGGGAGTGCTAATGGTTGCGAAATCGGGAGCCGTTCCATTCGAGAGGGTTGCGACGATGGTTTCATCTGGTTCTACGGTGGTGTCGCCCAGCACTTCCAGGGTGAGAACGGCCGTTGTTTCTCCTGCCGCAAATTCCACGGTATTGCCAGACAGAACCGCGCCTGTGATGCCACCAATTGCGTAATCGGTTGCCAGGCTGGCACTGCCGCCCAACCCCAGGTCTACCTGGCTGGCAACATCCGTTGCGCCCGTGCGGGTGAGGGTAAAGCTCACCATTTGGCGATCGCCATCTCCCTCGATCAGACTGCTCGTGGCGGTGGTGATGGCATAGTCGATGTTCTGCTCCGCCGGAGGGGGTGGCACATCGTCATTCAAAATAGTTGTGATGGCTTCTGGGGTAGTAATGGTCGCTGTCCCATTAGGAGCTGTGCCATTTTGCAACTGCACCACGACCGTTTCATCGGGTTCAATGGTTGTGTCGCCAATTACGTTGAGCAACAGGTTTGCCTCTGTGGCTTCGGGCGCAAAGATAACGGTGAAGATGCCTGCATTTTCTTCAACCGTGATGCCCGTTCCCGTTACGCCTGTGCTGGGGTCAAAGCGGTAGTCTTCTCCCAAAAGGGCATCCCCCGCCAGCACAAAATCGACCGAGCTGGTAGCTGTGGTTGCCCCACTGCGGGTAATCGTAAAGCCGACGGGCGTTTCACCTGCATCCCCTTCGGCAATCGGAAGCGTTGTGGGGGCGATCGCATAGTCAATGTCTTCTGCCGGAACCACCTGGTCGCTATAAAACAGAATGGTCATTTCTTCCCCAGCAACCAGGTCGATCGTCAAAGTACCCGTACTGACATCACCAGCACTCTGCCCCAGACCAGTAATCGTGGAATCTACGACAATCCTAGACAGGATAAAACCCGGTTCTGGAACTGCCTGGATGGTATACGAATCAGCAGCAACATTATCAACAACGATTGTGTTGATAATGCCATCGCCATCATCGGGGTTGGCATCATCCAGGGTAAATAAGTTCAAAAAGTTCAAATCTGTCACAAAGTCGAAATCGGTGCCATCCGACACATTTGTCTGATGGACGATGGTAACGCTGGCAGAAGGGGGGATGGCAGCGCTGGGAAGGATAGTGGCAGTTACCGAATTTGCCGATGAGTCCACATCATAATCATTGGTATCCGCCACCGTTACCCTCAGGGTTTCCGCCGATTCTTCAAACACGTCTTCCTCGGCAATGAAGTCGAGAGTCGTAGACCCTTCGCCCGCCGGGATGCGCAGAATAATTTCGGTGGCGGTTTGCACCAAAATATTGCCTCCCCAGGTGTACTCATTCAGGGTGAGACTTGTATCTGGAAGAATGGCAAGGGTGACAAGAAGCTCTTCCGCAATATTTCCTGACCGGGTAATTGTGAAGCTATCCGAACTGCCTTCTTCTACCGATAGAACTGCGGGGGTAATGCGAACAACCGGAGAGGGAGGAGGGGGCACATCGTTATCAGCGATCGCCACAGTGCCTGTGGTCTGTGTGCCCACGTCATACCCTGCACCTGCAATTACCCGTAAAAACACCTCTTCCGTCGGTTCAAACAGATCATCGTCAACGGGAATAATAGACAGATCAAATGAGGTTTCATTGGCAGGAATGATTACCGTTCCACTCAGGACAGGCGTATAGTCTGTAACAGAGGCATCCCCGTCTATGGTGTATGACACTGCCAGTGGAGTGCTGAGGTCACCACCCGTGCGCGTGAACGTGAATGTACCCGAATTCGTTCCCTCTTCTGAGGCATTGGGATCCGTCGCCGTTAGTTCTACGGTCGCATTTTGTACTGGGGCTTCCCCTAGTAAGCGGAAGTTGTCAAAGGCAAACTCTTCGCTCTGCGTATTTAGATGGGTTTCAATTCTGAGAATGATAGAGTCGGCTTCGGGCAGCGTAAACCCAAACTCTTGCAGGGTGGGAGAAAGGAATCCATTTGCCGGATTGCCATCGAGAGCAAAGGGTTCATTAAACGTATCGCCATTGTTGCTGACGGCAAGAAACGTTAAACCATCCTGGAAGGTCTGACCACCATCAATACTGTAGGAAACCCTGGCAAAATCCTCCGCATCAAAAGCGCTACTCCCTATTCCCCCGGCAATGCCAACTCCGAAAATGCCCTGAAATTGCAAATTGGTGAACCCAGTTGTGTCGATTGGTTCAAATGTCAGGGTTTTGGTTGGCAAAAAGTCTCCACCACCATCTTGATCTTCGGCTGCCCAATAGAAGTTGCCATCAACATTGCTATAGGGAGCAGAAAAATTTGAAATATTGCTGCCGTCAGTGCGGTTGTAGTGGTCATTGAGACCGCTATTAAAAGCACTCGAAGCGGTATACCGTGTTCCGTTTCCGTCTGTTTCAAAGCTTTCAACAAAGATAGTAGTAATTGCCATGCCGGAAAACTCTCTCGTTTAGGTAGATGATTGATGTTCAGGTTGGGAGTTGAGTGCGGGCTAATGCTTGCAGAGAGCGATCGTCGTATTTTGCCGCAAAAGTAAGCCGTTCAGCCCGTTTGCATACCGAATTTTAAAAGCCACAACATGGGCAACCTTCCTCACAGAAGGCAGCGGATAGAGGAGCACGAGTATCTATCACACAAAAATAAACACTACAAGGAAGTGAGCCTGGTATAAAGTTCCTTAATTTCGTCTTAGTAATTCGCCCACACTTGTAACTTTTACTACAAAACCTTGCTTCTGGATCGTGCCAATTATCCGTAATTTCTGGGAAAGAAGCGTATTAAGAGGGTATAAAACGTTGGTAATGATGGGGCGATCGCTCAGAGGCAGCAACGATTTTTCCTGAAAGGGGAGGGGCTTCTACTTAGTTATTTTCCCCTGCATCGTAAGCAGATTAAGGAACTCAGAGGTTCTTCTAATATCCTTTACAATTATGTAAAGATTCAATGAAGATTTGAGATTGTCAGGTAATACTCATCTCTGCCACGTGCTGTCACTGGCATGGGCGATGAATATTACTGCTTTTTGTGTGGTTACAAGTTGCCCACAATTGGATAAACATCAAAACAAGTCATCGTCGAACCCTCATCCAGCCAACCTGTGTATCAACTTCTGCTAAGGATTGAAAATAAAATAAAACCCGGAATTTTTGATGAGAAGCGCGGCAGTGCCGCGCTTCTCATCAAAAATTCTGGGTTTTATTTTGTACGTGATCCTAAGGCGATCTCCAGAAAAGAATATCCCGATTTTTTGAGAGAGGGCGCGGCTAAGCCGCGCCCTCTCTCAAAAAATCAGGATATTCTTTTTCAGAAATCTCCTAAAGCATTGGATTTTGAGGGCGCTGAACGCCCGCAAAATCCAATGCTTTAGTTAGAAAATGGCGAGCTAACGCGAGGCACGATGCAAGAAAAAGGCTCCAACGCCAAAGCCAAAAAGATTGGGTAGCCATGCCCCAAGAATAGGGGGAATTAGCCCGACCTGGGCGATCGCCCCACTCAAAAACGCCAAGATGTAATACGAGAAAACTAACAGAATGCTGAGGGCAAAGCTCACCGCGCGTCCGGTGCGACGCAACTGGCTACCCAGTGCCATTCCTACAACACCAAAGGCAATGCAGGTGAAGGGCAACGCATACTTCTGATGAATCCGCACTTGCAATTCGCGGATTTTGTCGGCATCGCCGCTTTGCTCGACCAGGCGCAGATACTCCTGGGATTGGGCAATGTTCATTTCGCTGTAACCCCGGTTGCGGGTAGCGAGATCGAGGGGCGATCGCGGGATATTCAGCGTCTGTTCTTCAAACTTGATGATGTTACGGAACGAGCCATCCGCAGAGACTACATAGATCGTCCCATTGTAAAAAGTCCAGGCGCTGGTGTCTTCGTTCCACCGAGCCGACTGCGCACTGATGATCTGTTCGAGGCTCCCCCGCGAAAAGTCGAGGATCGTCAAGCCCTTCATCTGCTCGCCATCAAAAGCCTTGGCATAAAACATGCGCGACATAAAGGTGCCGCGATCGCCATCCTCTCGAGTGACAGTGTCAAATTCCTGGTAAAGAATATCTTCTTCACGAAATCTAGGTTCTTCCCCATTGTTCAACGCCCGTGTCAGGGTAGTGGAGGCGCGATAGTTTGCCGCTGGGACGATACTTTCGTTGAACAGAAACGTCAGCCCAGTGACCAGGCTGCAAAATATCAGGGTCGGAATCAGCATCCGATAGACGGTCACACCGCAACTCCGCAAGGCTATCAGCTCGCTGTCGCTAGCCAATCGGCTGAAGGTCATGAGCGACGAGAGTAACACCGACATGGGGAAAGAGTAGGCGATGAACTGGGGAATTTTGAGGGCAAGCACCTCAAAGGCAGCGGTAATGGATAAGCCCGAATCCAAAATTTCGTTGACCAAATAGAACAGGCTATCGAGGGAAACCCCCAGGGCTGTGAACGCGCCAACCCCAAACAAAAAGGGAGCCAACAGTTCGGCAAACAGATAGCGATCCATCACCGGGATGCGCCATCCGCGATCGCGACGGGCGGGTAGAGGTTGAGGAAAATTGGGAGCCTGAGTAGCCATAGCAACGATTGGGCGCGAAGGAGTCGGCGGAAAAAGCGTCAGCGGAACAAAAATCAGCGGGACAGGAATCAGCGGGGCAGGAATCAGCCAGTTGAACCAGATCCGCATCGAACGGAAAGACATCCATCAATAGAATGCCACGGGAACCAAGAGAAAGGGGGCAGACTCAAATTTGAAAGGCTTCTCCCAGGTAATATTGGCGCACCAGGGGATTTTCGTAGAGTTCCTCGGTGCTGCCAGAAGCCAGGATTCTGCCGTCGCGCATGATGTAGGAGCGGTCGGTGATGGCAAGGGTTTCGCGGACGTTGTGGTCGGTAATCAAAATGCCCATATTGCGATCGCGCAACTGGGCAATGATGCTTTGAATTTCGGCAACGGCGATCGGGTCAACCCCCGCAAAGGGTTCGTCTAGCAGCAGAAACATAGGACCGCTGGCTCCCGATGCCAGAGCACGCGCCAGCTCTGTGCGCCGCCGTTCCCCACCCGAAACGCGGTTGCCAGGGGTATCGGCGACTGTTTCCAGGCGAAACTCTTTGAGGAGATGATGCAGGCGATCGTGTTGCTCATCCTTAGGAACTTTTGACTGTTCCAGCACCAGCGTAATGTTGTCGCGCACGGTGAGATTGCGGAAGATGCTGGGTTCCTGCGCCAGATAGCCAATGCCCAGGCGCGATCGCTCTGGCATTGGCAAATTCGTGATATTGCGTTCATCCAACCAAACCTGACCCTGGTTTGGCTTTTCGATGCCTGTGACGATGTAAAAGGTCGTTGTCTTGCCTGCCCCGTTTGGACCCAAAAGTCCTACAATTTCACCCTGGGAAACGGACAGATTGACTCGATTTACAACAGACCGTTTGCCATAAGACTTGTGGATGTTTTCGAGCAGAATTCTCAACGGAGTTCCTCAAATCGCGCGGTAGACGGATACAAAAATCACGGCAAAAACTTAGTATCTGATTCTATCAAGGGAAGGGATAATCCGTTGTGACGTTAGAGAGAACTCTCGGGTCCTTTAAATTCTGGCTTGGGGTTAAAGGTATCGACAGGGGCGGGGGCTCCACCGGGCACAGTTTCGGGTAGCTCCGAATCGGGGACGAGATAGATCGCCTCGACCTGCTCTCCACGATCGGGCTGCGCCACAAACCGCCCCTCATCAATGAGATAGGTAATCACTTCCCCGCGCAGGCTGTTGCCTTCTTGCAGCACATACACATCGCCGCTGAGCACGATGCGTCGCTCCCGGCTAAAGTATTGCGCCTGTACAGCGGTCGCCTGGATCTGGCGGGCGGGATAATTGATGCGCACATTGCCCCGTGCCGTAATTACCCCGGTAATGGAATTGGCTTCCTGAATATCAGACTCTAACCGCAAGGGCTGACGGGCTTCTACGGGGGTTGCGGTCTGTGCCTGGGCGTGGCGCGGCATGAGTGAACCCACCGTGCTCCCCGCTGCGACAGACAGGAGGGCGATCGCCATTCCCATTGCCCAAGGACGGTTAGAACGGTTAGTCAAATTATTTATCAAATTATTTAATAGATGGGTGAATAGACAGAGTCGCATCAGTACAGCCTTCGTAGGAGGAAATTGAGTTGGAGTAGGTTTTGCACCAGATTTTTACAGTTCTTTGCTTTTTTTTGCGGCGATTTTCGATTTTGCGTTGTGCTGTTGCTTTCATTCCAAATAAGCGACTTCATCATACATCGTCTTTCTACTTTGCTCCCTGGAGAAATCCGGCACGATTGTCTAAGACGAATGGAAGATTTGTCAGGTTCCTGCGGACAATTCTGGGAGCTTCAGCATAGCCAGCTTTGCCAAAGTGCATCTGCATTTACGTCTACATTTGTATCTATAGCGTTTTGCAAGCGATTTAAGTACAGCACATGGGAGGGGCGGCGCGGCGCGCCGCCCCTCCCATGTGCTAAAGCAACGTGCGCACCGCTATATATTTATCTATCGAAATTTATCTATCGAAAGTAATAGTAGGAAGGCAGAGGCTATTTGGAGTTGCCGATTGGGAGAGCGATCGCCACAACAGCTCCCATTCCTCCGGTTCTGTGGTCTGCACCGCTTGCAAAATTGCCTGACATTGCCCCATCAACGCGGCAACCTCAACTCCGGCATAGGTGGGCATGTAGCGCCGCAGCCGATTCATCCCCTCCCCGAGCAAAATCATAGCTCCCCGTCCGTTCTGGTTGCTCAGGTGATAAAACGCCACCGCTATTTGCAAAATACCCTGGTACAAAGTGCGTTCGGGTTCTCCCGCTTCCATCCAAATGGCTTCCAGGGTGTCGTGGCAAGCGTAGAACTCTTGCTGGTTAAATTGCTCAATGCCCAACCAAAATTCTTCGGGAAGAGTCTCAGTCATAGAATCGATCCTGATACTTGCGTTCAGCCTATCACCCCAGGGATACCCACCTCCTGAACCCCAAAACCAGATATTTTCTTGAAACGACCGTTGCGCGGTCGTTTCAAAAAATATCTGGTTTTAGGGGATTTCTACAAAAGAATATCCCGCTAATAGGAGCGCTCCGTCATGCCCATGAAAATGGGCATCCATCCATAGCAAGTCTATCGGTCATAGCTGTTCAGCCTTCCTGGATTCCCGCGTACGCGGGAATGACGGGGGTATGTTCTTTCCAGGAAGGGGGAAAAACCTGCCCTGGCAGAACCGTCAATAGGAATCTGGGGGCAGGCTGTTTCCGATAGAATATCGCGTTCGTTAGTTCAGCATTCGATCTTCGGCGGCGGGCAGGAAGCTATCGTCAAAGACCGCTTCTACAGAGGGGGTGTTGCTCAAGCCAAAGCCTTCGACCACCTGGGCGATCGTCGTTTCCAGACGCGCCGGATCAATGCCACCGATGCCATTTTCTTCGACTTCGGGGCTGAGGATCAGGCTATCCAATGCCAGGTCGAGGCGGTAGCGCTCGGTTTCTTCATCGAAAACGCCGCCTTCAGCAAATTGGGCGATCGTCGCGAAGGTGCCATCGGGGTCGGCGATCATATCCTTTGTGCCCCGCAGGTAAGCCGCAACGAAACTGCGGACAATTTCGGGGTTAGCTTCCAGATAATCCCGGCGCACGATGATGGCGTTGCCATAAAGGTTCAAGCCATAGTCGTTGTAGTAGAAAACATTGAGGTTTTCGAGGGGATAGCCCGCTTTGCCCAGAGGGGGAATGCAGGAGGTAGAGAAACAGGATGCCGCATCATATTCCCCCTGCGCCAGAAGGGTTTCACGCAGTTTGGGGTCAACATTTGCCCAGGTAACTTTTGACCCGTCAATGCCCGTAACGCTGGCGAAAACTGGGAACAGGCGGCGGGCAGAATCGCCTGCGGGTGCGCCAATGGTCTTGCCTTCCAGCATCGACGGCTCGGTAATGTTGGAGGGAGCAAGAGACACGATGGAAAGGGGTGAACGGTTAAATTTAATGGCAACCGCAACGAGTTCCTGGTCGGGGTTCTTTTCGTTGAACTCGATCATGGCGTAGACGTCGCCTTCACCAATGTCATACTGCCCGGCAGCAATTTTGGTGATGGAGTCGGCGGAGCCAAAGCCACGCTCGAAGGTTACATCCAGACCTGCTTCGGCGAAATAGCCGCGATCGACCGCTGCGGTCAATCCGGCATCTACCCCTTGCAGCAACCAGGAAAGGGTGAAGCTAACGGGAGTGAGTTCCTGGGTTTCTGCGGCAGATTCTTCAGTGGTTTCAGCGCTCTCTTCAGTAGCGGCAGGTCCAGTTTCAACGGTATTTGGCGAGGAGGTGCAAGCCCCTAAGCCAACGGTAACGGCAAGCAAGGAGATGCCAAGCAAACGACGAATGTGATAGTGCAACATTGGCAATTTTTTATGGGTGGGCTGAAATATTCAGAGATTATTAAATGGAAATCGGCAATCTGCTTTTGTATTAAGGAAAACGTTTTTGGTTTTGGTCTTGGGTGGAGTTTGGGAAAGCAGGTGCGGCTGAGCCGCGCCCGCTTTCTCAAAATTTCCCCAAAATCCCCCCAAAAACTTCCCAAAAATATGGATAGGACTGACGCACTGTGTGCGAAAACCCAGGCAGTTGAGCGATTTTTCGAGCGCGGCGTGCCCGAAAAATCGCTCAACTGCGTCAGTCCTGATGGAATACGCCTATCGAATCCAATGCACCGTGCGCTGCTCAATTACGGCGCAGATTGCATAGAGGGCAATCCCCATCAATCCGAGGGCAAATAGACAGAGAAACGCGAGATCGATATCAAAGGTGGAAGTGGCGCTGACAATGAGATAGCCAATACCTTTGTTGGAGGCGACAGTTTCGGAGATGACCGAACCAATGAATGCCTGAGAAATTGCGATTTTGAGGGAAGCGAACAGGTAGGGCAGGGAATGGGGGAAGCCGACTTTCTGAAATAGCTCAAATTGGGATGCCCCAAGGGATTTCAGCACATCGCGCATTTCAGGCTCTACGGTGGCAAGCCCAAGGGATACGTTAACGGCGATGGTGAAGAAGGCGAGCAGGAAGGCAGTGACAACGGCGGGAATGGTGCCAATGCCAAACCAGATGGCAAGGAGGGGCACGATCGCCACTTTTGGAATCGTGTTGAACCCAACCAGGATGGGATAGAGCGTGGTGTAGGCAACTTTGGAGTAGCCAATCAGGAAGCCCAGGAATAGCCCGGTGACAAGGGCGATCGCAAACCCAATCAAGGTCGTTTGCAGGGTCACCAGTGAGTTTTTCCACACCACATCGCCCCACTCGCCAATGGTGGCAAGAATCGCACTGGGGGCAGGCAGGACGAATTCGGGGATGCCAAACAACTTCACGGCAATTTCCCAGAGGATGAGGCAGAGGGCGATCGCCACCGTCGGCAATATATAGGTCGCTGCCTTCGAGCCCAAAAACTGCTGCAAAACAGCTTTATCGGTCGAAGGTTTTGCCAGTGGGGATGTTGTTGTGGTCATTTCTGCAAAATCTCCCTCGCTGTTGGGTGAGCACTGCTGTAGCGTGGGGCATCGCCCAACTACCATTCAAGTTTTTGTAACGATGTTTTCTAGATGCTGATGTTTTCTAGATGCTTTTATGGGTAGTGCCTGCCGTGACTAATGTTGGATGTGGCGGCGGAGGCGATCGTAGAGATGGTGAAATTCATCGGTGAAGGTCATCTCCATCGTTCGGGGTCTGGGGAGATCCACTAATAACTCCAGCACAATATTGCTGGGGCGCGGACTCATGACATACACCACATCCGAAAGGAAAAGCGCTTCCCTCAGATCGTGGGTCACTAGCATGGCGGTGCATTGGGTGCGCTGCCAGAGTGCCTGCATCATCTCCCACATATCTTCGCGGGTGAAGGCATCCAGCGCCCCAAAGGGTTCGTCCAGCAACAGCACTTCGGGTTGGTGAATCAACGCCCGACAGAGAGACGCCCGCTGCTTCATCCCCCCCGACAACTGCCAGGGATAGTGCTTCTGAAAGTTTTCTAAACCCACTGTCGCCAACAGTTCTCGCGCTGCCTGCTGGTATTCCGGTAGCTTTTGGCGATATTGATGCTTGTGCGGTTTCACGACCTCCAATGGCAGCAGGATGTTCTGCAACGTATTGCGCCAGGGCAGCAATACGGGATTTTGAAACGCGATGCCGACACTGTGCAGGGAACCATTGATCGGTTCCCCCTGAAAGTTCAGGTTGCCCTGTTGCACGGGTAGCAGCCCCGACACCATCCGCAGCAACGAGGTTTTGCCACAACCACTGGGACCAACGATGGAGATAAATTGCGATCGCTCCACCGCAAATGACACCCGATCCAGCACGGTCGTCTTGTGCCCCTGCGACTCATAGGTCAGAGAAATATCCTGAAACTCCAGGACTGGGGAGGAATCAGCGGATCTGGATCGAAATTGATCTGCGGTCAGCGGCGAGTCCAACATGGTGCGACCTCAAACAAAGGGCTGGCAAGACAGGGCTAACGAAACAAGCAAAACGATAACGTGGCAAGGGCTTTGGGGTACGCCTCAAGATCTGACGGAGGAAAAATCAAGCCAGCACAAGCCACCAAAGAACGAGCCTCCGAAGAACGAGCCGAATGAGGCTCAATGCAATTTGCAAAATTCCGATACGTTCTTCCTGGTAGTTCCCTATCGTGAGCGAAATGGAGCGCTCAAAGTGTGCTTCTTACTACTATTTAGGCGGATTCCGTCCTTTGGGAACAGCGGCAGAGACTTGCTTTTGCCAGGGGGAGCGATCGCCAAAACTCCCATCCTGTCTCGATTCGATGTGTTTTTCTATACATGCCCATCGTTCTCAACAGCGATACGGTGAGGGACGGTAGTACATGGCGTAATTTCTTGCGGGGCAAGGATTTTGGCGATTGTAGCTCCTGTCCCAACGCTTTTACCTTCGACCAGTGCGCTATCCCCCAAGCTTGCGCTGTCGCTTCACGACTTAAACACTATTCAGAGAGGCAAATCGTTATATGGCAAGCGATCTGATTATTACGGGTGTGATTGATGGTCCCCTCACGGGCGGTGTTCCTAAAGCGATCGAGCTGTATGCCGTGAGTGACATCCCTGATCTCAGCATCTATGGATTGGGTTCAGCCAACAACGGCGGAGGTACTGATGGTGAGGAATTCACATTAAGTGGTTCCGTCGATGCTGGCGAATTTATCTATGTCGCATCAGATGAAACTGGATTTAACAGTTTTTTCGGATTTGCACCTGACTTTACAACTGAGGCTGCAAATATCAACGGAGATGATGCCATCGAACTGTTCTTAAATGATGCTGTTGTAGACATCTTCGGAGAAATAACTGTCGATGGAACTGGGCAGCCCTGGGAATACTCAGATGGCTGGGCTTATCGCACAGATGACACAGGACCCGATGGCTCCACTTTTGTGATCGGCAACTGGTCGTTTAGTGGAATTGACGCCCTCGACGGAGCCACTACCAATGCTGGAGCAACGCCCGCATTTCCAGTCACTTCCTTCTCGACAACGGGCAATGGAAACGGTGATGGCAATGGCGGTACGCCCACAATCACGCCGATTTACACCATCCAGGGTGCGCAACACATATCTCCCCTGGAGGGGCAAGCGGTCGTCACGGAAGGAATTGTGACTGCTGTAGCCGCAAGAGGTTTCTATGTTCAGGATGCGACAGGGGATGGAAACATTGCTACGTCGGATGCACTGTTTGTTTTTACAAGTAGCGCCCCAACCGTTGCCGTTGGCGATGAGGTTGAGATCAGTGGCACGGTTTCTGAATTCACGCCCGGTGGTACCGCCACGCGCAACCTCTCCACAACCCAGGTGAGTAACCTCACCAATGTCACCGTTCGCTCCAGTGGTAATGCGCTCCCAGCAGCGGAGTTGCTAGGGGCAGGCGGACGGCTCCCTCCCACAGAAAACATTGATGATGATGCCTTTGGCGCGTTTGAGCCGACGACGGATGGGATTGACTTCTTCGAGTCCCTGGAAGGAATGCGGGTAACGGTGGAAAATGCGATCGCCGTCTCAGGCACCAACCGCTTTGGGGAAATCTTCACGGTGGTCGATCGCGGCGATGGCGCAACCGGAATCAGCACTCGGGGCACGCTCAACATCAGCCCGGATGACTTCAACCCCGAAAAAATCCAGATTGACGATGATGAGGATATTTTTGACTTTAATTTTCCCAATGTGAATGTAGGCGACTTCCTCGGAGATGTAACCGGGGTTGTGGGTTACGGCTTTGGTAACTTCGAGGTTTATCCCACTGAAGATTTCACCGCCAACATCGAACCCGCTGGGTTGCAAGCTGAAACAACGACATTGGTTGGAACAGCAGAACAGCTGACGATCGCCAGCTACAACGTGCTCAACCTCGATCCGGTGGTCGAGAACGTGAGTAATGTGGATGGACAGGATCCAGGAGATGTGGATGACGATGAAGGAGATGGGCGGTTTGCGGCGATCGCCCAACAAATCATCAGCAACCTGCAAAGCCCTGACATCATCGGGCTACAGGAAATTCAGGACAACACGGGAGCCGAAATTAGTGACGGTGTAACGGCAGCCGACCAGACCTTGCAGAAGTTGGTGGAGGCGATCGCAGCGGCAGGGGGACCAACCTACAGCTTCATCGACAATACCTTCATCGGCGAAAACACCAGCGGCGGACAACCGGGCGGCAACATCCGCAACGCCTTCCTTTACAACCCCGATCGGGTGACTCCGGTACAGGGTTCCGTGCAGACTATCGGTGGGCAAGACGAGGGTGAAGCCTTCTTTGGTGCCCGCTTGCCGTTGGTTGCCGACTTTATCTTTGGTGAGCAAACCATCACGGTTGTCAACAACCACTTCTCCTCCAAAGGTGGGAGTGCGCCCATTTTGGGAGTCGAGCAGCCCTTCGAGGCGCGGCAAGAGGATGTGACCGTTAACGGCTCACTGGATGAGCGGCAGGCGCAATCCCAGGCGGTGCGCGACTTTATCAGTAGCCTTGCCAGCGAGAACCCCGATGCCAATGTGGTGGTACTGGGCGACCTCAACGAATTTGAGTTCGTGTCTCCCGTCGAGGACTTTGTGACCCAAAGCGGTTTCACAAACCTGACGGAAACGCTCCCCGAAAATGAACGCTATACCTTCAACTTCCAGGGCAACTCCCAGTCACTGGATCACATTCTGGTCAATAGCCGTCTCAGCAATGTCGCAGAGTTTGATATTGTCCATGTCAACTCCGAATTTGCCGAAACTCCGACAAGAGCAAGTGACCACGACCCCCTGCTGGTTCGCCTCGACATGGGTGCGCTGACCTCTGATCCTGGCGACCCCGGTGATCCTGGTGACCCCGGTGATCCTGGCGACCCCGGCGACCCTGGAATACCACAACCGACTTCCGGGCGAGATGTTTTGACAGGTACTTCTGGTCGAGATGTAATCAATGCCCTGGGGGGCAATGATGTGATTCGGGGATTGGCAGGCAATGACCGCCTGGCTGGTGGCGAGGATGACGATCGCATCTTCGGCGGCGACGGCAACGACAATCTCCTTGGCGGCACGGGCGGTGATGTCATCTTCGGCAATACCGGGGATGATGTGTTGCGGGGTCAGGCAGGTGACGATCGCCTCTCTGGTGGTGCAGGCAACGATCGCCTGCTCGGTGGGGCAGGACTCGACACTATCTTTGGCGGGGCTGACGACGATCGCATCTTTGGCGGTGGCGATGACGATATCCTGCGGGGTAACGATGGCAACGATCGGCTGCTGGGCAATGCAGGCAACGATCGCCTCTTTGGTGGCGACGGCAACGACCGCCTGGTAGGTGGTGCGGGCAACGATCGCCTGCGAGGCGGTCTGGGCAGAGATATCATCCGCACTGGAGCCGGACGCGACATTGTGGAATTGGCACGCCAGGATGGGTTCGACCAGGTTGTTGACTTTGGCGACTTCGACCGGGTTGTCCTGCTAGGCAGCCTCAGTAGTTCGGTTCTAACCCTGGAACAGCAGAACAACAATGTCTTGATGAGCGTAGAGGGCGATCGCCTTGCGCTCTTTAAGGGGGTCAGCGTGGACTTCCTGGAGGCACGCATTGTGTAGTCCTCCGCCGATTTAACCCTAATGAAAAGCCAAGGGGGTGCGGCGTTGCCGCACCCCCTTGCCCAATATGTTTTTTTTTGGCTTGCTTGGCTCTTAAGATCACGCACCCAATAACCTGTAATTTTTGTTTTGAGAGGGACGGTACTTGTTTAGCGTCCACTAAGACACCCCCTCTAACTCCCCCTTGGTAAGGGGGAGAACCAGGCTTCCCCCCTTACCAAGGGGGGATTGAGGAGGGTAAAACATCGGCTGCTAACAATAAACGCTAAACAAATACGACGGCTGCGCCGTCCCTCTCAAAACAAAAATTACAGGTTGTTTGATCTTCAATCCTTAGCGGATGGGGAAGTAGATGACGGGATGCCAGCTTTTCCGCAATAGTTCTCCGGTGATGCTGGGAACAGATAACTCAATCAGCTTGCCCACATTACGGGAGGCACTGGCGATCGCGCTAATATCCACATCCACTGCCAGTTCCAACAATTCCGTTATTGGATTACCTGTGCGCACCTCCGTCCTCACAGAAATGCCTACCTGCTCCAGCTCCTGTTTTCGTTGTGCCAGAACTTTCCTCGCATTTTCTTCTGCATACTGCCGCAACTGGGCATTCCGGCTGACCTCATCCACCACCCGGCACAGCAAGCACTGTTCTAAAGGATGCCCTGCCTGTGCCTGCGTCTTGATGCGCTCCAGGGTGTAGCGAGCCGCTTCGCTGTCGTCATAGGGCACCAGCAGATAGCGGAATAAGCCCTGGCAACGCAGCGCTAACTCGGCATTCGTGTAGGTAGAAATAAGATTGGGGCGCAGGATCATCAGGGGCACAGTGAGCCGCTGGCAAACGTTCATCATGGTGCTGCCAAACAACTTTTCGCTGAGCAGACTGCGCCCCGGTGTACCCAAAATCACCAGATCGACCTTCTGACTGCGCAATACCTCCGCAATCTGGACGCTGGGCGTGCCAGATTTTACTTCGACCTTAACCTCGACTCCTGCGGGAACATTTTCTAAGGCAGCGGAGAGGCGATCGCGTGCGACCTTGATACCTTCCTCATCAGGACGGGGAACCGCTCCTTCGCCAAGGGGAACCACATGGAGAAACACTAATTTTTTCAGCCCGCTCTCTGCTAACTGGGGAACAAATCGCACCAACCGATACAGCCCATCAGTAAAGTCAGTGCAAATCAGCGCACTCTGAAACATCGTCAAAATCCCAAATGTGGAGAGCAAGTTTTTCCCAAGGCTACCACCTTTGCCTGCCATCAATGGCAATCTATTTTTTGGGCATTGCTGATTGGGAGGATGAATTTTTTGTTTGGAGCCGCGCGGCGCGTGGCTCCAAACAAAAAATTCATCCCTGAATTCAACATGATCGCCATTTTTTGCGTGCCTGATTCCAGGTGGCTTCAAGAGGTTTCTCGTACCAGATTAAAAACGGTACTGAGGAGTTTGTTGGGTTGAATGGGTCTTGAAATCTGCGCATCGCAAGGGGGGGAGAGCGGGTCGGTGGGGCGATCGCCCTTCCGTGAGTGCGGTTCCGTCTTCGGAACGACCGCTAGCAATTTGAGGTGTTGGGTGGCGGGGTTGCGGCGTAGTTGACGAATCAGTTCGTTTCCTGCACAGTTGGGCGCATCGATCCCAATCAGCACCGCGTCAGGTTGCAGCATCTCGATCTGCGCCATAGCGGTGGAGGCTTCGAGCAACCAGATGAGCTGATACCCGGCAGTGGTCAACATGTCGCAGATGATATTGGCGCTTTCGTCGTGGTTTTCCACCAGAATCAGCCGTTTTTGGGAAGGATCGGGCAGCAGGTCTGGGGTAACGCTGGTGCTGGCATCGGGCAGTTCAGTCCGGTTGGGCAGTTGCACGGTGAAGATAGTGCCGACCCCGACCGTAGAATCGACGGAAATCTCGCCGCCATGCAGTTCGACCAGTTGCTTGGTGAGCGCCAGCCCCAGACCTGTGCCCTGGTACATGCGCTGGTAGGAGGCGTCGAGTTGTTGAAAGCGCTGGAAGATCAGGTCTTGCTTTTCAGCGGGGATGCCGATTCCGGTATCTTTGACCTGAAAGATGGCGCTGGTTTCGTCGGTGCAGACGCGCAGGGTAACTTGCCCGCCAGTGGGGGTAAATTTGATGGCGTTGCTGATCAGGTTCAGCAGGATTTGTTGCAGGCGGTAGGGGTCGGCAACGAAGCGATCGCGTCCTGCATCAATCTGCAACTCCAGATCCAGCGTCACCTGGCGGCTCTTGGCGATCGCCTGCATGGGCTTGAGTGCCTGTTGTGCCAGCAGGGAGAGAGAAAACTCCGACAGCTTCAGCGACACATTACCGGACTCTAGCTGCGACAGGTCGAGAATATCGTTGATCAGTTCCAGCAAGTGCTGTCCGCTGTCGTAGATGGTCTGGATGAAGCTGCGCTGCCGTTCGTTCAGTTCGCCCAGCGACCAGCGCAGGAGGGTGGCAGACATGCCGATGATGGCGGTAAGGGGGGTGCGCAACTCGTGGCTGACCGTGGCGATGAACTCGCTTTTTGCCTGATTCGCGGCTTCCGCCGCCAAAATGGCGTCATTCAACTCCTGGACATGGTCGGGATGGCGAGGCATGGCGGCAATGGAGCGATCGCGCTTCACACCCAGCACCGCCTGCCGTTCGACGGTGGCAGGCACATCCATCCCAACCGGGGATGAACCCATGCCTTCGGCAC
>JGI12278J13113_1000343_pt1 | contig 15679 bp, 10 predicted proteins | sample HotLakmasection2_FD_13113 | JGI IMG/M metagenome (IMG submission 13113)
CCTGTCCCCCTGCCCCCCTGCCCCCCTGCTCCCCTGCACCGATGAGTAGCCCTGACTGCCAGAAACGGTATTATTATTGATCGGCTATTCCTTGATCGGCGATCCCAGACCAGGTGACCAGCAGGTGTTCGGCTGCGGCGGCGGGTAACGGTTTCGCAAAGTAAAAGCCCTGGGCCATGGGGCAGTTCAGCCGTTGCAAGTGGTTCAGTTGCTCTCGGGTTTCGACCCCTTCGGCAATGGCGGTCATGCCCAGGTTATGGGCCAGGGCAAGAATCGACTGCACCATGGCGATGCCGCGAGTCTCGGCCACCATACAGTGGATGAAGGAGCGATCAATTTTTAAGACCTGCACAGGAAATCGATGCACCATACTCAGGGATGAATAGCCGGTACCAAAGTCATCAATGCCCAGTTGCACCCCCCGTTCCTGCAGGGCGCAGAGGATAGACTCTGCCGTTTGAGGATTTTCAATCAGGGCACTTTCGGTGATTTCCAGGTGCAGGTGATGGTAGCTCAAACCGGTTGCCGCTAACGTCTCGTCGATACTGGCAATTAAATTAGGGCTACCAAACTGTTTCACCGAAAGGTTGACGCTCATGGTTAAGTCGTTGGCCTGGGGGTACTTTTCCCGCCACTGCTGCAGCTGCTGACAGGCCATGCGCTGGGTCCAGTCACCAATGCCCAGAATCAACCCCGTTTCTTCGGCCAGGGGAATAAACGAGGCTGGGGAAATATTGCCCCACAGGGGATGGTGCCAGCGCACCAGGGCTTCGAAGCCCACCAGGCGATGGTGGGTTAAATCAATAATGGGCTGGTAGTGGAGATAGAGTTCCTGCCGCTGGAGCACTCGCTGTAGATCAGTTTCGAGGGTTAACCGGGTCGAAACCTGCTCATACATTCCCGGATCAAAGAGGGCTGAGCATCCCCGGCCATTGTTTTTGGCCTGGTACATGGCGGTGTCAGCATCCCGCAAAAAATCTACCGCTTCTACCGAACCGGCCCAGTTAGACGAAATGCCAATGCTGGCGCTGATAAATATTTCCCGTCCTTCAAGCTCCAGGGGATCCTGCAGCACCTCATGAATGCGCTGAGCGACATCAAAGGCATCCTCTAGGACTTCGGTCTGGTCGAGCAGAATAGCAAACTCATCTCCCCCCAACCGAGCCACCATATCCTTGGATTTGACCACCGAGCGCAGTCGATTGGCGCACTCAACCAGCAGCTGATCTCCCACCAGATGGCCCAAACTGTCGTTGATTACCTTGAACCGATCAAGGTCAATAAACAGCACCGAAAAGGCAACATCTAAATTTGTTTTGGCCCGTTCCACCGCTAAATTGAGCTGCTCCATAAAGTAAGTGCGGTTGGGAATACCCGTGAGAGAATCGTGGCGGGCGTCATAAAACAAACGCTCTTCTATCAGCTTGTGCTGGGAAATGTCTGTTAAAGTTCCCAACAGGCTTACCATGTGGCCATCACGGTCGTATCGGGGTTGCCCCCTCAGGTGCACGAAGCGACTGGCCCCATCGGCACACTGAATGCACCCTTCGATATCCAGAGCTTGCCCCGTTGCCATAGCCGTATCGATATGCTGCTGCCATTGGGGCCGATCTTCCTTGTCCAGGGTGGCAATCAGTTGCTCCAGGGATAAGGGGGGCTGCTCGGTAGATAGTTCAAAAATGCGGTACATTTCTTCGGACCAGTTGACCTGCCGCGTCTGCAGGTCTAGCTCCCAACTGCCGGTGTGGGCAATGCGCTGGGCCTCTTTTAGTCGAGCTTCGGCCCACTGCCGCTCTTCTAATTCCTGCTGGGCTCGTTCTAGGGTTTGGGCCTGCTGAATGGCAATCGCTAGCTGGTTCGCTACGGTGACCACCAGATCAACTTCCGAAGATTGCCAGGAGTCACGGTTATCGATGCGGCGGATGCCCAGACAGCCCCAGGGCAGCTCATCCTGAATGTGCAGGGGAACCAGCAGCCAGCGGCCTGGCAACACGCCCCTGGGTTCTGCCCACCGTCCGCAAGCGTCGAGTTCGACCATTTCCAGTCGCTTCAGCCGTTTAGCGACGGCGGTATCATCATCCGCCACCACCAGGTTTAAAAGACTGGCGAGGGTGGTATTGTTCTGGTGTTCAGCAACAACTTTCCAGTGGGCCTTTTCGGGGTCGTAGCGTTGAATCGCCACCTGGTCTGCCTGCAGGAGATGGGAAATTTCCCGGGCCGCGGTTTCGAAGATGGTGTCCAGCTCCAGGCTCTGCCGAATGGCCCGAATTACCCGGTTGAGAGCCTGTTCCCGACGAATTTGATGTTCAATCTGGTCGTAGGCCTGTTTTCGGGAGGTAATGTCTTGAAAATAAACGGCCAACCCCTCCTGAGTCGGGTAAACATGCACCTCGTACCAGCTCTGGGTCGACTTAAGAAACTCCTCAAACCGAATACTGTTGCGCTGGGACAGGGCCAGACGAAACTGTCTTGAAAACAAGGTCCCCAGCATTTCGGGAAATTCGTACCAGAGGTTCTGGCCGAGCAGATATCGGCGCGACTGATTTAAAAATTGCTCTGCCCGCTGATTTAAGTATGTGAAGCGCCAGCGGGTATCGAGGGCAAAAAAGGCGTCGGTAATGCTTTCTAAAATGTCGGTGACATGCTGGTGGGAGGCTTTCAGAGTAAGCTCCGCGGCTTTGCGATCGCTAATATCCTGGGAAACTCCAATGCTATATAGCGGTTGTCCCAAAGCATCTCGCACCAGGCATACCGTTAACGCCACCCAAATGGCGTGACCGTCTTTGTGGAGATAGCGCTTCTCCACGAACATGGAATTTTGATGACCCTGCAGCAGCTTTTCGTATTCTTCCAGGTCGGCATTTAAGTCGGCGGGGTGGGTAATCTGCTGAAACTTTCGGTGCACCAGTTCGTCGTGGCTGTATCCCAACATGTGACATAGGCCGGGGTTTGCATCTACCAAATACCCGTCTAAATCGGCCTGGCAAATGCCCACATTAATTTGTTCAAAAATGGCGCGGAACCTGACCTCAGAGATAATTGGCTGTTGCGAAGGTGCCACTATGTCGACGTTAAATTCTGAAGCTTGCATAGCCCCCACCCTGCAAAAATCAATACCCTGCCCCACGCTGAGGATACCCCAAAAGCCATGATCAGACGACATTGCAGGGCATTCAAGAAGTACATTCAGTCGGTTTGCCCGGAGACATCTGAGTCAGGGGTTAGCTTCGTTCTATTTTGTTTAGAGTGCCCTGTTCCCCGGGGGAAATTGCTAGCAAATCCGTCTGGATTTCATGTCGTAATCGGGCCAGGGTTAAGGAAGTATCTGTTTCGCCCAGGATTTCCGCCAGGGTTGCGCTAATGCCTGCCGGTCCCCAGGTGCATCCCTGCTCAAGGTAAATTTTGGCGGCCTTCCCTACGGTAAAGGTGCCGTACCCAGCAGCACTGGCCTGGGCGGTCACGGCTGCCGCCAGGGCAGCAATTCCAGAAGCGCTATCCGCCAGGCTAAACAGGGCCGCAGTGGTTTTGCCCGCCCCCAGCAGGGCGCTGCCCGCTTCACTCAGTAGAAGTACACCCGAACTTTTTAAGATGCTCTGCCAAAGCCGACCGGCTTCGTAATTGGTGATGGGAAACCCATACAGCCGGGCCAGGTTACGAATCATCACCAGGTCGCTGGCAATTCCCCCCAGCACATCCAGCACCGTCACGGGGTTGAGGGCTACGGCAATGGCTTTATATTTGGCAAACTGCCAGATTAAGTCGTCGGCCTGGTCGCCGTGGAGGGCAGAGACATGGCTGACCATCGTCTGTTCAACGGCGTGGGCCTGGCGCAAGGTATTCAGCGCTACCAGGGCGGCACCATCCTGACGAATGATGGCCATCAACGCCTGGGTCAGGGGGGCAATCTGCGGTGCTGGCGTCTCCCACTCCTGGTAAATTCGGCCATCGGGCCATTCCACCCGTACTCGCACTGGGGCCGGGCTGGCGGCAACCATAACCACTTCATCGATGGCCAGGGCTTGATCCTTAGGATCGGAGCCAAGTTTTTGTTTGAGCTGATCCAGGGTGTCGTACACCGCCTGCCGATCCACTTCGGGGTAGAGATCGGTTTTGTTGAATACCAGCAGCAGCGGCTTTTGTTGGCGCTTAAGTTCCGCCAGAGCGTCGTACTCTTTTTGGGTAATCTCACCGGCTACGACGAACAAAATCAAGTCTGCCTGCTGGGCCACCGTTTGAGACATGTCTGAGCGTACCTCGCCGCCGACTTCGTCCAGGCCGGGGGTATCGACCAGTTCAATCTGCCAGGGTTGGCCGGAGTCAGCGATGGCCTCTGCTGGAATTTGCCAGTACACCGAACGGGGCCAGCGAGTCACCCCATGGATGGGGCCGGTTTCAACAGCATTTTCGCCAACCAGGGCATTGATGATGGCAGACTTGCCCCGACTGACCAGGCCAAACACAGCGACATTTAAACGGTTCGCTTCAAGCTTGGTGTTCAGGCTTTGCAGCTGATTCAGGCCAGTTTTAAGTGCCGACTTATGGGCCAGGGCGGAATTTCCAGGGGTGCCCTGTAGTACCGCAGAATATCGAGCCACAGCCTGGTTAAGGGTTTGGCGAGCAGTTGCCAGCATCGCCCTACTCCGCCGCCACCACAGCTACCTGCGGACTGGGCTTCAGTTTTTCAATACCCTGGCTAGCCAGAGCTTGCAGGAATCGAGCCTGTCCATTTTGCTGAATGGCAGACGTCAGACGGTTGGCAATGGCATCCCAGGAAATTTCGGGGGTTGGGGTACTGTCCAGGGCTGACTCTTCGAAGTAGTCCATCAGGCTGAGGCCCGCCATGCGGGTCAGGTAAGCGGCACTGAGGCCCTGCACCAGACCGCCTGCCAGGTAGGTGGCAAAATGGCTCTTTAAGACGGTAGTCAGCACCTGAGTCGATAGCTCCACCAGGCCCAGCTTGACGGTCAGGCTGGCCAGGGTGCCCGCGGCGGTCTTAGCCTCCTCCAGAGAGAGACTGAGGCCGTAAACTTTGCCCAGATCCATAATCAACTGCCCGTTGATAGCAACGGTTGCCAGCAGATCAATAGTAGGCACGGGGTTGGCAAAGGCCGCCGCCGCCGCCACCCACTGGAGCTGATCAACCTGGGCCTGGGCGCGATCGCGACGCAGGGCATTCAACTCCACCTGTACATCACGACGTAGGCACTGGACCTGGCGCAGGGTAGTGGCGGCAACCAGGGCCGGGGTTTGGGCCACCACAGCTGCCTTCAAGGTGGTGTATAGAGGTTCTACCGCAACCGGAGCGGGTTCCATGACTTCAGTTACCGTGCCGTCCTCACCATGGCGGCGCACCTTAATGGGGCGGGGGGCAGCGGCAGTACCCACCACGGCCACGGCCACGGGTAGGGTGGTCATATGCTGGTGCAGCTGGTGCAGAATGGTTTCCTGATCGGCAGCATCATAGTGGTCGGTTTTGTTAAAGGCTAGGACGACCCCCTGACCATCCATAATTCGGGCTTTAATCAGGTTCAAGGCCGATGCCGTCAGGTCACCCTCGGTCACTAAAACCACGGCATCGTCTGCAGCGAACTCATCCTCGGCAAGCCCCTGTTCGGGAGACAGGGATACTTCCCGCAGGGCGATCCGGGATAAATCAGCATCCGCCACGGCAGCGGATTGAATCAGCTTGAGCAGGGAGCTTTTGCCGGTGCGAGCTTCCCCAGCCACGGCAATAGTGAGCTGTTGGCGATCTAAAGCCGCCTGCAAAGCCTGATGCTGGCTCTGGAAGCGGGTTAAGGTTTCAGCCAGGGGGGCTGCTTTGGCTGGGGTGTCGGCTTCCTCAGCCAGGGTTTGTATCAGGGTTTGAACCCGGTCTAGAGCAGCTTCTACCGCGCTGCGATCGGTCACTAAGGGTTGGGTCGGAGCGGGGGAGGGCAGGGGGCGATCGCGCTGTCGCCACCACCACAGGCCGGTGCCCACCGCCATGGCACTGAGGAGGGTAGAGCTGTCAAAAATATCGAAATGCACTGTATCTAATAGCCACAGGGTTGCAGAGAGTCCCAGTCCACCAACGAGTATGGGTCGCTTCAGTGCCATTTCTAATCCTTGGAATTTTGAGCCACTATTTTTGAGCCACTATTATTGTGGCAGAGGGGCGCGTTTCCCTCCAGGGGGGAATCTACACCTCCGAAAGATATAGTCTAGTATCAACGATTATTGACATTCTCTGTCGGCGTCTGAACTACCAGCCATGCAACCAACGATTACCTCTGGCACCATCCTGCAAAGTCGCTACCGCATCGTGCAACTCTTAGGCCATGGTGGTTTTGGGCGTACCTACCTGGCCGAAGACATTGGCCGATTTGACGAAAAGTGTGCCGTCAAAGAGTTTGAACCTCAGCAAGAAGAAGCGCTTTCCGAGAAATCTCTGCAGCTGTTTCAGCGGGAAGCCACCATTCTCTACAACATCGATCACCCGCAAATCCCCAAATTTCAGGCCATCTTTGAGGAAGAACACCGGCTCTTTTTAGTTCAAGACTACGTTGAAGGCACCACCTATCGAGACCTGCTGAACCAGCGTGTGGCTAAGGGCATGACCTTCTCTGAGGCAGAAGTGAGGCAGTTTTTACAGCAAATGCTGCCGGTGCTGGCCCATATTCACAGTAAGGGCATCATTCATCGTGACATCAGCCCCGACAACATCATTCAGCGGGGCAGCGACAATCTGCCTGTGCTGATTGACTTTGGGGTTGTGAAGGAGGTCTTCACCCGCATCCAGATGGTGGGCACCCCTACCCCTACCCATGCCACTTCGGTGGGTAAGCTGGGCTATGCCCCCAGCGAGCAAATTCAGTCGGGCCGGGCCTACCCCAGCAGCGACCTCTACTCCCTGGCCGTGACGGCCATGGTGTTACTTACCGGCAAAGAACCCCAGCAGCTGTTTGACGACCACAACCTCACCTGGAACTGGCAGGCCTATGCCACCACCAGCCCCGCCCTGGCGGATGTGCTGAACCGGGCAGTGAACTATCGCCCTGGGGATCGGTACCAATCGGTGAGCGAAATGGCCCAGGCCCTGGGGGCAATGGACCAGTCCCGAGCAGGAATGCGTCCGCCGATGGCTCCTTCCCAGGTCAGGACGGTAGCTGTGGGGCGGCAGTACCAGCCCACCCAGGTGGCCCCTGCTCCCCCATCTCCCCCGGTAACGGCAAATCATGCCCCAGCCCCTTTAGAACCCGATTCGATTTGGGAAAACCCCTGGGCGGTATTCGGCATTTTTGCCCTCCTGGCCTCCCTGGCCGCCGTTGGGGGATGGTTGGTGGTCAGCCTGCTGAATCGTCAACCTGACATTGCCTCCTCCCCAACACCTACCATCGAATACGACCCGACCGCAACTCCGGGAACTCCCACCCAGCGACCCACCCCAACCACCACCCCAACTCAGCGCCCGGTGGAATACAGCCAGCGGCTCAGAATTTCCCCCGGCGAAGATCGAACGGTGACCGGCAACCTGCGGTCCAACGAAACTATCAACTATCGCATCAGGGCCGATGCCGGGCAGGTGCTGCGGACCACTATGAATACCGAAGGGGTACTGCTGTCGGTGCTGACTCCCCAGGGAGAACTTATTGACGATAGTGCCAATCGAGTGCAGCAGTGGCAGGGAGAATTGCCAGCAGACGGCGAGCACATCATTCAACTTCGCCCTGTAGAAGGGTTAGAGTCCAGCGATTACGAATTGGCCGTTAGCCTGAGCGAGGCATCGGAGGAAACCCCAGAGCCAGAGCCAGAGCCCAGTCCTGAAGAGACTGATCCCCCCGATGAAGTCACCCCCGAGCCAGAACCCGAGCCGGAACCGGCCCCCGAGGCAAACATCATCGAACAGCGGGTGCAGTTCCCCCCCAATGGCACCACGGTGCAGGTGGCAGACCAGGTGGATGAGACCCGCATTCGTCGCTATGTGGTCAACTTACCGGCGGGGCAAACCCTGTCGGTTACCCTGCCTAATGTAACGGGGCCAGCGGTTTTAGATGTTCGCGACCCCAGCGGTGCCATCGTTTCCGGCGCTTCTAGTGTACTGGCCTGGCAGGGGGAAATCGGCGAAGGCGGCGACTACCTGATTGATGTGCGGGCCTCTAGAGCGGCAGAATACACCCTGAGGCTCACCCTCGAATAATCAATGCATCCCCTGCCCATCGATCAGCTGCTGGCGCTGGATCGCCGCCATGTCTGGCATCCCTACGCCGCCATGCCCAATACTGCCCCGGTGTTTCCCGTTCGGTCTGCCGAGGGAGTGCACCTACACCTCGAAACCGGCGAAACCCTGGTAGATGGCATGTCGTCGTGGTGGACCTGCATCCACGGGTATAACCACCCTCGTCTCAACCGGGCCGCTCACCAACAAATCGACCGCATGGCCCACGTTATGTTTGGGGGGTTGACCCACCAACCGGCAGTGCAGCTGGCCGATAAGCTGATCCAACTCACTCCAGACCCGTTGCAGCACGTCTTCTTCTGCGATTCCGGGTCGGTTGCGGTAGAGGTCGCCATGAAAATGGCCATTCAGTACTGGCACAGTCTGGGTCAGCCCCAAAAGCAGCACTTTCTCACCATTCGCAACGGCTACCACGGCGATACCTTCGCCGCTATGTCCGTTTGCGATCCGGTCAACGGTATGCATCACCTGTTCCGCAACAGCCTGGTGGAGCAATATTTCGCCGAGCCTCCCCAAATTCCCTTTGAAGGGATCTGGCAAGAGGCCGACATCGGCAGTTTTGCGGCTATCCTGGAAAAGTTTGGGCATGAAATCGCCGCCGCTATCTTTGAACCGGTAGTGCAGGGGGCCGGGGGAATGCGGTTCTACAGCCCCGACTACGTACGCCGCGCCCGAGAACTGTGCGACCAGTATGACGTGCTGCTGATTCTGGATGAAATTGCTACCGGCTTTGGCCGCACGGGCAAACTGTTTGCCTGTGAACATGCCGGCATCACTCCAGATATACTCTGCCTGGGCAAGGCGCTGACGGGGGGCTTTATGTCCCTAGCCGCCACCCTTACCACCCCCCACGTTAGCCATACCTTTGCCCAGGGAGAAGCTGGAGTGTTCATGCATGGTCCCACCTTTATGGGCAATCCCCTGGCCTGTGCGGTGGCCCTGGAGAATTTGAACCTTCTGGAAAGTTACGACTGGCCAGCCGCCATACAGACCATCGCAGCCGGACTAAAACGGGGGCTAGAACCCTGCCGCCATCAGCCCTCTGTCAAAGATGTGCGAGTGCTGGGGGCCATTGGCGTCGTAGAACTACACCAGCCGGTGGATATGAATGTAATACAGCCCATGCTGGTAGAACAGGGAGTCTGGTTGCGGCCCTTTGGTCAGCTGCTTTATACGATGCCGCCCTACATTATTAAACCGGCTCAACTGCAGACTATTACTGACGCGATAGAGCATGTCGTGGGGTTTCTTTCGACATCTTGATGCTCCGGGAAGGTGCTGTTAGAACCCCTGACTCCTGGAAAATTTAGATTTCGTTATCTACAGCGTCGTTAGAGATCAGGTTAAACCACGATTTCATTTGGCAACTGTCGTTTAGTTTCGTAGTACCGACAGGCCAGGTAACCCACTGAATAGAGCAAACTTGCATCGGCGGCAACGCCGATGGCAGCTCCTACACCGGGGATAGTTTCAACTCCGCTCAGGCCAGTCTTCAGCACGCTGGAGCCCCCAGAAGACACAAACCAGATGGTGAGAACTTCCCCTCGCCGGGCATCTTCGTCGGGAGAATAGCCGTAAATCGCTGCAATCCGATACAGCATGTTGGCCTGTAGGGCCGCGACGGCACCGATATCCACCAGGGTTAACGCCAGGGCCACCGGAGACACAAAATTGGTAATTAAGCCAATACCCGCCGCCTGCATCGCCGTATCAGTCATGACTCGCTGAGCCAGTTGGCGCTTGCTGTCGTTGGGATACTCCCGGCGGAGTTCATCTACATCTGCACGAACTTTGTCAATATTGACTTGCCCTACTGCCGCCAGCAACCATTTAACCCCCGGCATGGCCGTTGCATACTCAATAAAGGGCAGATTCGTAATGGGGGCTACTATCCGGCCAACGGTCTCTGTGGCAGGCTCCAGAAAAGGCTGCAGGGAAGACATAATACTGTTCCCCGTATTCGCGGCTAGCTCGTCAACAGCCACAACCATGGTCTGCATCATGGTGCCTGCGGTTTGGAAAAAATCTTGAGCCCCATTCATTTCAGCATTAGATGTCACGAGAACCACCAGGAACACTTGATTTTAGTAATTCAGTATATAGCGGTTCTCAGTTCAATGAGGTACAAACTTGATTATTTTAGAGTCCCCCTGGTTTCTGGATGCTTAAGTTTCAACCTTTACCCCCCTTAATCAGGGGGCAGGGGGGATTTTTGAGGTATATTTCATTCGAGTGAGATTCGCTCAGGAATGAGGATTTTAGGGAGGGTGCGGAATCTTGTGGGATAGGCAGGATGCCTGTCCCAGCTAAGCAGGCCAGACGCCTGTCCCAGCTAAGCAGGCCAGACGCCTGCCCTACAAGACTTGTGGGAAGTTTGATGAAGCTGTTCGTTAACCCTTACACAAAATTCTGGGCAGTCTCGAGAATTCTAATACGAAGTAATCAACAACTCCTGAATTTTGCCCCGCCGACCTGCTTTCGAATTGATTGCCCTGGCGGCCTGGATGGGGTGGATGGGAAACCCGGTATACAACTTTCGCACCAGGTCACAGTCTGAATTGGAGAGCATGACCGGAATTCCCCGCTGAGCCAGTTCCCGAAACACATGGGCCAAACGCTCCTGGTCGCTGGCCGTAAAGCCATAGCGGTTGTAGCGGGTAAAGCTGCTGGTGATACTGATGGGGTGATAGGGCGGGTCAAAGTAGACAAAGTCTTGACGAGACAGGGGCCAGTCTAAAATCATCTCGAAGGGCAGTTCAGCAATATCTGCCCGCTGCAGGATGGCCGAAGCTGTTTTGAGCAGGGCAGGGTCACAAATCGCGGGGTTTTTGTACTTCCCCATGGGGACATTGAACTGCCCCTGGGAATTTTCGCGATACAGGCCGTTGTAACAGGTCTTGTTGAGATAAATCAGCCTGGCTGCCCGTTCCACCGGGGTATTGAGGTGATGCTGTCGCCGCAGATTGTAGTAGTACTCCTGACCGTGATGCTGTTGATGCCACTTGAGCAGCTCAACCACCTCATCAACCTGCTCTTTAACACAGCGGTAAACATTCACTAACTGGGGGTTAATATCGGCAAGAACAGCCCTTTCAAAACGTGTCGCCATGTAAAAAAAGACCGCTCCACCTCCTAAAAAAGGCTCAAAGTAGGTCTTACAGGTCACTGGCAGAAAGGGTTCATATTGCCCCAGGAGTCGCCCTTTGCCGCCGGCCCACTTGAGAAAAGGACGGGGTGACAGGGGACAAGGCGCAGAGGCCACTGCTGTTTGGTGAGATGACCGATTGCTTACCCCCAAAACTAACCCAGCCCTAAACGACGAACTGCGCAGGCGAACCCCCCTTCTTGATCGGAAGGACTATGCCAGTGGTCGGCCAGAAGAAAGAAACTTGCAGGGGGTGGTAATTGCCGAGACATCACAGAAACTACTTGTCAGCAAGATCAAATGTACTTAAAACCAGGTTCGCCACCCAATATAACAAAGGATTCAGGCGATGGAACACTTTCTCCTGCAAGAGTTTGGTAGGCAATAAGTTAGGATGATTACTGAGCAAAATCCATATCCTTGCTTTGCACAGCGCCCCGGAGAGTCAGGCTCGTCATTATGCAAGAATTTTTTAATAACGTTTTTCGCTACCCCCGCTATCTAATTTCGTTCACCCTGGGCATTTTGTACAACGCCGTGCAGCCCCTCATGCCCTTACTCCGTCGTCCTGCCACCGCTGTTGCCCTGGTAGGAGCCGTTATCGCCGGATTCATGTTCTTAACGTTTACCTTAAGGGCAATGTTAGGGCTTGGCGCTGTTTAGGAGATTTTGCCCAACAGTTCCGACCTGCCGCCATAACTCCCGAGCCGGGTATTCGCGGTTGAAGATGGTCAAACCTGCACCATTTGCGGGGATGCCGGCTAGGGGAAAGAACGGTTGCGAGGGAGCTTTGCCAGAGTTGCCCAGTGCCAGTGGTCCTCAAGGGTAGAAGATGTGCCGCTGGTTTCGATCCATATATGCCGATAGGAGAAACACGCTATGGCCAATAGTCGCCGAGTAGAGCGGGTAGCTTCCCTGATTAAGCGGGAAGTTAGCCAGATGCTGGTGGTGGGCATTAAAGACGACCGGGTTGGGGCTGGCATGGTCAGTGTCACCGATGTGGAGGTATCAGGGGATCTACAGCACGCCAAGATTTTTGTCAGCATTTACGGCACCGACGCTGCCAGGGCTGAAACCATGGCCGGGCTGAAGGCTGCTACCGGGTTTGTTCGTAGCGAATTAGGGCAGCGCATTCGTCTGCGTCGTACCCCCGAAATTCTTTTCAAAGAAGATCGTTCCGTAGAACGGGGGACAAGGGTGTTGTCCCTGATTAACCAGCTCAGCCGAGAACGGGAGGAGAAAGATCTCCTGGCAGAAAACGATGCCGCAGGCGAGATAGAAACGCCCTCCGCCGAAGAGCAGGAGTAGCTCTCCATGGTGGGTTACGGAACCACGATCGCGGCAGCATCACCAATTTTGCCTGCCCCCGAGGCACTGTCTCTGGCTCAGTTAGCGGCGCAGATGGTGGTCGTTCGCACCACCGGCCATCTGTTTGACCACGAAATCCGCTATCCTGCCTGGGAAGCTGATCAGGCCACCCTGGACCACTATGTCCAGGAGTTGGGAGTGGGCGGTGTGATTTTGCTGGGGGGCAGCGCAGCCGAGGTGGGCATCAAAACCCAGCAGATGCAGTCTCAATCCGCCATTCCTTTGCTCATTGCCGCCGACATAGAAGAGGGTGTTGGCCAACGTTTTAGTGGTGCCACCTGGTTCCCGCCGCCCATGGCTCTGGACGCCGTAGCCCAGCGCGATCTGTCTAGTGCCATAAACTATGCTTACACCATGGGGCAAGTAACGGCCCAGGAGGCCAGGGCGATCGGCATCAACTGGCTGCTGGCTCCGGTGGTGGACATTAACACTAATCCTGAAAACCCGGTGATTAATGTGCGTGCCTTCGGCCAGTCGGTTGATAGCGTTAGTAACCTCACCCAGGCTTACATTCGGGGGGCTAGAGAATGCGGAGTATTAACAACGGCGAAACATTTTCCTGGCCATGGTGATACCGCCCTAGACTCCCATCTGGAACTGCCAGTGTTATCCCATAGTCTAGAGCGATTACGCCAGGTGGAATGGGTGCCGTTTCGGGGCGCGATCGCAGCCGGGGTTGATGCCATCATGACGGCCCATCTCAAAGTACCGGCCCTGGATTCTCTACATCCTGCGACCTTATCTGCCCCAACGCTGACCGGCATTTTACGGCAGGACTTTCAATTTGCCGGCCTAATTGTCACAGATGCCCTGGTCATGGGGGCCATTACCAGGACCTACGGGCCTTATGAAGCGGCAGTCTTGGTCGCCGAAGCAGGGGCAGACCTCCTGCTAATGCCTGCCGACCCCGAAGGAACCATCCGCGCTCTGGTGGAAGCTGTGCACACCGGTCGGCTAACTCGGCAACGACTCCTGGATTCTGTAGAACGTATCTGGCGGGCCAAACAACGGGTCGCCTCGCTGCTGACCGTCCCTCCAGAGTCCTGCCATGCCTGGGAACATGTGCCTCCCCCAGCGGTTGATGTGTCGCTTTTAGGACAATCTCCATCCCGACAGGCTGCAGCCAATATCCTGCAAAGCTCGACAGAAATTCGGGGGATGGTGCGACCCTGTACTAGCGGAGACAATATCATCCTGGTCGATGACATCATAGATTGTTCTTTTCTGAGCCCCACCGCCCCAGCTATTGTGTGGCCCACCAGCCTGAACTATCATCTCAGGCTCATCGATCAAAGGGGATGTCGCCACCAACCAGACCCTAACCAGCTTCAACCCAGTCTGGTACAATTGTTCATTCGAGGTAATCCCTTTCGGGGGTCCGCTGCTTCAACGTCCCTGGCAAACATATGGATTCAGGCTTTGTTAAGTGCAGGAATGTTGCAAGGGCTGATTATCTACGGTAGCCCCTATGTCAGAGATTCCATTTCAGAACGGGTGCCTGCCGAATTACCGTTCGCTTTCACCTACGGACAGATGCCCGAAGCCCAATCTCACCTACTCAGCCAGTGCCTGGATTTGAGCGCGGCTCCGGCAGTACAACCCCTGTCTCCATTTACAGACTAGCTTTGATAAATTCACGGAGAAATTGATAGAGTCAGCCGCAATTGGGCCTGGCTCGGCTGTACAAATTCAGTAGATTCCCCCTTTCGGGTTATAGTTTTAAGGGAGAGTGTTTTTTGCCATGGTACTGGATAGGAACTTGAGCGCTAGAATTCATCTACCAAGTAACCCCAGTACATCATTCTGCTAGATTGCATCACTTCAATCGTAAATTTTTGACTTCAGGGGCTTCCCATGTTCTATACTGCACCACCTCCTCCCTCCTTGCCGGTGCCTACTTACCAGGGAGATGATTGTAAGAAAGGTAGTCGTGACTGCTTCCCCGAAAATACTCAGGGTGGAGTTGTCCAAGCTTCAACGCCTATCTTCTGGTACGAAGAGTCAGCCACGGTAAGCCAACTACCAGTGACCTTGAAAATAGTTCATACGCTGATCTGATTGCAGTATCCGCACTTCGAAACGGGGGCTCTTACTTACTAGGGTCCCCGTTTCCTGTTGTCTCCCAGCAATTTGTCTTCAGGTGAGGTTCTAAACCCCGTCCAAGTCCAGAAAGGGAGTTTTGCCTTAGAGAAAACTACAGGTTTCGAGCTGGACTTGGTATAGATACAAACATGCATACGAAAAAAGCGCCCTCCGCAGAGGACGCTTTCTTTATTCATGGACTAAGCCAATGACTAGCCGATAATTTCGGGAGCCTCAGCAGTCGCCAGGTCCAGAGGGAAGTTGTGAGCATTACGCTCGTGCATGACTTCCATACCCAGGTTGGCGCGGTTGATCACGTCCGCCCAGGTGCCAATCACCCGACCCTGAGAATCCAGGATGGACTGGTTGAAGTTGAACCCGTTCAGGTTGAACGCCATGGTGCTGATGCCCAGGGCGGTGAACCAGATGCCAATCACAGGCCAGGCACCCAGGAAGAAGTGCAGGCTGCGGCTGTTGTTGAAGCTGGCATATTGGAAGATGAGACGACCGAAGTAGCCGTGGGCCGCAACGATGTTGTAGGTCTCTTCTTCTTGACCAAACTTGTAGCCGTAGTTCTGGGACTCGGTCTCGGTGGTTTCACGCACCAGAGAAGAGGTCACCAGAGAGCCGTGCATGGCGGAGAACAGGCTGCCACCGAACACAGCGGCCACACCCAGCATGTGGAAGGGGTGCATCAGAATGTTGTGCTCAGCCTGGAACACCAACATGAAGTTGAAGGTGCCGGAGATACCCAGGGGCATACCATCCGAGAAGGAGCCCTGACCCAGGGGGTAAATCAGGAATACTGCGGTGGCAGCTGCTACGGGAGCAGAGTAAGCCACGCAGATCCAGGGACGCATACCGAGACG
>JGI12278J13113_1000372_pt1 | contig 14739 bp, 14 predicted proteins | sample HotLakmasection2_FD_13113 | JGI IMG/M metagenome (IMG submission 13113)
ATCTCCACCCTAAGAAAGCAGGGCATTGATGTATTGGATGCGCTGAGGCAAGTGTTTGCCGGAAATCTCGTGCTTCCAGCTCTTCAACCTAAGTAGTTACGACCTGGCAATGAAAGCCGCCAGGATGGGCAGTTGGGACTGGAATATTCAAACGGGTGAGGTGCACTGGTCTACTAACCTGGAACATCTGTTTGATATGGCTCCCGGCAGTTTTGAGGGGCACTACGAAGCCGTTCGAGCCATGATCTATCCAGAGGACTTGCCCAGGGTTGAGCAGGCGATTCACCGTGCCCTCCACGAACGGGAGGAGTATAACCTTGAATTTCGCTTTGTGAAGCCCGATGGCAGCGTGCGCTGGGCAATGGGACTGGGGCGCGTTTTCTATGATGATGACGGAACACCTGTGATGATGACGGGTGTGGACATGGATATTTCCCACCGAAAACAGGTAGAAGCGGCATTGAGAGCCAGTGAAACCAGATTCCGCGATATGGCAGATAACGCCCCCGTCATGACTTGGGTTACCGACCCAACGGGGGCTTGCACCTACCTCAACCGGGGGTGGTATGACTTCACTGGGCAACTGGAAGCGACGGCTTTAGGGTTTGGCTGGCTGGATGCGGTTCATCCTGAAGACAGTGCATCTGCCAGAGCCGCCTTTTTGAGCGCCAATGAGCGTCATGAACCGTTTCGGTTGGAATATCGGCTGCGCCACCACAGCGGAAACTATCACTGGGCGATCGATTCTGCTCATCCCTGGTTTGAGAATGATGGCGAATTTAAGGGATATATCGGTGCGGTGATTGACATTAGCGATCGCAGGCAAGCCGAAGAAGCTCTCCGCTGTTCTGAGGAACGCTATCGCACATTGTTTAAGTCGATGAATGAGGGCTTTTGCGTTATCGAAATGTTGTTTGACGATCGCAACCAACCCTTCGACTATCGCTTTCTAGAAATCAACCCTGCGTTTGAGCAGCAAACAGGACTGCGACAGGCGGTGGGTAAGACAGCACGGCAACTTCTACCCGACCTGGAACCCCACTGGTTTGAGATTTACGGCAACATCGTTCTCACCGGAGAACCCGCCCGGTTTGAACATGGGTCTGACGTGATGGGCCGCTGGTTCGATGTTTCGGCATTTCGGATAGGCTCCCCCACCGAGCGAAAAGTGGCGATCCTGTTTCAGGAAATTAGTGAGCGAAAACAGACCGAACGAGAACTGCAAGAGAATGCGCTACGCTTTCGGACGCTGACAGACAATATTTCCCAATTTGCCTGGATGGCAAATGAACTGGGCTGGATTTTCTGGTACAACCAGCGCTGGTTCGACTTTACGGGTACGACCCTGGAAGAAATGCAGGGCTGGGGCTGGCAGCGGTTGCATCATCCCGACCATGTGGAGCGCGTTGTCGAAAAAATCAGCCAATGTTTTGCAACAGGTGAAGTCTGGGAAGATACATTTCCCTTGCGAGGAAAAAACGGCGAGTATCGGTGGTTTCTTTCCCGCGCCATTCCTGTCCGTGATGAACAGGGGAGAGTGGTGCGCTGGTTTGGCACAAATACAGATATTACTGAACTTCGAGAAGCCGAAAATGCCCTCCGCCAAAGCGAGGAGCGCTATCGGTGCCTGGCAGAATTAATCCCCCAGTTGGTCTGGATTGCCAATAGCGCAGGTCTGTTGCTGGATGTCAACCAACGCTGGACAGCATTTACCGGTTGTAGTTTGGCACAGGCTCAGGCTCAGGGTTGGGAGGCGGTAGTGCATCCAGATGATTTGCCCATGCTGGTGCAGCAGTGGGCTGAAGCCGCTCAACGGGGCACCTATTACCAGGCAGAAGGTCGGATGCGGCGGAGCGATGGAACCTATCGCTGGTTCTTGCACCAGGCAATTCCGCAACGCAATGAGCAGGGGCAAATTACTAAATGGTTTGGCACGGCGACAGATATTGAGCTGAAGAAACAACTGGAGATAGATCGCGATCGCGTCCTCCTCCAAGAGCATGAAGCACGGGAAGCCGCTGAACGAGCCAACCGCATCAAGGATGAGTTTTTAGCCGTCCTGTCCCACGAGTTGCGTTCTCCGCTCAACCCCATTCTGGGCTGGACGAAACTGCTGCAAGTCCGCAAGTTGGACATGGAGAAAACGGCTGAAGCGCTCAACATCATTGAACGCAACGTTAAGCTGCAAACTCAACTGATTGATGACTTGCTGGATGTGGCGAAGATTCTGCGAGGCAAGCTCAGCCTGACGATGATGCCGATTAACCTGGCGACGACCATTGAATCCGCCATCGAAACCATTAGACAGTCGGCTGAGGACAAGGCGATTGTCCTACACCTTGACTTGCCCAACATTGGTCAGGTGTCGGGAGATGAGGCACGCCTTCAGCAAATTATTTGGAACCTGTTGTCCAATGCCATTAAGTTCACCCCCAGGGGTGGGCTGGTTGAGATCCATCTCAACCGAGTCGCTGCCTGGGCAGAAATTGTAGTGAAGGACACGGGCAAAGGTATCAGCCCTGATTTTCTCCCGCTGATTTTTGAATCGTTTCGACAAGAGGATGCGTCAATTACCCGTAAGTTTGGAGGGTTGGGACTGGGGCTGGCGATTGTCCGGCAGTTGGTCGAAGCGCACAATGGCACCATTATGGCGGAAAGCCCCGGCGAAGGGCATGGAGCCACGTTTACGGTGAAGCTGCCTCTGCTCAATGCTGAACCTGTCGCTCAGCCATCATCCGATGAACTGCCAGAATTAGACCTGGATTTAACGGGTATTCGCATCTTGACCGTAGATGACGATCCTGATGCGCGAGATTTGTTAACGGTGCTGCTCAGCCAATATGGAGCGGAGGTGCTAACCGTCGCGTCTGCACCAGCAGTATTGGCTAATCTGGCGTCCTTTCAGCCGCATGTTTTGGTCAGTGATCTTGGGATGCCTGATACTGACGGCTACTCCTTGATCCGACAGGTGCGTGTCCTGCCCGCGAGCAAAGGTGGACGGGTGCCTGCGATCGCACTCACAGCTTATGTGAGAGACGCTGATTATCGGAAGGCGATCGACAGTGGCTATCAACGCCATATCCCCAAGCCCCTGGAACCAGAGCCGTTGGTTCAAGCTATTCTCCTCCTCACCCGCAATCAATAAGGATTACGTACGAAATAAAACCCAGAATTTTTGGTGAGAAGCGCGGCAACGCCGCGCTTCTCACCAAAAATTCTGGGTTTTAGAAAAATGGCGAAGGAATTGATTTTACTTTCAAGTAAGAGTATTCCCAGAAAACCGTTGTGGAAGAGGTACGGCTTAGCCGCACCTCTTCCACAACGGTTTTCTGAGAGTGTCATTACAGGCGATAGACGACGCTGAAGTAAAAGCCTTCATCCTGCGCGTTGTTGCCGCGATCGTCCAGGTCGATGAGTGGGAACGCGTAGTCGAGGCGCAGGTCAAACTGGGGACTGGGTTGCCACAGCAGCCCCAGTCCAACCCCGGCAAGAAATGGTTGGTCGGGGGTATCTTGGGGGTTGTCGCCATCGTTCCAGACCCAGCCAATATCGGCAAAAGGTGCGAGCTGGAAGGTGGGTGCTCCGGCTTCATTGCGCCCGATGGTGATCCGGTTTTCTGCAGATAAACGCACGCCATTGTCGCCCAGGCGAGCATTCTGCCGAAATCCCCGCAGGGATTGCCCACCGCCGATGGAGAATTGCTCTGACGCCAGCAGCGCGTCGGGGGTCAGTTGCACATCCCCTTGCAGGATCAACAGCATGTCGGGGTTGAGGATTTGCACCCGCTGAACCTGCCCCAGCCAACTGAAGAATTGCCCATCGGGATTGCCCTCGGTGGTGGCGTCGAAGAGGGAGGTGCCAAAGCTGAACTGCGATCGCACCGACCAGGCACCCTCAGAATCTCGCAACACCAGATCTTGCCCAAACCGCAGGGCAGTGATGGTGCTCTCACTCAAAATGATGTCACCAAATAAGGTTTCCCCATCGCGGTAACTCAGCCCCACGGAGAGGGCGGCTTCTGTGCGAGGAGTGCGGATAAACGGCTGCCGGAAGCTGACCTCATACAAATCCGTACTGCCGTTAATGTTGAGCTGGTCAAAGGCAGGATCGGTAATGTCAAAGTCGCTGGGGGCAACCCGTATCGCCAGGGTTCCCTCGCTTGGATTGACGGGGACGCGGTAGTTAAAGTCATACAGCCGTGCCCCACCTGTTGTGGTGCGCCGTAGCAACGCGGAGGCGGTATCTCCCAGCCCTGTCAGGTTGCGATAGCCCAGTTCCAGGTTCATCCGCTCTGATCCCACACTGGCGGGGGAGTAGTTATCGAGACTGACAGCGCCGAAGAAGGAATCCGCTTCGGTGACCCGCACAATTAAGATACTTTGCCCCAGCCCTGTCCCTGCCCGAAGACTGGCTTCCACATTGTCAAACAGAGGATCGAGCCGCAACAGGCGCAACTGATCTTCCAGGGCAAACTGGTTGATGGGCGTGTTTGCCCCTAATGCTACTCGGCTGCGGATGTAGGAGTCGGAAACCCGTTCGTTGCCTTCAACTTCGATCGCCTCTATTTCCCCTTCAATCACCTGAATCCGCACAGTGCCATCCCCGGTGGGCGTTTCCAGGATGGCACGCGAGGTGAGAAAGCCTTCATTTAGATAAAGTTGGGTGATGCGATCGGCAATCTCCTGGAGTTCTCCAATGGTGAGCGATCGCCCCACAAACTCCTGGAAGACCGGCTCCAACTCCGCCTCATCAAAAGCAGTATTGCCCGTGACAAGGATGGCTTCGACAGCAAAGCGTTCGGCGTCATCTGGCACGGGTGCATCGGGCGTTGGTGGGGCAGGCGGTTCAACGACAGGCTCTTCTTCTGGCGGACGGATGGGAATGGGCAGCGGTGCGGGCTGTAGAAAAGGGCTGTCGTTTTCAGAAGGGTTGACATCCGGGGAGGGGCGAGTTGGCAATGGTGGGGATACCTGGGCAAATTCAGGCGGAGATATTGCCTCCAGGGCAACAGGTTCCACCCCCTCGGATAAAACGGTCCAATTTGCAGAAGCTTTTGCAGAATCTATTGAAAGGGCGGCTTCTGAAAGGGCGGCTTCTGAAAGGGCGGCTTCAGAATTTGCCCTGCTCAAGGTCATCAGTCCGATATCTTGTGGAACATGATCTTGCGGAACATGATCTTGAGCAAGGCAAAGACCGGGAGCGATCGCCCACATACCAGCCGTCGCTAACCAAGCAATTTTCTTATTCATTCCACAGGTTCGCCCATCCACCACACCGCAATAATAAGCGGCGATTCTCATCTGCGTTCCGGAAAACCAGGAAAATTTCACACATCCTGAGTAAAAGAGCCGTTGCTTACTCCAGGGATGAATTTTTTGTTGGGAGCCGCGCTCCGCCCGGCTCCCAACAAAAAATTCATCCCTGGAGTAAGCAACGCCATTTTTTTAGCCTTGACTTCAAAATGAGAATTGCTGAATCGTTGCCAGAGAATGAGGATGCGTGTGTCGGAGTGGTATGCTTTTCAGTAGAGACTGGGATGAGATGAAGGCGATCGCTGCAAATCTCACCCCAAATTTCTCGTAATTTTGCTGTATTGCACTAGCTGTGTTTCTATGGCAATGCCTCCTTGTGCGCATTGCTGTTTGGATTAATAAAATCGGAAGGGATTCAACCTATGAAGCGACTCGCAGTTTTTTGGCTGGTTCTCGCTGTGGTAGCCGCGAGCTGGGGATGGATGGGCAATATCTCGGCGGCGATCGCAGCCCCTCTCAATCGTTCTGCTTTTGTTTCGGCTCCGCTCCTGGCAGTCGAAGCTGAATACCGTAATGCGGTTGATGACAAGCTATCAACAGACTTTGGCAAAAAGATCGACCTGAACAACACGAACGTTAGAGCGTTCATGCAATATCCGGGCTTATACCCCACCCTGGCACGGCTTCTGGTGAAGAATTCACCCTATGCGTCCGTTGATGACGTGCTGAACCTGCCCGGTCTCACGCCTCGTCAGCGTGAGGTCTTAGAAGCCAACCTGGACAAATTTACCGTAACGGACCCCAACGATGCGCTGGTCGAAGGAGATGATCGCATTAACAACGGCATTTACCGTTAGGTCTTGCTCGGTTCATCCTTAGACCTGTTCACAAGACTTGTTCACAAGACCCGTTCACAAGACTTGTTCATAAGACTCGTTCACAAGACCTGTTCACAGTGCGATTTGCCTGGGCAAAGCGCGTTCAGCGAACAGTTTTCTCTAGAGCGATCGTTAAACCATCATTTAAGACTGTCAGCTAAGACTGTCAGCCTCTAGCATCCGCTGGAGGCTTTTTGCTTTATCGTTATAAACCATCTAACAATAAACCATCTGACCAACCATCAAGCGGCGCGACGATCTGGACAACAACATGAGACAGTGTTCTTCCTGTCTGGGGTTTGTTTGGCACGTGCGATCGCCCTCAGATGGCTTCATGGGGTAGTTTGCCTGTGTCTTCCTTTTCTCAACCCAACCAGAGTTTCCCGACCTTTGATGTCATTGTGGTCGGCAGTGGTGCGGCAGGTTTGTATTCAGCCCTGTGTTTGCCCCAGCAGTATCGTGTCGCGCTGATCACCAAAGAACCCCTGGCGACATCGGCAAGCGAATGGGCGCAGGGTGGAATTGCTGCGGCGATCGCCCCGGATGATTCGCCCGATCTGCACATCGCCGACACGCTAAAAGCTGGAGCAGGATTGTGCGATCGCCATGCAGTTGCCCATCTGGTCAACGAAGCCGCTCCCTGTATTCAGCACCTCGTCGATCTGGGCGTCGCCTTCGACCGCAGTAGCGGCGGGCTAGCCCTCACCCTCGAAGCGGCGCACTCCCGCAAGCGCGTCCTCCATGCGGCTGACACAACCGGGCGGGCTGTCATCACCACTCTTACCGAAAAAGTCCTCCAGCGCGGCAACATTCAGGTAATCCAGGGGTTTGTGCTGGATCTATGGCAGTCCCCAGCGGTCAACGGGGTGATTGTCTGTGACCGAGAGGGGTTGCATCGGTTAGCCGCGAAAGCCGTCATTCTGGCAACGGGGGGTGGGGGACAGGTGTTTGCCCAGACGACCAATCCGCCGCTCAGCACTGGAGATGGGGTGGCGATCGCCTGGCGAGCCGGGGCACGGCTGCGGGATCTGGAGTTTGTGCAGTTTCACCCCACCGCGCTGACCCTGCCGGGCGCACCCCATTTTTTGATTAGCGAAGCCGTGCGCGGGGAAGGCGCACACCTGCTAGATGCAGAGCGCCATCGCTTTGCCTTCGACTACCATCCCGATGGGGAACTGGCTCCCCGTGATGTGGTCAGCCGCGCCATCTTCTCCCACCTGCAAAACGCCTATCCCGATCGCCCCGATGCCCATGTCTGGCTCGACCTGTGCTCTATCCCCGCCGATCGCATTCGCTATCGCTTCCCCAACATCATCCAGGTCTGCGAAAAGTGGGGCATTGATGTCTTCACCCAACCCATTCCCGTTGCCCCTGCCGCCCACTACTGGATGGGGGGCATTTTCACCGACTACGACAGCCGTACCACTCTGCCCAATCTCTACGCCATTGGGGAAGTTACCAATACGGGTGTTCACGGAGCGAACCGCCTTGCCAGTAACTCGCTCCTGGAATGCCTGGTGTTTGGAGCACGGTTCATGCACCTGCAACTACCAGAGGCGATCGCTCCTGTCACCCCTCCAGACCCTTCGGAGCTGCCAAAGTTACCGCTGCCCACCGATAGCGAGATTCGGGAAGCCCTTCAGCAAGTTCAGGAAATGCGATCGCACTTACCCCTAGTGATGTGGCAGAGTGCGGGCATTTGCCGCGATCGCCCCACCCTCGAAGCGGCGATCGCCCAGGTCAACACCTGGCAGCACCATTTTGAGGCGCTACCCTTCACACAATGGATGACAGCGGCGCTCCAGGGCAAGACGAGCCTGTGCTTGCCTGCACCACTCACCCCCGTGGAACTACGGCAATGGTCAGAAACACGCAACCTCCTGGCGATCGCCGCCCTGATTCTACGCTGTGCCGACTTCCGCACGGAAAGTAGAGGCGGGCATTTCCGTACCGACTATCCCGCCACCGATGATCAGCATTGGCTCGTGCATACGATGGTGGAAGGCGATCGCCTCTTTACTCACCCGGTCGATATCTGATAGGGCTAGAAAACCAAACCCAGATTTTTTTTGCAGGAGGGCGCAGTTTAACCGCGCCCTCCTGCAAAAAAAATCTGGGTTTACCTTTTGGCGATCGCCTGGGCAAGATCAACGTCGGAGGTACTGTACCAGCGAGGACAGGCTTTCGACTGAAATAGCTTGGGGCGAAAAATAGTGTAGACGGTAATCCCAAAGACGAGGAAAATTTACTTAGGATCACGTACGAAATAAAACCCGGAATTTTTTGATGAGAAGCGTGGCATTGCCACGCTTCTCATCAAAAAATTCCGGGTTTTATTTTATTTTCTATCCTTAGAAACTTGGAACGAGGTAGCAAGTAGATGCACTACCCCCTCGTCGTTACAGGTGAAGTTCAGGTTAAAAACTCTTGGACGCCCAGAATAATCAAGCGGCTAGTAGCCACTCCGCGCCTAACGAGTTCCCGACCCCTGAGTATTGCCAGGTCCGCCAGGAACAGGGGGATTAGCACCGCCCCCATTCTTTGTCTGAACAAAGCCATGAGCAGATGATTCAGCCTTGCTCGTCGGGGTTTCAATGGTGAGGGCAGAAGAATTGTGATCAGAACTAATGGTCGCCGCCAGGGCAGAGGGTACCAAAAAGCTAACCCATGCACTAGCGAAGACGGCTATTCCGAGGGCGGGGGAAAGGCGAGTCATGTGAATATGTGTTAAAACACACCCTTAACTATACGGTAGTTGCAGGAAGTACTGAAGTCCAGAAGCAGACATGAACCGAATCTTGACAGAAAACACCAACGAGTAAAGTCGAGTTAGTTACAGTAACGGACACTACAAGTCAATCTTCGGAAATTACGTAAATCGCGCCTTTTGAACTGGGAATATCACGGATAATTTTTTGGAGATATAACTTTATTAACTCAGTTTTTTGAACAGTTTTGAGGATTAAATTAAGTCTTAACAGAAGTTTACAGTATTTCAGTATAAGTAACGTTACTTCAGCTAAATGCAATCTTACGCTTTAAAGACTGCAAAGTTTTTCTACAAGGTACCAAAAAATCATTGCCCTTAGGATCACGTACGAAATAAAACCCAGAATTTTTGATGAGAAGCGCGGCATTGCCGCGCTTCTCATCAAAAATTCTGGGTTTTATTTCGTACCTATGTAAGAAGTTGCCGACGAACGCTCACTAGCGAACCAGAAGGGCGATCGAAGCTAACAGCCCGCGTTATATGAGCGGGCTAGATAGCCTGGATCCACTCTTTCACAGAATATTCAGTCCAAATGCCGTTTTGCCAGTAGGGGTCGCCCTCGACCAATTGGCGCACGGTCGCTTCGTCTGGAGCGTCGTAAATCGCAAAAACTTTTGTGATGTCTGCCGTTGGTCCGATAGTGACCAGAACACCAGATTCCTTTTGCTGTGTCAGTCCATCTAAATGGGCTTGACGATAGGGCGCACGCTTTTCCAAAACGCCTTCACAATAGCTGCCCCACATCACGTATTTCGGCATAGTTATCAACTCCACACCCTTACAATCAGATTAAGCCATAGCGCACCGCAAGAATCGCGGCTTGGATGCGATTTTTGACGCCCATTTTGTTCAGGATACCGCGCACATGAGTCTTGACCGTATTGGGACTGACGTAAAGTTGGCGGGCAATTTCAGTATTGTTGTGCCCTTCTGCCACTAGCAACAGGACTTCCTGTTCGCGTTCAGACAAGGGAGTAATGGGGCGTTTTTCCATCAGTGGTTGGGAGGAGAGCGTCCTTTGCATGGTCGGTGTGGTTGTAGGTGAAGTTGGACGGCAGCTTGAACGGTGGAACCAGGGTGAATGATGGACAGGGAAATATAGCCAATATTCAGCAAAAGACGGGAGGGCGATCGCCTATCAGAGGTGCCAACAGCGTCTCTTGAAAAATGGTCTCAATCAGAAGAATATTTTCTAAACTATACAGTTTAGTTTGAAAAGTCAAGGGAGATTTCTCTGATGACGGAATGCATGCAACCTGGAGAATTGATTAAAATCCAAGATTTGTTTTTTGAAAGCGTGGCTGTGCCACGCTTTCAAAAAACAAATCTTGGATTTTAATCAATCAACATGCTCGCGTTCCTGAGCTTGGGTAACAGGAATCGTTTTGCTTGCAGTGCGCTTGCCGAGCACCATTGCAGGGTGGGCATTAAGGATTGAAAATAAAATAAAACCCGAAATTTTTGATGAGAAGCGCGGCATTGCCGCGCTTCTCATCAAAAATTTCGGGTTTTATTTCGTACGTGATCTTAACTTTGCTGTGGCTCGGCTGTGATGAGGCGTTCTTTGGCAGTCGTTTTCCAGCGCATTTCTTCAGGGCTGGTGCTGGAGGCAAACTCCAGGCAGCGTCGCCAGTATGTCAATGCTGTCGGATTGCCCTGGATGTCGAGCACCTGTGCCAGTAAGCAGTTTGAAGCCCCATCGTTCGGGTCTATGCTAAGGGCAGTTTCCAGGGCTGCCTTGGCTTCTGCTAGCAGGATGCGTTGCTCTGTAGGCGACATCTCAGGGGTGCTTTGCACTTGCTGCACCCGTGCCCAGGCAATGTTGCGTTGGAGTGCCAGGGTGGTTTCCGTTTTAGCATTAGGGTCAGTGGCTTGTTGCTCCAGTCCTTCGAGGGAAAGAGCAATGGCTTTGTCGTAGTCGTGGGTGGCGATCGCCTGTTGCCCCAATTGATTAAACGCGGCAGTTACATTTCTTTGAGCGGCTAATTGGAATTGGGTTGCAGCGGGTTCAGTTTCGCCCAACGTTTCATACAGGACTGCCAAATTGTAGTGGGTCTGGGCGAAATCAGGGTTTAGCTTCAGGGCACGTTTAAAGTTTCCTTCGGCTTGGGCAAAAGCTCCAGCTTCCATATTTTTCATCCCTACCCGGTCGTAGAGTAACCCAATTTCAGGCAGTAAGGTGTGAAAGATTAACAACGACGCCAATAATGTTGCGGATAACCCAAATTTGACCTCGCTCCAACGGCTGCGGTGAATGGGGGAATTTTCAAATAGGCGTTCGACCGTTTCACGACCCAGACGGGTAAATGCTCCGCCTCCCGCAAACAGGGTCATGATGGCTGGAGTGAGCGCTCCCAGGGAACTCCAGACGCCACCCATGGAATCGTCGATGAAGCGGCGGCCAATGTCCTGGGTAAGGGCAATGCTGGCAGTGAGGCAGGCGATCGCCAACGCATCCCACAACCAATCGTAGCGATCGCGGACATCGGGTGGCTTAGGCAGGTACCACCACCAGGCAGACTCTGGCGGACGAAAGCTCTCGCGCCATTGGGGCAGGCTAGGATGGGTCGCAACTTCCCGCCGACAGTTTCGCAACCGATCGTCCAGAGTTGCCAAATGCAGCCAAAACTCATTGGGTAACTCTGGGGTTTGAGGATTTGCCTGCACATCATCCAGCAAAATCTGGATGCGATCGCGCGATCGCAAAATCTCAATCAGTTGCAGAGGCTTGGGTTCGCCTTGCTTCAATATGCTTAAAGCGGCTTCATATCGAGTCAAAAGAGAATGCGGATGCTGATTATCCATCCCTTGTTTGGTTGCAGTGGAGGGTGTAGCTGCCATAACTTCGGGGATTTTAGTTTCCGAATATATTACTACTGATTTCCAACTTGCTCGCCATTTTCCTAAAACCCTTGATTTTGCGTGCGCTCAGCGCACGCAAAATCAAGGGTTTTATTTTATTTTCAATCCTTAGCGCCCGGAGGAGGCGCTATATAACGCTATAGGTGAGAGCGCTATGGGTGAGAGGAACGGCATAGCCGTCCCTCCCACGCAAGAAATTACAGATGGGTTGATGGCTCACATCACTCCAGGGTTTGCGCAAGGGCGTCATCAAGAGCGGCGTTGACCAGGGTTAGCACCTCTGTTGCCGGATGCGTTGTATCCAGCCACCAACGGGGTGGCAAGTTCAGCAAAACCTCCGTCAAAAGCTGAAACACCTGGGCGGAGAAATGTTGCTGAACAAATGAATGCGCCTGGAGTTGAGCGATCGCCTGTGCAGCAATGGAGTAAGCCGATAGGGGCAAATCGGGTGTCACTTCCAGGGCAAGTTGGGAGAGCACATCCGCCGGAAAACTGCCGCAATCGCTGTATCCAGACATGCCATAGCTGCTGAGCCAATCTGCTTTCAGGCGAATCACTTTGCTGAGAGCGGCGATCGCAATCCCCTCCACTGCATCCAGGCGATCGGCAAAACTCTGCATGACTGCCCGAACGTCGTCCATCTCCAGATAGACTTCTTCCAGAATGAGCGAGGCTTTTTGGTTGTAGCGCCGCAAGGGGTCGCGGCGAAGGGTACGCGCAGGCAACTGGCGTAGGTGCCCCAAAATGTCTTGTTCCAGGAGGCGGGGCAGCGTCGTAATGCCGCTGATCTTAGGATTTGCGACCCGAGTCTGCACCAGTTTGAAAACCTCTTCTTGGGGAACCATAACGACCGAAGCCTTGGCGTAGGTTCCTCTAACATCGCTAGAAGCTAAAGGCAGACGCTCTTGAGGAAGCCGTTGAAGCAGGAATTCAAACTGAGCCAGAAAAAGGTTGCTAAAGTTTGGTGGAGTTTGTGGGATCATATCGAACCACCAGGGCGGAAATGAATGATTGGGTGCGATCGCAATTGAACTTGGACAGGTTTTGGTACTCATTTCTCAGAACATCATGAAGATAGGTGAACCTCAGGAAAACCGATACATGTAGAATTCCCCTAAATTGCGGGAAAGCTTTATTTACCGTTAATAAAGTGTCCGTACACTTCAAGGTGTTTCAAGCCGACTAAAAAACTTTTATATCCACAATTTCCAGCGAAGACCCCAGCCAATTTTTGGAACGGGACTCGCCGGGGGTTGTCGATGGTAGGAAGGACAGAATTGTGAGCCGCAAGAGACAATCCATCACGTTGTCGATTCAAGACCATGACAAGGCAGAACTGGAAGCGCTGGCGCTAGCATTTGGCATGACCTGGGGCGATCGCCCCAATGTTTCCAGGCTGGTGGAGGCGATCGCACGGGGCAACCTGCGATTAGCCGTTAACCATGACTGGTCGGCGGAGCGGGTGAATGCCCTTAATGCTGCCCGTAATCGGTTGACGGATTTAGGAGATATAGAACTGGCGCTGGCGATCGCCAGGCTGATGCTAGAGCGCAACGAATTGAGCCTGCCCCTCCGTCACGAAATTAAAACCTTTGTGGCACAACCCATCAAACCCTGGCGGCAAGCCCTCGATGGCTTTCTTCAGCGCCAACAACCGTTCCAGTTTGCCTACCAGGATGCCGCAGAGCAGGTTTGGCGCTTCACCATTCGCCATGCCGAAGTTGTGCGCCATGAAGACCGGGAGTACCTGGATTGTTGGTGTGAGGAAGCCAGCACGAGTGATGAGCTACCCGCACTGGCACACAACTGGTCTTTGCGAATCGATCGCATTGCTGATGAAGTAGCGATCGCCCCCGTTGCCGGAGAGTGGCGATCGCAACCCGACTTCATCCCCGTCGAGCTACACCTCAGCGGTGGACTTGCCTTTGGCTATCGCACTAAAACCGACGCCGACACCATCAACGAGTGGCATCCGGAACTGCCCCAGGTACGGCGAGTGGTGCGCCGCGTGACCCATAGCTTCTGGTTTTTCCGCGAAATTCTCCGCTATGGCGAGCTTTGCGAAATCATTGCCCCTGATGAAATGCGCGATCGCTTCAAACAACGCATCCAAAACCTCTGCCAGAAATACGGTTTATAGCGGAAAATTCAGGTAAAGAAAAAACATAGAGACTATAGAGACACCGAGACACAGAGACACAGAGAGGCTCCTTCTCCGCGTCCTCTGTGCCTCTGTGGTTCAATCTCTACAGCTTTGAGCAGCAACCGTTACCCGATTTGCTCAAAGGCGTATGCCAGATCTGCGATTAAGTCGTCGATATGCTCCAAGCCCACGGATAGGCGCAGCAAGTCGTCGGGGGTCGTGGTTCCGGGACCTTCGGTGGTAGCGCGATGCTCAATCAGGCTTTCGACACCGCCGAGGCTGGTAGCGCGACAGAAGATCTTCAGGTGCGAGAGCAGGGCGATCGCTGCTTCCTTGCCTGCGCCAACCTGCACCGACAGCATTCCCCCAAAGTCTTTCATCTGCTTTTGGGCGATCGCGTGACCCGAATGTTCCGCCAAACCCGGATAGTGGACGGTGGAAACCTGTGGTTGCTGGCTGAACCAGGTTGCTAGCTTGCTGGCGTTGTCGCAATGTCCGCGCATCCGGTAGGGCAGCGATTGGATGCCCCGCAGCAGCAGCCAGCAGTCGAAGGGGGAAGGCACTGCGCCGCCAATTGCCTGGATCTGCCGAATCCGTTGCGCCACCTCTGAGTCGGTTTTGGCAATGACGGCACCGCCCAGCAGGTCGCTATGTCCCCCCAGATACTTCGTGGTGGAGTGGACGATGAGGTCGGCTCCCAACTCGAAGGGGCGCTGAAGCAGAGGCGTTGCCCAGGTGTTGTCGCAGACGCAGAGGGCGTTAGTGTGGTGGGCGATCGCCGCCACTGCCGCAATATCCGTCACCTTCAGCATGGGGTTGGAGGGTGTCTCAATC
>JGI12278J13113_1000379_pt1 | contig 14500 bp, 9 predicted proteins | sample HotLakmasection2_FD_13113 | JGI IMG/M metagenome (IMG submission 13113)
ATCTGGAGAGCGTCGAAAATCGTGGGACGACCTTCGTAATCAGGCTGCCACAATCGCCCCCTGCTCCGCCACAATCGACAGGTCAAGCCGAGGATATGCGGTATGACGTGCATTCTAGTGATTGAAGATGAACAGGATCTACGCGAGGAAATCGTCGACGTCCTGACATTCGAGGGTTACGAAGTCCTGGAAGCCGGTGACGGCATCACGGGCCTACAGCTCACACGGGATTACATCCCGGATGTCGTGCTGTGTGACATCGCCATGCCGCAGATGAACGGCTTTGAAGTCCTGCGCGAACTTCAGAATGAAAGTGTGACGGCGATCCTGCCGTTTATCTTCCTCACAGCGCACACCGATCGTGATCAGGTGCGGCGAGGAATGGAGCTGGGCGCAGATGATTATCTGACCAAGCCCTTTTTACGTGAAGAGTTATTGAGCGCTATTGATACACAACTCTACAAACGCACGCAACGCCAGGTGCATCACTGGCGGACGTTCTCTCAGCGGCTGACTCGCCGCGAAGAACGCGAACGCCGCCGGCTGGCGGAGCAGTTCCAGATGGATATCGTCGGCATGGTGACGGGTCTCAAGGTCATGCTGGATAGCAGCAGCGGCCAATCGCCGCAGATTATCGCCTCGATGACGAGCAAATTGCAGCAGATCGTCGACAAAGTGCTGACGCGCACGCAGGAGATCAGCCAGGACCTGTGGCCGACGATGCTGCATCACCTGGGGTTGCTGCCTACCCTGATGTGGTATTTCCAGCGTTATCAGCGTGTCAACGGCATACAGGTCAACTTTGTGCATGATGGCCTGCAGATCGACCTGCCCGATGAGAGCAAGATCGCAGCCTACTACATCATGCAGGAAGCCCTGGCCAACGTCGCCCAGCATGCCGGCGTCAGCCAGGTCAACGTCAACGTCTACATCGAGCGCGAGCGGCTGCTGATGCAGATCACCGACGATGGCCCTGGCTTCGACCTCGACACAACGCTCAACAGCGAAGAGAGCCGCGGCCTGTGGTACATGCAGGAGCGAGCCGCTGCCCTGGGGGGCGAGTGCGTCATTTCGACCATGCCAGAAGGCGGTACGCTCATTGTGACCTGGCTGCCGATGATCATCGATGCAATGCCCCTGCCGGTGCCGCGTTCCATGCAGCGCACTCCAAATCAGCAGACGTCGACTGCCACACCGCGCCAAGTCCAGCAGCAGCGTATCATCCTCGCGGAAGAAAACGAACTCATCCGGGGTGGATTGCATCACCTGCTGGAAAGTAACCCCGCCTATACCGTGATCGGTGAAGCCGGGAGGGCGCAGGGCCTGCAAAACCTGATTACGGATCTCGAGGCGGATGTACTCCTGCTGAGCTTCACCCTGTGTCACGAGGGGCTGCTTGAGCTGGTGCAATCACTTGTTCAGAATCATCCACACATGAAAGTGATCGTTCTCTCTCCTTATAGTCAACTGGCCTATGCGCGGGCGGCACGTCGCAGCGGCGCAGCGGCCTATATGATCAAGCAGGCGGCAGCAGCGGAGCTGCAAATCGCCCTTGAAACCGTCCTGCAGGGTGATGTCTACGTTAGCCCGGCCTGTTTCGATGCAGATAACATTGAGGGCGACGGCGCAGAAGATCAGGACGCCGATGTCTCCGATACCTTCAGCACGCTGACCAATCGCGAACGTGAGATCTTCTTCCTTGTGTTGCAAGGCAAGACCAACATGCAGATCGCCTCTGAACTGGTAATCAGTTCGCGCACGGTGGAAACGCATCGCAGCAACCTGATGCGCAAACTCGGCGTGCGGGGACAGGCGGCGCTGATGCACTATGCTCTTAATAATGGCCTGGTCGTCCCCGGCAGCTAAGGCGTAACCCGGGGGCTTTTCATGGGCTTCGGCTGATGCTGGAGCCATGACTGCGACTACCGCACTATTTATTCCTGAATCATTATGAGTGCAGAATTAAAAGTACGACGCAGTATTTCTACGTATCTCTACGTAGGAATACTGTTTTTTGGGTACCTGTCCACCAGTTTACACGCGATGAAAGTTGATAATCCGTAGTGTCACGGATAGTAAGTCTTGTAAATCACAGCGTAGACTTAATTTAAGAACGGCTGGAGTACTGAAGTGAAACAGAAACCAGAGGAGAAGGCTCAATTGAACATCGCATCGCGCCATACCTCTCTGGTCAGTCCTGAAGGCGCTGCGTCGCTGCCTACAGTGCTGCGACTCATCAATGAACTGGTTTGCGCTGGTTCAGATCAACTATGGGAACAGTTGCGCGCAGTGCTGCCCCGGTTATGCGAAGTCCTGCAACTGGATTACTGCGGCGTAGCGCAGCGGACTGACGCCGCCTGCACGATCGCTGCTGAGTGGTCGTCGGCTGCGGGCGAGGCCGCAGACTGGGCATATGATGTCCTCGCCTCGGCCAGTGGGCGCACGTCGCTGCACGTCCAGGGACGTCTGCAGCGCTGCTATGTACCTCTGATCGCTGCGGACCAACTGGTTGGCGGTCTGGCGGCGGCCTGGTGCGAGACGGCTGCCGATGCCGATGCGATGCTGCCCATGCTCGAACTGATCGCCCCGATGCTCGCCGCGACGCTTCATGTCCGTCAGGTGTCTGATCGTCACGCTGAAGATCTCGTTCGTGCGCGCACGGTCTGTGCGATTCAGCCAGAGATCATCATGGCGGAAAGCCTGCAAAGCCTGTTTGATACAGCGCTGCGCCATCTGAGTAACCTCTCTGCGGCGGATCACCTGGGCGTATGGTATCGCACCAGCGCCGCAGAAGACGGCACGACGCTGTGCCTCTCCTGGGACGGCGTGGCCATCCGCCAGAATGCCGCCCCGCCGCCGACGACTGACTACGCGCCTGAGGTGCTTGCTGTCTTACGGGCAGGCCAGATGCACGCGGTACGCGATATTGCACGGCGGACAGCACCCAGCGCTTATGAGTGTCAACTGCTGGCTAAGGGCCTGCGGGCCTATGTGCAGATGCCGTTGCTTTCTACGGCCGATATGGTGGGCGTTATTGAATTAGCGTGGCGCTCCCCTGCTGAGCTGGACGCGCTGCAATCCGTCTGGCTGCAGAATCTCGCGTATCAGATGGTGGTAGGTATGCAGAACCTGTGGCACCGCGCACAACTGCGCGGCGCATCCAACGAGTTGGAAATGCTCGTTCAGCAGCGCACCATGCAGCTCGAGAAAGCGAAGCGCCACGTCGAAACCATCCTGCACAACAGCGCGGATGCCATCGTTATGACGGACGCGCGCGGGCGCATCGAGCAGACCAATGCGCGCTTCAATCAGCAGTTCAACGCGGAGCCTGACCAGTATTTCGATCAGCCACTCCACGCGCTGGCCCAGCCTGTCTACTATGCCGCCATTGATGCCGCAGTCACAGCCGCGCTCGACCAACAGCACGTGATCCGTGTGGAGTTCGAAGCGGCGGATTTCGCACAGGTGCAGCACATGGGCATGAGTCTGGCGGCGGTGCATCAGCAGGGCGAAGTCTCGGGTATCATCGTCACGCTGCACGATATCACTGCCCACAAACAGGTCGAAATCGAGCTGATGCACAACCTCATCCGCGAGAAAGAGCTGCGCCATATGCGCTCGCAGTTCGTGTCGATGGCCTCGCATCAGTTCCGGACGCCGCTTTCGGTCATCATGTCGGCGGTACAGGCATACACGCACTACTACGACCGCATGACGCCCGAACAGCGTGAGAAGCGCGTCGCCAAGATTCACCAGCAGATTGAGCGCCTGACGGTAATCCTCGACGATGTGCTGACGGTCAGCCAGCTTGAGGAAAACCTGAACGAATCGCAGCCGCAACTGGTCAATCTGGACGCGCTGGTTTCCAGCATCGTGCAGCAGTTCCGTGCTCGCCAGTCAGCGGCGAACCTGGCCCGCTGCCCCGTCGACTATGAACACGTCGCTTCACCGGAGCAGTTAGTATCCATCGATGTAGAGCTGCTCGATCAGATCATTGATCAACTGCTGAGCAATGCGATGAAGTTCAGCCCGCAGGGAGGCAAGATCACCGTACGGCTCGATCTCGATGGTGACTATGCTCTCCTGCGGATAGAAGATCACGGTATTGGCATCCCGATAGAGGATCAGCCTTATGTTTTTGATAGCTTCCATCGGGCGGAGAATGCCATCAGCATTGAGGGCACCGGCCTCGGCCTGACGATCATCCGTCAGACGGTACAGCTACTGGGTGGGCATATCAGCCTGGTGAGCGTACCGGGCGAAGGGACAGCCATTACCATCGGGCTGCCCGTTCTGCGCCATCACGAATCGCATCTCAACAGGGCTGATGCTGCCCCTGATGACATGAATCAAACGGTCTCCTCGGAGACGAGACATCTCAACCGTACGCAACGCTAAATGCCAGGCAATGGCATTAGACTATTGAGCTAGAGACAGGACAAGATCATGGCAACCATCCTCGTCATTGAAGACGAACACGATCTGCGTGAAGAAATGGTCGATCTGCTGTTATTCGAGGGCTTTGAAACCCTGGTCGCGGCGGATGGACAATCCGGTGTGGAAGTCGCTTTTCATCACAACCCTGATCTGATCATCAGCGACGTCACCATGCCCAACATGGACGGCTATCAGGTGCTGGAAGCACTCCAGCGCGATGACAGCACCGCCGCGATTCCCTTCATCTTCGTCACTGCCCGGGCTGAACGCTCATTCCTGCGGCACGGTATGGAACTGGGCGCAGATGACTATCTGACCAAGCCCTTCACCCACTCAGAACTGTTATCCGCCGTGCGCAGCCGCCTCGGCAAAGAGCAGAAACGTCAGGCGTCGCTCAACGTCAATCTTGAGCGTGCCCGCCGCAATCTGGTGCAGCGTATCGCGCAGGAAATGCGCACGCCGCTGGTATCGATCAACACCATGCAGGAACTCATCGATCGTCAGCTCAACCATCTTGAGCCGGACGCCCTGCGCGAACTGCTGGAAATTCAGCGGCGGGGTAATCAACAGCTCAACCACCTGGTCACGCAGATGGTCCTGGTTGCGGAACTGGAAACAGGCCGCCTGGAAGACGACGTCGCCCCGGATCAGTGTGCACGGGTACGCCTGAACGAATCCATCACGACCTCAATTGACGTGGCCCGCAAGTACGCTTATCGTCAGCCGGAACACCCGATCGTCTTCACCGAGTTTGATACGACCTCGCTCTTTGCCAATACTCGCTTGCTGCGGCATTTGCTGGCGGAGCTGATCGCTGTCGCGCTCGACGCCTCCGCCCAGGATCAACCGGTCGTCATCAGTCAGTGGACAGAAGCGCCATCCGCCTATATCAGCGTGTGGAGCAGCGGTAAAGAAGTCTCCGCAGAACTGCTCTCCTGCTGGTTGAACGGCAAGTTGGATACCAGCGAAGATCACCTCCGCGAGAACGGCACCGGCCTGGGGCTGTATCTGGCGCGGCGTCTGGTCGAACTGCATGGCGGCCTGCTTCTCGTGAATACGCTCAACGGCCAGGGCGTCCAGTTCGTGATCAAGCTGCCCGCAGAGCGTGTATAAGATGCGTGACTGGATGACCCTATTCCTGTGGAATGACAGTGCGCTGATTGTGGAGTGTATCGTATGACGACCATACTTGTAATCGAAGACGAACCGGAACTGCGCGAAGAAATCGTCGACCTGCTGCAGTTTGAAGGTCTGGCTGCGCTCGATGCTGCCGATGGTATCACCGGTCTGGAGCTGGCGGTATCACAGGCCCCTGATCTGATCCTGTGCGACATCATGATGCCCGGCATGGATGGCTACGCCGTCCTGCAGGAGATCCGCGCTAGGCCACAGACGGCATCCGTGCCCTTCGTGTTCATGACGGCTAAAGCTGCTCGCGGTGACATGCGTCACGGCATGGAGCTGGGAGCAAATGACTATCTGACCAAGCCTTTCAACCGGCGCGAGCTGCTGGCGACCATCGATGCCCAGATCACGCGCCAGCGCATCATTGAAGATCGCTATGATAACCAGTTGGAGGAGTTGCGCCTCTCCGTCGCGGCGACACTGCCCCACGAATTACGTACCCCGTTAACGACCATCATCGGCTATGCCGATCTGATGTCTGACGAAATCCGGGAGCGTTGTTCCGATCTTTCGCCCATGCTGGATCGCGTCCGCGACGCTGGTTGGCGGCTCTTCCGCCTGATCGAAAACTACTTACTCTATGTCCAGTTGGAAGTCGTGCCGCTGTCGCCGGAGTCGATCATTAATCTCAATCCGCGCCAGATGTCCAGCGCCTGTGCCGACACACAGACCGCTATCGCGCAGCTCAGCGAGCAGTACCAGCGCGACAACGATCTTGAGGTGCAACTACAGGATGCGGCTCTCGTCATCGAACCGACCTACTTCAACAAGATCGTTTTCGAGTTGATTGATAACGCGCTCAAGTTCTCGGAGAGTGGCCAACCGGTACAGATTGTCGGCTGGTCTGAGGGCGATCACTATCACCTGACGGTGACGGATAGCGGCATCGGCATGACTGAAGAACAGCTCACCAGCATCGGCGCTTTTGTCCAGTTCGAGCGCCGCATCCGCGAACAGCAGGGCAGCGGACTCGGCCTGCTGCTGGCACGCCGCCTCTGCCTGCTTCATCAGGGCGTATTTCACGTCAACAGTCAGCCCGGGCGTGGGACGCAGGTTCACCTGACTTTCCCTCTTTTCCAGGACTGATACAACCCTACGCATTGCCATGATCGAACTACCCGCACAACGCGGGTAGTTTCGTTTTCTGGTCTGTTCTGATCGGGCTGCGTGCGCTTCGAGGGTGCAAAGCGTCCGGATACAATCTTGTGCGGCTTCGCTGCGTTAATTTATCTGATTGGTAATCGGGTGTAGGATGATTACCGTAGTGATGTCTCTCGTCGACGATATACGTCCTGAAGGGTCTTCCATGTCCAGCCGCTCCCTGGTCAGTTACTTCGAAGCGAGTGAAACTCTGCTGAGTCATCTGACGCACGTCCTGCCGGACCTGATCTACGTTTACGACATGGATCAGCGACGTAACGTTTATACCAGCGCCAACTCACATAACCTCCTGGGCTACACAGAACAGCAGATCGAAGAAGGTGGCGACGTATTGGCGCTGCTCCTTCACCCTGAAGATCAGCCGATGGTTGTTGCTCAGCGCGAGCGGGTACTGAAAGACCAGCGGCGTGACGTGCTCAGTTTTACAGTTCGCGTGCGCCACGCTGACGGTACATGGCGCTGGCTGCATCTCCATGAAACAGTTGGTGCAGCAGATGTCGAAGGATACGGGCCAGTCCGCTATGTTTTTGGTATCGCGCGTGATGTGTCGGTGCTGCACCAGCAGGAAGAGCAGCTCAGCCATCTGCGCGAACTGCTGGAATCCCAGCCCGATGAGCGGGTCAGTGAACTCTACGCCCGGACGATCCACAGCGATCTGGAACTTCAGAAGCTCTTCAATGCGACGTCCGTCCTGTTCAAGGCGAACAATCTCAACGATCTCGGCGCTGAGATTGCACGTGCCATCGTCGAAGAATTCGCTCATGTGGATTGTGGCGTCATTCTGGTGGAGCCGGATGAGCGACAGTTGCGGCGTCTGCTGCGGGCTGGTGCCTCGCAGATCCGCCCGCTGGAACCGCTCTACATCGACGGGCCGGGGCTGGTCCCTGCTGCGATCCGGGGGGCCTGTCTGATCTATGCGCCGGATGTCCAGGACGACCCGCGCTACATGCCTAACGACCCGCGTGTTCGCTCCGAACTGGTGATTCCACTGCGGGGCCGCGATAGCGTCCTTGGCGTGCTCGATCTGCAAAGCCCTATCTCCGACGCTTTTGATGATAGAGTGCAGCGCATCCTCCAGACTTATGCCGAACGCGCCGCCGCAGCCATCGAAAACGTGCTGCTGACTGAAGCCCTGCGCAAACTCGCTGATGAGCGTGAGCAGCAAATCAATATCCGCATGGAAGAACTGCGCCAGACGAAGGAACAGGTCGAAGCTGTGCTGAACAACAGCAGCGATGCGATCGTCTTCGTCTCCGGGTTGATCCAAATTCTGCGGACGAACGACGCATTTAAGAGTATCTTCGGATATGACGCTCACGAGGTCATCGGTCGCAACCTGTGCGAATTTCTCTCAGAAGCGCATCGCGCTGAATTCGAAGCGGCGCTGCTGCTCACCATTGAATCCGGGACGCCACAGCATATCGAGATCGAATCCCGTTCGAAAACGAGTCTTGGCCTACTCGATAAGATCGAAACCAACCGCACGCTGGAGATCGGTTTGAGCCCGGTCAAAGCGCAGGGTATGGCCGGTGTCGTCTGCAACATCCGTGATATTACCCACCGTAAAGCCCTTGAAGCAGGGCTTGTGGCTGCACTTGATAAGCAGCGCGAAATCGCCGACATTCGTTCACAGTTTTCGGCCATTGTGTCGCACGAGTTCCGCACGCCGCTGGCAACGATCCTCGCAGCCAAGGACGTGCTGGAGCGCCACATCGACAAGATGACGCCCGAAAAGCGAACCCAGTATTTCAGCCAGATTGAACAGGCCATCATCGGTATGACCGAACTGCTGGATGACGTGCTGATCATCAGCCGGACGGAGAACAGCAACCTGCGCTTCGAGCCGGAGTTAATCCGCTTCGATCAGTTCTGCCATGAGATTGTCCAGCAGCTTCAGCAGTCGCAGGGCCAGCGTCACACGCTGAATCTGGACATCACCGGTGAAGTCCGCCCCATCGCCGCCGAGCCAAAACTGATGCGGCAGGTCATCGGTAACCTGCTCGGCAACGCCATCAAATACTCGCCCGCTGGCAGCAGTATTCAAGTTGATCTCAAATACGAGCCGGATCATATCACGCTGCAGGTGTCTGATCAGGGTTTTGGTATCCCACCGGAAGATCAGCCCAACATCTTTGAGCCGTTCCGGCGGGCTTCCAACGCGGAGCGCATCAAGGGCACCGGCCTGGGTCTGACCATCGTCCGGCGCGCGGTCGAGCAGCATCGTGGGCACGTCAGCTTTGTGAGCCAGCCCGGCAGCGGGACGACTTTCACCGTTACCCTGCCCTACCAGCCGTCTCGTGATGTCACGTGATCGTCAGACCAGGCACCGCTCGACCAGTGCGGCCAGCCGTCGCACGCCAGTCTGAATCTCGTCATCACTCAGTGAACAGAACGGCAGCCGCACGAAGTTGTGATGCTGGCCATCCAGGAAGAAGTCGTCACCGTCGACCAGGGCCAGCTCGACTGACGGTGCCAGCTCCCAGATAGGCTGCGCGGTTGGCGGCAGATGGATGCCGAAGAAGAAGCCGCCCTCCGGCTTGACCCACCGTGCGTTTGTTCCACTCAGGTATTCGGTCAGTACGGCCTGCGTGATTTCCAGGCGCTGCCGGTAAATGAGGTGCAGCCGGTCGATGTGCTGCGCGTATTCCTCAGATTGCACCGCCTGCGTGACGGTCGCCTGTGCGTAATAGTTCGGGCCGATGTAAGCGTTGCGCAGATTCTCCACGAAATCCGCCACGAAGCGCTCCGGGATAATCGCCCATCCTGTCCGCACGCCGGGTGCCAGCAGCTTACTGAAAGAACCGGTCGTTAGCGTGTGATCCGGCGCGAACGTGCGGATCTGCGGCACAGTTTCGCCTACGTAGCGCAGCCAGTGATAGGCCCCATCTTCGACAATGAGCAGATCATGCTGCTGTGCGAGTTCTGCCAGGGCGCGCCGCTTATCGGCGGATGTGCTGGTGCCTGCCGGGTTGTGGAAGTCAGCAATGGTATAAAGCATGCGGACGCGTTCAGTACGCAGTAGCTTTGTCAACTGTGCCACATCGGGACCATCCGCCTGCAGCGAAATCGGGCGAATATCTGCGCCAAGCTGACGCAGCATGGTCAGCGCACGATCATAAGTGGGGTTTTCGATGGCGACGACATCGCCGGGCCGCAGGAAGAACCGAATCCACTCGCTGAGCAAGTTGATGCTCCCGTTCCCCGTGATGAGCTGCTGCGTCGGGACATCGCACTGCTGGGCCAGCCACTCGCGCAGCGGCGGAAAGCCTGCCGCGTCACCATATGCCAGGGCGGCGGCGCCATACTCGCGCATGGCCGCTGCCGAACTGCGCGCCAGCAGATCTGTCGGCATCATATCCGGTGTGGGCACGCCGCGTGTGAATGCGATCATTGACGTTAACTTTCTTAATACCGTTAATTAGTCGCTATTTTACTGGCCGCCCTGTGAAAAGTCTAAGTGAATNGGCGGCTGGTAGTCTTCAGTATAACGGCAAGTGATGTGTGCAGGCCGTAAGGTGGCGGGTACACAGCCCGGCCACCCCGTCCTCAGAGGCCGGGCTGTGCTCTGCAAGCAGGGTGCCGACGGGGTGCCGACAGGGTGCCGCAACTCAGGCGGTAGTTTCCTCAACGGGGGCCGCTATAGTGAGTGCTCCTGATTGATTGGTCATAACAGGTCACTATTTTTCAACATAGCCAGAAAAAGACATTTTGTGAACTGGTTGCTGTGAACTGACCATCCTTAATTGATCTGCTGCTTTTGCGGGTCATGGAGTAAGATGTTGTCATTATTTGAGAATACCCTCGCTCTGGAGCAGATGAAGATGGCCTTCTTTGATTTATCGCTGGAGCAATTACAGTCATATCGCCCCGAGCGCAGCGAACCGGCGGATTTCGACGCGTTCTGGCAGCAGACCTTAGCATCTGCGCGCAGTTATGACCTCAACGCGCAGTTTGAACCTCATGACGCGGGCCTCAAGCATATCACTGTCTATGATGTCACGTTCAGTGGCTATGGTGGGCAGGGCGTCAAAGGCTGGTATATGCGACCGGCTGGCATCGATGAGCCGCTGCCGGGTATCGTGCATTATATTGGCTACGGTGGCGGTCGCGGCTACCCGCACGACTGGCTGATGTGGCCCGCTGCTGGCTATGCCCTGCTCGTCATGGATACGCGCGGTCAGGGCAGCGCGTGGCGTCAGGGTGATACGCCTGACCTGCCAGATGGTGCCAATCCATCGCATCCCGGTTTCATGACGCAGGGCATCCTCGATCCGACAACTTACTACTACCGCCGCGTGTATGTGGATGCCGTGCGCGCTGTTGAAGCGCTGCTCACCCGCGAGGATGTCGATCCGGCGCGTATCGCGCTGACCGGGGGCAGCCAGGGTGGCGGCCTGACGCTGGCGGCGGCTGCGCTCCTGGGCGACAGGGTGGCGCTGGCCATGGCGGACGTGCCCTTCCTGTGCCAGTTTCGGCGGGCGGTGGGCCTGACGAACGCAAACCCCTATTACGAAATCGTGCGCTATCTGAGCGTTCACCGGGATCGGGCGGAGCAGGTCTTTGAGACGCTGGATTACTTCGACGGTGTAAATATGGCACCACGCATCACAGCACGCTGTCTGCTGAGTACCGGCCTGATGGATACTGTCTGCCCGCCCTCTACGGTTTTCGCGGCCTACAATTATCTGAACGTGCAAAAAGAGATGCGCGTCTACCGGTTCAACGAGCATGAAGGTGGTGCCAGCCGTCACGACCTGGAGAAGCTGCGCTGGGTCAATGCGTTGTGGGGTTAGCCTGAGTTTGGCGCTCAGCAGGTAAAAAGTCGCCACGCCGACGGGGTGGCGAAGCGGTGCCGCAGGGGTATCGCAGCCCTGGCAGGAGTAGGCCGGGGTTGTGGCTACTGCTTGCGCGTGCGCGGGTCGAGGACGTCGCGCAGCCAGTCGCCCAGCAGGTTGACGCCCAGTGCCGTGATGGCGATCGCAACGCCGGGATAAATCGCCATCCACGGGTAGATCGCGAGGAAGCGCCGCCCCAGGGTGAGCATGTTGCCCCAGCTTGGGATCTCTGGGGGTACGCTCAGACCGAGGAAGCTAAGGCCGGATTCGTAGAAGATCATGGCCGACATTTCAAAGGTCGCCATCGTGACCAGCGGGCCGAGCAGGTTCGGCAGGATGTGGCGCAGCACGACGCGAAAGGCGGGCGCGCCCAATGCTTTCGCGGCCAGCACGTATTCTTCGTTTTTGAGGCGCAGGACTTCGCCGCGCGTCAGGCGGACGAAGATGGGCGACCCCGTGACGCCAAATATCAGGATGACGTTGATCAGGCTGCGACCGAAGATCGCCGCGATGACGATCACGAGGACGAGGTATGGTACAGAGAGCAGCAGATTGACGAACGACGTCACCGCTGTATCGACCCAGCCGCCGAGATAGCCCGCCAGCAGACCCAGGGTAATCCCAATGGAAGCTGCCAGCAGTACACCGAAGAAGCCGACCGCCAGCGATACCCGCGCTCCATAGATGATGCGGCTGAGGATGTCCTGGCCGAGCTGGTCGGTGCCGAGGATATGGGCAGGGTTGCCGCCTTCGGCCCAGGCTTCCGGCAGTTTGGAGACCATCAGATCGCCTTCTATGGGGCCGAATGGCGCGATGCTATCGGCGAAGATTGCACAGATGACCAGCGTTATGACGACGATGGCACCGACGACAGCCCCAGGGTCGCGCAGGAAGCGGCGCAGTAAATCGCCTGACGGGGAGTGACGCTTGGGCTTATCGCTGAGCTGGGCAATTGCCGCTGTCCGAGTCATATCACACCTGCCGTATACGCGGATCAACCAGGCCGTAAACGATATCCGTCAGCAGATTGACGCATACGGCGAAGATGGCGATGAAGATCGTAATGGCCTGCACCAGCGGGAAGTCGCTGTTGGTGATGGCGTCGTTGAGCAGTGATCCCAGGCCCGGCCATGAGAAGATCGTCTCGATGTAAACGGAGCCGCCCAGGGCATAAGTGAAGTTGATGCCAATCACGCTGATGAGTGGAATGGCTGTGTTGGGGGCGATGTGCTGCCAGGCGACTCGTCGCGACGGCAGGCCCTTAGCACGGGCGGTGCGGATGTAGTTTTCGGCGCGCACTTCCAGGACTGTGGAGCGCGTTAGACGGACAAGCTGACCAATCCCACCCAGGCCAAGCGCGAAAGCGGGGAGGATCAGCGAGGTGAAGGTATCCCGCCCGAACGAAGGCAGCCAGCGCAGTTGTACGGCGAAGACCAGGATCAGGATCATCGCCAGCCAGAAGCTCGGGATCGTCTGCCCGGCCAGGCCGATTAAACGTGCAATGTAGTCGAAGGGGCTGTTGGGCCACATCCCACTGATGATGCCCAGTGGTACACCGACCGTCACCGCCAGGATAAGTGCGGCCAGGGCAAGTTCGAGCGTTGCTGGCAGGCGCTGCCCGATCAACTGGAGATTGGGCAGGTTGCGTTCCATCGAGTTGCCCAGATCGCCCCGGGCGACACCGGACAGATAATCGAAGAGCTGCACATGAAGTGGCCGGTTGAGGCCGGTGGCTTCGCGGTAGGCTTCAATCTGAGCGGGGGTGGCATCGCGCGAAACCATCAGCGCGGCCGGGTCACCCGTCAGGCGCACCATGAAGAAGACCAGCAGCAGCACGCCGAAGATCAGCAGCGCAGATTGTAGGATGCGGAATATCAGATAACGGCCCATGGCGATCTCAATAATGACTGCCGGGGACAGGGCGGCCTGCCCTGCCCCCGATGACTTGGCGGATATCCGGCACGGATGCCCGGCTTAGCTGCTGACGGACACGGACTTCAGGAAGTAGCCTTCATTGGCACGCGGGCGGTAGCCTTCGACGCGGGGTGAAGTCGCTTCGAACAGGTTCAGCGCGTACAGGTAGATGAAGGGCGGGTTGTCGTACATGTACGCCTGCAGTTCGGCGTAGAGCGCACCGCGCGCGTCACGGTCGATTGTGGTGTTGATGCGATTGATGTAGTCGGTGATGGTCTCGTCTTCCCAGGTGTTGTAGTAGTTGCCGGGGATGAGCGAACCAACCAGGCGCGGCAGGGCTTCGCCAACGGAGGATGACCAGCTATCGACGTACATGGGGCCGACGGCACCATACTGCGGCTCGCTCCAGTAGGCATTGCTCGTCTTGAACTCAACGCTGATATCGATGCCGACGGCGCTCAGGTCGCGCTGGATGCTGAGGCAGACTTCGTTGATACTCGGGTAGGCGTCGGTTGGGCAGCCTATAGTGACGGAGAAGCCGTCCGCGTAACCAGCTTCGGCCAGCAGTGACCGGGCCATATCCGGATCATAGGGATAGGGTTCGATGCTGGCGTCGTAGCCCAGGTTGCTCGGCAGGGTGAAGCCGGCGATCAGTTCAGCTTCGCCGTTGAACAGAGCGTTGACGATGCCAGGACGGTTCACCGCGTAGTTGAGCGCCTGACGCACGATTGGGTCTTCCAGCGGGGTGCCTTCGCCGTTGCCGATGTTCTTGAAGGCGACGTAGTAAACGCGATCGTTGGCGTAGCTGAGGATGTTGACTTCAGCGCTGGCGGCGGCCAGGGCGGCTTCTTCGTTGCTCAGACGGTTGACGATATCGACTTCGCCCGTCTGGATGGCGGCCAGACGTGTGGTGCTATCGGAGATGATGCGGAAGGTCACGCGCTCCAGCAGCGGCAGGCCGGCCTGCC
>JGI12278J13113_1000392_pt1 | contig 14219 bp, 9 predicted proteins | sample HotLakmasection2_FD_13113 | JGI IMG/M metagenome (IMG submission 13113)
GGCAGGGGTGGGTTAATCCCGGCATTGAGCCGCTTTATCCGTAGTAAATGGGGTATCTGTGGTCGTAGATTTGACCCACCCCGCCCTCCGGGCACCCCTCCTAGGAGGGGAAGTTGCTCAGCATGTCCCTATCGGAAGTTGTCCCGAACTGAGCCCATTAGAACTTGCCGTTGAGGGCTTCGACGCAGCGATCGCAAATCGCCGGATGCTCGCTGTCTTTGCCGACAAAGGTGGAATAGTTCCAGCAGCGATCGCACTTCTCGCCCTCGGCATCTACAATGCCCACCCCGAGAGCATCAGACTCGCTGCGAAACTTAAGCCCCTTCAGCTTTTCGGCTGAGTCCAGCACCTCCACCTGGGACACCAGGAACAGGTAACGGAGTTCATCCACATGGAGAGAATCGGGAGCGATGGCATCCGTAGGATTCATCACCGCCAGCTTCTGTCGCGGTTCTTCGTCGGGAATATACAGCAGCGCCTTTGCCTCCAGAGAAGAGCCGATTTCCTTCGCCGTGCGGGCCTGTTCCAGCACTTTGTTCACTTCCTGACGAATAGAGCGCACCTGGCTCCAGGTGGCCGACAGATCGGGCCGTTGCCACTGCTCCTCTAGCTTTACCCAACCCGCCTGGAATACAGATTTCTCGGCGGTAGCGTAGGGCAGATTTTGCCAGATATCCTCCGCCATGTGGGAAAGGACAGGTGCGATCGCCCGCGCCAGATTTTCAATGGCAATAGCCAGCACCGTCTGACAACTGCGGCGACGGGGAGAGTCTGCGGCGCTGATGTAAAGCCGATCCTTGGCAATATCCAGATAAAAGTTAGATAGGTCTACCACACAAAAGTTCTGCACCGTCTGAAAGAACCGGAAGAACTGGTAGCTCTTGAAGGCATCGTCAATTTCGGCGAACACTTCCGTCATGCGATGCAGCATGTACCGGTCTAGCTCCGGCAGCTGCCCATAGGGAACGGCATCCTTAACCGGGTCAAAGTCGTGCAGGTTGCCCAGCAGAAATCGCGCCGTGTTGCGGATTTTGCGGTAGACATCCGCCATCTGCTTGAGGATATTCTTACCCAGGGGTACATCTGACGAATAGTCCACCGACGATACCCACAACCGCAGCACATCGGCTCCGTAGGGTGGGTCCTGCTTCTGGTTCTTGCCGCCTTCAATCACAACGGAAGGATCAACGACATTCCCCATCGACTTACTCATCTTGCGGCCCTGCTCATCCAGGGTAAAACCGTGGGTGAGCACCGTTTTGTAGGGAGCATGGCCGTTTACCGCCACACTGGTCAACAGACTGGACTGGAACCAACCCCGGTGCTGGTCTGACCCTTCCAGATACATTTCCACCGGATAATGGAGTTCATCTCGCTGCTTGGCCACCGCCGCCCAGGATGAGCCGGAGTCGAACCACACATCCATGGTGTCGGTGCCCTTACGGTAAGTTTTGCCATTTGTTCGGTAGCTCTCCGGCAGCAATTCTTGCTCCGAGAGTTCCCACCAGGCGTCAGATCCCTTTTCGGCAAAGATTCCTTTGATATGGGCCAGGGTTTCTTCGTTGATTAGGGGCTCGCCCGTCTCTTCGTCATAAAACACGGGGATGGGCATCCCCCAGGTGCGCTGGCGAGAAATACACCAGTCAGACCGATCCGCCACCATGGCGGTGATTCGGTTTTCGCCCGTGGCGGGAATCCACTCGACTGCTTTAATGGCCTTCAGAGCCTGATCCCGGAACCCTTCTACCGAAGCAAACCACTGCTCGGTAGCCCGGTAGATGGTGGGCTTTTTGGTGCGCCAGTCGTAGGGGTACTTGTGGACATAGGGTTCTTGCTTCAGCAGAGAACCAGCCTTATCCAGTGCTTCAATCACCGCAGAGTTAGCATCTTTCAGCACGTTCAGCCCCTCAAAGGGACCGGCTTCGGCAGTCATGTCGCCTCGTTCATCTACCGGGCAGAGCACAGGCAAACCGTAGCGCTGACCCACCCGAAAGTCTTCTTCACCGTGACCGGGGGCAGTATGCACCAGACCAGTACCCGATTCCGTCGTGACGTAGTCACCACCGATGAGGATGGGGCTTTCCCGATCAAACAGAGGATGACGGTAGGTGGAGTGCTCTAAATCTGCACCCTTCATTTCTGCCTGCACCGACAACTCGGTGCCCAGCACCTGGGCCATACGTTCCTTCAAATCCTTGGCAATGATCAAATATTTGAAGGGCTGACCCGACGCGACCTCCACCACGGCATAGGTCAGGTCCGGATTCACCGCCACCCCCAGGTTAGCCGGAATGGTCCAGGGAGTTGTAGTCCAGATAGCAACGCCCAGATCCTGTACGTAAGGCTCTAGATGTGCCACGGCCTTGGCCGCACTCACCATGGGAAAGGCCGCATAAATGCTGGGAGAAGTATGGCCTTCGGGATACTCCAGTTCCGCTTCCGCCAGGGCGGTTTGAGAGGTAGGGCTCCAGTGCACAGACTTTAACCCGCGGTAGATGTAGCCCTTCAGGTACATCTGGCCGAAGACGTCAATCTGGGCGGCCTCGTACTCGGGGGTCAGGGTCATGTAGGGATGATCCCAATTGCCCCAGACCCCATAGCGTTTGAAGCTGTTGCGCTGCCGGTCGATGGTTTTGAGGGCAAAGGCCTTGGCTTTTTTACGCAGCTTGATAGGAGTTAAATTGGCGCGGGTTTCGGCATCCATCGCCTGCAGCACCTTCAGCTCAATGGGCAGGCCGTGGCAGTCCCACCCCGGGACATAGCGGACCTTGCGCCCCTGCAGTAGCTGATATTTATTGATAATGTCCTTCAGAATTTTGTTAAGGGCGTGGCCAATGTGCAGGTCGCCGTTGGCATAGGGAGGGCCATCGTGCAGCACAAACTCAGCGCCGGGGTTGCTTGCGGCTAGCTGCTCGTAAATTTCGTTTTCGGCCCAAAACGCCTGCAGCTCGGGCTCTCGCTTGGTGGCGTTAGCCCGCATTTCAAATGTTGTCTTTGGCAGCAGAACCGTCTCTTTATAACTCTTTGTGTCTGTCACAACCTGAAGGACCTAGAAGGGCAATCGATGTTCAGCCATTATCAGAGAAAGATATCCCCAATTCAACCAGAACCTTCAACCAGTTAACCCGAGACAAAACTCACTAATAGGGCGAGAGCCTTGAGCTAGCTCTGGGGACATTCGGCACGATTGAGATGGGCACAACTTCCGTATGCCTATCCTAGTATTTCTTGCCCTAGACCGCAGATAATTCTGGGCGGTGTTTTGGCCTGTGGGGCGACTCTTCACCGGCGTTGACGTAATAGTCGTGGATGTGAGCATGGCGCAGTTCTCGCCGCTGGTTGGCTTGCCAAACTTCTCCACTGTAGACTTCCAGACAGGTCAACCAGTGACCCTCGCAGGCAGCGGTGTCTAAACAAATGGCATGGCCCAAATTAATAGGGTTGCCATCCCGTTGTGGAGTGTGGCCGCACACCATTGTTTTACCAGAGCAATGGGGTTCAGGATCTCTAAACTTTTCCCAGAACAGAGCCGACGGAGGTTGGTCTACCAGAGGCTTATGTTCATCAAGGTTGGCGTGGGTAAAAATAAAATCCTCCGTAGTAAACCAGGCCAGACAGGCCTCTTCAACAAAGCGCCAGTGCTGCTCTGGAATGCTCTCTAGACTCCCTGGTTGGCCTGGAGAACTATAGGATTCGAGGGTATTGCTGTCAATTAAGACTTCCCCGTCTCGCCTGGATTGCTGAAGCTTTCTGGCTAGCTTCCATTTCAGCTCGTGATTGCCAAGCAAGGGAATCAGAACTCCTTTGTTGTGAAGCTGTATCAGTCGGTCGATTACACCGCTGGTTTCAGGTCCCTTATTGATGTAGTCCCCCAGACAGACGATTTTGTCACCGGGTTGGAGTTGGATGGCCGATAGGATCACATCGAAGGCTGTCCGGCAACCATGAATATCTCCGACAGCAAAAAGCCGCATAATTCGTATCCGCCGATGAACGCGGTGTAATGACTATAGGTCTAACCCTTGTCCAAGTCTAGAAGTGGAGTTTTGCCTTAGAGAAAACTACAAATCTCGAGCTGGACTTGGTATATCTTCTCAAAATTGACGTGTTCGCGACTTCAATCGACCGAAGGAAATTCTGTCGCGGGAATTGCTGGGCGGGTGGATAACATCGAAGCTTTATCCAGATGGGAAAAGATTTACATTGCCATTACAAAAAAACTTTCGGAACCGCCTGGATTTAGGCCAAACCTGCCGAAAAGGTAAGTGATGTCCATTGAGAAAGCTTGATGCTAAATCGCTTACTTATACCACTTCTACTGACCACAACTCTACTGCCCCTGGTGGGGTCTCAGGAAAGCCTGCAACCCACAACAAGGGTGCAACCTATTGAGCCAATATCTCAATTATCTCTTCGCGATAGTATTGCTAGTGCTAGCAACACTATTGCTAGTACCAGTGTTGCCCGCTATAGCCCCAGGTCCAACCGGGGGAGCGGTCGTCGGCACATATTGGGCTATGGCGTAGCGACGCCCAGTTCATTTAGCTGAAATTGAGCATCTTCGAAGCAGCCAACTCGGCCAACGGCGAGGCAAAGGGTTGACACCTGTTTAAAGTCAGCAATGGCTTGATCGGTTTGCCCCAGGTCCCCATGGAGCAAGCCACGATCATAGTAAGCAAAAGGATGTTCAGGATCGAGGGTAAGGGTTTGATTGAAATCTTCCATCGCCCCATTTAAGTCGCCGAGTTCTTGGCGGGTTAAGGCGCGATTGTAGTAAGGCTCAGGGCTGCTGGGGTCGAGTTGAATTGCAATGGTGTAGTCCTGCAGGGCTCCTTGTACATCGCCTAACCGACGTTTCACTAACCCCCGGTTTTCGTAAGCCAGACTATTATTAGGCTGCAAGTTAATGGCCTCGGTGCAGTCGGCAATAGCTCCGGCATTTTCCTCCAGGTTAGATAGCGATAAACACCGATTCAGGTAGGCAGATGCTCTTATATTAGGATCGCTGGCTGACTCTAACGCTGACGAATAGTCCTGTACAGCGCCTTCCTCATCGCCCCGCTCGGCCCTGGCGCTGCCCCGGTTAACATAGGCATCACTAAAACTGCTATCGAGATTCAGGGCGTCGGTGTAGTCGGCAATGGCTCCTTGAAGATCTCCCATATGAAATCGGAGATTACCCCGCTGAAAATACCACTCTGGATTATCAGGCTGGGATTGAATGGCCCCGGTAATGTCCTGCAGCGCCTGATCAGATTTACCACTATCCCAGAGAATCGATGACCGCTGGGCCAGAACATCGGCATGATCAGGTTGGTAAGCAACAATTTGATTTAAGTAGTTGAGGGCCTCTTGGGTCTGGCCAAGCTCTTGGGATGCCTGGGCCTGACGCATTAAATTGGCCACCAAAATTCTTTCGGGAAGTTTTAACCCAACCGCCACTGCCACCAGAACAAGGGGTAAAGCAGCCAGCATAAACCACCCTATCCTCGGCATTTTAGCTTTTGCTAATGATAGTGCGGGCGGCATTTCCTTGACAACATTCCTGGCGACGCTGGTTCGACCGTTTTGAGCGGGACCAGCTTTTTGGTCAGGGAGTCTGACCGGTGCCGCGTTGAGCTGGCCCAAAATTGATTTTGCCTGAGAAAATGCAGGTTCAGCACGCCGAGAAACAAGGCCCACCAAAATTTGTTTCGCAGATTCACTCAGGGTCGAGCATTCATCGAGTTGCAGTCTAAACTGGGCTAAAAAGTCGGGTTGATGAAACTTGGGAAGAGCCTCAGATGCCAGCCCCGTGGCGGACTTGAGACCAATCATACCGAGGGCAAAGTGGTCTGCATTAAAGTGCGGACATTCCCGATGGGAAACCTGGGGTAGATAGGATGTCGGACCATTTGTATCAGTGGCGCTGCCAGTTTCGTTGCCGTTGCTGTTTGGTTCTAATTTAGACTGTTGGTTTTCCTGGGCAAGGCTGTAGTCAACGACCACGAGATGATTATCGTCCAGGTGGCGAATTAAGTTGTTTGGATGCAGGTTCTGATGGACAATGCCATGCTGCTGTAGCACTTCCAGACAAGACAGAACTTCTGCAAGCAAGCTCCTGACTTCAGGTTCGGGGCGGGGCTTGTTCAGGGCCAGTTCGGTCTCCAGGGGACGACCCGGAATATAGGAACGAACCCAGTAAAAATCAGGTCCATCCTGAATCCAGGCAAGGTTTTTAGCCAGGGCAGGATGATCACTCAGGCGCTGAAGAATTTTAGCCCGTCTTGCTAATAGTTCATTCAAGAATTTCAGCGTGACTGGATTACGGGAGGGCAGCTGTATATGTTTTGCTATACACTTAGATTTAGCAGGGTCGCTGTAATCGGTCATCAAATAAGTCTTGCTGTGGCTTTTGCTACTGATCACCCGGACTAATTGAAACCTGCCATCTAGCAACCGTTTTACAGCCATGCTCTTTAGGTAAATGCCCTGATCAACAACCCTGATGCGATACTGGCGCACTAAGTCTTAGTTTAGCCAGAATTTCCCCGTTCAGACGTCAATTCCCTAAACCTTGTCCAAGTCCAGAAGTGGAATTTTGCCTAAGGGAAAGCTACAGATTTTGAGCTGGACTTGGTATAGGTGGCAACCCAACCAATTTCTTCATCCGACATGTTTTGTGTCATTTATGACGGCAACTGTAACCTTTGCGTCAATTTAGTACGGCTTCTGGAAAGCCTCGATCAGGGTAGTCAATTTCGCTACGTGGCGATGCAGGATGAAGACACCCTGGAAACTTTTGGCATTCGCCCCGAAGACTGCGAAGCGGGAATGATTTTGATTAATCTCGAAAATACAGAGCAACGCTGGCAGGGCAGTGATGCCGCTGAAGAAATTGGTCGTCGTTTACCTCTGGGGCCTATTTTTGTGCAGGCGTATCGCCAGTTACCGGGGGTCAAAGCGGCTGGCGACCAGATTTATAACTACGTTCGAGACAACCGCTACTCCATCTTTGGTAAGCGCAGTCAACAGTACAAGGCTGCCTATCCCTGGTGCGCAGATGACACCTGTAACCTCTAGGCGAGACAGCAATCCTCGCCAGGTTTTTCTAGTTCAATTGTTTGATCATGATGGGGATTTCCGCAGGGGGTATCCCGAAATCCAGTAGTCTAAAAAACAACCTCAGAAGATCAATGGTCTTGCTGAGGCTGTTGCCGGATATCTTTTTTCGAGCGATTGAGGCGGCTTTAACCTTGTCTAAGGCCAGCAGTGGAATTTTGCCGGGGAATAGACTACAGATTTCGGGCTGGACTTGGTCTATCGGGTCCAGTCCAGGGCATTTTCATAAAATGTTGTAGCCGCCAAAACCGAGGGCCAGTAGCCATCGGCTTTTTCAACATTGCCAGGAACATCTTCCAGCCATTGTTGCTGCACTTTGGCGCTGTAGTTCAGATATAGCTTGCCATCCACAATTTTCCAGGCGCGGGGGTCTACAGAGGCCAGGTTGCCTTCGCTCATGGCCTTGGCACAATCCCCCCCGTATTGAGGAGCATAGGCCTGAGGATCCGCCGCAAATTTTTCCATATTCTCAGCCCTGCTGAACTGCCAGGTAGCACCGTTCCATTCATAGGAGCAAGCTTCGCTACCGACTACGGCCTCGCCCTCGGTAAAGTAAACCTGAGTTCGAGATAAGGCACGACCGTTGAGATTTCACTGCAGCTATCCCCTCCTGGGAGGGGCAGGGGTGGGTTAATCCAGGCATTGAGCCGCTTTATCCGTAGTCAATGGGGTATCTATGGTCGTAGATTTGACCCACCCCGCCCTTCGGGCACCCCTCCCAGGAGGGGAAGTTGCTCAGCATGTCCCTATCGGAAGTTGTCCCGAACTGAGGTTAAAGTAAGCGACCGGGTCAGCCCCGCAAACGGCCAGATCGTCAGTGGTTTCGATATAAACTTCTGAATGGGGTGGCGCAAAGGCCGGAACGACATCCGCCCTAGCACAGGGGTCCGCCGCCGCCCAGGGGTCCGCTGCCGCGCAGGGAGCACCAGCACAGGGGGCAGCATTGACTGAAGAAAGGCCACCCGGTAAGGCAACAGCCCCTACGGCCAGGGCTGAGGCAGCAACGAGTTCCATTTCCCACGACTTAGACCTTAAGAGATGGGAAGTTTATAACATCCAGGTTGTGTAGGGCAGGCACGATGCTTGCCTTGAGACGATGGGGGCGGCTATCCCACCATATTGAATTTCCATTCCTCAGCAAAATATTCCAGGCCTAGAACCCTGAGCTGAGTCCCCTATGCCCAAAGTTTAAAACCCATTCTCTACCTATCCTCCAATCTGGGACATCGTCCGACTATAAGCTCCAGTCGTCCCAGATTCCCGCATTTTGAAGTTGATTTCCGGTTTCTCAGCCACTAATGCGCCTACCTGTTCTCTGACAGCTGTTAAAGATTTCCCAGAGCGGAGGGGCGTTTTCAGGTCAATTTGGCCGGTTTCGTTCAACAGGCAGGGGCGCAGCCAGCCGTCGGCAGATAGGCGCATGCGGTTGCAGCGATCGCAAAAGCATTCAGACATCTGGCTAATAAAGCCCAACGTTCCCCTGGCACCAGGAATCTGAAACACGTCGGCAGGACCGTTCCCCCGCACTGTTGATTCTTGCAGTCCCCAGCGCTGGCGAATGGCCCGACGAATAGTTTCTGACTCAACCCAGCCCCGGTCCTTAAACAGATCACCATTGCCGATGGGCATAAATTCAATGAAACGTACATGCCATTCCCGATCGAGGGTGAGGGCGGCTAAATCCAGAACTTCGTGATCATTCACGCCGGGAATCACTACCACATTTAGCTTCAGGGGCGAAAAGCCAATCCGGTGGGCCGCCTGAATGCCCTCCCAAACCTCGAACCAGCGAGAGCGGCCCCGGCCCCCAACAATGTGTTGAAACGTGGCGGGATCAAGGGAATCCAGACTGATGTTGATGCGTCTTAACCCAGCATTCCAGAGGTCTTCCGCCATCTTGGCCAGCAGGAAAGCATTGGTGGTCATGGCCAGGTCGTTGGTCTCAGGAAGACTGGCAATGTCGGCTACGATATCCACCACATCTGGACGAATCAAAGGTTCGCCGCCGGTCAACCGAAAACGAGTAAAACCCAGGGGAATAAATACTTCCTGCAACAGTCGCCGGAGTTCATGGCGGGTCAGCCAATCTTGCTGTTGAACGTACTGCAAGTCCAGGCCCTCAGGCATGCAGTACTGGCATTGAAAATTACAGCGGTCGATCAGGCTGATACGTAAATAATCGATAGCAGGCATAGGGTCTCTCTATCTATCGGTGTTCTAGCGCCATGGGTAGATTTAAACCTGGTCCAAGTCCAGTAATGGCGTTTTGCTCCATGGGAAAGCTACAGCTTTCGAGCTGGACTTGTCACATCTGGCCCAAAAACGATTTCTCTGGCTTATCAGTTTAGCAACACTGGCGTTTCTAAAGTGGTCAGCTGATTACGGTATCAGTCCCCTAAAACACCACCGAGCCAGGCAACTTTTGATAGACTTGAAGGAATATTTTTACGAATTCGGTAATTTTCAATACTTCTTCTGGTAAATACCGTTAGTGACCCTAAACTCTAAACTCTCTGCACTTTCAAACTAACCCTTTGTAATTAAGCGAATCCGTCGATCTCCAGGACATAAACGTGACTCTTCAAACCGAACCCCCCGCCAATTTAGAGAACTCCTCCATGCCAGAGGTTAACCGGCAAATGCTGGTGATTTTAGACTTTGGGTCTCAGTATTCTGAACTCATTGCTCGCCGCATTCGTGAGACCGAAGTGTACTCCGAGGTGCTCTCCTACCGAACCACTGCTGAACAACTGAGGCAGCTCAATCCCAAAGGTATCATCCTCTCAGGGGGGCCTAGTTCGGTATACGATGCCGGGGCACCCCACTGCGATCCTGAACTTTGGAACCTGGGGGTTCCCGTCCTGGGAGTCTGCTATGGCATGCAGCTCATGGTGCAGCAACTGGGGGGCCAGGTCGAGCGGGCCGAGCGCGGAGAGTATGGCAAAGCCGCCCTCTATATTGATGATCCCACCGATTTATTAACCAATGTAGAAGACGCCTCCACCATGTGGATGAGCCACGGCGACTCGGTGGCCCGTCTACCGGAAGGGTTTGAACTACTGGCCCATACCGACAATACGCCCTGTGCCGCGATCGCAGATCACCAGCGCAAGCTCTATGGCGTTCAGTTTCATCCCGAGGTGGTCCATTCCGAAGGGGGCATTGCCCTGATTCGAAACTTTGTTTACCACATTTGCGAATGCCATCCCACCTGGACCACCGAAGCCTTTGTAGAAGAGGCTATTCGTGAAGTCAAAGCCAGAGTAGGCGATAAACGGGTGCTGCTGGCCCTATCGGGAGGGGTAGATTCTTCCACCCTGGCCTTTTTACTGCATCGAGCCATTGGCGATCAGCTCACCTGTGTGTTTATCGATCAGGGCTTCATGCGTAAGGATGAGCCAGAACGGTTGGTAAAGCTATTCCAGGAGCAGTTCCACATTCCTGTCATCCACGTTAAAGCCAGGGAACGGTTTCTGTCGAAGGTTGAGGGCATTACCGACCCCGAAGAAAAACGTAAGCGCATTGGGCACGAGTTCATTCGCTGCTTTGAGGAAGAGTCGAAGCGCCTGGGTCCCTTTGATTACCTGGCCCAGGGTACCCTGTATCCCGACGTGATCGAGTCTGCCGACACCAATGTTGATCCCAAAACGGGGGAGCGGGTAGCGGTCAAAATTAAAAGCCATCACAACGTCGGTGGCTTACCCAAAGACCTGCAGTTTAAGCTGATAGAGCCCCTGCGCAAGCTCTTCAAAGACGAGGTGCGTAAGGTAGGCCGGTCCATTGGCTTGCCAGAAGAAATTGTCAACCGCCATCCTTTCCCTGGCCCTGGCCTGGCCATTCGCATCATCGGCGAAATCACCGAAGAGCGGCTAGAGATTCTTCGCAATGCCGACTACATCGTGCGAGATGAGATTCGCAAGCGAGGCATGTACCGCGAATTTTGGCAGGCCTTTGCGGTCCTGCTGCCTGTGCGTAGCGTCGGCGTCATGGGTGACCAGCGCACCTACGCCTATCCCATCGTGCTGCGTCTGGTCAGTAGCGAAGACGGCATGACCGCCGACTGGTCTCGGGTTCCCTACGACTTCTTAGAAGCGGTCTCTAACCGCATTGTGAATGAGGTAGACGGGGTCAACCGGGTGGTTTATGACATCACCTCCAAACCCCCCGGCACCATCGAGTGGGAATAGCAGTGGGTTTAGCCTAGAGGACATGAGTCATGCCCGATACAGATGTCGTCGTTATCGGTAGCGGTATCGGGGGCCTGGTCGCGGGAGGGCTACTGGCCCGGTACGGCAGGTCTGTCACTATCTGCGAGAGCCACAGCGTCCCCGGCGGGGCGGCCCATGAATTTTCCCGGCAAGGCTTTCGGTTTGACTCTGGGCCTTCTTTTTATTGCGGTCTGGGCGATCCCCATTCCTTAAACCCGGTGCGGTTGGTGCTGGAGCGGCTGGGGGAATCCCTGGAAACCATTGCCTATGATCCCCTGGGGTTTTACCACTTCCCTGAGGGAACTTTGCCCATTTATAGCAACAGTCAGCAATATCGTCAGGCCATCGCCAGCTTCAGTCCCCAGGGGGCAACAGAACTGGTCGCGCTAGAAGCTCGCTTTTTAAAGCTCTACGAAGCGCTCAAAGATATCCCCCTGCTGGAACTCAGCAGCGATTGGCAGCTACTGCCACTGCTGCTGAGTCAGCCCGCCGCCCTCCTCAAGCTGCTGGCCCGGCTGCAGGATATTCAGGCCTCGGCGGGACAGATTCTCGACCAAACGGTGCAGGACCCTTTCGTGCGGCAACTCATAGACCTAGAGTGCTTTTTGCTGTCAGGGCTGAAGGCGCAAGACACCGTTGCCCCAGAAATGGCATTTATGTTCGGAGAACGGCAGGCTTCATCGGTAGATTATCCGGTGGGGGGTAGCGGAGCCATCGTAAATGCCCTGGTACGAGGATTTCAGCGCTGGGGCGGTCAACTAAGGCTAAAGGCCCACGTAAAGCAGATTTTAGTCGAGGGGGGACGCACCCACGGGGTCCGCCTTAAGGGAGGCGAAGTGATTACTGCCCCCACCGTAATTTCTAACGCCACCCTCTGGGATACCGTCCAGCATTTGCTGAAGCCGGAAGATCTTCCCTCAAAATATCGCCGGCAGGCCCTGGCAACCCCCGCAGTTGATAGTTTTATGCATCTGCACCTGGGCATTAAAGCAGATGGGTTGGAGAACCTGAAGGTTCACCATGTCGTTGTTCACCGTAGGGATGTTGATATGACCAGCCCCGGTAATACCTGTATGGTGTCGATTCCATCGGTTTTAGATCCATCCCTGGCCCCGCCCAAGCACCACGTCATCCATGCCTACACCCTGGAGCCCTGGCAGGGATGGCAGCAGCGGGACGATTACGCCGAATACAAACGCCATCGGGCCGAAACCCTTTATCGCGCCCTCGAACAAATCATTCCCGATTTGAGGGGCCCAGGGCAGCAAGATTCCCGCATTGTGCTGGAGTTAGTGGGTACCCCCCTGACCCATCAACGGTTTTTGCGGCGCTATCAGGGAACTTACGGCCCAGCGATCAAAGCCGGGGAAGGGATGTTTCCCAATTGCCGCACCCCCATTCAAGGACTCTATCGGGTGGGCGATTCAACCCTGCCGGGCATTGGCGTACCAGCCGTTGCGGCGTCGGGCATTCTATGCGCGAACAGTCTCGTGCCATTGAGGCAGGTTTTAGCTTATACCTAGTCCAGCTCGAGATCTGGAGTTTTCTCTAAGGCAAAGCTCCACTTCTGGACTTGGACAGGGTTTAAATCGGATTACCCCGCTGTAGATGAACGGCGTCGGAGTCGTCGGTGAACTCCTGGGGAAATGGCGACGGTGCAAATTCAACCTGATCCGGATGGAATTTGACGGTGTCAGAAAAACTCATCTGTCCCCAACCATCAACCGCCATACCGTGAAACGTTGAGCGGCTGTCACTGGCGGCGGGGGAGGATGGCAGCCCTGCCTCCAGGGCAGAAGCCGGGGGCTGCAGCGCCACTCGGGCGGACTCAGATGCCCTCACCCGGTTTTCATGCAGGGGCAAGCTAGCCGGCAGGTCTTCAGTAGCCTGGGTCGTCGTTGCCCCCGCCTCAATAGCAGGTTGGGATGGTCTGGGGGCGGTCGCCTCTGTAGCCGTCTGAAGGTGCCGAGATACCAAATCCTGAGGAGAACTGGTCTGGGGCAAAGATGGTCTTTCCGTTAGAGGGGCAGGCTCAACATTAACCCCCGATTGGGAAGCACTAAATTGGGGCCGGGGGGTTACCTCCGCAGGGACTAGCTGAACTGAAGGACTTTTGCGGGCCGGACTACGTTTAGCAGCTAAAACCCGATCACCCCCGGAATGCGCTGCAGACGCTGCTAATCCGGCAGGGCTAGTGGAGATATTGCCCTCGTTAATATTGCCCTCATCAGTAGTAGGGGCCAGATTTTGGGAGGCGGGATCAGGCTCTTCGGGAACAGGGGCAGACTCCTCAGCAGTAGGGGCAGACTCTCCGCCGATCGTAAGACTAGAATGTTCGGGAATCGGGGCAGAGGCTTCGCTAGTACCGGTTGGCTCTTCACCTGAAAGAAGGGTGCTGCCGTAATCCGATATTGCCATGTCGCGGTTGTCCAGGCCGCTTTCTCCGTGGAAGGTCAGGGAATTGGTCTGTGGGGGGGCCAGGGTGACATCTGGAGAACGACCAACGTGTAGATTGGGGCTGGGCTGGCTGGCCATCTTCTCGCCCGTAGGGAGCGATGAGGCTGCCAGGGAGGGTTGAACTAAATCCCGAGCCTCGTGCCCAACCGGTCCGATGCTGTCCAGGGGGACACCGTTGCCAGGTTCAGCGCGGGGGAGGGCAGCCTCTGTAGGGCCGGGAGCAGCGATTGGCGCTGGTTGTGATCGAGCAGATAGGGGAGATAGGGGAGTAACCGAGAAGGGAGGAGAGGATGGACGCCAACCCTCTGGCGTTGTTAAGGGTTTCGGAGATGGGCTGCTGCCCTGGTCAGGCTGAGGCAAGGTTTCCAGGGCTTCGGAGATTGGGTTTTCGATAGACGGTACCGGGGAAGATGGCACAGTAACTTCGCCGGGGCGCGATAGAGGCCTCAGTTT
>JGI12278J13113_1000413_pt1 | contig 13574 bp, 8 predicted proteins | sample HotLakmasection2_FD_13113 | JGI IMG/M metagenome (IMG submission 13113)
CCATGAAAATTACTATCCATTTGCCGTGACCCTCCGCCCTCACCCCTGCCCCTCTCCCTGAAGGAGAGGGGTTCTGAATCCGGCTCCCCTTCTCCCCAGGGGAGAAGGGGTTGGGGGATGTAGCTTGCTTCCCGGAGGGTGGGCCTAGCTTGGATGTTTTATTAGTTGGACTACTCTAAGTTTGGTGGGCAGAGCCTATCCAGCCCTGTCAAGGGGTTTGAAAAGGGCGGTTATGGCCCCATCGAACTCACCGAAAGCTGGATTATGCGTGGGGTGTGTTCCCGGCCCCAGGTTCACCGGTCACAAATCAGGGCAATGCTCACCTTGACAGGGGTGGCAGAGTTAATTCAGTGCCATTCAGTAGAGTTTAGGTTTTCTACCGCAACCGCTGCTTCAGCCAGAAATCAAGCAACGGCAACGCAATGCGATACCCGAACTGCGGCCCGTAGATCAGCCCCTTCTGCTCCAGGCTGGTGAGGGCACCCTGCAACCCGCCGCCCCGAGAGAGCTGGTGCTTTTTGATATAGGCATTGGCCTGAGGACTATCCGTAGGGTCCAGGGCCAGGCTTTCCAGCACTCGGGCCTGGGTCGGGGGCAGCAGTAATAGGAGCGCTTCGAAGGTGACGCTCATGTCATGGACCAGGGAAAGCATGCTGCTGTGGACCTGGTGGGCCTGAATCAGACCGGGGACGGGCTGCTCTATCGCACTGCAATCCAGCCAGATCCGCTGGGCTAGGGTAATGGCATTTTTTACATGGCCCTGCACGTAGCTCAAAAACAGTTCCAGGGCATTGCTTTCGAGGTCAAACTTGAGGCCAGCGTTGGCCATGCTGCCGATAATCCACGGTTGCAGCTCACTATCGCTGAGGGGAGCCAGGGCAATTACAGGATGCTGGCTGGCATACATCCAGGGTTCGGCCACCGTGGCCACCAGGGCATAGCTGACCCGGCTGTGCTGTTGAATTTCCTGCCGCAGGTAGGTTTCCCATTTGCCCTGCCGATCCCATGATCGAATATGGGGAAAGTTGTAAAACACAATCACCACCTGGCAGTTAAACCATTCCGCCAGCTGTTGGGGCAGGGCTAGCAGCCCTTCAAACAGAGGCCATTCTTTTCCTACAGTCTTCGGCCACACCAGGCGAGCCCGGGAGGAGAGAGTCTGGTCCAGAGTCAGGGGCTGGTTCAGGCTCCACTGCTGAATCCTGGCCAGTTCGTCGGGCTCCGAAAAGGCACTGGTCAGGCCATCCGCCAGAAACCGCAGGAACTGCCCGGCATTGCGACAGCGGAGAAAGTCAATCTCCAGCGACCGGCAGCCCTCTTGTTTAGCGGCGGTGCGAATCAGGGTGCGCCGTCCAATCCCCGGCACCCCCGTCACCACAAAGTCGCTGTCGGTTCGCAACAGGGCACCAACCAGATCCAGTTCGGCTTCACGACAGATTAACGACTGGGGAACGAAAGGGTTCATTTCAAACTTTTTGCAGATGACACTATTTTTTAGTGCTATAACACTTGATCAGGTACTCCCGAATCGTACCATCCCCTTTTTTGAGGTTAACAGTCCCTGTGGTTTCGACTCAACACTCTGACCCGGCAATGGGCACCGTTTCCGGCCCCGTCTCAACGCACTGGCATTCCCTCAGCCCTCAACAGGCCACCGTTCTGCTCGAAAGCAGCCTCGAGGGCCTGAGCAATAGCGAAGCCGAAAGACGGCTGGAAGTTTACGGTGCCAACGAACTCAAGGAAGGGGCCAGCCGCAGCCCCCTGGAGATTCTGTGGGATCAGTTCAAAAACATCATGCTGCTGATGCTGATTGCGGTGGCGCTGGTGTCCCTGGCGCTGGATCTACAGGAAGGGGGCTTCCCGAAGGATGCGATCGCTATCTTCGCCATCGTCATCCTCAACGGGATGCTGGGCTATCTGCAGGAAAGCAAGGCTGAAAAGGCCCTGGCGGCTCTAAAAAGTATGACCTCCCCCCGGGTGCGGGTGGTTCGCAATGGCCAGGAGCAGGAAGTCGACGCCAAAGCCCTGGTACCCGGAGACATCATCCTGCTGGAAGCGGGGGTGCAGGTGCCCGCCGATGGCCGGTTGCTCAACGCCGCTAACCTGCAAATTCGGGAAGCGGCCCTGACCGGCGAAGCGGAAGCCGTCACCAAGCAAACCGACCGCACCCTGCCGGAAGACGCTCCCCTGGGGGACCGCATCAACCTGGTGTTTCAGGGCACTGAAGTGCTGCAGGGGCGGGGCACCGTCCTGGTCACCCGCACCGGCATGGAGACTGAGCTGGGCCGCATCGCCACCATGATTCAGTCCGTTGAGTCGGAACCCACCCCCCTGCAGCAGCGCATGGGGCAGTTGGGCAACGTGCTGGTGACCGGTTCCATGGTGCTGGTGGCCCTGGTGGTGGTGGCCGGACTGGTGCGCACTGGCGACCTCACCCTGTTCGACGAACTGCTGGAAGTTTCCCTCAGTATGGCGGTGGCGGTGGTACCGGAAGGCCTGCCCGCCGTCATCACCGTTACCCTGGCCCTGGGCACCCAGCGCATGGTGCGCCGCCACGCCCTGATTCGCAAACTGCCAGCGGTGGAAACCCTGGGCTCCGTTACCACCATCTGCTCCGACAAAACCGGCACCCTGACCCAGAACAAAATGGTGGTGCAGCAGGTGCACACCCTGGACGGGCAGTACCAGGTGACCGGGGAAGGGTACGCGCCAGAGGGGGAGATTCTGGCCAACGATCAACCGGTTTCCGGCGGCAATATCCCCGCGTTGCAAAACCTGCTCATGGGCAATGCCCTGTGCAACGACGCCAAGTTGACCCAGGCCGGTAACACCTGGTCCATTCTGGGGGACCCTACCGAAGGGGCACTGCTGGCCCTGGCCGGGAAAGGAGGATTTGATCCCAACCAGGCCAGTGGGCAGGGCGATCGCATCGCCGAAATTCCCTTTACCTCCGAGCGCAAGCGCATGAGCGTGGTGGTGCAGCCCCAGCCGTCCGCCACCTGGCCCCTGCCTGGGGGACTCGTCATGTTCACCAAAGGCTCCCCCGAACTGGTGCTGGAGCGGTGCAGCCAGGGTCAGCGGGGCGACCAGTCGGTTCCCCTTACGGACACTATGCGCCAGTCTGTGCTGGAGCAAAACGACACCATGGCCTCCCGGGGGCTGCGGGTGCTGGGCTTTGCCATGAAGTCGCTGTCAGAAGTTACAGACCCTGAAAACCTGGAATCCGAAGAGCAGGACCTGATCTGGCTGGGCCTGGTGGGGATGCTGGATGCTCCCCGTTCCGAAGTGCGTCCGGCGGTAGCGGCCTGTCGCCAGGCGGGCATTCGTCCGGTGATGATTACCGGTGACCACCAGCTCACCGCCCAGGCCATCGCCGAAAACCTGGGCATCGCCCAACCGGGAGACGTGATTATCACTGGCCAGGAGCTGAGCCGCCTGAATGCCGACGAGCTGGAGCGCACCGTTCCCCACGTCAGCGTCTACGCCCGAGTTGCCCCTGAGCACAAACTACGCATTGTTCAGGCGTTGCAAAAGCAGGGGGAATTCGTCGCCATGACCGGCGATGGAGTGAACGACGCCCCGGCCCTGAAGCAGGCGGACATCGGCATCGCCATGGGCATTACCGGCACCGACGTCAGCAAAGAAGCCAGCGACATGGTGCTGCTGGATGACAACTTCACCACCATCGTGGCGGCGACGGAAGAAGGCCGGGTGGTGTACGACAACATTCGCCGGTTCATCAAATACATCCTGGGTAGCAACATTGGCGAAGTGCTGACCATTGCCGCCGCTCCCATCATGGGGTTGGGCGGCGTCCCCCTCACCCCTTTGCAGATTCTGTGGATGAACCTGGTAACAGACGGCGTCCCCGCCCTGGCCCTGGCCATGGAACCGGCGGAACCCAACGTCATGCAGCGGCCCCCCAATAACCCCAGGGAAAGCATCTTCGCCCGGGGATTGGGAGCCTACATGGTGCGGGTCGGCATTGTGCTGGCGATTCTCTCCATTACCCTGATGGCCTGGGCCTACCAGTACACCCATGCCCCCGACTATCCCAGAGCTGATGAGACCTGGAAAACCCTGGTATTTACCACCCTCTGTCTGGCCCAGATGGGTCACGCCCTGGCGGCCCGATCCAACATCCGCCTGACGGCCCAGATGAATCCCCTGTCGAATCCCTATGTGTGGGGCGCGGTGCTGCTCACGGCGGGACTGCAAGTCGTGCTGATCTACGTGCCGCCGCTGCAGCAGTTTTTCGGCCTGTATCCCCTCTCGGCGATGGAACTGGGCATTTGCTTCGGCTTCAGCGCCCTGATGTTTGTCTGGCTGGAAGCGGAGAAACTGATCTATCAACTGGTGGCACGGCGGAAACATAAGTCTTTGTAATTGCAACTTTAGTTTGGGATAACCCAAACCCCTATCTACCCATGCTTGCTCCATGGCAATATTCGGCTTTTGCGTAAATCTCCATCGGCGGGTAGAGGTATAAAATTAGCCGCCTTTTTATAATAGAAAAGGCAACACCTTCGTAAAGGAGTTCATGAGAAACACTCAATCTACTGACGCGGTACGATCCTATTTAAAATCTATTGGTCGAGTTCCCCTGCTCACCCACGAAGAAGAAATTACTTACGGGCATCAGGTCAAAGACATGATGCATTTAAAGGCGGAACGGGAAGAGCTAATAGATGAATTGGGGCATCAACCAGCTTTAGATATCTGGGCTGAAAGGGCTGGTGTCCATACCGAAGACTTAAAAAATACTCTGCAAAAAGGCGAACAGGCGAAGCGCAACATGATTAAGGCAAATCTGCGCCTGGTCGTTTCTATCGCAAAAAAATATACCCATCGAAATCTGGATTTGTTAGACCTGATCCAGGAAGGAACCATTGGTTTAAGTCGGGGGGTAGAAAAATTCGATCCTGCGAAAGGATATCGATTTAGTACCTATGCTTACTGGTGGATACGTCAGGCCATTACGCGAGCCCTTGCTCAACAAAGCCGCGTAATTCGTCTACCCATTCACATCGTTGAAACTTTGAACAAAATTAAGAGGGCGCAGCGTGAACTTTCCCAACGTTCGGGCCAAACCCCTTCGATTCAGGCCGTTGCCGAGCATCTGGAACTCTCGCCTAAACGGGTAAGAGACTGTTTACGCCATAACCAAAAGCCCCTGTCCCTTGAAATGCGCATCGGGGAAAATGGCGATACTGAACTGGCCGATCTTTTAGAAGCTGATAGCCAGTCCCCTGAAGAATTTGCTGCTCAACGTTCGCTGAAAACGGATTTGTCAAAAATGATGAGTTCTCTGACCTCTCAGCAGCGACAAGTTTTGTCGCTGCGATATGGGTTAGAAGACGGTAATCCGCTTTCTTTACAAAAAGTAGGAGAAAGTCTCAACATTAGCCGCGAACGGGTGCGACAGATTCAACAGAAGGCTATGAGAGAGTTGAAGCAAACGAGCAGCCAGCTGCAAGCCTATCTGCCCGCCAGCTAGGGGGTGACTAGCCTTGAGCTAGTCGTCAGCAGTTTCTGCATATCGATGGGTTTAGCCAAATGGGCCTGGTACCCGGCTGAGGTTGCTTTTCTTTGATCGCGTTCACCGGCATAGGCGGTGAGCGCGATTGCCGGTATATCCTGGTTTATGGAAGGGCCTGTGCGAATTTCTGCCATCAGGGCGTAGCCGTCTAGACTGGGCATGCCGATATCACTAATCAGCAGGTCAAACGAAAATTGGCTGAGCGCCTGTAATGCTTTGGTTGAAGAAGAAAAGATAGACACATTAGCCCCTTCTTCTTCTAGTATGACTTTAACTAACTCCAGGGAATCGACTTCATCATCTACCACGATGACCTGGCGGTTTTTAAGGTTCAAGGTTTCTGGATGGGGGGGAGCAGGCGATTCTGCCTGGGTAGAAAGCACCAGGGGTAGAAACACGGTAAAAGTTGCCCCCTGGCCAACGCCAGGACTTGCCGCAGTAATGGTGCCGCCATGGGCTTCGACCACTTGCTTGACGATGGCAAGCCCCAGCCCTAACCCACCGAAAGAACGGGTAATTGAGCTATCTTGCTGCTTGAACAGGGTAAAGACCTGGGGCAAAAAATCTGGGTGAATCCCCTGCCCTGTGTCGGTGACGGTAATTTGAGCCTGCTGGTTAGAGGGGCTGAACGGGGACTGGGGTACCAGGTTATAAGCCTCAGTCTTCCCGCCTGCACCACCCTCTACCCCGATCACTCCATCACGTCCTCCCCATTCATGCTCCGGCTCTTCTACTCTCCCCCGCTCTTCTGCCAACTCCAGGCGCACTTCGATCTGCCCACCCCGTGGAGTGAACTTAATCGCATTTGACAACAGGTTCCAGATAACCTGCTGGAGCCTGCCGATGTCTCCTCGGACAGGGCCAACTGATTCGTCCAGTTCCGTGGAGATCTGGATGCCTTTGGCTGCTGCCGCAAAATGCACCGTTTCTATGGCGTTAATAATCGGCTCGACTGGATTAACGACATCGAGATTCAGACTTATCTGTCCACGAATGATGCGGGAAATGTCTAGCAAATCGTTAATGAGCTGAATTTGTTGCTTGGCGTTGCGCTCAATGCTTTTCAGGCCCTGCTGGAGTTTTTGGGCATCGACCCGTGGGGCCTGCAGCAGCTTGGCCCAGCCCATGATGGGGTTTAGAGGCGTTCGCAACTCGTGGGACAGGATGGCTAAAAATTCATCTTTCATGCGGTTGGCCTGTTCGGCGGCTTCTCGAGCGGTTTGCTCCTGGTGGAGCAGCCGTTCTCGCTGGGTTTCAATGGCTTTGCGATCGCTGATATCTTTAAACAGCAGCGCAACCTTATGTTCTGCCGGTGCGCCAATGGGAAAGGCATAGACCTCAAACCAGCGACCCAGCGCCTCAGATCCCTGCTCAAACCGCAGCGGTTCACGCTGGCGAGCCACGCTGCCATAGGTTTCAAACCAGTGTTCTTCCAGGTCAGGAATCAGTTCCCGAGCGGTATGCCCGACCGCTTGCTGGAGGCCGGTTTGCGCCTCAAAGGCAGGATTGGCTTCAAGGAATCGATAATCGACAGGCTTTTGATCGGCATCAAAGATTATTTGGAGGATGCAAAAGCCGTCTTCCATCGTCTCGAAGAGGGTGCGATAGCGTTCCTCCGAGCGCTGCAGCGCTGCCTCGGCTTGTTTTCGCTCTGTGATATCGATAACGGAACCGATATAGCCTTTAAACTCCCCCGTAGCACTAAACCAGGGGTTGCCTGCATCAATCGCCCAGCGGTATTCTCCGTCGCGGCAGCGCAGACGATACTCTAGCCGAAAGGCTTCCTGGCGGGCGTTCGCCTCCATAAAAATGCCTCTAGCCCGCTCCAGGTCGTCTGGATGGGTAACATCCAGCCAGCCAAACGCCAGCCCGGTAGCTTCGGTTTGCCCGGTGAAGTCGTACCAGCTCTGGCTGAGGAAGGTGCAGTAGCCTGTGGGGTCGGTGACCCAAACCATGACCGGGGCGTTGTCGGCCATCTGGCGAAACCGGGCTTCGCTCTGGCGCAGGGCTTCTTCTACCTGCATACGTTCGGTGATCTCTTCGCAAACGGTATTAATGCCGATGACTCGATGGCCATCTTTCAACGGCAAAAAGCTTTCTAACCAGACCCGCTCTACGCCAGGCTGGGCTGGCGTTTCACCGCGAATTTCGACATTCAGCAGGGGTTCTCCCGTTTCGATGACCGGATACAGCAGGGCCTCTGCCGTATCGGCCAGCTCTGGCAACAATTCTCGCACGGTGCGCCCTAAATGCTCTTCCACCGAAAGACCGTTGATTTCGGCTAGCCGCTCATTGATGCGAACGAAGCGCAGATCCCGATCCAGCACATTCAGGCCGATGGGGGCTGACTGATAAATCGTTTCGATTTCAGTCAGTTGCCGCTGTATCTGTATCTGGCTCTGCAGTAGGGCCACTTCTGCCCGTTTGCGATCGCTAATGTCAATCCCAGAGGGTATCAGATATTCCACCTGCCCGGTATCGTCAAACACAGGCACCAGGGTAAAGTCGATGGGCAGAAGCTGGTGATTGCGCACCCGCACTACGGCGTCGTAGCGAACAATTTCTCCTGCTGCAGCCTGGTGAATGGCTACCCGCAATTGAGCCTGAACCTCAGCATCGTAAGACCACCAAAACGCCTCGTCAAAGGGTTTATTTAAGACATCTTCAGGCTTTAAGTGAGCGGCTTCCAGGGCGGTGCGGTTCGCTTCAATCAGGGTGCCGTCGGGGGTCATCACGCCGACAAAGCTAAACAAACTGTCGAGAACGCGCCTGACCTGTTTTTCGCTGCGTCGAATGGTCTCTTCTGCCTGTTTACGCTCAGTAATGTCGTGGGTAATGCCGAGGATTTGCTGAATCGCTCCCTGGTCATCTAGCAGGGGCAGATACTGCACCACGATGGTGTAAGGATCGCGGTTGGGTAGGGTGATGGTCCATTCGCCGGTCTGATATTGTTTGGTGGCAACCGCCTGAAGCAGCAGCGGCAAGTAAGCTGCTGTCACCTCTGGCGGATGGATGTCTTCATCCCGGTAGCCAATGAAATCTTCCAGCGGGCGTTCGGTCAGGGCCAGCCCGGCGGCATTGATGAACTGAATTCGTCGCTCGGCATCGTAAATGACAAAGACATCGGGAATGTAGTTAACGGCGGTACGAAACCGACGTTCGCTTTCATGCAGCCGACTGTTGGCCGCTTGCAACTCGGCGGTGCGTTCTTCTACCCGCTGCTCTAGATTTACCTTAGCGGTTTGCAGTGCGGCCTCCAGCTCATGGCGCTCGGTAACATCGGTGTAGGACCCTGCCATGCGCAGTACGTTGCCCGCTTCATCCCAAATGGCTTGCCCCCGGTCAAGAATCCATTTGTAGGTGCCGTCTTTGCATCGCACCCGATGTTCAGAGCGATAAAACGGCGTTTTACCCTCAAAGTGGTCCTGAATCATTTGCATGACCCAACCCAGGTCATCGGGATGCACTCGCTTAACCCACTCATCGAGGTGGTTGCTGATTTCATGCTCTTCAAACCCCAGCATCGATTTCCACCGGGTCGAAAAGAAAACCTCATGGGTGCGCACGTTCCAGTCCCAAATGCCGTCGTTGCTGCCTCGCAGCGCCAACTGCCAGCGTTCTTCGCTTTCCCGCAGGGCTGCCTCCATTTCTCGCTGCCGGGTCACATCCCGGCCAATGCAATAAAACTCCTCCCGTTCTACCTCAGGGGAAGCCGTCCAGGATAGGCAGCGGTAAGTTCCATCCTTAGCCCGATACCGATTTTCAAAGGCTGGGGTTGGGTTCCCCGCCCTGAGTCGTGCCAATTCTGCCAGCGTAGCTGCCTGGTCTTCCGGGTGGATAAGCTCAATAAAAGGTCGATCCAGCAATTCGGCTTCTGAATATCCCAGGGTCTCGGTCCAGGCTGGATTCACCCGCTTGAACTGGCCATTCATGTCCGCGATCGCAAGCAGATCAAGCGATAGGTTGAAAAAACGAGACTCCTCTGATGCGTTAACTGGGGAATGCTGACTCAGTTTTGAATCTTCAGAAGCCATAGTCGAACGATTGGACCAATTGACACATCAAACCATTGATTCATGACTGGCGCACGAAAGTTCGATAAAAAACGCATGAGCACCATCTTCTAGGTCTAAACCTTACCCGAGGCCCGCAGTAGAGTTTTACCTTAGAGAAAGCTCCAGGTTTCGAACTGGACCTGGTTATCAGCATGGAGTTTCCCTAAAGGAACACTCCAGACCTCGAAATTCACGTTGAAGAAGCCAGTCACATTATCTTTAGTTGAGTTTAAAATTATAAACCTCCTACCATGCTATGTTGAAGCAAGTCGCCTCGCAATTGCACTGCTTTAGTGCCATGTCGTAAACAAGCCTTGCATAACTTCATAGAGGACAATAATGATTTATACAGGGTGACTCTTTATTGGGGTGCTTGTCGGGCCAGAGGCTGAAATATTAACCCTTGAGACATAGATAAAAACTAATATTTACAAATTTTAAGTAACTCTTAAAATTTATTTTTTGGTCAGGGCGAATTCAATGGGGGGTAGGATTCAGTTAAGGCGGGTACGGCTTTGAAAGCAAGCAACTGCTCACCTAACTGTCCTCCAATTTTCGTAGGGCAGGCATCTTGCCTGCTCTTGGACAGTCGAGACGGCTATCCCACGTTATTGTATCCCCATTCCTTAGGTTTTAGGTCTGCTTCGCTTTTGTCTCCCTGGGTTTTGGCGGCAATGTTCCACGAAGGGATCGCTTTCTCCCTCTCACTGCTACTTTAAGCCAAATTCCAGCCCCCTTTAGCCGCTCATTTACGATGGCAAGTAAGTCAGCCGGTCGAGCCATTGTGCTAAATCCTGTACTAAATTCATGCCTATTTTCGCGCATTTGCCCGTGGGTTTGGGGGTAAATGCGTAGCTTTTAGGACAGAGGGTGATATCCAAACCGCTTGCAGAGTCAGATATGAGAAAGCCCCGAGGCCTTATAATACAGGGCTTTTGGGGGAAGCTGGTGACAGGATTCGAACCTGCGACCGGCTGATTACAAATCAGCTGCTCTACCAACTGAGCTACACCAGCAAAGACAACCTCCAGTATAACAAGAGAAGTGAGCAGACGAGACTTCCCGTCTGGCTCAAGTCCTAAGCAAGAACAGGAGCCCAGCCCCTACATTCTGCAAGCCGGGTTCATCGCCTAAACAGCAGGCAACCTTAAGCCTTTTGGGTCTCGATCGCCCATCGTGCCAGCTCAGTACGGTTGTGTAAGCCGGTTTTGCCCAGCATATTACTGACATGGCTCTCGATGGTGCGCTGGCTCACCTGGAGTTCATCTGCAATCTCGCGGTTAGCCATGCCTCGGGCCACGAACTGCACAACGCGAAGTTCTGTCGGGGTTAGCTCAACATCGAAGGGAACCTGGATCGCAGGACCGCCGTTACTCTTGATTTGCTGCTTAGTAAGGCGAGAGGCCTGCTTCAGAGAAGATTCTACCTGGGCTACCAGTTCCTCCGGTTCAAAGGGCTTCACCATGTAAACATCTGCCCCGGTGTTGAGGCCCTTGACCCGGTCCTGGCTCTGCCCTTTGGCAGATAGAAAGAGAATCGGAATCCACTCGGTGTCAGGATTTTCTCGTACCTGCTTGACGAAGGTGTAGCCATCCATTTCGGGCATCATCACATCACAGATGATCATGTCTGGCTCGGTGGCATCCAACATTTCGAGAGCTTCGCGCCCGTTGCCAGCGGTGTTGACGGCATAGCCTCGAAACTCAAGGTAGTCTTTGACGAGCAAAATCAGGTTTGGATCGTCATCAATCAATAAGAGTTGCTTTTGATCGCCTGTGTTGGAATCCTTCATGCTCTGACACTCATTCGAGTTTAGTTGACCTGTTTCACTAACACTTCCAAAGATGCCCCAAACTCCCGAAATACTCGCAACGTCTACGTCTCAATTCGTAAAGTTAAGAATTCAGGTGGCTTGTGAGCTATCTTGCTTGTGGGCTATCTAATGTGATGTTATATCACTCGGCTAGCTTAAATGGGGTTCTTTTTTCAAGCTGCGCCTGTCAAAGTCCAAAAATTGAGCTTTGCCCAGGGAAAAACTACGGAGCTTGATTTAAACCTGGCCATCAACCTTGTCCAGGTCCAGAGGTGGAGTTTTGCCTTAGAGAAAACTCCAGATTTCGAGCTGAACTTGGTTTAGTACGATTTCAGGATTCCTGTACCCAAGACTGTAGCCTTAAATGGGCAATTTTTTCAATCTCGTCCAGGGCACGGGCCATTTCTACGTTGGGGGCATTGCTGACCCGCTGGGCAAAGTTTTGCAAGATTGACTCTTTCGTGTGGCCGGCAACGGCCAGAATAAAGGGAAAGCCAAAGGTTTGCCGATACTGTTGGTTGAGCTGCTGAAACTGTTCGTATTCTGCAGCGGAAAGCTGGTCTAGCCCTACTCCACTTTGCTCGGCTACCGAGGCCTCAGCCATCGCCACTCGACTGCCCAGGTCAGGATGGGCCTGAATTAGCGCCAGCTTTTCCTGGGGTGACATGGCCTGCACAATGGCGACCATCTGCTGCTGCAGTTCTTTTACGGAATGGAACGGTCGTTGCTGCCAGGCCTTGGCGGCAATGGCCGGAGTGTTTTCAAAGGTAGGCCCCAGCGCCTGAATAAACTCGGCCTGGGACATCCGGTTGAGGTCAACAAGGGAATAGGGCATAGCATTGAAAAGTCCATATCCTAACTGTCGTACCACAGATGTTCCACCTGGGAAATCATTTCCGATGGGGCATCTGCAGCGCCGAGACAGAGGGTGATGTGCCCCAGCTTGCGGCCTGGACTGGGGGCTTTTTCATACCAGTAAACCTCGGCCCCTGGCAGTTCCTTTAAACGCTGTAGTCTTTGCTTGTGCTTTGCTGGGGTGGCGTCCAGTCCCAGCAGGTTGACCATCAGGGCCTGGGGGCATTTCAGGGTGGTTGCCCCCAGGGGAAGGCCACTGATGGCACGCAGCTGCTGCTCAAACTGAGAGGTTTCACAGGTATCAATGGTGTAGTGGCCGGAGTTGTGGGTGCGGGGGGCAATTTCGTTAATTAAGACGCGCTCGTCCTGGGTGAGGAAACATTCGATGCCAACGATGCCCACCAGCTGCAGCTGGTCAGCCAGAGTCTCGGCCAGTTGCTTCATCTGTTGGCTGACCTCAGGGCTAACGCTGGCGGGGGCAATCACCCGTCGGCAAATTTGCTTCACCTGCTGGGTTTCAACCGTGGGAAATACGGCTACCTCTCCCCCGACCGACCGCGCCACCATCACCGCTAGCTCTTTCTGGAAGGGGACGAATTCCTCCAGCAAAACCGGAGCCTTTCCGGTTTGATTCCAAACGGTCTGCAATTGCTGCGGGTCAGCCACCATGAAAGTTCCGTAGCCGTCATAGCCCAGGCGGCGAGTTTTCATGACCAGGGGAAAGCCAATGGCTGATGCCCTGGCCATCAGGGTGTCTGGACTTTCGCCTCCCTCCAGGCTGGTGTAGCGGGGGTTGGGTAGCCCGATGCGGTCAAAAAACTGGCGTTGATCGAGCTTATCCAATACCAGGGTCAGTACCTCCAGCGCGGGGCGAAACTGGACACCCCGGGTGGCCAACTGCTGCAGACCGGGCACATCAATAAACTCATTCTCAAAGGTGATGACATCACAGCGAGAGGCCAACGTAGCGGTGGCTTCCCCATCGGTAATGGAGGCCAGTATGGCATCATCGGCCAGGGCCACGGCAGGGTCTGTCAGGTTGGGAGTCTGGACGATCAGCTTTAGGCCCAGTTTCCTGGCGGCGGGGGCTAACATCCAGGCCAACTGGCCACCGCCGATGACCCCGATAGTTTGCACCGCTTCAGGAATTGCTGTTGTCACGCCACTGTCCTCCCAGCTTGTCGGCCAGATTTCATTATCTCAGTTGGGGGAGGGTTCAGGTGCCTGGCGGATGCGGAGACCGATGGGCTGATCCGTTTCCGTTAGTCAGGGCGACTCATCGGGGCAGGGGCGTAAGGGGGCAGGGGGCAAG
>JGI12278J13113_1000441_pt1 | contig 13003 bp, 10 predicted proteins | sample HotLakmasection2_FD_13113 | JGI IMG/M metagenome (IMG submission 13113)
CCTTGCCGACTATCCCGGCGGGGTTGCCTGGTTTGCCGCAGCGAACTTTGGGGAGGCGGTGCGCGATTGGATGCAGGCGGAGTTTTCTCCTGACCGTGACCTGCGACACCTGCCCCAACTGAGCCAGCAGGTTGCTCTGGGATGGAAGGAATGGCAAAGTTTTTGTGGCAATCGTCTGGCTCTGGTGATGATTGATAATGTCACGAACTATCGCGAACAGGTGGAACCTTACCTGCCGCAAAACTTATCTGACCGCCCCCCTTTCCGCTTTTTGCTCACCAGTCGGATACGCCTGAGTAGCCCCACCCCCATCCCAAAGCTGGAAATAGCCGAACTGGATCGCGATTCGGCAATAGCGGTGCTGGAGCAGTTTGCGGGGGTTGAGCGGATTGCGACGGATTGCCCCACCGCAGAGGAGGTGTGCCAACGGTTAGCCAATCTGCCTCTGGCACTTGCACTGGTTGGATGCTGGCTGAATGAGGATGCCGATCGCACCCTGAAAGATTTGCTGCAATCACTGGAGCAAGAGGGCTTGGATGCCCCTGCCCTGGAACGCGACCCCGAAACCGTTATGCTGACGGCAGAACGGGGCTTAGGCGCTGCCTTTGCCATGAGCTGGCAACAACTGGCACGTACGACCCTGGAAGCCCAGCAACTTGCACGGGTGTTAACCCTGTTCGCTCCGGTGGATCTGTCCTGGGAGTTGGTAGCAGCGGTGGTGCGAACCTATGGGCAAATCCATCCCCCTGTTGCTGAGGCGCAAGCCCAACCCACTGGCAGAGAACCGGGCTGGCGCTCCCTCCTGCAACGGATTTGGAACCAGATCAAACGCTGGTTGGGCATCCGTTCTAGCCCCCGCCCCCTGCCCCCGCCCTCAACGCCCATAGCCGATGCGAAAAAAGCCTGCACGAGCTTGCTACGCATGAGCCTGTTGCAACAGGTCGATGGTGAAACAAAGCACTATCGGCTACATGCCCTCCTGCGGGAGTTTTTTAGCCAACAATGGGAGCAGGGAGATCGGGAGGGCTGGAGCCTCGCCTTTGCCCAAACCCTGACGAATTATGCCCATCAGGTTCCCAAAGAGATGTCTTGGGAAGAAGCCGCAGCCTTCAATTTCCTCCCACCCCACCTGCCCCTAGCCCTCCAGTTCTGGCAAGAGCAGGTCGCCCGCAGCCCCGACCCCGCTACCGCAGAGCGCTATCGCCGACAGGCAGGCGAAATTCGAGGAGCCAGCTTCCGGCTGTCTCAACCCGTGCTGTTTGAAGCCGCCTTTGAACGCGCCAGCAAAACCCACGAAGCTGCAAAAGCTGCCGCAGCGAGGGGCGATCAGCTTCTAGCCCGACAGAACTTTGCCCAAACACTCGAAGACTATCGCCGAGTGATTGAGCAGGCACGGACGATTTTCCCTACCGACAGCTTGCAACTGGCAGGCTACCTCAACAAAACAGCAAAGCTGTTCCGGGAGTTGGGCAACTATCGAGAGGGCATTCCCCCTGCCGAAGAAGCCGTTGCGATTGCCACAGACCGCGCCAGACCTGTCAAACTAGCTTCGTATCTAAACGATTTGGCATCGCTGTACTACTATATGGGGCGCTATAGCGAGGCGGAACCGTTGTATGAGCGATCGCTCGCCATCACAGAACAGCAGTTGGGAGCCGACCATCCCCATGTTGCCCAAAGCCTCAATGGTTTGGCAATGCTGTACCAAGATATGGGGCGATACAGCGAGGCGGAACCGTTGTATAAGCGATCGCTTGCCATCCACGAACAGCAGTTGGGAGCCGACTCTGCTATTGCCGCCAGCCTCAATAATCTGGCAGATCTGTACAACGCGATGGGGCGATACAGCGAGGCGGAACCGTTGTATGAGCGATCGCTCACTATTCGGGAGCAACAGATGGGAGCCGACGATCCCGCTGTTGCCACTATCCTCAATAACCTGGCAGAGCTGTACCTAGCGATGGGGCGCTATAGAGAGGCGGAAGCATCGTACAGGCGATCGCTAGCCATCAAGGAAAAGCAATTGGGAGCCGACCATCCCGCTGTTGCCACTAGCCTCAACAATCTGGCCTCGCTGTACAACGCGATGGGGCGATACAGCGAGGCGGAACCGTTGTATCTACGTGCCCTTGGCACTTTTGTCAAAGCTTTCCCCGAAAACCATCCTTACATCAAGGGTGGGTTTAGTAACTTTGCAGGTATGGTGCAGGCAGCGCTGGCGGCGGGGCAAGCCGAGCAGCTTTCCGACCATCCCACCACCCAGGCGGTGTTGCAGCAACTTCGAGGGGGTGAGTGATGGAGCGGTATGGGTTTGTCAGGTAACAAGTTGTTGGTGACAGCGATGCCCGCCCGCAAATAAATGGCGGGCTAGTGTGGGAAACCCATTGAAATGGGTTAGGGTATTGGCACATTCCCCAGTCCGTTTCAACGGACTTCATGGCGGTAGCCCGCAATTTATTTGCGGGCGATTTTTGGGGTTCATTCCAGCGCCTATCGGTAGATGTTGGCAGTGCCGTGGTTCCGCCCGCAAATAAGGTTTTGTTGGTGCGCGAGGACGCGCAACACTGGGCTAACGGTAGAAAACCCGTTGAAATGGGTTAATGTAACGGATTGGAAGGGTTGAAGAATTCTGGTTCCAGGCTACGAATGAGGGTGCGCGTCGCATGGTGTTGTTTTTGGTTCTGCACGTAGGCGATCGCATCCGGCAATTGTTTCCCACCGAGCAAAAATACGCCATATTCCCTTTGCCATGCAAAGGTTTGATTGAGAAATGTGTGGTTGATGTGATGGGAACTGCTGCCTTTGATGCGTTTGACAAATTGGGCGATCGCCAGCTTCGGCGGAATAGAAACAACCAGATGAATATGATCTTCAACGCCCCCAATTTCATGAACAGGACATTCCAAAGATTGGGCTTTTGCCTGAATATAGCCATAGAGTTCGAGACGAATGCGATCGGTAATGAGGGGGGTGCGATCGCTAGTGGCCCAGACCAAATGATAATAGGTTCGCCAAATTGACATTCCAGATGTCCTTGAAGCTCATTTCTCTGATCGTTCCCATCTCTGACACATCTCTCAACAGTCCCAGTCCGTTTCAACGGACTTTCTGGATTAGCCCGCAATTTATTCGCGGGCGCTTTCTCGATTCATCCCACAAGCCGACCAGCTTTCCGACCATCCCACCACCCAGGCGGTGTTGCAGCAGCTTCGGGGAGATGGTTCCGAGGAGCGTGACCCCTGACAGCCGCAGAAATCTCACGCTTGCAAATCGCCGATATAACTAAAAAACTTGGGCAATTGGGGCATTCAAAGCCGCTTGCAATTCCTGATGCAGGGATTCCATAAACATCAGATCATTGGTCAGTTCCGCTGCCGTATCCTCATCCAACTCCTGCTCTAGCTGCTTTTCATAATCTGCCATGCGATACTCCAGGGCATCCACCAAAAACCGCATTGCTTTGGGTGATAAGTTAACCATGTTGAATGTCCTCAGTTGACTTTGTAGAAGCGATCGCCAATGGCTTGCAGCGCATTCTCATAATCGTTCAATGGCATCGAATAGACAGGTTCCCAGAGCCAGTGATTACCATAATCATTCACGAGTCTTAGCTCTCCAGAAATCGCTGTTCCCTCGTCAAGTTGCCACCAGTTTTTTCCACGTCCCAGAACAGAGAATGTTGAAATTCCTCCAGAATTTGAAGCCACCCACAATTCACCATTCCTTTCATATAATTTAACGTCTTTAGGACGAACCCGATTCATCCGTGGGGAATTGGCATTGCCCATGCGATATAGATTAACGGGTGTTCTTCTCATTCAGATTTATATGATGAGTCGTTTTAATAAAACAGTTATCTGCTGCTTGTTTATCATGGGCGATCGCTCGCCATCAAGGAAAAGCAGTTGGGAGCCGACCATCCCGCTGTTGCCACTAGCCTCAACAATCTGGCATCGCTGTACTGTGCAATAGGGCGCTACGGAGAGGCGGAACCGTTGTATCTCCGCGCCCTTGGTATTTTGGTCAAAGCTCTGCCCGAAAACCATCCTCATATCAAGGGTGGGTTTAGTAACTTCAGGGGCATGGTGCAGGCAGCGCTGGAGGCAGGGCAAGCCGACCAGCTTTCCGACCATCCCACCACCCAGACCGTATTGCAGCAGCTAAGGCGATCTCCAGAAAAGGATATCCCCATTTTTTCAGAGAGGGCGCGGCTAAGCCGCGCCCTCTCTGAAAAAATGGGGATATCCTTTCTCAGAAATCTCCCAAGGTCTCAGCAAAATTGGCAAAACGAGGACTGACTATTGCAATTACATTAGAATGAACTCACTAGGCTCTACTTGGAGATTCGAGCTATCCCCACCGCCCAACAAACATTCATGTGCTTTATTCTTTGCCAATCTCTGACGGCATTATATCTGCCTGTAGATTTAGTCAGATTTGATCGCCGTGGAAGCAACATCGTCATTCTGGCAGGTCAGGAAATCCAAATTTCTATTGCTCAAAATGGTCGCTGGAGGTTCGAAGTATGAAACCCGATTTTTTCACCATGAGTCGCAAAGAACTCAGAACTTATGTGTTGGCGCATCGAGACGATGAAGAAGCCTTTTTTGCCTACGTCGATCGCTCCAATCAAGAAGCCACCTGGGTCGATTGTCCGCCGGTTGAATCTATTGAGTCACTCCAACAATTCCCGCTTTTTTTAGAGAAGTTGCAGCAGGAGTCCCAGTCCTGATGGCTTGTGTCAGCGATGCCCGCTAGCGAATAAAGGGCGGGCTAGTATGGGAACCCCATTGAAATGGGTTGAAGCCAGTTAAGGAAAGCGATCGCAGCTATTCAGTCCACTTCAGTGGACTTGTCTTCTTAGCCCGCCATTTATTCGCGGGCGATCGGGGTGCTCCCTTGAGGCAGAAACTCCGGTTGGGCGATCGCTCTCCATCACAGAACAGCCGTTGAAAGCCGATCATCCTGCTGTTACCCCATTGCCCAAAATACCTGAAAGTAGGCGTGGCTGAAGATGTTCGACTTCTTGAAGAAGTCGAACATCTGTGCCTCAGAGATAGTCCTGACACCTGGTTGTGGGATTAGAAAAGAAGCCCATCGGTAAGCGAATTTTTTTGGCTCAATTCGGGTGGCAGCAGTCGCCCTATCCAGTATCGTTAGGGGTGTAATTGAGTGATAGTCACTTCAGGGCAGGCGCTGCTGTGCTCTCTTTTTGTAGATAGCTGTGTCAGTTATGGATGTGTCAGTTATGGAGAAGGTGTGATGAACTGGCGACGTTTTCTGGCTTGGTTCGTGGCGGGTGTGGTGATGACAGGGGCGATCGCCTGCTCTCAGATTGCGGTTCGTACTGGGAATTCAGACGCGAATGCGCCTGTAGCTGTGGAAGCTCCAGCGGAGGCGATCGCGGAGGAAGAACCCGCTGTGGAACTGCCCTCCGAGACAGCGGCGATCGTAGCCAGTGCTGGCGGTGAGGGGTTGTACAACCCGCCCCGTGGGGATGTGCGCCTGGTCGTGATCAGCGATCTCAACAGCTCCTACGGTTCAATCACCTATGACCCTGAAATTGAGAAGGCAATGCAGTTAGTTCCCTTCTGGAATCCCGACATGGTGGTGTGCAGCGGCGATATGGTAGCGGGGCAAGACCTGACCCTGACGGAGGAAAAGATGCAGGCAATGTGGAATGCCTTCAACCAATATGTTGCCTCCAAGCTGCGGGATATGAATGTGCCCTATGGTTTCACCGTCGGCAACCATGATGCTTCCGGTGCAATGGGGGTGGATGGCTCGTTCCTATTCACCAAAGAGCGAGAAGTCACCCGTGAGTACTGGCAGCAACCAGAACATGATCCGGGGGTGAAGTTTGTCGATCGCTACGAATTCCCCTTCTACTACACCTTTGAGCATCAGGGCATCTTCTTTCTTGCCTGGGATGGCTCGTCGCACCGCATCCCTGAAGAGAAGCTGGCATGGGTCGAGCAAGCCCTGGCAAGCGAGGCGGCCCAAAACGCGAAGATGCGGGTATTGCTCGGCCACCTGCCGCTATATGCCGTGGCAATCGGGCGGGATGAGCCAGGGGAGGTGATGGAGAATAGCGATCGCCTCCGGGAACTGCTCGAACGCTACGATGTCCACACCTACATCAGCGGACACCACCACGCCTATTACCCAGCACACAAAGGCGACTTGCAACTGCTCCACATGGGCATCATTGGCTCTGGACCGCGCCCGCTTATTGACAGCGCCCTGCCGCCTCGCAAAGCCCTCACCGTCGTGGATGTGGATTTCGAGTCCGAAGACCTCACCACCTACACCACCTACGATATGCAAACCCTGCAACTCATTGAGAACGAGGAACTGCCCCGTTTCTTGTTGGGGCACAACGGCATGGTTTTGCGGCGGGATGTGGAACCCAAAGACCTGGAACCCGCAGAAGTAGCCCAGTGTGAGCAACGCCTCGGTGCAGCATTGTGCAATGGTTAATAGGTTGCCTTTTCAGAGGCTGAACAAAACGACTATTCCTCACGCAATTTCTCGCAATTTCTCGCAATTTCTAAGGAAAAAAAATGTCCATGCGACTGCGGCGAATACCTTTGTTTGTGAGTTTGCTGGTATCGATGGTGCTGTGGGTTGTAGCGTGCCAGCCCCAGGTGGAGTCTCCTGACACCCCAGCGGGAAGCCCAGCAGCCAATAGCAGCCCAGTTTTGCTAAATGGAACGGGAGCAAGTTTTCCCTATCTCATCTACCAGCAATGGTTTAGCGAGTACAACCAGTTGAATCCCTTGGTGCAGGTCAACTATCAGCCCACGGGGAGCCAGGTCGGCATTCAGCAAATGGTGGCAGGCACGATTGATTTTGGTGCTAGCGATGTGGCGATGACCGATGAGCAGATAGCGGAAGTGGAACCGGGGGTATTGCTGTTGCCCATGACAGCGGGCAGTGTGGCGATCGCCTACAACCTCCCCGGCATCGACAGTGGCTTGAAGCTGCCCCGCGACGTCTACCCCGAAATCTTCCTTGGCACCATAACCAACTGGAATGACCCGAAACTAGCCGCCGCTAATCCGGATCTGACCCTGCCCGATCGCCCCATCATTCTGGTCCATCGCTCTGATGGCAGCGGCACCACCGCCGCCCTCACGCGACACCTCAGCGCCATCAGCCCCCAGTGGGAGAGTGAGGTCGGGGAAGGGCTGAGTGTTGCCTGGACCTCGGGGGTGGCGGTGAAGTCGAATGCTGGAGTCACCGCCCAGATCCAGCAGGCAGAAGGGGCGATCGGTTATGTCGAATATTCCTATGCTCAGCAGTTGGGCATGACAATGGCAGCACTGGAAAACCAGACAGGCGAATTTGTCCTACCCACCCTGGAAGCCACAGAAGCCGCATTAAGCGATATCGAACTTCCCGAAAATCTGCGGGCGTTCGTCTCCGATCCCACTTCCCCGGATGCCTACCCCATCTCCACCTACACCTGGCTGCTGGTGTACCAGCAGTATGACGATGCCGCCAAAGCCGAAGCACTCCGCAACTTGCTGGAATGGTGCCTTACCGAAGGGCAGGCATCCAGTCCTGCACTGGGCTTTGTCCCCCTGTCGGATGCGGTCACAACAAGGGCGTTAGAGGCGATCGCCCAAATCAAGTCTTGAGCTGTGATCCGAAATTAGGATTCGCCCTCCAAAGCTTGAGCTTTGAGAAAGAGCGCAGTATCCATGCGAAATCCAAAAGATAAGAGTTGCGTCAAAAGAGGCGTAACTGATGGAATAAGGATCTCGCCGTAGAGTTGCGGAAGTATCGATAACTGCTTAATTTGAGCCAAAGCAATTGGTGGGCTGGAATTAGACACCACAATCATTCCTGCGATCGCCCCATCAAAGCTTCTATCCCAGCCACTTCCGCCTCTAATTCCTCGGGGGATTGGGTGAAATAGTCAATGTTGTTCTGGCTGAGAAGTTGAATAAATCCCAACTTCGTCGTGCCCAACAATTCTGACCCTTTGCCTGCCGAAATTCGCCCTTGACGAAATAGCTCCAGGGCAAGCAACTCCAGCACTTGCTCCTGTACTTGCTTGCCAGGAGTATCCAGGGTTCCCAGCAAATTCCTGGGGAGGCGAAGATTGATCACGACATCACTCATAGGTTTGGCTGGAGGTGGGGTATCTCCTTTAGTGTAGTGCCATCAGCTATGGAGGAAAGATGGCTACGACTGGAGATTTTTGACGGAGTCAAGGGTCTATGATTCCAGCAAGAAGGTTTCTACAAACCGCACCGTGGCGTAGAACTGAAAGTCGATATTGGGCTTTTTGGAGAAGCCATGCCCTTCGTTGTCGGCGATGAGCGACCAAACCGGGATGTTGCTATTGCGAACCGTGGCGATGATTTGCTCCGCTTCCCCCAAAGGCACACGGGGATCGTTGGCTCCATGCACGACAAAGAGGGGCTTTTGGATGGACTCGGCGTTATTGATAGGGGAGATTCTGAGCAGGAATTCGCGCATGTCGGGGTCGCGCTCGTCCCCATACTCCACCCGGCGCAGATCGCGGCGGTAGCTTTCGGTGTTTTCGAGGAAGGTAACGAAGTTGGAGATGCCCACAATGTCGATGGAGGCGCGGATGCGATCGCCATACATCGTCGCCACCGCCAGGGACATATAGCCGCCATAGCTGCCCCCCGTAACGAGGATGCGATCGCTATCCAGATCCGGCTGTGTCCCAATCCAGTCGAGCAATGCGCCGATGTCCTTGACGGAATCTTCCCGCAGGTAGCCGTTGTCCAGCTTCAAGAAGGTTTTGCCATAGCCCGAGGAGCCGCGCACATTGGGATAGAGCAACGCCACCCCCAGTTCGTTCAGGTAAAAATTGCTGCGTCCCAGGAAGTAGGGGCGAAACTGCCCTTCGGGTCCGCCGTGGATGTTGATGATGACCGGGCGCTTTCCGGTGAAGTGGGCAGGGGGACGGTAGAGGAAGCCGGTGATGGGGCGATCGTCGAAACTGCGCCACTCCACTAGCTCCGGTTCCGAGAAGGTTGCAGTGTTGATGCCGCCCGTTTCGCTGTCCGTCCAGCGCTCCACAACGCCCGTTTCCACATTCAGCGAATACACATCGCTACTGGCACGGGCAGAGGTGAGGGTAAAGCCCAGGTCTTGATTGTTGTTGTGCCATTCCAGCCCAAAAATCAAGCCGATAGGCAACGGAGGAAGCTCGCGCCGCTTACCCGTTGGGGTTTCCAGGATGTGCAGCACACTCATACCGTTTTCGTTGGCGGTGAACGCCAGCAGGTTGCCATCGGGGGAAAGCTGTAGATCTTCGATGTCCCAGGGAATGTCCTCGGTGAGCAGGGTGTATTCGCGGGTTGCCAGATCCAGATAGAACAGGCGCAGGAACTCGGAATGGCGATCGCTCACCCCATACAACCCCTTCCCATCCTTGCTGAACTGTGCCGCTCCATAGGCGATCGTCTCCTCCCCTTCAGCAGGGGTGAGCAGCGTCCGTTCCCCCGACGCCACATCAAACAACCAGAGATAGCTTTCGGTGATGGAGACATATTGCGTCACCAGGATTTGCGAGTCATCCGCCGACCAGTCCATCGAGAACCAGCCGCCCCCTTCCACTTCAGCAAAGAGGCGATCGCTCTCCGGCTTTGCCGGGTCAATCAGGTACAGGTCGTTATCGGCTTTGGTGCGACGGGTGGAGCTGTAGACCATCTGCGTCCCCGCGTGGGACCAAATGCCCCGGCTGTTGCGCGAGCTGCCATCCGTCAGCAGCGTCACCTCCCCCGAATCCAGGTCATAGCGAAAGTTTTGCCGAAACTCATTGCCGCCAATGTCTTTGCTGAAGACAAAGTAGTTGCCCTCGTTCGGCTCAAAGATCGCCCCACCGACCTGCTCTGAATAAAACGTGAGTTGATACCGCGCCCCCAAAGGAAACTTCACCCAATGCACCTGCGCCGTATCCGCAAAGCGAGTGGAGATCAGCATTTCCCGCTGCGTGGGATGCCAGCTTGACAAACCTGCCGCACGGAACTCTGTGTAGCGGCGCACCCGATCCGCCAGGGCAACGGGAATGGGCGGAATATTCTCAGCGGTGAGATGCTCGTTGGGTGTAATGACTTCAACGGTCGGGTTGGCTGGGTTGGGCATGATTTCCCCCGATAATCCTTTTGCAGCTTCTCCTGATGATCTTAGGATCACGTACAAAATAAAACCCGGAATTTTTGATGAGAAGCGCGGCAATGCCGCGCTTCTCATCAAAAATTCCGGGTTTTATTTTATTTTCAATCCTTAGGTGTTGCTCACCCCAGAGGCACAGAGGCACAGAGAATACGAAGAACGCCTCTGTGCCCTCCGTGTCTCTGTGGTTTTCCCCCTGGAGACTTTCGGAAAGGCTTCGTTTCGATAATTTAAGGTAGTGCCAGTGCATATTCGCAACGTGATATAACGTTCTAGTTATACGTTTCATCAGCCATACTCGATACACATGGTTACATCTCCTGTTAACCCCTCCGCCATGGAGGTAAAAACCGTTCAAAAAGTCGTCAAAGAAACGATTCTGACGCCACGCTTTTACACAACGAACTTCGATGTCGCCGCAGAAATGGATCTCTCGGAGCAGGAAGCCGAGTTGCAGGCGATGTTGACGGAAATGCGAAATGACTACAACCGTCACCACTTCACCCGCGATGAGGAGTTTCAGCAGTCCTGGGAGCATATCACCGGGGAAACGCGGCAAGCCTTCATCGACTACCTGGAGCGCTCCTGCATCTCGGAATTTTCCGGTTTTCTGCTGTTCAAGGAACTGTCGCGCAAGCTGAAAGGGCGCAATCCAGTGCTGGCGGAAATGTTTAACCTGATGGCACGGGATGAGGCGCGTCATGCCGGGTTCCTCAACAAATGCATGTCAGATTTTGGGCGATCGATGGATCTGGGCTTTTTGACGAAGAACCGGGTCTACACCTTCTTCCCCATTGAATGGGTACTCTACACGGTGTATCTGTCCGAGAAAATTGGCTACTGGCGCTACATCATCATCTATCGCCATCTGGAGAAGCACCCCGAAAACCAGTTCTATCCGCTGTTCCGCTATTTCGAGAGCTGGTGTCAGGATGAGAATCGGCATGGGGATATTTTCAAGGCATTGTTGCGATCGCAGCCTAAGCTCTGGAAAACCTGGCAGTCTCGCCTGTGGAGCCGTTTCTTCCTGCTCTCCGTCTTCGCCACCCACACCCTTACCGTGCATGAGCGGGCGGGCTTCTACGACAGCCTGGGACTGGACGCCACAGAGTTTGACCAGGAAGTGATTCGGCAGACCAACAACACCTCCGCCCGTGCCTTCCCCGTCGTGCTGAACACAGAGCATCCAGCGTTCTTCCCCCGCCTGCAAAAGTGCTCCGATCTGAACCAGCAGATGGGGGCGATCGATCGCCAATCCCAGCCTAAGTGGCTAAAGACCCTCCGTAAGCTGCCACTGCAACTGTCGGTTGTAGGGCACTTGCTGCGGCTCTACCTGATCAAGCCCATTGACGCAGAAGCAACAAGGGGAACAGTGATGTAATCGCAAACCCAAAACTGAGTTCAGCCTGGACGTGGAAAAGTGGGTGTGGCGTCGCCACACCCACTTTCCTCCACCATTCTTGCTTAGCTCCAAGGACTGAGGATTAAATAAATCCAAAACTTGTTTTTTGAAAGCGCGGCTGTGCCGCGCTTTCAAAAAACAAGTTTTGGATTTTGTTTGATTTGCGTTCCTCAGTTGTTGTTTAATCTGCGATCCTCCGGATTACGTACGAAATAAAACCCGGAATTTTTGATGAGAAGCGCGGCAGTGCCGCGCTTCTCATCAAAAATTCCGGGTTTTATTTTATTTTCGATCCTACGGATTAGGCGTAGATGGGGGGTTGGGAGGTTGACTGTGACCCTGACCATTTCCCTGACCACCCGGAGAAATGGGGTTTTCATCGGTATAAAGCAAATCCCCCAGGGCTTCCGTCAGTGCCTTCGGATCCATGAATACAACTTTTGAGTTGGGGCTATCGCCCAGGCGATAGTTCGCATCTACATATTTTTGAGCAATCAGATAGCGAAGAATTTCTCGGCTATTCCCACTGGAGCGGAGTGCATCCGAAATCAGCCGCATCGACTCCACCGCACCTTCCGCCTCTTCGATCGCCGCCTGCTTCTTCCCCTGCGCCTCCGAGATTGCCGCCTTCTTCTTACTTTCTGCTGCCCGTTCCAGTTCCATCGCATCCATGACGGTGCGGGCAGGGGTAATTTTCTGCACTTCCACCCGCGTCACCTTCACCCCCCAGGTTGCTGTGGCATCGTCCAACTGTTGCAGGAGGGACTGGTTGATTTCGTTGCGGGATGAGAAAGTTTGCGCCAAATCCATCCGTCCAATTTCAGAACGAAGCGTTGTTGTTGCCAAATTCTGTAGCGCTATTTCGATGTCTTCGACTGCGTAGTAAGTACGCTCAAGCTGAAGAATTCGCCAGTAAAGTACCGCATCAACCGATACCGAAACATTGTCGCAGGTGATGGCTTCCTGTGGTTCCGTATCCAGCACCCGTTCCTTCACCGATTCTTCCAGCACAATGGTGTCGAGGAACGGCACAACAAAATTCAGCCCCGGAGCGAGCTTCTTGTGATATTTTCCAAGCCGTTCGACCAGAGCTTCGTTTCCCTGGCTAACCGTGCGAACGGAGCCGACGATATAGCCAACGGCAATGAGAGCAAGGGCAGCGATGATGGACTCCATAGGCTGTCTTCGAGCAATGCCTCCAGATATTTCGAGCAATGCCTCCAGATATCAAGGAGAGAGGGAGTACATATGCTTTTCCAGTCTACATCCTGCTCTCTTCTATGGACGTAAAAGTTATGGATCAGGACTTAGGATCACGTACGAAATAAAACCCAGAATTGTAACTACTCAGGTTTAAGTTTTTAAGGATATTTTCAGGGTACGCAAGATGTGGCTATAGGATGTGGGGATTGTGCTTGACTAATTGCCCGCCCATGAGCC
>JGI12278J13113_1000497_pt1 | contig 11567 bp, 6 predicted proteins | sample HotLakmasection2_FD_13113 | JGI IMG/M metagenome (IMG submission 13113)
CTGGTGGGTGGTCAGCAGAATGGCTCGGCCTTCCTGGGCGATTTGACGCACCAGAGCTTTGACGGTTTCGCCAGCCTCTACATCCAACCCCAGGGTGGGTTCATCCAGCAGCAGCAGTTGGGGATGGTGGATCAGGGCCACGGCAATGGCCACCTTTTGCTGCATCCCCCGGGAGAGCTTTTGCACCGGGACGTTGCGCTTCTCCTGCAGCCCAAACCGGGCCAGCAGTTCCAGCCCGCGACGGTGAGCCACCTTGCGGGGCACCTGCCGGAGTACGCCAAAATATTCCAGGTTTTCTTCGGGGGTCAGACGCCAGTACAGATTGCGGTTGCCCTCCAGCACGGCCCCAATATTTCGTAGCGCCCCGGGTTGGCGGTGGGGATCTGCCCCGGCAACGGTGACCTGGCCGCCATCGGGGCGTACCAGACCGGCGATCATTTTGATGGTGGTGGTTTTGCCGGCACCGTTGGGACCCAAAAAAGCCAGCACTTCCCCCTGGTGGAGCGTTAATGAAACCTGCTGCACGGCTTCAAACCGCTGTTTGCCCCGCCCATAGCTTTTGCACAGGTTTCGGGTTTCCATAACAATGGGGTTTAAAGTCAGGTCTTGAGGCTCGCGGTTGATGGGCAGGTTTGTCAGGCGCACGTCAAATCAGGGTTGCTAAAGAGGGATGTCAGACGGTCAAAGATGGATAGCGTCTTTACTTATCTTAAGATTTTGCTGTCTGTAAGGCATACCTATCGAAGAGCATTGCCTGGAACTCAACCTGTAAAGCCGGACCGGGGGCTGCTTTAGAAGCTCCATTGACCTCTCTCACTGGTATGCCGTGGAAAATTTTTAACCAAACTTGGATGGTTTTTTGCTGCTTTTCTTTGAGAAATGACACACACTGTAAAACAACTGTAATGTTCGCTCTCAATCTGGTCATGAAACTATTTTCTCGTTCTGCCCTGATTGCTACCGTTGCTGCCGCTGGGCTATTTGCGGTAGCTGCCCCATCCTCTGCCTGCATGTTCTCAAAATCTTCTGCCGCCCAGGGCGGTACTTCTTTCGACGGTCCTGCAGGTCTGCTTGACAACGCTCCCGATGGCAAAACCCTGGGCATCACCCTCGGCGGCTTCGGTATTGTTGCCAGTCTGCTGACTGGCGGCGTAGTGTTCTATCGTAAGCAGCGTTTAGCCCGACTGGCTGAGCAAGAGTCTGCCATTGCCACCGAGTTCGAGTTGTCTGAACCCGTTGTTGAAGAAGTCGTCATTGCGGCAGAGACTGAAGTTAAGGCTAAGGCCGAGGCTGACGCTGAACCAGAGGTTGCTCTAACCCGTTAGTTTGCCGGTAGGGTTGCCTATCGACTCAAGCTCGTTAGTCAGGTCTGAGTATGTTTGGGGGAAGGTCTATTGGCCTTTCCCCATTTTTATGGAATGAGCCCAACTGCGTCCCCTGACCGTAAGATGTCATTGTCCTGAGCTGTGCGGCCAATGACATTGATTTCGTTTATTCTACGGTCGTCCTGGGGGGCGGTTGCGATCGCCCTCATTACCGGCCTGCTCAGCGGCGGCTTCAGTGCTGGACTGTTGGTAATTATCACCTTTACTGCCGCAAGCTCATCCTTTGCAGACCCTCGATTAGCTCTGGCTTTTGTGGGATTGGGTCTGCTAGCCCTGACCACCAGCATGATCTCTCGCATTGTGCTGGTGCGATTTTCCCAGACGGCGATATTTACCCTGCAGTTGCGCCTCAGTCGCCAAATTTTGGCCACAGACCTGCGGCAGCTTGAAACTATTGGTTTTCCCCGGCTACTGGCTCTGCTGACCGAGGACGTTCAGGCCATCTCCGAAGCCGTTTCCGTCGTGCCGGTGCTGGTCATTAACATTGCCATTCTGCTGGGTTGTATGGTCTATATTTCCTGGTTGTCATGGCAGGTATTGGTCCTGGTACTGCTGCTGACGGGGATCGCCTCTGTAAGTTGCCGCTGGTTTTTGGTGCAGGGTCGCAACGTACTGGCGGTGGCCCGTGGCCATCAGGACCGGCTGTTCGGCCATTTTCGTGCCCTGGTAGAGGGGATTAAAGAACTCAAACTTCATGCCCAGCGGCAGCAGGCGTTTATGGATGAGGAACTTACCGCTACAGCTCATCAACTACGCCGCAGTAATCGTCAGGGACTCAGCTACTTTGCGGTGCTCGATAGCTGGGGTAAGTTTATCTACTTTTTTGCGGTGGGGGTGGTGCTGTTTTTGCTGCCCACCTGGATGGATTTAGCGGCAGAAACCCGCTTCGGCTATGTACTCACCTTTACCTATCTGCTGGGACCGATGGAAAACCTGGTGAACAAGCTGCCTTACTTGGGCAAAGCTAATATCGCCCTGAACCGTATCGAAGCGCTTGGATTATCCCTGGCAGAAACTGAGGCTAGACCTTTACCTAAGGCAGTGCAAAATTCGTCCTGGCATCACCTCAGCCTTAAAGCGGTTACCCATACCTACCGCACCGAGAAAGACGACACCAACTTTACCCTTGGCCCCATCGATCTTTCCCTGCATCCGGGTGAGATTGTGTTTATTATCGGCGGCAACGGCAGCGGGAAATCTACCCTGGCTAAGCTGATTACCGGGCTATATTTGCCTGAGGCTGGGGAAATCTGGCTTGATAATCAGCCCATCACAGACCAGAATCGTGTCTGGTTTCGCCAGCATTTTTCGACGGTATTTGCTGACTTTTTCCTGTTTGACCGATTGCTGGGATTAGAGTCTCAAGAACGGGATAGGCAGGCCCGACGCTATCTCGAAAAGCTGCATCTGGAGCATAAAGTCACCATTCAGGAGGGGAATCTTTCTACCACCGACCTTTCCCAAGGTCAGCGAAAACGGCTGGCATTGCTGACCGCCTATCTGGAAGATCGTCCCATTTACCTATTTGATGAATGGGCGGCGGATCAAGACCCCAGCTTTAAGCAAATTTTCTATCATCAATACCTGCCAGAACTCAAAACCCAGGGGAAACTAGTGGTGGTAATTAGCCACGATGACCACTATTTTCAAGTGGCTGACCGCCTTATCAAGCTCAACTACGGGCAAATTGAATCGGACGAATTATTGACCAAAGGAACCTTTCAAAAGAGTTCCCACCAGAGCGATAGACGCGCTAATGGCTAAACCAGCCGAAATGCCGCCAACCCATTTCACCACATCCCAGGTGCGATCTTGCCAGCAGAGAGTTTGGTCAAGCTCAGTACGGGTTTGAGAGGTGTCCTGCCGAATATCGGTGGTTTCCTGGCGGATGTCTGCAAAATTTTGGGAGGTTTCTTTACGAATTTCTGCCAGCTCTTCTTTCACAAGAGACAGTTCCCTCAGTACATCGGCAAGGGTCGGTTCTGGGTTGGGTGTAGATGTCAAACTCAGCTCAAGTCTAAGTCCCTGAGGTCCGCACCTGGGGCTGAACTTTGAACGCATTGCGGTTCAACTTTATCGAGCGCACGATGTCACTGTCCTGCGGCGAGTCACGTTCAAGATAGAGAAGACACAATTGAGTAGGATTTATGGACTTTCAAAATGGAAGACGATTGAACTGAATGTTCACGGCTATGGCAGCGAGTACGGCGTTTTTTCTAAACGGGTAGTGGTTGTTGAGCCAGAGCAAATTATTAATCTGTACCGGTAAGGTGGTGAAAAACTTCACGCCCTGAGGCATCCTATCTCTGGTACCCTTTGCGGAAGACTCAACTCGCCCGAGCGGCTGCCGCATTGCTATGAAACATCTGCTGCTGATTCCCATTGTTGCCTTTGCTAAGCTGCTGACTCTGACCCTGCGAGCTTCGGGCCGGGGGTCGGGGACAGCTTTGCCAGGATATTTAGTGGGCAAGTACTTTCCCTTTGCTCTGGAAGCTTTGATATCGCAGATTCCAAATATCGTAGCCATTACGGGAACCAACGGCAAAACCACCACCCAAACCATGCTGCATGCCATGCTGGAACAGGTGGATGGGGTCAAAATTTTGCGTAACAAAGCGGGGGCAAATCTGAGCCAGGGAATTTTGTCGGAACTGCTGAAACAGAGTAACGCTCTGGGGCAGCTTGATTTTACCCATGCGGTNTTAGAGGTAGAAGAGGCAACTCTGCCCCGCATTGCAACCGTCCTCAATCCTGAGGTGATTGCAGTTACCAACCTGTATCGAGATCAGCTGGATGCCTACGGAGAAATTGACCGCACCGAAAAGCTGATTCGGGACGGTATTGCCCAATGTCCCGGCGCGGCGGTGGTGGTGAATGGAGATGACCCCCGTACGGCCCGGCTGACCAAAGGGCTCGATAATGCCACCTATTTCGTTTCCCTATCGGCAGATTACTCTAAATTTTTGCCCTACGAGGGGACTTTGCATCACCGCGAAGCAGATGACCAGGGGCTGGAAGCCACTCAAATTCATATCAACGCAGACCTGACCACAACCTTTGATGCTCAGGGCACCATCAACGGCGAAACTGTCCAAATTTCTGCAGCGAAGACGGCATCCCCTGGTTTTTTTCATGTCTACAACGCCCTGACGGCGATGACCATTGCCAAACTGTTGGGAGTGGACAGCGAAACGGCTATCAGTGGTTTACAGAACTTCAAACCAGCGTTTGGGCGAGGCGAAATTCTCACCCGTCAAGAGGGTTCGAAGCAGGTGAACTATCGCCTGTTACTGGTTAAAAATCCTGCCAGCTTTAGCCTTAGTCTGGAGCTGATGCGAAATATTCCTAATCTAAAACTTATCCTGGCCATCAATGACAATACGGCTGATGGTAAAGATGTGTCCTGGCTCTGGGATAGTGAGCTGGAGCGACTTAACAACGCCCGAATTCAGTGGATCATTTGCACCGGCGTTCGGGCTAAGGATATGCGAGTGCGGCTAAAGTATGCTTTAGAATCCCAGCACGCCGAACCCATTCCAACGCTCGAAAATATTCGAGAGGCCATTGACGCTTCCTTTGAACGGGCCAACGATGGCGACACGATTTTTGTTATGCCTACTTACACCGCGATGCTTGAGTTTCGCAAGCTCATGGGTAAAACGCTTGATGTGGTGTAGTGGTGGCGAAATCGGGCCAAGGTAGGCAAAGCTAGATCTTAGGCAAAGTAGTCGCCGTGTTCTACCCAATTGCCAGCTGCTGCACGCCCCTATGTCAATCAAACTTGAGCATAATCTGGTAGGCAAACAAACGACGCAGGGCTTCGGTGCGGTAACCCGGTTGTTCGTTAGCGGCGGCATGAATTTCCGCAACTATAGTTAGGCTTGCAGCGATGGTGGCCAAAAGGATAAAAACGTTTCGAGCAATCAGGTGACAGGGTAAACAGTGTGGACGTTTCATGGTGAAAGGAGCGTAACGTCATTTAAACCTTGTCCAAGTCCAGAAGTGGAGTGTTGCCTCAGGGCAGGCTCCAGATTTCGAGCTGGACTAGGGGTATACCTTGTCCAAGTTCAGAAGTGGAGTGTTGCCTCAGGGCAGGCTCCAGATTTCGAGCTGGACTTGGGGTATCAGGTCCACCTGCAGCAATAGAGATTTGCTCCGGGTAAAACTCTGGGGCGGGACGTGTAGAAGGTACATTTTTACCTTAACTCCCTCTGGATCAGAGAGGCATGGGCTAAAGGCGTAATTTGAGCTAGCTTAATCAAACTCAACACGGTACTCCAGAAAGACCCGATTGTCGTCATTGAAGTTGGTAGAGCCCCTAATGCCCCAGTTGTCGTCAATGCGATAGCGGGCATTGAATTGAATGGGTTGACTTTGGTTTAAGACCTGTACCAGGGTGGCAGAAATATTTTCGGTAATGCCCAGGCTTACCCCAATGCCATAGCCGAGGGTATCTCCCCCATCGGTGGGTAATACGGTCGAGGCCGTCAGCCGGAACCGTCTCAGGCCCAGGGCATCCCCCAGGGCATCCTGGGTGTCGGCGGAAACCGCGCTAAGCATGTTGGACCCCAGCGCCAGGGTAGGTTCGCCGCCCCCCAGGTCAGACAGGTAGCCGCCAGAGACCATACCCAAAAGCTGGTTCTGGGCATAGGGCGGATTGCTGGTGAGTTGCAAATTGTCGAACAGGTTAGTAGCTGGGCCGGCTACCCTGGCTTCAATTTGAATTTCATCGAAGGCGGTAGTGCTGCCCAGGGGGTCAATGTCGGGAATTTCTGCCAGGCCAACGGTGGTTTCCCAGGGGCGAATGTTATAGTTCCTCTGCAGGGGAATTCTGGCCGATAACACCAGATCGAGATAAGGGTTGAGTCCGTTTTCAGGTAAGAACAGAGCGACGTTGTTGCGCCCCGGTTCGAGGAAAAACTCTGCCGTAATGGTGTTGACCCATCCATCTGTGAAGTCAAGTCCTCCCTCGGCGGCCAGTTGATTGGTTGGCCCACTCACCGCGAGATCCCCAAGCAGATCAAACGAAAATATAGGCGGATACTTCACTACTGCGGGTTTCAGTAAAATACGCAGATCATCAACCTGGGCCGGGGGCAGATCATCCAGGGCGGCAATCAGAGTCTGAAACTCACTGGGGGGATCGTACAGAAATTGAGCCAGCGCAATCAGCTGTGGCCCTACCCTGGCAAAGGAATTTTGTAGTAAAACCTCCCCGCCGATGACAGGCTCTAAAACGGCATTGGTCAGGGTCATATTGCCGCTGACAACACTGCTTACTTCATCAAAATATTTGAAGTCCAGCTCATTTAAGGCCAGGTTCAGGCCCTGTTCTGAGGGCAGGGCATCGGTGGGTAGTAAAGGCAGACTACCGGTGAGGGCAAACCCGCCGTCAAAGACGGTGCCCGTCAGGGAGGGGACGCGAATTTGAGTGCCGCGAAACTGGACTTCGCCATTGAGATCCTGCAGCGAGGCATCTAGAAAAGGACTGTTAAAAACGGCTCCATTAAAAGCGGCGACCCCGTTCACCAGGGGGCGCTGTAGGGTGCCCCCCAGGCGCACGTCGATGTTGGCTTTGCCGCCCCCCCAGGTAAGCAGGGGCGTAAGCAGATTGATCAAAGACAGAGCATCATCTTTAAGGCTGGCCCGGAGGTCAATTTCCTGGGTATCGGGCCGCACGGTCATAAAGGGCAAAGCGTAAGGAACCCGACCGCTGAAGGTAAGGGGTTCGGGAACGGCACCGACGACACGACCGTTAAGGCTAAAGTAGGCATCTTCGTATTCAAAGGTGCTGCTGACTTCTGTTAGGGGTTGTTGGTTGATAGTGGCTTCGTCTACGGCAAACTGACCGGTCAGCAGGGGATTGGTATACGGCCCGGTGAGGTCACCGTTGAGATTGACGAATCCTGCCACTTCGACGGGGCTTGCCAATAAGGTAGAGGCGGCCTTGAGGGGAAGACTTTCCGCCCGGATCTTCAGGTTGGAATCCGTGAGGGACACATCTCCGGCCAGGCTGAGGCGGGTGTCGCTGGCCCGAAATTCTACAGGATTGAGGGAAAGGGTTTGATCCCCATACAGTCCCCTTGCTATGAACTGGTTGCCGAAGTCGTAGCGACCCCAGATCCAGTTCTGGCCGGTGAGATCGAAGTCGGCAGCAATGCCGTCCTGCTGAGATAGGGCCAACCTGAATCGACCGGATATGCTGCCGTCAAGTTGGTTTAGATCCGGCAGAAGTACGGCGGCCTGTTGATCAGCTTGAATCTGGGCTAATGCTTGCAGTGCCCGAGCCAGGGTTGCCTGGGCCAGCAGGGAGCCATTGGCATGACCCACGGAATTGGTGGGCAGATCGGCTGCAGTTCCCAGGGTGGGCGGCTCGAACAAATTGCCCAGGTCAGCGTAGCTGTAAAGGCTCAGGGCTTGCATCAGGTCCCCTAGCTGGGCACTCACCGCGGTAATTTCTGCCTGGGCCTGCCACTGGGGAAAGAGACCACCCCGGGCGGTGAGCAGAAATTGGGTGTCGGGGGTGAGCTTCAAGTTGCCCCCCGTGAGCAGGGCTTGCCCATCACGATAAAAAACTTTGCCGGTCAGGGTTTCGGCTTTGATGGTGCCCAGGGCGGGGGTGGCGATCGCAAAATTCGCCGCCACATTCGGATCAAACAAATCGGTTAGATCAAACCGGGCATTAGCATTAAGCATGCCGCTGACAAGACCTAGCTCTGGGGCTTCGATGGGCCGCATGGCCAGGCTGACAATATCGAAGTTCTGCAATTTTGCGTTGAGAATATTGCCTTCCCGCTGCCCTTCTGCCAGTAGTTCTCCATTTACGAACCGAAAGGAGTTGGGCCACAAATCGGGATCAATTTCNGCTNNAATNTCCGTCTGTTCCCCGCGCAGGCCAATCAGCGCGCCGTCCTGCAGAGAAGCTTGCAGGGGGCCAGCCACATCTAACGCCAGGGCCAAGTCATTAATGGCAAACTGTCGCAACCCGGCGGTTCCGGCAAGGCGGGGATCTTGCAGACTGCCCTGCAGGGTGCCGTCAAAGTCTACCAGCCCAGTGAGGCGAATCCATGCGGGGGCGTCTAACAGCCCATAAGCTGCGCCCAGGTTAAAGTTCGACAAGCGGGTGGCAAAGTTCATGCCGCTTAAATCTGGCAGTCGTCTGTTTTGAGGAAAGGTGACATCTGTGCCGCCGCTGACGTAGAGGTTGGGGGCTAGGGCTGCAGGCACCTCCAGCCGCTGGCCGTTCCAGGCAAAGCGGGCGGTGAGGGGGCCAGGCATCACCTGTTCTGCCCCTGCCATATTGAGGGGAACCGTATCCGACAGACGCAGCGACCCTTCGGCTTGAATCCCCGCCGGACCTAACGCCAGAAGATTGCCAGCAGCCTGGATATCGGTATCTACCGTGCCGCGCAGCAGGGGAGAAATGGCCCCCAGAGAAAGCGCCCCACCGGCTAAGGTAGCCTGCCAGTCGAGGCTGCTCAGATCAGCATCGGCATTGGCCTGTAAAGTACCCTCCCCCACTTGAACCTGGGCGTTTTGGACCTGCGCCCGCAGGGAAGCATAGTTGGCCTGGCCCCGGGCCGGGAAGGTCGAGCCCGGCAGTTGCCAGGTGGCGGTAGCCCTGGGGTCAGCGGGGGTGCCGGTGATCTGGGCCTCTGCAATCAATGGCCCTAGCTCAAGGCCAAAGGGCAGGGTGACGCCATAGAGGGCGGCGAGGCCATCCAGCGGTAGATTCGTTTGGGCGGTAAAGTTTAGATCTGGACGCAGCAACTCCTGCCGTCGAAAACCGGCTGTGCCCTGGGCGGTAATGGTGCCTCCGGTGACTGGACTGACCCTGGCCTGATTAAGGGTAAACCCCTCTAAGTTGGCGGCAAAGTCGGTGGCAATGGAGCTAATTTCCAACCGGTCAATTTGAACCAGGCCAAGACTGGTGAGCTGCCCATTCACCTGGGGGACCAGCAAATCGCCGGTAATGTTGGTTTTGACGTTAAAACTGCCGGCAGTGGCAATGGGCAATTCCTGGGCGAAGGATGATTCGATATCCTCAACGCTGACGTCGGGAATTTCAACCTGCAGATTATGACCGTCCTTTAAGTCAACGTCCCCAGCCGCCCTGACTAAAATTGAGCCAAACTTTAGAGAGCTGTTCTGCAGGGTGCCTCCCAGACCATCTAAAGCGATGGTGCCGTTGATGTCTTGAAAGGCAGAGGGCAGGGCCGCAAAAACCACATCTCCATTGCGCAATCGCGCCGTTCCGGTGGCTTTTAAAGGGTCGTCTTCGCCGGGGCGTACCTCCAGATCTAAATTGCAGGACAGCAGGCCATCCCGCACGAAGAAATCGCCTCCAAACAGAGGGTTGACTGACTCAACCGGCAGTTGTTGCCCCCGCACCGATAGGTTGACATCGCGAGTATCTAGCCGACCTTCGCCTTTGAGTTGAAACGCTCCGTTATTCAAACGTCCACCCATGACTAGAGCAGCGGTTTGATTGTCTTCTCCACCGAATCGAAGCCGCAGGTTGACGTTTTCCAGCACAACCAGCGTGGCGCTGGTCACCCCCTCCGGCACCTCTACAATAGAGGCTCTAGAAATCGGGCCAATGGCCAGCCTGGCATTGCGAATTTGCAGGCTTTTTAACTCGGTTTTGAAATAGCCTTCCTCTCCTACCGAGTCGGGCGGTTCAACCTGCCATTCTCCATCGAAGCTCTGCTTCAAAGCTGCTTGGGGTTCTATGAAAACAATGCTGGGCCGCAGGGTGCGGGTAAAAATTAGCTCTAAAGGGTTAAAGCTGACCGCCAGAGCTTCGGCCCTGAGCCAGGTATAGTTATCTTCTGTGGGGGGAACAAGGGCCGGGCCTAAATAAATGCCGGTTGGGCCTAAGCGCTTAAACTCCCCGACCCGAATGGGTCGGCCCAGGGCGTCGCTGAGGTTGTCGTTAAGAAACTGCGGTAGCTCTCGCCGTACAAGTTGATACCCCATCCACCCCAATATTAAGGCCGCGACGGCAAAAATCCCTCCGGTCACCGCTGCAGCTCTCGGCAAATGGCGATTCCAACTATTTGAAGAAGCGCCCGGCGGCTGTTTAGGATGGAGCATTGACCATAGGGCCATAGTGCAACAAACAGGAAAACGATATCGCAATAAGCATAGTGGGTCTTTTCAGCCCCAGGCTAAATTTATGCTGTTTTTTCCGTTTCTGCAGCGCCCTCAAGCCTAACAATTGAATCGGTAAGACCCTTATGTATTCCTTATGTATTCCTTATGTTTACTGTCGAGAATCGATGCAGAAAGCTGTTCAAGTCCAGGCGTAGAATTGTGCCCTGGCGAAAACGCCTGATCCCGAGCTGAACTTGGTGTCCCTCGTAAGATGATGAGTCCTTCACGATTTTGATGTCGCCTATGACCGCTCCGTCTAACGCCTCTTTTTGGCATAAGTGGAGTTCACCCATTGGCCTCTGCCTGACGCTGTTTATGGTGTCCTACAGCATTGGCGTGGTGCCCCCCATTATGCCGCCCATGGTGCGAGAATTTGACTCTAGCGTGGGCTACGTACAGTCGGCTCTGGTGCTCATGTCTCTAGTTACGGCATCCTTTGCCCCCACGGCTGAAAATTTGGGGCATCGGTTCGGGCGCAGACGGATTTTTAAAGTGGCCCTGGGGTTGTACGGGTTAGGACTCATCGTGGTTATCACAAGCCCCGATATGGGAATTTTTACCCTGGGGTTTTCGGTTTTGATTGGCCTGGCCTCGGCAACTTTGGTCAGCACTCCCCTGGCTCTAATTGTCCATCTTTATGACGATGCGGCTGAGCAGTACGGCCTGTTGGCCCTCTCTGTATCGGGCATTGTCGGCACGTTGTTTGGCTCCATCTTGGGCGGTTTGATGGCGTTTGAACTGAGCTGGCGGTGGGCCTTTGCCCTGGAGCTAATTTTGATCCCTGCGATCTGGCTGCTAGTGCGTCGAACCCAAATCCCTGCACCGGGCTACACGCCGCCCATAGACTGGGTAGGCGGTCTTCTGTCCCTGGGCGGGTTCGGACTAACTCTGGTGGGCATTAGTCTGGCCGGGGAATACGGCTGGTGGACTCCCAAAAAACAGCCCTGGCTGTTTAATATTCTGCTGGTTCAGTTTGGCATTTCCATTGTGCCGGTGCTGATTTCGGCGGGGGTGATTTGTCTGGCT
>JGI12278J13113_1000520_pt1 | contig 11096 bp, 10 predicted proteins | sample HotLakmasection2_FD_13113 | JGI IMG/M metagenome (IMG submission 13113)
ATATTATTGCTATTGACGCGACAGAGCGGTTGCGGCCGGATGGGATGACGACTTCTGCGTTCATTAAGGCGATTAAGGCGAACTTTGCTCAGCCGCTTTTGGCTGATGTTTCAATTCTGGCTGAGGGGCACGCAGCGGTTGATTCCGGTGCTGATTTAGTCGCACCGACACTAAGTGGTTACACTGATTACAGCCCACAGCAGGAAGAACCGGATTTCGCGTTGCTCAAAGCGCTTGTCGCCGAACTCTCGATACCGATTATCGCGGAAGGGCGTATCAGCACCCCTCAGGAAGCGCAGCGAGCATTGCAACTGGGGGCGCTTGCTGTTGTCGTTGGTTCTGCAATTACGCGTCCACAATTGATCACCCAGAGTTTTGTTCGGGCTTTAGACAGTATTGCCGCCTCATGAGGATGTACTGCCGTGAGTTCTATTCACGTTTGTATTTGACGAATTGCTTCAGAAGGACTATTATTGCTGGTATAAAGGTCTATACCAGTACATTTGATTGAATATGCTATCACCTGATTATTTTCAGATAGACACCAACAAAGCTGAGCCACTTTATCATCAAATCCAGGAAAACCTGATTGAGTTGATCGAATTGGGTTTGCTGCGTTCTGGTGATATGTTGCCCTCTGAACGCGAATTAAGCCAACGCTACCGTGTGACGCGGATGACGGTTCGACAGGCCGTAGATGGGCTGGTACAGAAAGGACTGGTTCAGCGTCAGCAGGGTATAGGCACGTTTGTCCAGCCACGACAGTCAGTTCAGGCCTTTGTACCTACTGTCATGGGGTTTAGCCAGCGCATCCGCCAGGCTGGTTTGGTGCCGTCTTCGCATTTGATCGAGTGTGTCGTGGTACCGCCGACGCCACTTATAGCGCATCGATTGGGCATTGATCCTCTCAGCCCGGTAATCAAACTAACGCGGCTTCGGCTGGTAAATGAGGAACCGCTCATGCTGGAGACCTCTTATCTTTCCCAGCAACGCTTCCCGGATCTACTCAAGGCGGATCTCGCCAATCTAAGCCTGTATACCTACATGCAAGAACAGCATGATCTTTGGGTACAAGAAACGGAACATACGCTGGAACCTGTGCTGATTGATGAACACGAGGCACAGCATCTTGGTTTGTCGGCAGGGCAGCCGGCCATGCTGGTACGCGTACTTGCTCTTGCGGCGAATGACCAGCCTATAGAGTACTCAAAATCGGTAGTGCGCGGTGATCGATGCCGCTATTACTTCCGAGTGAATACGCAGATGCCTATCATTACTTAGGGATTACCATCGACGCGGAATCTGCAGTCGATGTTATGTCCGATGAACAGAGACTCTTCATAACGTTAAGTGTTCAGGAGGATATTCATGAAACGTATTTTGTCCTTTTTGCTCGTAGCCGCGTTCGTGCTGGCTTCGTTTGGGGCAGTCGCCGCGCAGGAGCGCGAAGATCGCCCGAACCGTGATCTGGATGGAGAATTCTGGAACGCGGGTGAAGAGCAGTTTGAGGAGTGGCGCGTCATCGAAGGTGTTGAAGAGGGCGCGGTTATTCGCTTCTGGCCGTGGGCGCTCACCCCGGATTTTGAAGACTATCTGAACAAGATTATCGAAAACTTCGAAGCAACATACCCAGGTGTTGAAGTTGTACTCGAGGGCCAACCAGCTGCCGGCGCGCGCGATAATATCCGTAACAGTTTCGCCGCGGGTGAACCGGCAGACGTTATCAACATGAGTGATGGTTGGGTTGCAGAATTCGCTGAAGCAGGTGTTCTACTGAACATGGACGTTGCAGTTGGAGAGGCGTATCCGGAGATTCGTGAGCAGTACGTTGATGGTGCCTGGGAAAAAGTCACCTTCAATGGTGTGACATATCACCTTCCGTGGTATCTGGCCTTCTCCAATGTGATGGCTGTTAACGGCTTGATTGCTGATGAACTTGGCATCGCTGGCGATGATATCCCGGACACCTGGGAAGAAGCCTATGATTTCGCTTGCGAAGTGCGCGAACTGAGTGATGGTGCATACTACGCCTATAGCTTCCCGTGGGGCGAGCTGGCTGGCCTGGGCGCTTTAAACTCGTTCGTTGGTGAAGGCATCGCCATCTACAATGATGATCGTTCCGCTGTTGTCTTCAATGAAGACCCTGCGGCGGCTGCGCTGCTGGATGAGTATAAGTTCCTGTTGGATAATGACTGCATCCCGCGCGAAAGCCTGACCGATGATGTGCGCGAGATGATCGATCGCTTCAGTGAGGGCGAAATCCTGCTGCTGCAGACCGGCCCGCAGCTTTTCCGTCTCGTAGAAGAGAACAATCCCGAAGTCTTTGAAAGTCTGTTCCTCGAAAACCAGTTTGTTGGTGCGGCCAACATACGCAACATCGGTGGCGTGCAGACTCTGGTTGTGCCAGCAAGTGCGGAGTTCCCGAATGCAGCCCTGGCCTTTGCGGTGTTCGTGACCAACCCGGATGTTCAGACTGCGTTCAGCCGTGAGGTTCCCATCTACTCATCGAACCTGGAAAGCTATGAAGATCCATTCTTCACCGAAGGTGGTCCATCCCTCACGGATTCACTGCGTCCGCTGGCCGGTGAGTATTTCCGGAACGCGGTCAATACTGGTATTCTGGACTTCCCGAATCTGGCTGAAGTTGAACAGATCGTCCTGGGTGAATTCCAGGCGGCCTTGCTCGGTGTGAAATCGTCGCAGCAGGCTCTGGATGATATGGCCGAACGTATCAACGCGATTCTGGACGCTCAGTAGCGATCAGCATTTTGACCTGTACGAAAACGGGGGAGGGCGGGTGCTCTCTCCCGTTTTTCTTGATGTAATTCAAATAAGGGTATGGACTTATGGCGAGCCTAGAAGCGGCTGAGAAGCCCAAACGTTCTTCAAACGCGGGTATTGAAGAAGGCAAGCGCCGCCGCCGTCGGATGCGCCTGATAACCGCGTATGGCTTCATCGCGCCAGCGATGTTCTTTTTTGTGGTTTTTCTCTTCATTCCACTCATTGCTGCAGTTTATCTGAGTTTCACGAGCTACGATCTTGTGACTGCGCCGGAGTGGGTAGGCCTCGATAATTATCAGAATTTGTTTCAGGATCCGTTGTTCTGGCGGGGGTTGCGCAACTCGTTCATCTATCTGATTGTGACGCCGATTCTGATTGTGTTATCGATTGGGTTGGCGATCGTGGTCAACCGTAAACTCATGGGCATCCCTATATTCAGAACGATCTATTACATCCCTGCGGTGACTTCCGTGGTTGCGGTTGGCATGATCTTTGAATTTGTGTTTGCTGAACCATCGGGCCTGATTAACGGTCTGTTGTTGTCGCTTGGACTGATTGAACGTCCCATCAATTTTCTTACCCATCCCGATTCAACTTTGATATCCATTATGCTGGTTACGATCTGGCGCGGTATTGGATTCTACATGGTGATCTTCCTCGCTGCGCTGCAGGCTGTACCCGAAGAGCTTTATGAAGCGGCCGCGATAGATGGGGCGAATCGCTTTCAGCGCCACCTTTATGTGACGGTGCCTGGTATTCGTCCGGCGATCATCTTTGTCGCAGTGATTTCGTCAATTTCTGCATTGAAGGTGTTCGAAGAAATCTGGGTAATGACCGACGGTTCCGGTGGTTTGCTGGATAGTGCGCTTACTTTGATGTTCTATCTGTACAGGCAAGGGTTCATTAACCTGGAACTCGGGTATGCCAGCGCGATCGCTGTAGTCTTTACGATTGTGACGCTCATCTTTTCCATTGCCAACCTGCGATTCCTGGAGCGTGGTACTGATGTCCGCTAGTATCGCTAACTATCGTTCACGCAGTCGACTGTCAGATCGCCTTAGACGCTGGTTGGGCAAGACAGGCTGGTATCTGATCCTGATCTTGTTTGCGCTATTGACTGCGGTGCCGTTTTTGTGGACCGGATTAATGAGTATCCGTCCGAATTCTGCCAACGTGTTTCGCCCAAACCAGCCGCCTGAGATACTCCCATATCCCGGGTTGATTGGTTGGGGTGCTGGTCAGACGACCGCTAGACGCGAAGGCGAGTACACGATACTACCTTGGGATTCGGCTGCCCAGGAAGGTGCCGAAGTCGGCTGGTGGGTGGATTATGGCGTTCTGCTCGAGCCTCAGATCGAGAATAGCCCGCTGTTTCCGTATATGTTCCCGGCGACGACGGCAAACTACTATCGTGTTTGGACAGATGTAAGTCTGCCGCGTTACTTTCTCAACAGTTTCGTGGTTGCGCTGGCTGTCGTGGTGCTGCAATTGTTGACCAGTTCGCTGGCGGCATATCCACTGGCCAAAATGCGTTTCAAGGGCAGGGACGTAATCTTCTATCTAATCCTGAGCACGCTGATTTTCCCTGAACAACTCACATTGATCCCGACGTTCATCATGGCTGTCAATCTATTCGGCTTCACCGATACGCTGCACGGGTTGGTGATACCCTTTGGTGCGAACGCTTTTGGTATCTTTCTGTTGCGGCAGACTTATCAGAGTATTCCTGATGAACTCATCGAAGCAGCCCGCATAGATGGAGCAGGAGAACTGCGTATCTGGTGGCAGATACTCGTCCCTTTGATTCGGCCAGGTTTGGCAACTCTTGCGATCTTCAGCTTTGTAGGATCGTGGAACAGCTTCTTATGGCCATTGCTGATGCTGCGCCAAGAAGAGCTCTTCACGTTGCCGATTGGATTAGCATTTCTTGAGGGAGCATTCACAGGCAACTTGCGTACTGTCGCGGCTGGTGTTATGGTTGCGACCGTTCCGATTATCATTGTGTTCCTGATCTTTCAACGCCAGTTCATACGAGGTCTATCTGGGGCTGTAAAAGGCTAGGATAGAGGGGGCTGGCACCGTCTGAGGAGTTCCCGTGAAAGCTGACTCTACAACTCATCCGCTTGTGCGTTTGCTCAGCTATGCTCGTAGTTACCGTCGCCAGGTGATCCTGGCGAGTTTGTTTTCAATATTGAACAAACTGGTTGATCTGGCGCCACCAGCACTTATTGGTGTTGCGGTAGATATCGTCGTTGCACAGGAAGATTCTTTGCTTGCACGACTTGGCGTTGAAGATGTATCTACGCAACTACTGGTGCTGGGTGTGATCACATTCATCGTCTGGCTGCTTGAATCAGTTTTCGATTATCTCAACCGGCTGATCTGGCGCAATCTCGCACAGCAGATGGAGCACAAACTGCGTATCGACACATATGCGCATGTGCAGTCACTTGAGATGGGGTACTTTGAAGACCAGAGTACAGGTGGTTTGATGTCCATTATCAATGATGACGTCAACCAACTTGAACGCTTCCTCGACATTGGTGCCAACAGCCTGTTGCAAGTTGCTACAACCGTCATTGTCATTGGGGCAGCGTTCTTCTACCTGGCGCCGAGTGTTGCCTGGATGGCCATGCTGCCGATTCCGATTATCATCTACGGGTCAATCTGGTTTCAAAAGCAGATTGGCCCACGGTACAGGTCAGTCCGTGAACAGGTAGGCATTCTAAATAGCCAGCTCTCAAACAACCTGAGTGGTATTGCGACGATCAAGAGCTTTACCGCAGAAGCTTATGAAATAAAGCGTATAGAACACGACAGTGAGGCTTACCAGGGTTACAACCAGCGCGCTATCGTTTTGAGTGCTGCTTTCACACCGATTATCCGTATGGCTATTGTGGCCGGGTTCTTGGCGATAATGATCTTTGGTGGTCAGCTGGCACTCGCGGGAACGTTGGCGATTGGTGCTTACAGCACTATGGTGTTCATGACGCAGCGTCTACTGTGGCCATTGACGACTCTAGGGGAGACGTTTGATCTGTATCAGCGTGCTATCGCGTCCACAACGCGCATTCTTGATCTCTTGGATGTGAACCCAACGATTAAGGATGGCCCGCAGCGTCTCGACGTGCCTTCTACAGAGGGACACGTGCGCTTGGATGAGGTCCGCTTCAAGTACAGTTCTGGTGTGGAAGTTATCCATGGCCTGACACTGGATATCCAACCCGGTCAGACTGCGGCGATCGTCGGTGCGACGGGTGCTGGGAAGTCGACGATTATCAAGCTTCTATTGCGTTTCTATGATGTAACGAGCGGCAGCGTTATGTTAGATGGCCATGACTTACGTGATCTGAATCTCAAAGACCTTCGACAGGCAGTTGGTCTGGTAAGTCAGGATGTCTTCCTGTTTCATGGGACCGTGCGCGAGAATATCGCTTACGGACGGCAGGATGCCCGTGATGATGAGATCATTGAGGCCGCTAAAGTTGCTGAGGCACACGAGTTCATTATGCGTCTGCCACAGGGCTATGACACGATTGTCGGCGAGCGTGGGCAAAAACTGTCCGGAGGCCAGCGTCAGCGCATTTCTATTGCAAGAGCTGTGCTGAAGAATCCTCCTGTACTGGTTCTGGATGAAGCGACATCTTCTGTGGATAACGAAACAGAAGCGGCCATTCAGCGCTCTCTGGATCAGATTATTGTTGGGCGTACAACCATCGTCATCGCACACCGTCTCTCGACGATACGCAACGCGGATGTGATCTTCGTCCTTGAGGAAGGGCAACTCGTGGAGCAGGGGCAGCACGAGGAGTTGCTCTCACAGAACGGCGTTTATGCTGCACTTTGGCGCGTTCAGACAGGGGAACGGATGTTGAGTCTGTAGTCCATTCCTGTACATATAGGGACTTGATGACACATCATTGTGATGAGTAGATGAGTTGATTGATACAGGGGGGAAACCTGATCTATGAATATCGCGGTGATACCTGTTGCGGGTTTAGGCACGCGACTTCTGCCGACGACGAAATCACAACCCAAAGAAATGCTGCCTGTAGGGCGGAAACCGGTTGTACAGTACATTGTTGAAGAGCTGATCAGGGTTGGCATTGATCAGGTTCTCTTTATAACGGGGCCAGGAAAAGCTTCCATCGAGAATCACTTCGACATCAACAAAGAACTAGTCGAAGCGTTGCGCGAATCTGGCAAAGAGGAACTGCTCGCAGAGCTTGAATTCGACCGTTTTCGGACGCAGTACTTTTTCACGCGTCAGCGACAACTGCTTGGTCTGGGACATGCGGTGCAGTGCGCCCGAACGTTTGTTGGTAATCAGCCTTTTGTTGTCGCCCTGGGCGATTCAATCATTGGCCTCAAAGCGGAAAGCGATGTTGTACAGCGCATGCAGGCCTGCTTCACAGAGAATGACTGTGCAGTGGTAATCGCATTTGAGACCGTGCCGTGGGATGAAGTGCATCAGTATGGTATCGCTCATCCCGCCCATGAAGGTGAAGTTTTCGAAGTCGTAGATGTGATAGAAAAACCATCCTGTGAGGAGGCACCCAGTAATCTAGCTATCGCGGCTCGTTACATCTTTAGGCCTGATATCTTTGAGGCCTTGGATCGTACTGCACCAGGCAAAGGCGGCGAGATCCAACTTACTGATGCTATCCGGTTGCTGATAAAGGATGGGCATAAGGTCTATGGGGTTCGCTTGCGTGAGCATGAGCGACGCTATGATATTGGAAATTTTCAGGCTTATTTTCGAGCATTTGTTGAATTCGCATTGGCTGATGAGAAGCATGGCGAGGCGCTGCGCGAGTATATCGCGACATTGAACGGAGCATCGTGAGTTGATAATCATCCGTGAGCGCATATATGCGCGTGCTGGTCTGCTTGGTAATCCCTCAGATGGCTACAACGGAAAGACGATTGCGCTTAGTGTACGCAATTTCTGGTCGGAGGTCGTCTTATATGAGTGGGATTCTGTTGAAATTGTGCTGGCGCAGCACGATAGGGCAAGGTTTCGCTCAATTGATGATCTTGCGAATGACGTACAGTTGCATGGCTACTATGGGGGAATTCGTCTAATAAAGGCCACGATAAAGCGCTTTGTAGACTATTGTCGTAATCAGGGCATCACGTTGCATGAGCGCAACTTTTCAATCCGTTACGAATCCAATATTCCACGACAGGTCGGTTTAGCTGGTTCTAGCTCCATCATTACTGCGACTCTACGCTGCTTGCTGGCGTATTACGACGTGGAAATGCCATTGGAGATTCAGCCGAGCTTTGTCCTTTCTGTCGAATCGGAAGAATTGGGTATCGCTGCTGGACTGCAGGATCGTGTTATCCAGGTGTATGGTGGTCTTGTGTATATGGATTTCTCTCAGAAGCAGGCGCGTCAGATCAATGGTCTGACTGCCTACGCCTACGAGTCACTGAAACTCGACTTCGATTTGCCTTTGTATCTCGCGTATCACACGGACCTCAGCGAACCCACTGAGATGTTTCACAATGATATTAGAGGGCGTTATCGTCGCGGGGATACTGCGGTTGTCGAAGCCATGCAGCGCTTTGCACAGTTGGCGGCAGATGGACGTGAGGCGCTTCTGGCATGTGATATTTCCGCCTTACATAGGCTAATCAACATGAATTTTGACATACGCCGCAGCATTTATCAGCTGCCTCACTGGCAGATGCTCATGATTGAGACTGCCCGGCAGTGCGGGGCAAGTGCCAAGTTTGCCGGCTCAGGTGGTGCTATCATTGGGACTTATACCAACGATGCTATGCTGAAGTGCCTCAGGGAAGAACTCAGCAGGATCGGCTCAAGAGTTGTACAGCCGCAGCTCTATCCTGCTGACTGACGCCAATACTCCTGTTTAGAATAGCTGGTGTAAACATGGAATTAATCCAGAATCTGCTGCAAAACTTCAATATTGATCTGGGTTCAGGTGTCACTTTAGCGCTGTGTTGTAGTCTGCTGTGTGTGGGTGTGTTCGTCATCGGATTCGTGTTTCAGGTTGTTGGTGGCTTCTTTGAAGTGTTTTTCGGGCTATTNGGAGCGTTCTTCGATGTCCTTTCAGGGGGGCCAGTCGCGTGGTGCGGCTGTTTGCTATTGATTGGCGCGATTCTGATCTGTGGCCTTATTGTGATTGGTGGTGCTAGTTTGCTGTCGACCTGTGGCACTCCCGAACAGGTCAATTTATGCCGTTTATTCGGATATTAACCTCCTATTGGGGAAAAATCCTTTGCTATGCTAAATAAATTGACGTATACTGTGGTCGGATCACTGTTGGAATAATTAAGGGGGCTATGCTTATGGCCGCAATCACATCGCCAGCGACTACAGCTAACGAAGCTGTACGTCCATCATATTGGCTGCGGGATCGCAAATGGGACCTGATGTTCATCACGTTCAGTGTCATCGTTGTTCCTTTGCCGTATATTCTTTACCTGTTGGGGCGTGACGTTTTTGGCATTGATGACGATGTATCACGCAATCTGGTAAATGGTTTTGTTGCGATCGCTGTTGGTGGCCCACATATGATGTCGACCTTCCTGCGTACAGGTCTCGACAACAGCTTCTCCAAGCGCTATCCGATGCTGATTCGTTCGTCAATTATCATTCCTATTATCGTGATTGCGCTTGCGTTTCTTAACCTGACGCTGCTGCTGACGGTGTTCTTCTTCTGGGCATCCATCCACGTGCTGCACCAGGTGACGTATATTGTTGAACTCTACAATCACAAAGAGCACAAATATGTGCGCAAAGTCAGCGCTGTGAGTTTGCCCGCTCGGATGATCGATTACGCCGTAATCCTGACCTGTCTGTTCCCCATCGCAGCTTACAAAATCAGTATAGGTGCCTTCGAGATCGGAACTAATGATCTCGGTGCGGCTATCCCGGATTTCTTCGAGCAGACGTGGTTCTTCGTCGCATTGAGTGGCATTTTCTTCGTTGCTCTGACCGCATATGCCGTCAAGACGTATAACGAGTACCGCCAGGGTATTTTGAATGTTCCCAAGACGGCTTTCATCGTTATCACCGTCATTGTGGCCTTCTTTACGCCGATGCTTCCGAACCTCGACACGGCCTTTCAGGGGCTAAATACCTGGCATTCATTCCAGTACCTGGCGATCACTTTTTATATCATCAAGATTCGACAGCAGTATGGGCAACTGGATTCCGAATCGCCTCTGGTGGCGCGTTTCAGCCGTCATGCGAAGGATTCGCGTGGCCTTTACCTCTTGAGCACCTTGATGTTGGGTGGCTCGGCGGTGATTTTCCTTCTCGTCTATGCGATTACCGGGCTCGTGTCACCGGGTATCGATCCTAACGCGCACTTCGATACCGCGTACTATACAGCGATCCTGTCTTTCCTCTGGATCCACTACTACCACGATCATTTCCTGTTCACGGACTTTGAGTCTCTGGATGGGGCGTATCGGTAACTTCTTAGCATGCGCAATCTTCGTAATGCGTAGTCCGCAAGAAAAACGAGAGAGACACCTGCTGCGGTGTCTCTCTTTCGTCCACAATAATGTTGCAGTTTTGCGTGCAGTTTACGTGCTGATGGTTAGTTTGTCGAAGTCCGATACTTCGACACTGAGTACACCATCCGAATAAACCCAATCGATGAGTGTGTTGTCGTCGGCGATGACTTGCTGAGGTGGGTGGGTCGCGCCGATCATCTCGATGCGATACTTCTTATAGTCAGGCTTATATGAGCCTTCGCGGCTTTGCGACACAGTCAGGCTCCGGGATGTTTCCTCGCAAGTAAAATACGTCCAACGATGATCTCCGTTTTGATACGCCAATCCCTCGCCCGCATCTTCATATAGACTACTGTTACCGGAATCTGCGTATATGCGCAGAGTTAAGGTGTCAATTTTGCGCTCGCCCGCGTGCTGAAGCGGCGGCCACATTGGTAAAACTGTTCCGCCTCTGACGAACAGGGGCAGGTGGGTCAATGGTGCTTCAATGCTGATGTAGCCGGGTTCAGTAAAGTGCTCATGTGTCCAGAAATCGTACCAATTGCCTTCTGGTAGATAGACCATACGTCGCAGTGCATGCGGGTGCATAACAGGTGCCACGAGCAAACTGTCACCAACCAGGTAACAATCATCAACATTACGCAGATGTGGGTTTTCTGGCTCCGCTACGCACACGGGCTGAATTATAGGCTTTCCCGTAAGGTGATACTGGGCAAACGCGGTGTAGAGATACGGAAGCAGCTTGTATCGTAGCTCAATGGCTTCCCGGCATACGTCCTCATAGGCCTGTCCAAACTGCCAGGGTTCCTGATTCGCTGTGT
>JGI12278J13113_1000544_pt1 | contig 10614 bp, 8 predicted proteins | sample HotLakmasection2_FD_13113 | JGI IMG/M metagenome (IMG submission 13113)
CGGAGGTGACGATGGGCAGGCCGGTGGTCATGGCTTCTGCGATCGCAAACGACTGTCCCCCCTCGAAGTGAGTCGGGAACACAAACAGATCCGCCGCCTGCAGCAGCCGGGGCACATCCGACCGATACCCCAGTAGCAAGACCTGATCCTGGACCTGATGTTCCTGCAGCTGGGTTTCTAGCTCCGCTCGCAAATCCCCATCTCCGACCCAAACAAAGCATGTCTCTGGAAACTCCTTCAGGATGGCAGGAATCGCCGGGATCAAATCCCGATGCCCCTTCTGGGCATTCAGCCGTCCCACCGTCAGCAGCAACCGGGTGGATTCGGGCAGGTTGAGTTCCTGCCGCACCTGCCGCCGCAGGGTAGTGCGAGCATCTGCCCCTGGATGGTGGACCGCAACAGGCTTTGCCCCGTTGTAAATGCAGGCAATCTCCCGCTCCGGGATGCGAAACATCTCCGCCAGCAACCGCCGATTGTTCCGGGAAATGGTTACCCACTGCTGGCACCGGGACCGCACCCACTGGTAAGCCCAAATGCGCAGGGGATTAATCTCCGTTTCCAGGGGCAGCACCAGGCCAAACCGTACTACCGTCGGTACCTGCAGCATCCCGCAGGCGAGGATGCTACCCATACAGTGATCCGGTGCGGGCAGGGTGACCTGGGCCACGTCGGGCTTGAGCCTTATCAATAGTCCCAGGGTGCGAAAGAACCGGGGAATGTGCCGGGTCACGCTGGGCAGTTGGTTCTCATTCTCGGCAATCTCCAGCGGGTGGTAGGCAATGCCGCTGTCCCGGAAGTCCTGAATTAGGGTAGCCGTCCCCGGTCTATCGGGAAACGCCGCATGGACTTCCCAACCCTGGGCAATGGCCCCTCGGGCAGCGGTCAGGTTGTATTCCTCAACGCCGCCCCGCAGGGTAGAGGGCAATATCATCAGTAGCCGGGCAAAATTAGAAACCATTCTTGGAAGTAAATGAAACTTCAATAGCAAAAGTTATTAACAACGTTGATAAGTAAAATTGCCATCCATCAATCTAGGCTAAACTGCTCTTTTTGAGAGTAATCACCTACAGCAACATATGGAGTTTCTTTGATTGTCTGAATCAATACGTTTGAACTCCTATTGTCTATCAGTTCCGTCAGCAGATTTGAAAGCTCTTGACCACGCTGGGCATAGCTTACCTGAGCCTGTTCTCTAGTTCGATCAGCTGCGAGAGACTCGCCAGAAAGCTTACGAGAAAATAGATTGGTAATCACCCCTGCCATGGCTTTAACATCATCGGGCTCGACCAAATGGACCTCAGATTTATCCGTTAAATAGTTACGATTTTCACCCTGAGGAACCGCAGCCAGGATCGGGCGATCGGTCATCAGGTATTCATAGGTTTTCAGGGAGATGCGATCCCCTGGGGTATTATCAATCCGATCCGGCAAAGCCATAAACAGCAGATCCGCTGACTGCAGCTTTTGCAGTACCTCTGAGTGAGGAATTGGACCCTCCACCTCAACGAATTCGAGCAGCTTAAACTTTTCCAGCACAAGCCGATAATCCAGAAACTTATTTCCATAAATTTTTAATTTAATCCGCCCTGCCCAGTGTGGAGAAATATCAAGAATCTGCTGGATAGCCTGCCCGATAAATACAGGGCTAGAGCTAGAAGCATCAACTTTCATGTTGTGGTATTGTCCCAACTTCATCCAGGCCTGCCGCAACTTGGCGAAGATAGAAGGTTCAGGGGAGTCTAAAAACTCATTCCAGCCAGTCATCCCCCCCGTGTAGACAATTTCAAAGCTATCTTTTGAAGATGCCCGATGGCCGATAGCTTCAAAATCCTGGGGATCTGCTCCGCCTCGCAGTAGCCTAAATTTAGAAAACTGCTCCGGCGATTGTCTGCTCCGCACCAGCTCCAGGCTAAGCTGAGAGACATAAATTATCCTGTCTGCCTGGCGAACATAAAAGTCTTCCAGCCAGCGATCTAGATGGTAGTGCAATTTCGATGGAAACACGGCATAGAGGTCATCGCAGGTGGAAGGTTCACATATATTGATGACCAGAGGTTTTCGGGTCATCCACTTAAGCAGAACTCCAACTAACCCCGACGAATAGGGTTTTAAGAATACAATAATGACATCAATGTCATGGCCTCGAATAATTTTTCTCCCCTTTAGGACCGCTGAAATTAGCCAAAAAATACTGTCGTCTGGCCAGATTAGCCATTCCAAAACTTTGGTTAGCTTAATTTTTTTAAGGAGTCGAATTAATGTTTGAGGATACCAGGACCGAGCAAAATGCATCTGTGCCCTTTCTAAGGCAGCATTTTCGTTTTCAGACAATACGTGAATCTGCCAACTATCCGGTAGATACTTCAGGGTTTTACTAGAGCGAATTGCCGTCGGATTTGTCTCAGGAGAAAACTTTTGAGAAATCGAAAGCAGTAAGAAGGTTTTCTTTTTATGACTGATATTCATACCCTTGCCCCGGCAAATTCCTGTTGTCGATGACCGTTGACCGTGTACTGAAAAAGCGATTCTAGACGCTGGTTTGAGAGCTTGAGGTTGTAGTCTTTCTCAATAACCCGGCGACCCTGGTGCCCCATCGCTTGACGGGTTTCTGGATGCTCTAAGAGGTATTGAATGCGGACGGATAGCATGGTGAAATCCCGCTCCGGCACTAATAAGCCTGTTACCCCATCCTTGACTAACTCTGGAATACCGCTGTGCCAGGTGCTGATCACAGGCTTACCCATGGCCATGGCCTCCATTAGAGTAATGGGAATACCCTCTTGATCGCCTTCTGCACTGGTCACGCTGGGGGCTAAAACCCCATGGCATTGCCGCAGATAGGCCAGGGTTGAGTCATAATCCTGCCATCCCAGGATAATGACCTGAGAACGAACTCCGAGGGCTTGAATCAACCCTTCTAGATCACTCCGCAGGGGACCATCGCCAATGATGTAATAGCGAATCTTGGGATATTGATGCCCTAGGTCAGCCACCGCTCGAATACCGTATTCAATGCCTTTTTTTTCAACTAACCGAGCAATGCTGACTAACACAAAATCTTGATCAGCTTGGGGAAAAGTTACTTCAAATTTGTTCAGGTCTACCCCCAGTCGATGTAGGAAAACTTTTTCTTCAGGGCAGCCTAACTCAATTAATCGTTCCCGCCATTTCTCGCTGATAGCTAAAAACAGATCCCCCTGACGAAATAAATCTTGGTAGTAGAGTTTGCCATGGGTCCGGACGTATTTAGTGATATCAATGCCGTGAAAAGTGGTTGCTATCTTGCCCTTAAGCACCCCTAGTTTACGAAGGTCCAGGGCTACGTTGCCATTGAAACCAAAATGGCAGTGGATAATGTCGTAGGCCCGCTGGGGCAACAGGCCAGCAACCTGATACAGCAACTTGAGGGAACGTGCCCGTCGCCCGTATGTAAAGATGTTGAGGCTATTGAGCATCATAGCCGGATGGGTGGGGAAATGCCTGGCAATGAGCCCAGCCGCTTGCCCAAGTTTTTGGGCTCTACCTGAGGGAGTTCCCCAGTAATAAGTTTTTTCTAATAAATCATACTGTTCTACAGCTGCATGAACTTTACCTTCTCCTCGAGGACCATCAGCGTAAATTTCAACATCATGTCCCTGATCAAGTAAGCCGGTTATTTGATTCAAAATAAATGTTTCTGACAAAACCGGAAATTCGCGCAAAAGGAAAGCGATTTTCATGATAATAATTCATCTAAAATAACTTTTTTGTACTTCGACTTTAGGAAAGCATAGACGGCTTGAGCAGTATCCTTAAAGTGACGGTGTAATCTGGTCTTCAGGGAAAACTGTTTGCCGCTTAGCTCATAACCAAGGTCATTTAGCAGGTCTCCGGCGATGTTTTCAAAGTCAAAAATCTCGCTTTCTTTTAGCTCTACTCTCCACTTGCCGACTCTGGACGCATTTACGGGCTGCTTGGTAAGTTTGAACAAATCAGCATGCACTTGAGGGATACTTGCTTCAGATTGACGATGATATTCCAGCATGCTTGGGGTGTATTGAAGATTGAGCCAGGAGCAAAGGTCTTTCAAAATTGCTTCGGGATGGGTGACCAGTTGTTCATATCGAATTTCTCGATAGCGCCCAGGGCCTAGCTGGCATCCCGATTTCTGCCCCGTCAAGACTAGCTGTTTCCAGTACTCGGCGATTTGAGGGATATTTCCAACCCAACCGGCCCGGCGAATACTAATGGCGACATCTCTTCCATCCCGAATGACATGGACGAACTGAGCTTTGGGAAAAGCTTCTGCCAGTAAGTCAATTTCTTCGATATACCTGGGAGTTTTATCACCCCATCGAAGTTTGCCCTGAGCGTGAGCTGCGGCACGATAAAGGGCAGTCGTGGCTCCGGCTAAGTTGGTCGGAGCATAGGCTTGAATCGCCGCTTCGGCCTCACCGGGGGTTAGATTAAAGATAGAGAAAGAATCTGTTTTTTTAGTTGCCTGGTTGCGCTGTAGGTCTCGAATAAAAAAGTAGCGTTGGGTAGTTTGTGTGAAGTCTCCATAGTCATGCTGGAAAGTTTGCAACCTTCCAAAAAACCGCGATTCTGCTGGGATATAGAGATCGGGGCCAGTATTGAGCATGAGGCGCAGCAAGGTAGTTCCCGACCTGTCGCAGCCGACAATAAAAACTGGCGTCTCGGTTGGTTTGTCTTGCAACATAATCTTCCTTTAGGACAAAAAACTGAAGTGATTTGGCAATTGGTATGGATAAAATAGTGGAAATTTTTTGACAAATCAAGCTTCATTTCTTTAGCTGACTTATTGTACTTAGAATATCCATAAACAGTCCTTTTCCTCCAGGCATTAAAAACCAAATTGCGATATAGCTGACGAGGTACAAAACTCCTTTGGAAGACAAGACTAAAATAGCCGACGAATCAGATGAGGAGAGGGGATATTCGGCGAGCATCGCCAGGAATGCCGCACATATTGATGCGGTAAAAGGATAAGAAATTATTTTGGCTAAGCCCCAGAAACTCAGAGGACTTTTGTGGAAACAATATATGAGGCGGGGTATTAACCAAATCATTTCTGTTATCGAATAACCAATAGCCATCCCGACTGCCCCCCAGCGAGCAAAGTACAGGAATGCAGCAATTCTAAGTCCAGTTCCCACTAAGCCTGACTTAAACTGACGATCAGTTTGTCCTAGAGATTGAAATACCCATCCTGTTGCGACATTGAAGGTCCCTACAAAAGCGGCGGGCATTAAATACTGGAAGATTGGCACAACTTCTACCCATTGAGGACCCAAAACAACCAGTACTACTTCCCTTGATGCCGCAAAGAGGAATCCAATAATGGGCATTCCGATAAAACAAATATTTAGAATAGCTTTATAGTAATAGCGTCTATACCTTTCAGGGTCGGTTTGTAGCCGACTCAGCGCTGGCATGGCTACTGCTGTCATTGGACCATTGATTTGGTTGATCGGCAGCAAGATGAGTTGATATGCCTTTGCGTATAATCCCAGTTCTACTGAACCCCATAACCGACCAATTAAAATGTTGTCGAGGTTTCGAGAAAAGTAATTGACGACCTTAAAACCAGTTAGATTTCTACCAAATTTCAGCATTGATCCAACCTGGGATTCAAAGACTGGCCAACCAGGTCGCCAGCGACATGCTATCCAATTACTACTGGTATAAGTGATAACGCTAGCAATAAACATTAGAACTAATGACCAATAGCCTGCTCCTACAAAACCGGCAATGACTGCAACTATGACGCCAGTGGTCATGGAAAAGACGTTAATTATTGCCAGGGTTGAGAATCGCATTTGGCGCTTCAGCAAAGCGGTATGTTGAGCCGCCAGACTGGCTAGAAAAAAGTTGATTGATAGGGCATTCATAATACCAGTAACCCGGGGTTCGTTGTAGAAACTGGCAACCCAGGGCGCAATGGCAAGAACGAGCACCGTGAGGCCTAAACCAACGGCACAATTAATCCAAAACAGGGTACTGACCTGCTGGTGATTGATATCAGCACGTTGCACGGTCGCATCTGACAACCCCAGATCTTTGAAAATTTCGATAAATCCCGTAGCGGCACTGGTCATGCCAACTAATCCATAATCTTCTGGGGTCAGCACTCTGGCCAGCACTATGGTTGAGCCCATTTGCAAAGCAAAACGGAAGCCCTGGGAAGCCAGGGTAACGGTACCCCCCCGAATTGAGCGCCGTTTGAGGTCAGCCTCTAAATGTTTCGTTTGAAATAGAGTCTGGAATTCTTTGGAAGATTCTTTCTGTTGCAGCATGTTTACTGACTAGGCCCTTTGAGCAAATACTTTGCAACCATGACTTGTAAGAGCTGGCAGTTTAACCTCCTGAGGCCCTTGAGGTCTAAAAGAATGGTGATGCCGAGGAGAATTGCCATGGAATAAACCGTTATAACTGACTGATGTGTCAAGCTTTTGCCAGAGCCAGAATGTCTGTCTTGATCTTTTTAGGCAGCTCTGGGGCAACCCAAGTAACGGTTAGGCCATAGGCTAGAGTGCCTGTTATTCCTGATATAACAAGGTAAAAGAAATCGTAGGTCAATTCTCTTAGAGCAATCTTAGTGATGAGAATAGTGACTACCATGGCCATTGTTCCCAGTAGGGCGGGGGCATACTGGCTAAAGTATTTTCTGAAATCAATGGCCAGAGTTTTATTAACCAAGAATAGAGGAAGTGGAGATAACAAATAACCTCGAATGACATACCCCAGCGCTACAGCAATAATTCCCCAGCGAACCACCAGGGCGAAGATCACCAAATTGGCTAAGGCATTAGTGAATTGGGCGATTAGCCTTAAGAAGGGCTGATTCATTGCCAACAGAACGGTTCCGTTAAAGGCATGAATTGCTTGTAAAGTTCCCGCAAGCGCCAGGACTCTCATTACCGGTACACTGGGCATCCATTGCTCTCCAAAAAAGAATTTGATCAGCTCTGGAGCCATGACCGCCAGCGCCATAAAAGCCGGTAATGAAATCAGACTAATGATTTGAGTTACTTTATAATACATCGACCGCATTTTGTCAGGTTGGCTTTGATATCTTGAGAACGTGGGTAGAGAAACCTGGGTTGTAATTCTCGAAAACAACTGAATCATAATTAGCAATAGCCGATAGGCCACACTGTAGTAACCCAGGGCAACAGAACCGAGGAAATAACCAATCAATATATCGTCGGAATGGCGATTCAAAAAGTTCAAAAGATTGAAGCCGACGATGTTGATCCCGAAGGAAAACATGGCTTGAAAGTGAGGCACTGAAAACCGCCATCCGGGTCGCCAATCGCACTGGGTCCACAGCAACAGAGAAGCGGTAGAACCGAACACCAACTCTTTCACCACCAGGCTCCAGACGCCCAGGCCCATGAGGGCCGCTCCGATTCCGGCGATGCCGCAGACGATTGTGGCCAGCAGCGATCGCACCGCAAACGCCTTAAACAACATCTCCCGCTGCAAAATCGCCGCATGCACGCTGCTTAACCCGGCAAATAAGAAGCTAAACGACATCCCCTGAATGATGGGAGCCAGGGTGGGTTCCTGGTAGAAATTCGCCATGAACCCGGCCCCGAACAGGGTGGCCAGAACAAACACAACCCCCATTCCCACACTGGTCCAAAAGGCGGTATCTAAATGTTCGGGGTCCAGATTTTCGCGTTGCACAATGGCCTGGGCAAACCCCTGATCCAACAGCGTATAAACAAAGGCTAAAAACACATGGGCCAGGGCAATTAACCCAAAGGCTTCAGCATCCAGTAGCCGGGCCAGCAGCAGGAACACCGCCGTAGAGGCCATCTGGGCTCCCCACTTTTCCGCCGCCGACCACATGGCCCCCCGCAGCACCTTCTGTCGCATACTCATAGGCTGACTTCTTTCTTAGGAAAAATAAGCTTCAGGGAGTTGGCCGAATAGTCGATTACTTTAGATAGTAAAATTCGTCCACTTTCGGGACCTAAGCCATGGGTATGAGTGAATGAAATCCCCTGATTCAGGTACTTTTCACTGCCTCGCAACAGCTTATGGAGCAAATGCCGCTGGTTAGACCCGGTCAGCCGCTGATTCAGAGGATCAACAAACGTCATCACCCGTCTGCTCCTGGCCCGTCGGTAGGTATTTTCGAAGTATTTATCTGCGGTGAGCTGCCACTTTTCCTGCATGCGTGTGACGCTGGCTTTGGCCCAGGCGTCGCTCCAGCGCAGCATGTAGAAGTGCATGTCCGCTAAGGTCTGGGGCGGTTCCGGCACATAGGTGACAACGCTGGTGGGTTCAAAGTAAACCGATTCCCCCGCCTGCATCACGCTCATACAAAAATCCATGTGCTCTTTGGTGCTGAGGATGGCTTCATCCAGCGGTCCAGTCTGCTGAAACACATCCGTGCGCACCAGCATGCAGTGGAACTCCACCAGCTCGGTAGGCTGACGCTGCAGGCGAGAGCGCATCACCTCAACGGGACGCATATGGGCGTACATTTTTTCCCGCAGATGGCGTCGTCCCTGACTGTCTGTATAGATATGGGCTTCCCCTCCGGCAAAATGGATGGTCTGGTGCAGGGGCCTGTCCTGGCACATGAGGGGACCTACGATGGCGGCCCCGGTAGCTTCAGCACAGTCCACCAGGGATGATAACCAGCCCGGAGAAACAATCACGTCGTTATCCAGGAAAACCACATAGGGAGTTTTGACCTGGCTCAGCCCAATATTCCGGGCCTGGTTGGGGGATAAAAATCGGTCAAACCGCAGTAGTCGAAAGCCGTGAGTCTGGGCCTGAGTCCGCAGGTATCGGCAAATGGGAGGGGGCGAATTACCATCCACATAGACCAGGTTATAGGGGATGGAGGTGTTTTCCAGGAGGCTTTCCAGAGATTCCTGGGTGCAGCTGAACCGCTCCCGAGGAACGATCACCACGGTTAACCGGGGGGGGGAGCCAGCAGGGGAGACGTCTTCTGATTGAGGGGAGTTTATGCAATTAAGCGGCGAACTCGCTGAGATTCCTTGTGCGTTCATAAATAACCCTTTAAATAGCTGAGCTAGCAAAATGGAGAGATGTCCATGGGAATCTGCTACAGGTAGCGACCAGTCTTGCCGGGCAGGTGTCTCGCCTGCTGAGCTGGGACGGGCAGGATGCCCATCCCACGGAATATTGTTCTAAATCAATGGAAATTTAAGTGGCGCTTTCCCTATAAGGGCGAAGCATCTGGGAGGAGACTGACATGACGACTCAAAAAGTTTTCATCCAGATGCTTTGCCCCTCCAGCTGAAACTCCTTTCTCAGAAATCTCCTTACCTAATAAGCTCCAAACCCGGCGAGAACTTTGGGTACTGTCATCAGCAGAAACTTGAAGTCGTTGCGAACGCTCCAGCCCCGCAGGTAGTCGAGATCCATCAGATTCACAGAAGTCAGGTCACAGTCGTGGGAGCGGGCGGTGACCTGCCAGGCCCCAGTCATGCCCGGTAAAGCGTTGAGGCGATGGCGTAGATTCGGGGTAATCTCCAGGGCATCGTACAGGGCCCAGGGGCGGGGGCCGACCATGCTCATTTCACCCAGCAACACGTTGAATAGCTGGGGTAATTCATCCAGGCTGTACTTACGCATGAATCGACCCAGGGGCGTAACTCGGGGGTCTTGTTTGAGCTTATGCAGCCCGGCCTGTTGGCCCATAACCTGGTGATGCAATTGCTCAGCATCTACCCCCATGGAGCGGAATTTGAAAATGCGAAACAGCTTGCCCCGGTGTCCCACTCGCCATTGGATATACAGGATGGGGCCTTTATCCTGCAGGTAAATCAACCCAGCCAGCACGGCCATCAGGGGACTCAGCACAATCAGCAACAGCAGAGCGGCAACAAAATCACATAGTCGCTTGGTCCACCAGGCCATCGACCGCTGTTTTTGAGGCAGGTCTGCCATGGAAGGCACCCGCAGATAAATGGGCTTTTTGGCCTCGTGGCAGGCTCTAGCCCAGGCGTGGATGGCATCTTGCCCCATGTCTGAATCGATGCACACTGCTTTAGCCTTGGACTTAACCAGGCAGGTGCGAAACCAGGCATCATCGGCCAGGGCCGGTAGGACGAAATCGGTGGTGTCATCGGCCAGGGTGACCACAATTTTGTCCTGCCGCCAGAGCAAGTTGCAGGCCAGCACCGAAGCAACCTGAGGTTGGGAAATATTGCTCTGGGCCAGGGAAGCTTGGGGGGTTAAAGCGTTAGGAAAAGTCATAGTTTTTTGGGGTGAGGAAGTTTGTAATGGGAGATGTCACTCCGCCTGTCAGCTTCCAGAGAGAACGGTTGTGCCGACAGGGTTGCCGTAGCTGCGGTACCGATTAGGCTGGGCTTTGGCACCATTAGCCACCAGTCCTAAAACCTGTATGGGGTCCAGCACTGCCACAACTTCGGTCAACGTGGGCTGGGTAATGCGGTCCAGACGAGCCACCAGTACAGTGCCGTCGCACACGGCACCAACTTTAAGGGCATCGGCCATGCCCAGCACGGGCGGAGTATCGACGATGATCAGGTCATAGTGCTCCTTGCAACGCTGAATAAGCTGCGAAAATCGAGGGGAACTCAGCAGGGAAATCGGATCGGCGGG
>JGI12278J13113_1000545_pt1 | contig 10604 bp, 11 predicted proteins | sample HotLakmasection2_FD_13113 | JGI IMG/M metagenome (IMG submission 13113)
CATGGGGGTTGGATGGATGGGTGGGGGCGTGGATGGGTGGGGGCGTGGATGGGTGGATGGGTGCCAGGTATCGGGTATCAGCAGGTTGTGGCTGACACCTGGCACCTGATACCCAAGGAGATTTCTGACAAAGAAAGTACCCCTTGGAGGGGCAAAGCATCTGGGCAAAAGCTATTGGAACAGTCTCGTCAATTTCCTCCCAGAAGCCTCGCCCTTACAGCGAATGCGCAATATTCGGTACATTCTTTTTTAGAGACCACCTAAATGTCTGAATATCTTCCAAATCTATTATTGGCCGACAGCTAATACGGCATTCTGTCCACCAAACCCAAAGCTAAAGCATAGAGCCGTTTCTAGGGTTTGAGGCGTCGCCGCTCTAACCAGGTTAGGGTAGATGGCCTCTCTAGCCAGTCCTACATTGGGCGGCAAAATCTGGTGCTTTAGAGCCAGCAGACTGAAGACGGCTCCGATGGCTCCTGATGCTCCCAGGGTGTGGCCGGTGGCCCCTTTGGTGGAACTGATGGGAGGCACCTGGGGAAAGCTGGCTTGAATCAAGCTGGCTTCTAATCGGTCGTTGAGCTCAGTGCTGGTGCCGTGGGGGTGAATGTAGTCGATATCTGTGGGTTGCAAGCCGCTGCGGTGAAGGCAATTTTGCAATGCAATGCGGCTGCCCTGCCCGTTGGGTTCAGGCCTGGTCATGTGGTAGGCGTCGGCACTGAAACCCGATCCTAGAATTTGTCCGTACAGGTTGCGGTAGGAACGCCTGGCGATTGCCTCAGCTGATTCTAAAATAAGCACCGCAGCACCTTCTCCCAGCACGAGTCCTTCCCGTTGAGTAGAAAAGGGATAGCAGCCGGTTTGGGCCAGGGCACCCATTTGCTGGAAACCGGCAATGGTGAGGGGGGTCACAGGGGCTTCGACGGCACCGACGATGGCGCGATCGCACTTTCCCTGCCGAATCAACTCCGCCCCTTGAAAAATAGCCCACAGTCCTGTTGCGCAGGCTGCCATCGGTGCCATTACTGGACCAGTCGCGCCAATCCTGCGAGCAACCGTGATGGCTGCCATGGGGGGCAGAGCCTCTATCCATTCATCCCCGGGCGGGGGCTGCCCTTGAGCTAGCCAGGGAATCATCATGGCTTCCACCTGCCCCTGAAAACTCCGGCTGGAACCAATGACGACTCCGCAATCCGGCAGAGGATTATGCAGCCCAGCATCTTCAAGAGCTTCCGTCAGGGCGGGGATCAACAAATCTTGAACCTTTGCGGGATGCTTGCCGACCATTCCTAAAGGGATGACGGGAAGTTCGGCAAAGGGCTGCCGTAGGTGAATCGCCGTTTCTCCATTTAAAAGGCGATCCCAACAGTCCTGTACCGATGATCCCAGGGCAGTCACCAGACCTAAACCAGTGACAAAAACATTTTTTTGATTCACTGCTGATTGATGCGCGCTTTCCTATCCCTGACCCACTGTCGAAAGGCTTTCATGGCGGTGTTACGCCCTTCGGTCTGACTTTTGGCAACAAAGGGGGGAATCTGTTCCTGCAGGGGCCAATCCGGAAAAGTGGGGCTGTTCTGGACCTCAACATACTGACCAGACTGTAATTGGTAAATGCGAATCGTCTGGCCTTCCCGTCGCCACAGTTCGGGCACCCCCAGGGCAGCGTAGGTTTCTGGATGGGTTCGTGATGTCACGTCTACTTCTAATGCCAGATCGGGCGGGGGATCGACGGTGAGATCCAGCCGTTTTTTACCCCTTACAGCCGCTTCGTTTTGAATGTAAAAACACTGGTCGGGCTCAATGCTTTTCAGCATGGCTTTGTTCTTAAAAGTAGTGGACCCAAGGGTAAGAAACTCCCGGTCCAGTTCTTCCAGCAGGGCCTTCAACAGGTCACTGATAATTTCTTTGTCAGATTCATGTTCGGGTAGCGGTGCCATGATTTCTAGCAGGCCGTTGTCGTAGGCGATGCGACTGCCTCGATGTTCCCGCAGCTCCGCCAGGATGGCTTCAAACTCATCCCAGCTTACGTCGTGGAGCAGCAAGCGCTGTCCAGGGGGGACATCGAGTTGTCGCAGTTGCAGGGTAACCATGGGCGACGGGGGGAGGAAAACTACCTTGATTTTAGCGGCTAAACTCCCCCGTGCTTACTGCAGCACCGGCCCAGCACCGCTCGACCTACCCTGACTATCCGGGTAAGGAGATGTCTGAGAAAGAAATTACCAACCGGAGGGGCGAAGCATCTGGTAGGAAATTAACTGGACTATTCCCCATAGTTTTTGCCCAGATGCTTCGCCCCTACAGCGAATGGACAATATTCGGTAAATTCTTTTTCAGAGACCGCCTCAATACAACTCAGGGCAAACGGTCTTTTATCCAACAGCAGCTAAGGCCGCATTGAATGTGGCGCTCGGGCGCATGGCCGCACTGGCTTTGGCGGTATCGGGTCGGTAATAGCCACCAATATCTACGGGCTGTCCCTGGGCGGCATTGAGTTCATCCACAATTTTGGCTTCATTGTCCTTGAGCTGTTGGGCCAGGGAGGCAAATGTGGCCTTGAGGTCAGGGTTCTTATCCTGGGTGGCTAACGCTTCTGCCCAATACAGGGCTAAATAAAAGTGACTGCCCCGGTTGTCCAACTCATTCACTTTCCTCGAAGGTGTTTTACCACTACTTAAGTAATGACTATTGGCGATGTTGAGGGCTTCAGCCAGGATCAGGGCATTGTCATTGTTGGTTTTGCGGCCCATGTCTTCCAGGGTGACGGCCAGGGCCAAAAACTCGCCCAGGGAATCCCACCGCAGATGGCCCTCCTTGAGAAATTGCTGCACATGCTTGGGAGCTGAGCCCCCTGCGCCGGTTTCAAACAGGCCACCCCCAGCCAGCAACGGCACAATGGATAGCATTTTGGCGCTAGTGCCCAACTCCAAAATGGGGAATAAATCGGTCAAATAGTCCCGCAGAACATTGCCTGTTACTGAAATCACGTTCTTTCCCGCTTTGATTTGTTCACAGGTAAAGCGCATGGCTTTGACCGGGGGGAGTATCTGGATATCCAATCCCGTGGTGTCGTACTGGGGGAGATATTGTTTGACTTTGGCAATAATGTTGGCATCGTGGGCGCGATTGGCATCCAGCCAGAAAACAGCGGGAGATCCCGTTGCCCTGGCCCGATTCACCGCTAATTTGACCCAATCCTGGATGGGAATATCTTTCGTCTGACACATGCGCCAGATATCGCCTCGCTCCACAGCGTGCTCCATCAGGACCGTGCCAGCGGAATCCACGACTCGCACAGTGCCGTTAGCTGGAATTTCGAAGGTCTTATCATGGGACCCGTATTCTTCCGCCTTTTGGGCCATCAAGCCGACGTTGGCCACATTACCCATGGTGGTCACGTCAAACGCCCCGTTTTCCTGGCAAAACTTGATGATTTCGTGATACATGGTGGCGTAGCACCGATCGGGAATCATCGCCTTGGTGTCGTGCAGCTTGCCATCGGGTCCCCACATTTTGCCTGAGGAGCGAATGGCGGCAGCCATCGACGCATCGATAATCACGTCACTGGGCACATGGAGGTTGGTAATGCCTTTATCGGAGTCGACCATGGCCAGTCTGGGACGCTCGGCGTAGGTAGCTTCTAAATCAGCGGCGATGGCCTCTCGCTGGTCATCAGGTAACGTCTGGATTTTGGCATAAACATCCCCCAGCCCGTTGTTAGGGTTGACGCCCAATTCCGCAAAGGTATCAGCGTATTTGTCAAACACCTCTTTGAAATACACCGTCACCGCGTGCCCAAACAAGATGGGGTCGGATACCTTCATCATCGTGGCCTTCACGTGGAGGGAGAGCAAAATATCCTCCGCTTTGGCCGCTGTCATTTCTTGCTCATAGAACTCGCGCAAAGCCCTGACGTTCATGACTGCTGAGTCCAGCACTTCCCCCGCCAGTACCTCAGTCTTCTCCTTCAATACGATGGTGGAACCATCCTCGGCCAAGAGTTCTACCTTGACCGACCCGGCGGTTTCAACCACGACAGATTTCTCACTACCGTAGAAGTCGCTATCCGTCATGTGGGCCACATGGGATCTGGAATCAGGGGTCCAGGCTCCCACGGAGTGGGGATTGTTCTGGGCATACTGCTTCACCGCTGCCGCCACCCGACGATCTGAATTTCCTTCCCGCAGTACGGGGTTGACGGCACTCCCCAATACTTTGCTGTATCGCTGTTTGATCACAGCCTCTTCATCGGTTTTGGGCTCTGCGGGATAGTCCGGTACCTTGTACCCTTTCTCCTGTAGCTCCTTGATAGCGGCTACGAGTTGGGGAATGGACGCGCTGATATTGGGCAGTTTGATGATGTTGGCATCAGGGGTCTGGGCCAGTTCTCCCAGCTCCGTTAGGGCATCGGGTTGTTGCTGGTCTTCGGTTAAATAGTCCGGAAAGTTGGCGAGAATGCGACCAGATAGGGAAATATCGCTGGCTTCAACCGTGACACTAGCTGCTTTGGTAAAGGCTTGGATAATGGGGAGAAGAGAATAGGTGGCTAATGCGGGCGCTTCATCTGTCAATGTATAGATAATTTTAGATGATTGGTCAGTCATGAATTCCCCCTCTCACTTCTGTAAAAGTGTGGTGTAGCTTGGATATCGGTCAGGCAAATGTTAGCTTACCCTACGGCAGAAGGCTCAGTTGCCGCTAGCCATTATCAGCAAACCATTGCAAACTTGCGTCCCTTGGCTTCACAACGATATGGGGTTACGGCTTGGCAAACGCCTCAAGTTTGCAATGAAGGAATGAGGGTTCTGGCTATGCGGTGGGCGACCAGCACCCTCATCATCTCTTAAACTTTGATAAACCCTGGCCAAAAGGTGAGACGGGGCGATCTCAATGCAATAGGCACCCGGCAAGGTATTGCCCTGTTTTGTCGCATTATGAATGAACTAGAAGACACCGAGATAGCTCGGTAACGTCCCCTGAAAGACGTCGCGATGGGGGCTGAGCAAAAAAACGCTGGGCCGCAGACCAACTGTCTACCCCCGTTCCATCTCCACGAAAGTAGGGAACTATAGGCTTATCTGTTACGACTGGCTCACCCCCTTTATAAGGTGATGAGAATAAGGTGATGAGATTGCCGACCGAAGGAGGAGTAATCCGCTCATACATTGCACATTGCCCCGGAAACGACAAATCAACCCACAGTCTAATGCTCTTTTTGCCCTCACTATGGATTGTTGAAAACGTTCAGCCGAGATCTAAACCTTGCCCAAGTCCAGCAATGGAGTTTTACCTAAGGGAAGGCTACAGGTTTCGAGCTGGGCTGGGGATAAGACATGCTTCAGACTGTGGTTCCCACCAATCAACCTCTTTCGGTTTGGAAACTTCTCCTGTGCGTTGGTTGCCTACCCTTAGCCCCCCAATCAGGCCCCCTTTGAACTGCCCTGTCGTTCAGATAACTGCTGCCGTCTATCTTTAAGGGTCCAGCCCACTATGATAACTATCCTGATCGTTGATGATGACAATACCCTCCAGATTGCACTCACTCGCCGTCTGCGGGCCTGTGGTTATAACGTCATAAATGCTACTTCAGGCGCAGAAGCCCTAGCAAAATTGGGCGATCAACCTGTTGATGTAGTTGTTTCAGATATTTTGATGCCCGAAATGAGTGGCTTCGAGTTTTGCCGTCTGCTCAGAGAACGCCCCGGCGGGCAACTGGTCCCTTTTATCTTTTTGTCGAGCCTGGGGGAACTCAATGACCGAGTTCAGGGGTACGAATTTGGTGCCGATGACTATCTGGTCAAGCCCTTCCATTCTCAAGAACTGGTCGCCAAAATCCAGGGAGCCGTAGCTCGCAATGAACGGCTGAAGCAAGCTATGGATGAGGCCATCAAAAGCGGAGGGGGTCTGGCCGATGCTGAACCAGACCCCCTGCCCCTGAGCCCAGCCGAAGAAAAGGTGTTTTGGGAAGTGGTTAAGGGCTTTACCAATAAAGAAATTGCAGACAATTTATACATCAGCCCCCGCACGGTGCAAACCCACCTGAGCCGAATTATGACCAAGCTAGGATTTACCAACCGTTCCCAAATTGTGCGGTTTGCCTTTGAGCACGGCTACAGCCAGCCTGGAGTCGGCATCAATCAGTAGATCAGCAAGGCCAGCGCCAAATCTGGCGTTTTCTCCAGGGCAACCTATGAACCTGGATAGACTTTAATTGGCGTAGAGAGGGAAGCCATGTCGCGCTTCTCGTCAGAAAACCCTTCAATATTGCCATATCATTGATAGAGGGCAGTTTCACGGCATATTTATGGTTTTGGATAGCGGCACATTGGAGGATCTGCGCGGTCAACTGTGGGGGGATTCGCTCAAAAAACAACTTTCTGCAGTCCATGAGCTGATTGCCATTGGCCCAGACGGGTTACAGGTTCTGACAGATACCCTTTTAAAGCGTGAGGTGCAGGCACCAACGGTTTTAGATGGCAAAATTTTCCAGGTGCTTTACGCCACCCAGCAGGATGACATTCGAACGCTGCTCGCCAACCACTGGCCCCATGGGCGAGTGCCCATGTCCTCTGCTTGCGGTGTTGACTACGGCCCCCTGCAAGATTGCTTGATTCGTCAAGACTTTCAGGCAGCGGATCGGCAGAATATCCTTAAGTTGTGTGAACTGGCCGGCCCCGATGCGGTTCGCCGTAAGTGGCTTTATTTTACCGAGGTCGAGCAGTTCCCCCAGGAAGACCTGCAGACCATTGATTTACTCTGGCGCGTCTATTCTGAAGGCAAATTTGGCCTGTCGGTACAGCGCAAAATCTGGCTCGGGGTGGGTCAAGATTGGGAGCGTCTGTGGCCTCGCATTGGCTGGAAGAGTGGCAACATCTGGACTCGCTATCCGGGGGAATTTATCTGGGACTTGAGTGCCCCTGATGGTCACCTGCCCCTGTCAAACCAGCTCCGGGGCGTGCGGGTGATGGCTGCTCTGATGTCTCATCCGGCCTGGACTGAAGAGGGATAGACCGTGGGCCGACAAAAATCCAAGTCTGATCTCCCCACAAAAGTTTGCCTCGTTTGCCAGCGTCCGTTCACCTGGCGCAAAAAATGGGCCGACTGTTGGCATGAGGTGAAATACTGCTCAGAACGCTGTCGTCGCCGCCGCTAGCGATCATACTCTTCTAAAAACGCGAGGAAGTCGTTCAACGCTGCTCGGGTTCGTTCGCTCGGGTCGAGCTGATGCCGTATTTGTAAAATAATCCATCGATTTTGGATTCTAGCTCGGCGAGCCGCAAGTTCTCTTGCTTCAGTTCTTCGTTGCTCTTCTTTAATTCTTCGTTGCTCTTCTTCAACTCTGCGTTGCTCTGCTTCAGCCTGGCGGTCTGTTTCTCGGTTTCGACGGTTCCACTCAACGCCGAAATTAACCAGTGCCACCAGGAGGGCTGCCACAGTGAGTCGGTTACTCCAGACCTTTGGCCGGGCAACGAGTTCGAGGATGCTGAAGTCTTGTTCGTCATAGAACCGCAGAAAGGCAACGGCGATGGTGAGAATGGTGAGGCCAGTTCCAGGCAATAGTGCTAAGAAATTGAGCCAGACCTGACGATTGAATAGTCTCATCATAGCCGTATTTTTTTGCAGCTATCTCAGGACAATATCGACCGGCTTCAAGCCAGTCGACAGATGCTCTTACCACCCTGCTCAATGCAGCCATAAATCATCCCAGATGTGGAGTGGCCCACTGCGCATTGTCCCTGGGCATCAACCACAATCACACCGCCCAGACCGTTGACCTTGTCGATTAAATACTGAATTCCGGCAGCGGCAGCTTCGGATGCGGTCATGCCCTTGAAGTAGACAAAATCAGAGATCATCTTACACAGCACCGTGCGCTGGAACTGTTCTCCATATCCGGTAGCGGAAACGGCGCAGGTGGTGTTGTCGGCAAATACCCCAGCCCCCACGATGGGGCTGTCGCCGATGCGTCCCCAGCGTTTGTTGACCAGGCCCCCGGTAGAGGTGGCGGCAGCCAGATTTCCGTAACAATCCCGCGCTACAGCGCCGATGGTGCCCAGTTTGTGTTGGGGTTCGGCATCTTCGTGATCGAGCATGATGCCTCCCGCCTTTTGGGCCTCTTGCCACTGGCGAATGCGAGAGTCAATCACAAAGTAGTCGTCGGTCCTGACCTCCACATCGCAGAGCTTGGCGAACTCCATGGCCCCTTTGCCAATGAGCATGACATGTTCACTTTTTTCCATGACCCGACGGGCCAGGGTAATCGGGTTTTTAACGTTGGTAATACCGGCTACGGCTCCCGCATCCAGGTTACGGCCATCCATAATAGAGGCATCCATTTCGACTTCGCCGTATTCGTTGAGTACGGAACCATGGCCGGCATTGTAGAGGGGATCGTCTTCTAACAATTGAGCACAGGTTTCTACCGCATCCATGGCCGAGCCGCCCAAGGCGAGAATCTGTCGTCCCGCTTCCAGGATGCGATGCATACTTGCCATAAAACTTGCTTCACTGCCCTCTCTTCGGATGTGCTCCAGGGCACCAGCGCCACCATGAATCATTAAAGAAAAATTGTCAGGCATATCGTTAAGGAAAACTACGGGCAAGCAGCCTTTCAAGTTACCACAATTACAATAGTAGTGCGCTTGATAGTGCTTGATCTCCTATATAACAACGGTATGGCTACCCTAAACTTTGAGTCAACCTTGGCAAATTACGCGATCGCAGAAGCAGAAACCCTGCAGATTCGCACAGATTTAATGCTGGCCCTGCAGGGTGCCATTCAACGGCGGGGGTGGTCTCCCGATGAGGCGGCAAAGGCCCTGAGACTGGCCCGTCCGAGAATTCAAAACTTGATGAATGGGGAAATTAGCCGCTTCAGTGTTGAGCAATTGATCCAGCTACTCACCCTGGTGGGGCAAGAAGTCCATATTTCGGTAGAAGGTTAACCGGCAGCAACAACCCTAAGAAACGTCCCAAACGGGGCGTTTTTTATTAAGAAGCCCTGACTTTTACACAACCCTTCACCCTGTATCCTTGGGTTTAGCGGTGTCAGATGGTCGATCTTGAGTCGTTTGTAACGAGTGTTTTTACAGGAGTTGTTAACTGCACGCTGTTCACTCAGTAACACTTATGCTAAGTCCAGGCCGAAAGCTGTAGCTTTCCTTAAGCAAAACTCTATCTCTGGACTTAGACAATGTTTAGTCTAGAAAAAAAACTATCTGTTATTCACGCTTTGTCGTTAGCCCCCATGAAAATTTATAACCACGACATCACCCTTTATACCCACGATCAACACATCAGTACCCGGCTCTACTCTGGCCGTGCCCTTTGTTTAACTAAACCCGGCGACAAAATTCAAATTCATCCAGAATTATCAACAGACTGGGATGAAATTTTGGGACACTACAAACAGGTCGGCTTAGAACACACCGAAGATGTCATTTGGGATGTTTCTATTGCCCGGTTAGATCAAGAGTTATCCCAAAATCCCCAGCCAGAACCTAGCGTTTATTTTTTCGGCGATGTTGTTCATAACCACGATACCTATCGCAAGGTCTTTCAAGGTTGGGATGCTCAATGCTGCCAGGTGATTGAGTTTGTAAATTCTAAAAATAATTTCATTAGACTGGCCGAAGAGTTAGGCATGGCGGTGCCCCGAACCCTGCGTTTTGATCACTTAGCTGCCGCGAAAGCCTGCGATGACCTGCCCTTTCCCTGCTATGTCAAACCGGCAGTCTCTGACCATGGTGCCGGGATCACTCGCTGTTCTGATGCGGAGGAGTTGGCAACTGCCTTTGACCAGCTTGACCCTCAAATTCCTTTACAAATTCAAGCAGAGGTTCACGCTTCGGCCTTTCTCAATTTGCAGTACCAGGCAACAACTGCTGGGGTAGAACCTTTGCTGGTCTCAGAGCAAATTCTGGATGGCTGCGTGCATGGGGGCAATCGGTATCCTGCCAGTCACGAACCCTGGGACCATGTGGCACCCTTTGCCCAGTGGATGGACGATAACGGCATGAAGGGCATATTTGCTGTGGATGTCGCGGTGGTGCCCGATGGAGAAAAGACCCATTATGTCGCCATTGAATGTAACCCTCGTTTCAACGGGTCTTCTTACCCAACTCTGGTGGCAAAACGGTTGGGCATTCCGGCCTGGAGTAGCGCGACTTATGCAACCAGGTTGAGATCGCTGAAAGAACTGGATTTAAAGGATCTTGCCTTTAATCCTGCTACCGGTAAGGGCGTGATATTAATTAACTGGGGAACGATTCAGGCGGGTAAAGTGAGTGTACTCCTGGCAGGTTCTGCGAGAGAGCAAATGGCCCTGGGGCAAGAGCTTCAATCGCGGCTGTAAGGTTGTACACTGGGCTCACCCTAATTAAACTCGTGGTCGTATCAAGGATGCAACATCAGCCTTTCTTTCGGGACTACGACCGCGGAAGTGACGGACCCTAAAGCCATGAGCAATTCCCAAAACGATAAGCCTGAGCCTGAGAAGTCGCCGACAGAAAAAAACATCATCTCTATCGATCCCGGTACCCTGGTGCTGATCATTAGCCTGTTAATTTTGATTCCGCTAATTGTGACAGGCTTCATTGCTCAGTGAA
>JGI12278J13113_1000549_pt1 | contig 10577 bp, 9 predicted proteins | sample HotLakmasection2_FD_13113 | JGI IMG/M metagenome (IMG submission 13113)
CTGATTAACCAGGTGGAGTCTGAGGCTAAGGCGGCTGGGGTGGGGGTATTCAGCGGTGGCCATGTGGAGCCGTGGGAGTGGCGGCTGAAATAATCAATATCAGTAGATCACAAATTCTCTCAAGAGCAAGTATTGGCTTCAGGAAAGGGGTAGGGTCAGGCTGACGAATTAAACCAAAAGCCATGATTGCCTACCCAACTCCAGTATCCTCCACCCCAGCCCTCACGGATGAGGACACGCTGAATGCTACCGTAGACTGGGTTTCGTCCCAAATTCCCCTGGAAACCCAAGGGGTGTACAGTCCGCAGACGTTTTATCACGTCTTGCTCTGGGCGGCGAGTCGCCAGGATACGGTCGAACACGCCTGCCAGGTGTTAACGGACGTGCCCAGTAGTAACGATGTGCGCTACCACCTCAACCAATTTGAGGCCATGGCCGAGTTAGAAGCCCAGGCCAACGAGGCGCTCCAGGGCCGATTGCCCGACGGCATCCGCAATCATCGTCATCGCCTGGCGATAGATTTGCATCTGATTCCGTACTATGGGGTGCCCAATGAGCAGGAAGCTCCCTATATCTACCGGTCTAAAGCGAAAGCGGGCACGACGACCTTTTTTGCGTATGCCACCGTCTATGTGATTCGCCGCCATCAACGGGTGACGCTAGCGCTCCATGCCATTCCTCGGGGGGAGACCCTGGTGGCAACGATAACGATTTTGTTGTCCCGATTGACGGTCCTCAAGGTGAAGATGAAGCGACTCTATCTCGACCGAGGGTTTTTCAGCATACCGGTGATTCGCTGGTTGCAAGCCCTCCGCATACCGTTCCTGATGCCCGCCATCATTCGCGGCAAAACGGGAGGAACCCGCGCCCTCTGCCAGGGTCGTCAGAGTTATCGCACCCCCTACACCCTCAAGAGTTCGGAGTATGGAACCGTCGAGTGTGAGATGGCGGTGGTGTGTCGTTATCACAAGGGACGCCGTCATCGCCATGGGATTCAATACCTGGTGTTCGTGGTCTATCGGGTCAACGGGGTCTTGTCGCAATTGCCCTCCCGTTACCGCGATAGGTTTGGCATTGAAACCAGTTATCGTGTGAAAAATCCCTGTCGCATTCGCACTACGACCAAGCACCCTGTCGTGCGTTTCTTATATATGGCTTTAGCCTTTATTCTGGTAAACCTGTGGATTTGGCTGCTGTGGACTCGCCTCAGTCGGTCCCGACGAGGGGGACGACGAGTCTATCGAGAGCACTTTCCCCTTAAAACCATGCTGGAATTCCTCTGTCATGCGATTGAGCGGCGATTTCCCCTTATCCAAGCTATTTCTCTACCAGCTACCGGATAATCTTTTCGATCTACTGATCCTTCGATATCAAGCAAAAATATTGGGCTGCTTCTTCCGGTTTAGTTCCTTAGCCAAAGCTACCTGCCGTATTTTAAGGCGAATAGAATCCTTGCCAGCTCTGTTTTGTAGAAAACTTGACATTGCATAACCCCCTATTTGCAACGGTTTGTGTGTGATTGCCCAGCTACCGTCCTGCAAAGCCTAAAGCATGTAGCAATATTTGAATTCAATCACCCCAATCTAGAATTTGCCCTTGAAAACTTCGGGGATCCCCCAGGTTGACCTTGCCCCTCAAGTCTCTCGTTCCTTGATGGTCAAGGGTTCTAGCCACCTGTAGCAGAATTTCCTTATGGGCACCTCCTGTCGCAATAGTGAACCTATCAACACAACACAGCGTTCACATCCTCAGGAGAAAGCTATGTTTACAACCCTTTCAACCCGCACCTCTCTCCGAGGCGCAAACTGCTTCAAGACCAAGTTCAATGCCCAGGCTAATGGTCACAACCGTGTCAATGCCTACCTGTTGATGATGGCCAACCGCTTGGTCTTTGCCGATCAGCTCGGCGTCAACTGGACTGACCAGTGGCTGTTTCAGCAAACCTTTGAGGCCCGCTTTCGGCCCCTGGGTATTGACCAGTTCGACTTCATCAGCGACCTGTCCAGTAGTCACAGATATGACACCGATGGCGTTGTCTTGTCTAACGATAAGGCTATCATCATTGTCTTTCGGGGCACGGAGCAGCAGGCCGGTTACACCTCCCAGGTTCGGGACTTCATCAAGACCGACTTCAACATTACCAAGACAACTATTCCAGAACTTGGTTCTGGCGTCGAAGTCCACTCAGGCTTCTGGAAAGCCTTTCGGGAAGTGCGAGATCACCTGATTACCGTGGTGAAGCAGCGCCAAACCTCTAATCAGAAAATCTGGGTCACAGGCCACAGCCTGGGTGGAGCCATGGCCGTTCTGACTGCCCTCACGCTCCAGTCCAGAAACATTCCGGTGCAGGGGCTCTATACCTACGGGTGCCCGCGAGTGGGTAATGAACGGTTTCGCAATCTGTTCTCCCGCATGAACGTGCAGCGCTATGTCTATGCCTTAGACCTGGTGCCCATGGCCCCTGATGATCTTTTTTTGAGCTATCGCCATGTAGGTAAAACCAACAACATTCGCGTTCTGCCCTTCCCCGGAGCTGGGCCTTACGATTCCTGGCTGGATCTCGACTCTCCCGAGACACGCATGATCGGCAATACCGGCGACCACGACGTGCAGCGTTACGAAGCTGCTCTCTTCCATGCTTTGCGACTGGCCCCCAATCAGCAGGGGGACGTGCCTGCCCCAGCTCGCCAGCGCTAAAGGTTCTGGGCACCAGGGTTCAATCGGCAATTTTTGCTCTGCTTCCAAATAACTGCCCCGGTGTCCCCGTTCGTCCATGGGTGCGCTACCAACCACTTTTTTTAATCCAATCTCAATCATTCAAAGGAAACCATTATGTCCCGGTTAACATTAGGCGGAAAAGTTCTCTACAACGACATGAAAACTCCGGTCGCCAAGGCCAGGGTGCAAATTTATGACCTTGACCAGGGCGGTAACGGCAACGACAAAATCTACGAAGAAACGACCAACAGCAACGGCGAATTCTCCGGCCTTTCTAGAGACTGGAAGGATGAAAACACCATTAGTTTGGGATTTGCATCTGTACCCACCCCAGATATCATGGCTCTGGAATTTCGCGTCGTCGCCGATGGTAGAGTCCACAAAGGGCCTTACTTCCACGTAGGCGATCGCAAATCAGTTCCTATCGTGATGCCTATCACTCCCCCCGTTGCCGTCGCACACCGGGAAGTCATTCACCTGATTACCCTCAGTGAAGAGCGGGAAGGGGCCGATAAATTGCTGTACGAAACCGTCGAAATTGGGGCCAGTATGGCGTCCACTGCCGTACTGGGTCCCAACTATGGCAACGTTCATCTGTTGGAGAAAGAGCAGGCTACCCTATCTAATCTCTGCCGTCGGTTAGAGCAGGTGGCGGCCAAATCCTCGGTCAAAGCGGTTGATCTGGTAATGTCGCCCCATGGGTTGACTAACAGTGTCTACTTCTACCCCAACGAAGGGGTTTCTATGGCTTTGGTTGCCGATAAACTTAAGGCTATTCCTGAGATGTACCGTCGCAAATTCCGTATGGTGTTCTCAACTGCCTGTTATGGGGCTTCCCATATCGATGAATGGCTGGATAGCGGCTTCCAAGTTGCTTCTGGGTCCGAGAAAATCTACGCCGACTCCCTACTGAGTTTCCCGGCATTCTTGGGAACTTGGGTGTTGGGTGGTAGCTTCCAGGATGCCATCAACGCAGCCAACGCCGCTGATCCCCTACGGGTACAGGACCGACTGGCTAGTTCCAAATTTGATGCAGAAGGCATCACCCAATATGCAAACGACGTCAACAGCTACCGGCGTGTCGGTGGTAACGGCAATCTGCATATTTCATCCCTACCGGCCTGAGGAAGCTACAGGGTATCGCTAAATAACAGGTTGATACCCTGTAATCTCTCATCTGTTATGCACAGGAGCCTCTGATCTCATTAGATTCAGAGGCTTTTCCTCAATTAGTTATTGAAACTCCCTGGTCGGATTGTTCTGTTGATAGTCCTCCATCACCCGTTGCCAGAACCGCTGAGCAGGCAGATTGCTCTCCTGGGGAATTACCTGCCACCTGCCCTCGAATTGGTCGAATACCCGGTGAGCCACCTCTCGCCCAATCCCCTGCCGCCGATACTTCCGCAAAATAAAGAACTCCGCCATCTGCCATAGCGGTTCATCCTTTTCCGCCTCCAACTGCCTGACCAGCACAAAGCCCGCCAACTTCCCCTCCACACACACCAAAAACGGATATCGCCCAGCCTCCGTCCAGTAGTAATCCAGGTAGGGATAGTCAAACAGCCCACAGTCATTGACCTCCTTGCCATTAAACTCGCTGTAGTCATGCAGACACAGCTGCAGGAGGTGCCGTAACACTGGCTTATCTTCAACCTGGGCAGGCAGAATCTCAATCTTCATGCGCCTTTCCTCCATTCTGCTGCAGGGGTTTGGCCATCATAATACTGGGCTTTCCAATCCCCTCCGCATCTGGCAGTATCCCTACAATGCGAAACCCCAACCGCAACCAGAACCCACAGGGATGGGGTGCGACCTGCTGAAAGTTAGCAATGGCAGTCCCAGGATTCTCATACAAGTCCACTCCAGCAAGGGACGTGGCATTAGTTTCATCGCTGGTGCCAATCCACAGGGTTAACGCTCCCTGCTGCCTGGTCCAGGCTTCAACCTGATTGACCATCCGTCGGCCCAGCCCCTTCCCCTGATAGGCTCTGGCGACAATTAAAGGATGAATCTCCACCACCCGTCCGCTGAACTGCAGCGAAGCACCGATCCACGCCGCAACCTGATCCCCATCCAGCATTACCTGACTGATACCTTCCCGTTCCAAGCTTTCGTGGACTTCCTCAATCGCTGCCTCCACAGTGGGCAGCCAAATCTTCGAAATGCTTTGGGAAGCTTCATAGGCCACCTGAGCCGTCTGCTGAATTAGCTTAGCATCCTCAGGGGTGAGGTCAACAATGCGGAAAGGCTCCATTTCACGCTGATGTCATCCAGTAACGGTATTTTCTCATGGTCAAACAGTTACTTCATGTCGTTTTCCTTTCAGCCGCTCGAACTCCCCACAGAGCAAGCCATCCTCATCGATTTGCTAACCCACGAAACCTGGCCTTTCCATGTCAAGCCGCACCTCAGCCGAGATGACGTCTTGCAGTGGATTCAAGAAGGTATCTCTTTAACGGCACCGACCACAAAACCTTCTGGATGATGTCAGCCACCCAGGAGCGAGTCGGGCTGATTCGCCTGTACGACCTGGACGATGTCGATGATGGCTACCCCCTCTTTGACTTACGCATTCGAGCCACATACCGAGGGCAGGGCATTGGCAAGCAGGCAGTCCAGTGGCTGACCCGCTACCTGTTTGAGACCTGGCCTCAGCTGGAGCGCATTGCTGGCACCACCCGTCACGACAACCAGGCCATGTGGCAGGTGTTCCGCCACTGCGGCTACGCCAAAGAAGGACACTTCCGCCAGGATTGGAATGGGTCAGACGGGAAGCAGTACGACACCATTCAATACGCCATCTTGCGAGAGGACTGGGTCAATCAAACTATCACCCCCGTTCTCTGGCCTGATGAGGGTCCTCAACCCTGGACCATTCGCCCCTACCAGTCGTCGGATGAAGCCCAGTGGCTGCGGTGCCGGGTGCTGGCCTTTCTCGACACCGCCTACTTCGACAATGTCTATCGAGAAAAGGAGCATTACTCCAATCCCTCCATCGAGCTGGTCGCCGAGTTGGGAGGCCAAATCATCGGCCTCATCGACATCGAATATGAGGAGGAACCCGGCAGCCTCTGCTCCCCTCCAGCCGTCCCGGAACTGGCCGGGAAAGCAGGCATGATCTGTAACCTGGCGGTTCACCCAGACTACCGCCGATTGGGAATTGGCAAAGCCCTGCTGGAAGCCGCCATCACCCTGGCCAAACAGGCTCAGCTTCGTCGCCTGGAAGCCTGGACCCGCGACGATGCCCCCACCCTGGGCTGGTACGAAGCCCAGGGCTTTCAGAAGGTGGAGACCTACTTGCATGTCTATTTGAAGGATGATGAAGTACAGTAAGGCATCCGCAGCACCCTGCCGGGACTGCGCCCAATCCATGCATTTGCCCATTATCAAGGGGATTCAGCCGATGACATCCGCCGACAGTTTCGCCGGGTGCATGACTGCAACCGCTATGACCTGTCCCTCACATAAGGGCAGCGATATCCTCGGTGAGATAGTTCTGTCGGTAGGCTTTCTGTTCCGCTGACAGGGTGGCATCCCTCGGAAGCGTCTCCAGAGCAGCCTGATAGGCGGTCCTGGCTTTGGCACTGTCCTTGAGCTGGTAATGGTAGATGTCGCCTGCGGCCTCGTAGGCGCTGGAAAAATCAGGAAACTGCTGATTGAGGGTCTGATAAAGCAACAGCGCTTCCTCATACAAACCCCGTTCTTCCAATGCTCGGCCTACCTTCATCAATGTCTCTGGAGCTACCGCAGTGGCGGCTTGAGTGATCTGCTCACATCCCGTTGCAGCACCCTGGCTGAGAAAAACGTCTAACCAGTGTTTCGCTGATAGGGGTTTAGGTTCAGCCTGGCAAACCTGGATAGATAGGGCCTGGAGGTTTTGATTGAGAGTTTGCAGAGCGTTTTCCAGATAGTGTTGATGGGGCTCATCCCCTTTCAAATAGGCATCAAAGAACGCCAGAATGCTCTCACAGATGACCTTGGAGGTTGCGCGAATCAGTTGGTCTTGCTCATCAGGCTTCTGTGCCAGAAGAGTTGTTGCGGTTGGCCCTGGGGTGACAAAATCGTTGTGTGCCAGGTGTTTGACGGCAATGTAGTAACGGTCGGCATAGGTCAGGGCATCGTAGTGGTTGAATCGTACCGTTGGTTTGGCCATGCTGAATATGATCAGCGGCGGCATCGAGGAGATGGCCTGGCTCAAGCGTTCGGCGATGTCTTTGTAGAGCGGTTCACACTCTGCATCCCACTCACGGGTAGAGTCCAGACTCACCACTGCACGAATATTCGCCTGGGCCTCAGCCGCACAACCCAGGACTGCCGAGGCTCCATAACTGTGGCCCAGCAATCCGAGCCGGGTCGGGTCTACCGCATATTGTTGACACAGAGCGTTGATGAGGCAAGCCATGTCCTTGATGGAACGGTTCGTATTTGAATCCACTCCAAAAAACAGGCCATGATCCGGTTGAAAGGTGCTGGTCGCCACCACATATCCGTAACTGGCTAAAAACTCCAGCAGAGTAGGGTTATCAACGAGGCTGCCGCCCAATCCCTGGTGATAAACCAGCGCCGGAAAAGGACTTTTAATGGGTGGAGCATCGGAGTAGCAAGCGCTAGGGGTATGGAGAAGGGTTTCAAAGGTTTTGGCATCATCCGCTGCAAGGTCAGCCCAGCGCTGCCCCATCGATTCCTGGCACGCTGTTTCAAACAGGAACGTATTCAGAGCCTCAATAAAGTCCTGTAGCGAAGGGTCACCAGAAGATACGTTGAGATAGCCTTTGTAAGGCATAGAAACGGCATCAGCGGCAGGTTCTGCCGGATACCAGACCTGCACCGCTAAGGGACGCCCGGTTGAGGATAGAGAGGATGCACCTTCTGGACTACAAGGTAACTCGAAACGGCGGCTGTAGTCGTGGAGGATAAAGGACTGAAACCCTACGGCATAGGGACCGGGGCCAGTTCACCCCATAAACGAGGGGCTGAAGAACTTGAAGTTTTTTCGGCAGAGTCCTTCATTCCTGAACCGCTCCGTCTGCAGGTTAAAGACCAGGTACTGTTATCCATACCGATAACGCTACATAGGCAACCCACTCCATTTCGGACACAGGGTCAACAAAAGCGGATGATTAAGCCAGTAGCAACGGGAAAATTCCTATGGTTCTATTCACGGATTCGCTGGATACCCTCACTCCTGAGCAGCTGCAAGGCCTTTTTGTGAGCTGGCCCAATCCACCTTCCCCAGCCACCTATTTGGAGCTGTTCACATTATCGACATACAGCCAGCAGTGGTACTGTCCTTCCTCCAGAATTCTAAATGCGTCATAACAGTGTCGGTTGATGCTGATATTCTGACGGGTTCAAGGCTGGTAATTCATTTCCTGGGATGGTAGGCCTTGGAGGATTTCTCTTGGGGCTTTGCCCGCCAGGCCCGCCAGCTGGCGCAGGGCTTTGCCGCTGAGGTTGTATTCGTTGGTTCCAAAGCAAACACCGACTCTGGCGTAGAGGCGGGAGGCTCTCCCGGAAAGGGCTGTTCCTCGTAGGTAGGTCCACCCCAGGGTTGTGATGTCAGCCGAGATCGCACACAGCAGAGCCACTCCCAAACCCCGGCAGCGGTAAGCAGGATCAACGTACATATCGATACATTCCGCGCCATGAGCACAATGGTGTAAATCGTAGTGAGGTAGCCAGGCGGCAAACCCGACCAGTTTTTGGTCGCAGTGGATGACGGTCATGCGGAAGCAGCCGCTGGCGTAGTCGCGTTTGAAGGTGGCGAGGGGGCAGGGCCAGGAGGGCATGTTCAGGTTCTGGCGTACGTAGTCGTCGATTAGCTGGGCAACCTGGTCTAAATCATCGACTGTCGCTGTAGACGTGTGATAAGGCATAGGCAGGTTTCAGAAGAAGCTTGGATGGACGCTATGCAGGCCATTCAGGGGTGTTGCCCTGGTAGGTAATCACAAATAGGATGTCTTCAATCAGTTCTTCTTCGAAGAGGTCGCGAATGCGGCGAACATCATCTATGACGAAACCTCCGGGATCATCATCAAAGGCGAGCTCCCATTCCCCGAAGGGAGCCTGACCAATAGCGGGTAGCCAGCTCGTCCCATTGCCGCGCCGGGTGCTGATGACTCCATCAATGGTTTGAGCGCCGCCGCCGACGGTGCCGATGCCATCTCGCTCGGTAAATTGCAGGTGACGAACGGGGATTTCGACGGTGAAATTGTCTTTGCGGATGAAGTAGAGCAAGATGTGTTGAATTTTGAGGTTGTCAATGTTGGGGGGGAAGTCTTCGCGGCGGGTTTCGAAGCGGACGACCATCGGGGCGTTGGTCAAATCAGGATTGTTNAGGTCGTACCACTGGTCGGCAAATTCGTTGCGGAAGCGGAAGGTACGGTTGGCGCTGATATTGCGATCGAGTTGCTCAATGACTTGCTTCTCATAGTCATAGCTATGAAGCGCAGTCAGGTCGATGGTAAACAAGATGGTTGCCATTGTATTGAAGTCAAAGGGATTGCTGGCTTTAGGCATACGCAATTCCCACTGAGTGGCAAAGCCCATGCCTTCAAAGGGGCGTTGTAGAGATTGGGCCTCGGGTTCTAAGTTGAGCACTGCTGATGAGGTGGTTGTAGGTGCTGAGAGGGCGAGGCGCTCTGGTAATTGGCGAATTGTAACGGTCTGGAAAGTATCTCTCCCAACAACGGCTTGTGAAATGCCAGCAGAAGTCAACGAGGCTCGAATCCCGTAGGTTGGAGGCACTAGAGCAACGACAGAAACGGTAACTTGCTGAATTAGGCAGAGATAGTATCCTGGAAATTGGCGATCGATTAGGCTTTGGGGGGTTTCAAAGATTAGCACTCCGGTTTCTCGGAACCGCTGGAACTCAATTGGGAATAGTTCAGCAAGATCGAGGGTAATTGAGATTGACTGTTTGAGTTGTCGTGTTTCAAAGGCGTACTGATCAAGCCGATAAATGTCTTTAAGAAGACGAGCAGAGCCTGTCAAACCTAAACGATCAATATTGTCTGCTTGGGCTGAATTATCAACTGGAACATTCCAATAGCCAGACTGGATAATTTTCACAGGCTGTAGCCGCTCAAAGATAAGTCGCTGTTCTGCTAGCCGAGCAATAGCCGTTGCTTCTTGCAAGAAGTAGCGATAGACATCTGCCAGGACACTGGCTATCCAGCGGTACATTTCTTCGTTGAAGTTTCTGTTTCTAAGAAAATCTAAGATGGCAGCAGCGTGGTTATGCTCCAAGACAGTAATTGTTCGCTCTTGTTGGGCAATAGCAATCCCAGTTTGGGCAATTTGGATCTGTTCTTGCCCTACTAGAATATCTTGAGCTGCAATACCTTCCTGCAATTGCCATTCAAATGATCGGGTTTCGATACTTAGCTCTAATTGAAGTTTTCCTATTTCATCATCAGTCTTTGGAATTCCATAAAATGCACCTCTAAGGAAGTCTGAAAATCCACTTTCTGTCTGTTGTTGACCTGAGCCTCCAAAGCTAGTTATAGAACTTATAATTCCTCCAACACCCCTAAAGAGACTATTTGCAAAGCGTAACCTTTTAAATTCTCCTTCACCAGCAAGTCGACCCTTGTATGCTTCCAACAAACTCCGTTCTGTGGAGACAATTCCTGTGGCAAGAGATGAGCTATATGCATTTTTCCTGAATGTTGCACTATCTTTCTGCAGAACCTGTAAATTCAAATTTTGAACTGCTTGACTGAGGGAGAGATCTCTCAAAGTCACCCTTGCTCTAGTCAATTCTAAACTTTGCTCCGCCTGTAAAACTGTAAGGTACTCACGATCGGCATTTTCCAAGGCTACCTGGTAACCACTTTCAATTTGCTGGGCAATGTTAA
>JGI12278J13113_1000578_pt1 | contig 10111 bp, 8 predicted proteins | sample HotLakmasection2_FD_13113 | JGI IMG/M metagenome (IMG submission 13113)
CTCAATGTGCCGGATGCCGCAGCCAGTTTCGCCGTTGTGCTGACGGATACTAGCGGTAGTGAGAGCGAATTTCTGCTAAACGACCAATCGTTTCAGACGATTCCGGCCCCGGCTGAATTCTATGCTTACGAACCATTCGCGCTCTATCCGGCTTCGGTACGCATCCCTCTGAAAGCCTTCAATGCCGTAGACCTTACGCAGGTCGTCAGCATCACACTGCGTTCAGTTGATGCCAGTGGGACGCTGCTGCTGGCCGATCTGGAGCTGCTGCGATTGGATGTGTAAATTCAGATGAGGGCCAAGCGAACATACTGTAAGCAGAACCGTGTCGGCTATGCCACTATGTTCAGGTTACAGTGGGGTCTTTGCTATCTGGCCCACCCGTGTCCAGTGGATGCCGAGCTCCGCGCCAATTTTGCGGTAACTCATGCAACGTTCCCGCATAGCGTGAATATCAGCGCGGAGCTGCTCTTTATCGGGATTACGAAGATCACTTTCGGTTGAGGCTGGCAGGGGAATATCGAAGCGGAGTATGTGCCCAGTTAACGTACCTGAGACCCTCCAACTTTGTAATTTTACAGCGCTTTACAGTAAATTACAGTCACCACCGTAATGCTACAACCTTGATTGAAATCCTGCAAACCCATTCTACACACATACACAACGACATATTCGAGCATAATCCATCGGAACTTCTCATCCTTCATCGATCACCCAGTTCCGCGTGATCTTGAAATAGAACATATGGATGGTTTCTTGAAACTCGTGACTTCGCTAATCTCGAGGCGGCATCGCCCACAGCGCGTTATCACCTACACTACCCGGTGCAGCGACATGATACACGCGCCAGCGCTCAGTTGCTGATTGCACCATGCGGAAACGCACCTCACCATCAATGTCCTCAACAGTCACGATTACGTCAACGGCAGGTTCTCCCTCGATGCTTGCCTCCTCTGTTCGCAGAATTTCCACATCACCTCGCAAATCAATTAACAACCCATCTCGGCCCTCAGCAGTCAACATAATAAGGTCGAACACGTAGCCATCGTGGACGTGTTCCCACTCAGATAAGGGTGGAAGCAATTCAAAGATCTCAGCGGCAACTTCCTCATTGATGGCTTGGTCATAGTTGTACGTGGCGTTAATCCGCTGAAATCGGGTCTGTGCATGTGGCGAAAAAATCAAAAATACAGTGGGGTAGTCCTGACGCTGGAAGGCATCGACAAAGGTCATAACAGCATCTTCTGGCGTTTCCAGGGCAAGCGAATCATAATGAGTACGCGGTTCATTTACCTGTTGCGCCAGTATATAGCTCGCGCCCATTACCATTGTGAGCACGAGCAACAAGATTACACGATTCATAAAGGAACTCCTCTTGTAGCATTACTATTGCAGATTGGGCAATCCAATGTACCTTACTAAGGTAGAAAGTAAAATACACTATAGATCGATGAACTGAATTATATAGGCTTCTTGGTTGTCAAGCCTCTGTCAAGCACCCAATTTATGAAGACAAGAGTCTGGAAATTACTGGGCAGCATAGACAGCCGGTGGCATCTTGAGCGCTCTGTGGATGCCGTTGATACCTACCATGACAATGTGTTAAGGCACAGCCGCAGTCCGGGCAGAGGGCTGCCTGGCTGGTACTCTCAGTATGCACCTCAATGCGCGGATCGTCTGCTGTGACCTGTGTGATCTTGAACCCATCAATACCATTTAGAACTCCCTCTGCCCTGACCGCGTGCCGATCTGTTGGAACCAGATAAGCTACCACCTGAACTGGTCCAGCTCACTTACGTATGTTTGAATATGCCCGAGAATAAGCGCACCAGCATCCGCCCGTTGTTCATCGCACCCGACGACGTCTACACAAAATCGGGCTACCGGCGATTTATCTACTATACGCGACCGGCGGGCGCGTTCGCCGGCTTCGATCGACACGAATATCTTGTCCCCTTGAATAATTCAACCGTGTTCAGGGGATTAATGTGCGTCGGTTGATCTTACGAAACTGCTGGGGAGAGCATCCCCAGCGCGATCCGAACAGGCGGTAGAAGTAGCTCAGGTTGTCGAAGCCGACATCGTAGCAGATTCGTGTCACTGGAGCATCGGTATTAAGGAGCAAATCACTGGCGTAATCAAGGCGTGCGTTGTTGATGAACTGCGACGGCGTAATGCCAAGATAAGACTTGAAAACACGCCCGATATGCTCCGGTGAGCGATTGGCAAGCCTCAGCATTGCATCACGACCTTCGATAACATTTGGTTTCTGCCGTAACTGCTGGCAAAGTTCCACCAGCCACCAGGGCGCATCTGCGGGGTAGTCCTCTACACGAGCGATGAAATAGGCTGATACCAGCTGTGCCAGCAAAGCCCGCAATGTCAGCCGAGACCGTGCCGGATCGTAGTACATGACACGACCCCATTCCTTTAGGCGTGCGCCCAGTTGCGTTGTCTCAGTTGCTGTTAGCATGACCGTCGGCGGCAGATGCGGGCGCAGCAGCAGCGCTTTTTTCGTCGCCAGTCCTAGATAGTCCGATAGGGCGCTAAACGTCTGCCGTAAAAACGCCAGGTTGATGAGCTCGCAGTTCTGGTCGGCGTTGGGTTCGTAGTAGTGGATATCTTCGGGGCGGATGAACACCAACGCCCCCGCCTTCAGCAGCACGCCTTCGCCGTTGATATGGTGGATGATGCTGCCCCTTGTGACCAGAAAAATCTCAAAGAAATCGTGTTTATGTGCCCGTGTCGAAATCTGCTCGACGAATGAGTAGAAAGCGTAATGCCCCTCGACTTCCACATCGATTATGTTTGCCGCGCGTAGTTCCATAAAGCACCTGAATATCAATATAGTACAAAAAAAGGTCAATGCGTTAGAAGTCAGTGTACTGCAAAAAACCTTATGCTGTCTTTAAATGCGCCAAAAGCAACGTTTTGCTTGTGACGCAATAAGTTGAACACACGTCTGGATCCTAGCGCTATTTGAGGGGCTGAACGTATACCAGAATGGTGTTTCGACAAATTGGCCAAATACTCGAGGATAGTTTTTCAGATGAGGAGAGGCAAATGAGTAACTTACGCATCACCGATGAAGGAATCAAGCAATACCACAAAGATGGTTTTCTATTGTTCAAACAACCGGTTTTTGCACCAGAGAAGTTCAATGAGCTTGTCACAATATTTGAGGACCTTGTCGCCAAGCAAGCCGCCGGTTCGCGCATAGACGAACTCGATAAGCCACATTTCAGCGAGCCGCGCCTGTTTGAGTTCCTGATGGCGGACGCAGTGCTTGATCTGGTCGAACCGCTGATCGGTCCCAATATCGGGCTGTGGTCGAGTCACTTCATTGCGAAAGAGCCGAACATCGGGCGGGCAACCCCCTGGCACGAAGATAGCAGCTACTGGCAGGGTCGGCTGGATCGCATGGATCAGATTGTTACGGTATGGCTCGCACTGGATCGCACAGATCGTGAGAATGGCTGTCTGCGTGTCATCCCCGGTACGCATACCAATGGCTTCAGCGAGTATGTCGAAGTAGACAAAGCCACGAATACCTTCGGCAGCGAGATAAAGCCAGAGTTGATCGATGAATCACAGGCTGTGTATTTCGAGCTGAATCCCAACGAATGCTCCCTGCACGATGGACGCATCATTCACGGTGCGCAGGCCAACACAAGTGACCGTCGCCGCGCTGGTTATACCATGCGTTATTTCTCGCTGGAAACTAAGTTTAACCCGGATGCGCCCGGCAACGAAACACATCGCCTTTTCTACTGCCGTGGTGAGAATATCGCAAACAATCCGCTGGAGACGATCGTCATCTAGCAGATCAGCAGACAAATAGGCTGTCGCCAGCGCGCTCGGTTCGCCGTGCGGGAACGCTGGCGACACTTACGCGTTGGCCGATGACAATCGCTATACACAAGTTCGAAAACAAGATCGAACTGGACAATTCTGATGAGTTCCCGCCAGATTGAGACATCGATTAAGACATCGCACGGGTCTCCACGATTGGCGAGATGGTAAAATCCCTGCGCTGATCAAAAGATTGAACCCAAAGACGGAAAGGAACACATTGGTGAAGCTCAAATGGTATGGTCACGCAGCGTTTCGCATTCAATCTTCTGACGGATTGACCATCATCACCGATCCTTACACGCCAGAAGGCGTCGGCTATCCACCGATTACCGACGCTGCGGACGTGGTGATTGTCTCGTCTGACAACGACACCGCTCATTGTCGTTATGATCTGATCCCTGGTGATCCGTTCGCAGTCAATGCGCTGCAAGTAGCCCGCGAAGGCGGCAGCCGCACTGTCAAAGGCCTCACCATCCAGGCGATAGAGGCGATGGAATTCATAGATCACCCGGAACACGAACCCGACCAGAATGGTATGTACCGCTTCGAGGTTGACGGCATCCGCATCGCACACATGGGCGACGTCGGCAATCCGCTGACGGAAGCGCAGACGTCTTTTTTCAATGATGTGGACATTCTGTTGGCCCTGACAGGAGGTGAACTGACAATCGAACTCGATGATCTTAAAAAGGTTATCGATGCAACTCAGCCAAAACTCATCGTTCCTATGCACTTTCGCACCCTGACGTATAAGCCGCGCAATACGCATTGGATTGCATCGTTCCTGGCGTACTTCGACGATCGCGATGTCGATTTTGCATGCACGCATGAAACAGTCCTCACCAGGAACGACATCCCGGAGCGCACCCGCGTTCTGGTGATGGACTACGCCCGCTAAATACACAGAGACGGGCACAGCCGCCTCTGTGTCCGTCGATCTCCCCTGGCATTATCTCCGCATGGTCTCAGGCCCGGCGTGGATTCCTGCTTCATCACAGGAAGAAACCCAGGAAAATTTGCAAATCCCCGTAATGACGCTAAAATGTCCTCACCTGTATATACATTTAAAGAAAATAACCCTTGTGATACGTCAAAATGGCTAAACTTTCTGATTTCAAACTGAACCATAACAGCTATATTTCCCTTCATGTTCAACTGCATAACCTGCTGCGCCACCTGATTGTTTCCGGAAAATGGAAAAACGGCGACCGACTGCCCAGTGAACCTCAGCTCGCTGAGCACCTGAAAATCAGCCGGACAACCGTACGGATTGCGCTGCAAAGTGCGGAAGTTGAAGGGCTGATTAAGCGCGCTGTCGGGCGCGGCACCTTCGTAAGTTACGATCCGGACAGCAGAGCCAACACCCGGTTAATCGGTTATGTGACGCGTAATTTTCACAACAACATCCATCGCGTCCTGTTAAGCAGTGTGGAAACCGAGCTGCGCTCTGCAGGTTATCGCGTTGTCTTCAGCAATGCGACGAATAACGACGAAGAAGTCGTTGTGCTAAAGCAACTGCTGGAAGATGGCATCATGGGGCTGATTGTCTGGCCAAATGCCAACCCCACGAATGCTCAGCGCGAGGTCTTCCAGCAGTTGCAGACAATGGGCATTCCGATTGTATTTGTGGATCGTTTCGTGCGCGGCATCGAAGCGGATTACGTCGCCAGTGATAACTACGGTGGCAGCGCCGATCTGATTAACCACCTGATTGAGCTGGGGCACAAGCGCATCCTGTATCTGCGTTCAAATATCAGCGATTTATTCCCTGTTGATGAGCGCCAGCGCGGCTATGAAGATTCCCTCACTGCACACGGACTGCCCGTGTATCCACCAGTGCGGATAAACTCCCCGCGTGATATTGTCTTCCACGAAACGGACATTCATGACTTGCTTGATGACAGCAGTACGGACCTCATCGACCAGGTAATCTCGCTGCTGGAAGATGTTTTCCCCAGGCCGACTGCCATCGCCTGCGTCAACGATGCACTCGCCATCCTCACGGTGCGAGCAGTTCAGCAGATGGGACTGATCGTGCCGGATGACATCTCCGTAGTCGGCTTTGACGATATCAGCTTGGCAGCCTACATGAGTATTCCTCTGACAACCACACGTCAGGACGCGCATGAGATCGGTCGACTGGCGGCGCAACTGCTGCTCGATCGCCTCGACGCTGTGAATGGCCCTCCACGTCATGAGGTTGTCCCCACTCGTTTGCAGATCCGGTCGTCTTCATCGACGCCGATCTCACTCCCCAATTCATTCTCACAAGAGTCGCAGGACTGAAAGGAGGGCTGCGAGGCGAAGTCGGAGAATGAGCTTCAATGTAGTAGAGGTGTTTCAACACACCTGTCCGTCACCCGATGGACGAACGTTGCAGCAGCGGCGAGTTGACTTCAATGAACCAATAATTTGTGAGGAATGAATAGAATGAAACTCAAAGCAGGTTTTCTTGTTCTTGTGGTTGGGCTTTTTGCTGTCTTCAGTATGACGGCGATGGCACAGGACGTCGCTCGCGAAGATACCCTCATCTTCGACTTTGATCGCACGGTTACGGATCCGTTCAACTACAATCCATTTACCCCGGCAGGGAATACCAATCGTGGTAACGGCGCGCATCAGGCTATGTGGGAGCCACTGTTCATCCTGAATTACGAAACCGGCAGTGTTGACCCGTGGTTGGGCGAGAGCATGGAGTCGAATGAGACACTCGATGTCTGGACGCTGACTCTGCGCGATGGGGTTACGTGGTCGGATGGCGAAGCCTTCAACGCCGATGATGTCGTTTTTACGATAGAGATGCTGCTGAGCGATGAATCCGCTACATTGATTGATTCCGCAAATGTGCAGCAGACTGTGGAGAGCGTGGAAAAAATCGATGACCTCACCGTTCAGTTCAACCTGACCGGTCCGAACCCGCGCTTCCAGCTTGATCTGTTCTCCGTCCGCGTTGCGAACAGCGTCCTGATCATGCCCGAGCACATCTGGGCAGGCCAGGACCCGGCGACGTTCACTTTCTACGATGAGGAACAGGGGTGGCCGATTGGTACGGGGCCGTACACCCTGACCAGTTCAGATCCGACGCGCTTCGCTTGGGACCGCAATGATAGCTGGTGGGGCGCCCAGGTGGGCCTCATGGACCTACCGGAACCGATGCGGCTAATCTGGCGCACGACCACCACCGAGGATGCTCGTGTTGAGCTGATGTCCAACAACGAGATCGACGTCGCTAACAGTGTGTCGTTGCTGGCCTTCGAGGTGATCCAATCCAGCAACCCGAACGTCATCGCCTGGCAGAACGACCTGCCATTTGCGTGGGCCGATCCTTGCTCACGCCAGCTGGACATCAACACGACCGTTGCACCCTGGGATAACCCCAATATGCGGCGCGCGCTGAGCCTGATCGTTGACCGCGAAGAAATCGTCGCGTTTGCCTACGAAGGCACAACCGAGGTATCGCGCACTATCTTCACGCAGTATGGCGCGATGGAGCCATTCGTCCAGGCCGTTGAGGCAGCTGGCTACGGCGTATCCGCGACGGCCGATGTCGAAGCAGCCCAGGCTCTGATCGAGGCTGAAGGCTACACCCGCAACGGCGATTTCTACGAGAAAGACGGTGAGACCCTGTCGGTAAATATCCTGGTCAACAATGCCAGTACGGAATACACCAACACGGTTGAGGTGTTGGTAGAGCAGTTCCGTGACGCTGGCATTGACGCCGCTGCGCGCCCAGTCGATAACGGGACCTTCTGGGGTGCTGCCGCGCCGACGGGCGACTATGAAGTTACTTATGGCTGGTTGTCCTGCGCTTCCGTCAACGAACCCTGGGCCTCCCTGAACCGCTATTCCACGCGATTCCTCGCCCCTGTTGGCGAACGTGCGCCAGGTATCAACAATACCGGCCGCTGGAGCGGTGAAGGCGCAGAAGCCTACAGCGCAATCGTGGCCGAAATTGGCACGCTGCCGCTGGGCGATCCGCAGATTGTTGATCTAGTCGTAGAAGCTTACAGCTACCTGTACGAAGAAACCCCCATCATTCCGTTGGTACAGGCTTCCAAGCTGCTGCCGTATAACACCACCTACTGGACTGGCTGGCCAACCGCTGAGAATAATTTCAACCACCCGGCCTTCTGGTGGAACAGTGGTCATCAGATTATTCACAACGTGACGAAAGCTGGATAAGCCTCGCCACCGTTAAAGTAACTGAGCAAAGACAAACGGGAAGGGTGGGGATTCTCCTCACCCTTCGTCAAATCTAAAGAAATGATTATTACGAGGTCATTATGGGAAAAATCCCGCTTTCGTATCTCTTAAGGCGGCTTACGATTACTTTTCTGACAATCTGGTTTGCCGCGACGCTGATCTTCATCATCCCGCGCCTTGCCCCCGGTGACCCGATCAGCGCGATGGTCGGGGACATGCAAAACGCCGGCTCCGATACGGAAAACTCAGAAGCGATCATCCAGGGCTGGCGCGAGCGCTTCGGCCTGGATGAGGCGTTGCCAGTACAGTACATTCGCTATCTGGGGAACCTGGCAACGTTTGATTTCGGCTATTCGATCAACGCTTTCCCAACGCCCGTGATGGCCATCATCCTGCGAGCACTGCCATGGACACTGGGTCTGCTGGTGGTGGCGATGGTGCTGACTTTCCTGATCGGGAATTTCCTGGGGGCGATCATGGTCTGGTCGCGCACGCCCCGATTAATCAAGGCGATTATCCCGCTGGGAATGGTGTTTACTTCGATTCCATCCATTCTGGCTGCGCTGTTCCTGCTGTATATCTTCGCCTTCGTCCTGGGCTGGTTCCCGGATTCTGATGCTTATGCTGTCGGCGAGATTACTCCTGGGCTTAATCTGGAGTTTATTGGCAGTGTGCTCTATCACGGCACGCTGCCTGCCCTGGCGATTATCCTGGTCAGCTTTGGCTACTGGGCGCTGGGTATGCGCGGCATGATGATCACGGTAGAGGGCGAGGACTACATGCAACTGGCGCAAGCCAAAGGGCTGCGGCCGTTTTATGTGCTGTATCGCTACATGATTCGTAACGCAATTCTCCCTCAGATTACGGCCTTCGCCATCACACTCGGTACGCTTGTCAGTGGCCAGGTGCTGGTGGAATACGTCTTTCAGTATCCGGGCATGGGCCGCGTGATCTACGAAAACATTCTCGCTCAGGACTTCCCCGTCATTCAGGGTGCGGCGTTCTTCCTGATCATGTTGACTGCGCTGGCGGTGCTGTTTGTCGACCTGATCTACCCCTACATTGATCCGCGTATATCAGTGGGGAGCATAGAGTAATGGCGACAGTACCACAAATTGCACCGAACCCTGTACCCCCCGCACCGGAACCTGTCGAGGCAGTGCAACCCAAGAAAATGGGACGCTTTAACGTCTGGGACACGCCCTGGTTCAATACGCGGCTTTTGGTCGGCGTGGGGATTATTACCGTCATTCTTTTCATGGGCGTCATCGGCCCGATATTCTGGAATACGGATCTAGCGAGTGAGCGCAATCTCGAGGCGCGGCGTTTGCCGCCCGTCGGCTTCACCAGCATTCGTGGTGTCGAGGGGACATGGGACCATCCCCTGGGGACGAATAACTTCGGCCATGATATGCTGGCAATCGCCCTGGTCGGTGCGCCGAATACGTTTATTCTGGGCTTTGTGGCCGCATCGATCGGCATGCTTGTTGGCATTATTCTGGGGTTTACTAGCGGCTTTATGGGTGGGCTGGTCGATGACATCATCCGATTAGCCGCTGATATCACCCTGACGATTCCGGCATTGATGGTGCTCATCGTACTGAACTCGGTCTTTGATCGCATTGATTTGCTCACGATGGCAGTGATTATCTCGGCGTTTGCCTGGCCCCGGCCAACCCGCCAGATTCGCGCACAGGTGCTGTCCATGCGCGAAAGTGGTTATGTCCGCATGGCGCGGCTGTCAGGGGCGTCGAACATCGACATCATGTTCAAGGAGATGCTGCCCAACCTCATCCCGTATTTGTTCGCCAGCTTCATCTCTGGGGCGACAGGAGCGATTCTGGCGGCGGTCGGTCTGGAAACGCTGGGACTCGGGCCGCAGGGTGCGATCACCCTGGGTGGCACCATCTACGACGCGTACACGAACCTCGCGCTATCAGGCAATCTGTGGTGGTGGTGGGGTGTGCCGACAATTCTGCTTTCGATCATGTTCGTCGGGCTGTTGTTGATTAACCTGGGCCTCGATGAAATCGCCAACCCGCGACTGCGGCGG
>JGI12278J13113_1000581_pt1 | contig 10075 bp, 10 predicted proteins | sample HotLakmasection2_FD_13113 | JGI IMG/M metagenome (IMG submission 13113)
CATCTCCTTAAAGGCTACTCCCAGAACCCGCAGGGCCTGACCCGCCATTTGCTCGTTGTCGAGGTCGAACCTTTGTCGCTGGTCATCTTCCAGGGGACGAATTTCTCCCTCGCCCATCCACGCCTGACACCGCTCCAGAACTTCTTCGGGGCTACCCTTGACCATCGCCAGAAACTTGCCCCCTTCCTGAGCATGAACCGTACTCATGACATTGCGGTCTTTGCTGCGCAGATTCATGGCCTGGCAGGGGTGGCCATCCCGCAGGCCGGGCAATTCCAGGCCAGAGTCGATGCCCAGCCGCACCAGGGCATTCTCTGTGGAGGAGCCTTCCAGGGAGTAGCTGCCGTCTGCTTCGGTGAGGTAATCGGTTTCGCTGCAGAGAACCCCGACCTGAATCAGTCGTCGCAGTTCTTCCGCACTGTCGAGGGCGACAGCCTCGCCGTTTTCGTTAGTGAACTGCCCGTCCTTCACTTCAAAGCACCCCTGGCCGGTACGCACCTGCTTCACCACCATCTGGTTTTGCGTCAGGGTGCCGGTTTTGTCCAGGCAGATGGTCTGCACCGAACCCAGGGCTTCTACCGCCTCCAGCCTGCGAATCAGGATGTTTCGTTTGCGCATGTCATCCATGCCCAGGGCCAGGGTGGTGGTGGCAATGGTGGACAAGCCTTCTGGCACCGCTGCCACCGCCAGGGAAATGGAGATTTTCAGCATCTCCAGCAGGCCATAGCCCCGCAGCCAGCCAATGCCAAACACGCCAGCGCAAATGGCGCTACCGACTGCCGCCAGTTGGGTGCCGACTTCCTCAAGCTGCTGCTGCAGAGGGGTGTCTCCGGTATCGGCCTGGCTCACCATCTGCTGGATTTTGCCGATTTCGGTGAAGCGCCCGGTGGCGACCACCACCGCTCGTCCGATGCCGCCGGTCACTATGGTGCCCCGGTACACCATGTTGAGCCGCTCGGCCAGGGGAATGTTATCCCCCGAGAGGGTTTCCACTTCCTTCGATACGGGAATGCTTTCCCCAGTCAGGGAGGATTCGTTGACGCTGAGGTTGTCGGATTTGATCAGGCGACCATCGGCAGCGACGACGTTGCCGGTCTCCAGAATCAGCACATCCCCCGGCACAATGTCGTCTGCTTCCACCTGCTGCCGCTGTCCGTTGCGCAGCACCCGGGCGGTTTGTTCTCCCCCCTGCTGCAGGGATTGAATGATGTGCTCCGACTGGCTTTCGGTGAAGTAGCCGACGATGGTGTTGATGCCCACGACTCCGAGAATGACGGCAGCATCCACCAGCCCCCCCGTCGCGGCGGAGAGGACAGAGGCTCCGCCCAGCAGGGCCACAGGCAAACTCTGAAACTGCTCAATGAAGATACTGAAGTCGGAGCGGGTCTTGGATTCGGAGAGGCGGTTGGGACCGTACTTACTCTGCTGCGTCGCCGCCGCATCTTCCGAGAGCCCCGATTCGAGATCGGTTTCTATCTCTGTTGCGACGGCCTCTACATCCAGCTTGTGCCAGTCTTTTTCGGGCTGATCTTTCCCCTGAGGGGCGGATTTATCCCGCTTTTTCTTACCCTTTTTCTTAGCTTGGGAGGGCTTCTGTGACTTTGCGTGATCCTGCTGCTGAAACTGGTAACAGAGCTTGTCGAGGTGGGTGGTGACATCATCAACACTCCACTCGCCAGCGTAGGTGATCAGCACGTTCCCGGTGCGGTAATTGGCGGAAACGGACTGCACCGGCTCTGGCTTGGAGAGGTGCTGCTCCAGGAAGCGCTGGAGAGGTTTTGAACGGTATAGGCCCTCTACCGAACAGCGAATTCTGCCTTTCGTGGCATGGACAACTTGAACCACAGGTTTGATGGAATTGAGTTTACAGGTGATCTTTCAACAATCTCGATTACGGGTAGGGTTCATTCGCGGCTTTTCCACCCGGTCGATGTCCTGGAAATACGCTTTTGGGCCGCAATGCATCGCTTATGGCGTTGGTTGTCTCCCTTGACGCTAATGGCAGCATGTAAAGTGCGTAGAGTGCATTCGCGGCTTTTCCACCCGGTCGATGCCCTGGCAATACGCTTTGGGGCCGCAATGCACCGCTTATGGTGTTGGCTATCTCCCTTGACGCTAATGGCAGCATGTAAAGTGCGTAGGGTGCATTCGCGGCTTTTCCACCCGGTCGATGCCCTGGCAATACGCTTTGGGGCCGCAATGCACCGCTTATGGCGTTGGTTGTCTCCCTTGACGCTAATGGCAGCATGTAAAGCCTGGAGGCATACTCCGTTGAGACGGTGCATTGCTTCGCGTTGGCGGAGCCTCGCCTTAGCGTTATGCACCCTACGGCATCCCCAAAATCACCCCGGCTCGGGAGCAGACTCCACCTCAATGGTGGGTTGTGTCGTCATCTTCGAGGGTTGCCCGGCTTGCGACATTTCCTCATCTGGATGGAACTTCACAAACGTATCCAACGCATACCAGGCCGCGACATACCAGGGAATTTCATCCAGCCGTAGACCCCGCACCAGGATCTGCCGCAGAGCGAAGGCTCCCAGCCCTAACGACATCAGCAACCGCAGGTCAAGCAGGTCGTTGGTTAACCAGCGGACCTGGCGGTTTAGCTCATCTACCGTATCCTTGATCTGGTTGGCGGTTTCAGTCGAAGACTGGTCCGTAAACTGTCCGGTAGTTCTCCGGTAGCTGGGACGCTCCCGCTGCATCAGAGTACCAGCGTTACCATTGAAGGACTCACCTTGCCCATTGCGTTCGGCGTCCACTTCGGCCTGAGCCTGGGCAAAGGTATCTTCCAATCGTTCCTGGGCATCGGCGACAGCTTCCTGGCAGCGCTCAGAAAAGGCGATGCCTTCTTTCAATACATTCTTCACCAGGGGTTGATTGACCGCGGAGGCCAGGGGTAAAACGATGGGGGCCAGCAGCACGGCAGCGACGCCTTCTACAACCTCGGATACCTCGACGGACTGCAAATCAAAATCGGTAGACATGATGAATTAAACCTCAAAGGGTTCTTGTAACTCTATGGTTGTGCAGATGCGGCCTATCATCACCCTCTGTAGGGTAGATATGCAGAAGACCAGAAGCTTTTAGATTTTCTCGAATCCGAATGCAAAAACTTCGAATCAAACTTCTAATCAAACTGGGTATCTCATTACTCTGGATGTGCCTGCCGCCAATGAGCCTGGACCAACTTTAACGGAGACACAGCAACGATTATTAGAGAGCATTGATGCGATTGAACAGGAACTCGGGAACTTGCGGGAGTTGATACTGGAGATGTGAATAAATGCCCCTGGCCTATCGGGACTTCAGCTGCTTGGGATCGCTCTTGGGGTTATGTCCCAACCCACTCAAACAGATAGGCCATGGCCCCCGTGGGGTCCTCAAACAGGGCAAAGAATCCTGTCTCAGGGATTTCCGTCCTGGCCATCACCACTTTTCCCCCTAAAGCTTTCGCTTTTTCCGACCAGTCTTCAACCGAGGGCACGGAGAAATAGTTCATCCACACAGGCGGCATTTCGGGAACCCCTGGCGGGCGCTTCAGAATACCGCCGACCTGTTGGCCATTGGCTTCAAAGGTGATGTATTCTCCCCCACTCATCGGCATGGGGGCTGAAAAGTCCCAACCGAATAGTCCGGCATAGAACGGCAGAATCAGAGCCGGGTCATCCACCATCAGCTCCATCCAGCAGATTTCTCCGGTGTTGCCGCCAATCATGTCGAGGTTGTCGTCATCCTCGGCAGGGGTAAAAATATGGAATGTCGAACCCACCGGGTCTTGAATCACTGCGGATTGACCAATGGTGGGAATATCAAAGGGCGGAACGCAGACCTCGCCACCCAGTTGCTTGGCCAACTGACAGGCGCTGCTTACATTTTCTACAACGATGTAGGCCATCCAGTGGCTGGGACCGGGAAAGTCCTGCTCCAGGGGAACAGGGTTGGCAAACCCGCCTCGACCGGCGTTGTAAACCGTAGATTTCTCTTGACCGGGGATGTCTATCTCTTCCAGTTGCCAGTCAAACAGGTCCTTATAAAAATCGTTAGCTCTGGCCTCATCCTTGGTCATTAAGCTCCACCAGCAAAAGCTGCCGACCTGGTCTTTTACAGCCATGGGATTCTCCTCGGGAACTGCAGTTTATGGAATTTGCCTGAAGACGCCCCGTCTAGGGAATGTCACTTAAATAAACCGAAATCAACCCTCGCGGATTGCCGAAAGCCTTGATCTGCCGTAGGGCAGTGCCCACCAACCTTAAATCAGGGCCATTCCCTCGTATATGCCTTGAACTTTAGCTTAGTCAATAAAGGTTATGGTTGCATGAAGGGATTTTACGTTAGTACTTCTACGGATGACATATTTCCTGGGAAAAGAATTTGCGTGGATCGCGCAGCAAATTACTCCACCGATGGACTGCCGAAGTTCATCAATGGACTAAATTACTCCGACGATGGACTTCAGAACTGCATCGATGGACTGGAGAAGTTCAACGATGAACTAAATTACTCCGACGATGGACTGGCGAAGTTCAACGATGAACTAAATTACTCCGACGATGGACTGGCGAAGTTCAACGATGAACTTCAGAACTCCGATGATGGACTGGCGAAGTTCAACGATGAACTTCAGAACTCCGATGATGGACTGGCGAAGTTCAACGATGAACTGGCGAAGTTCAACGATGAACTAAATTACTCCGACAATGGAATGGCGAAGGGATAATCCCACTTTTGTAGAGGGCTGCGTCATTTTCAAGCTGAAGCAGACTACCGATAGTTTCGCGGCTACAATGCTGGTATCCTCGTTCTAAGGAATGGGGATTCAACAACGTGGGATAGCCGTCTCGGCTGTCCAAGAGCAGGCAGGATGCCTGCCCTACAAAAAAAAGAAATGGTAGAAAAAGAGGCGGTCTATGTCTCGTGACCTCCGGCTGATAAATTCAAAGAGCGTTGGCTATGACAGAATTACATCAACACCTTTGGAAGATTGTGCAGCAACTCCCTAGCGACTTTGAGCCCTATGGTCATCGCAGTCGTGATGAAGATTGGGGACCAGATTGTTCTTGTGGCTGCAAGTATTTTTTACCGTTAGAAGGTCGACTAGGGATGGATTGGGGGGTTTGTGCAAATCCTGTCAGTCCTAGAGCAAGTTTGCTGACCTTTGAGCACCAGGGCTGTAATGCTTTTGAAGCTGATGAACACGAAAGGTTTAGTTAGCTGGCCTAGGGAGAATAGGACGCTCATAGGGTTTATGCCAGCAGTTTGACTCTAAAATAAAGCCATCGCAGAGTTGTCGCTGGTGAACCGCTTTATGCCTGAAGTCGTTGAGATACCGATTGAACTCACTCAGTTTCAGCTACCTCAGGCGGTACAGGAACGTCTACAGGGTTTACTTGACCGTCAAGATGAAGGGCAGGAACTTTCGCCATCAGAACGCCAGGAAGCGGAAGGATTGGTAGAACTGGCAGAGTTTTTATCGTTGCTGCGACTCCGGTCCAATCGTGTTAATAAGCAAGCGTAAATGACCAGGATTCCAGCGTCTCTGCGTGAACTGGTTGTCAAACGAGCTTATAACCGTTGTGAATATTGCGGTATTTCTCAGTTGGGTCAGGTCGCTACGTTTCATATTGACCACATCATTCCTGTTGTAGCTGGTGGCGCAACGACCGCTGAAAATCTTGCTTTGGCCTGTGTGTCTTGCTCTCTACGGAAGGGCGCACGGCAAGAGATACAGGATTTGGCAACTGGGGAGACGGTTCGGGTTTTTAATCCTCGTCAACAAGCATGGAAGGAACATTTTGCCTGGGAAGGTGATCGTGTGGTTGGCTTGACGTCCATTGGTCGAGCAATGGTACAAGCTTTAGATTTGAACCGGGCAATAATGCTTGCTATCCGGGCTGAAGAGGAACTGCTAGGGCGTCATCCGCCGCCTTGAACCTTTGTAACAAACAGAGGATGGAAAAGTAGGGCGGGAATTGGAGGTTTGCCATGCCAGTTTGCGGGCTGTGCTTTGGGGCAATGCTCGCTGAATAATTAGAGGCGAGGTGGTGAAGTGTGATGGTTGCGGGTAGGAGTTGGAGGCGGGGGAGTGGTTGTTGAAAAGCGTTTATGGGATGGTGGGCAGTGCCCACCCTACCCTACTGTTGAAGAACAGTAAGGGGGAAAATAGCTCGATCAAGCTGGGGTCTTATGAAGAGAACGAGCAAAGTTTAAGACTTGCTGCTGTCTATCTTCTGGCAGTTTCTGCAATACAGCAGTGATGCGGTCGGTTAATGGAACCCAGGTCTTGGTTGTGTTCTGCCAAACCACAACGAACTGCTCGGGCTTAAGGACCAAAAGGGCCAGGGTTTCTCCGTGTGAGTTAGAGAACTCTACTTCATAGGCACGGTCTTCATATTCTTCGACGATGGTACCCTGGTCGCCAGCCTGTAGCTGAACGTCGGGAAGATCAACCAGAAGCTCGACAACGTCTAGTAGTTCAGGCTGTATCATCTGCGCCTCCGAACATAAAGGGTGACCAGTCGGGCGATGTCTTCACCGGGTCGAACTATCCATCCTGTGCGTACCGTTTCCCGTTGGCCTGGCTTTAATCCTATTATGGATAAGACAACATCCCTGAGCTTCACGGGGTTTACGTGGATTACAACATGGATTTAGTTTGCCCACTGCCATGTCATAAAGAAAAGTAGGGTAGGAATCGCCCGAAGGTTCGCCATGCATGTTTACGGGCTATGTTTGGGTGCAAAGCTCACCGAATAACTAGAGGCCGGATTGTGGAGTGTGATGGCTGCGGGTAGGAGTTGGAGGCGGAGGAGTGGTTGGTGGAAAGCGTTGATGGGATGGTGGGCAATGCCTACTCTGCTTTTACTAACGTTGGTTAGATAGTGGGCTTTTGCCCAGGATAATTGGCTCTAGAATAGTAGTCACTGACTAACTAAGGCCCAGCAGCAATGACAGATAATGAGCTTTTAAACAGAATCGCAACCGATCCTAAAATCATGATTGGTAAGCCCGTGATTAAAGGAACTCGCCTTACTGTCGAGTATATTCTGAATCTTCTGGCTCATGGGGCAACAACAGCAGAGATTTTGGACGAGTATGAGGGTTTGGTTGAAAACGATATTCGGGCCTGTTTGTTATTTGCTGCACGGTCTTTAGAAAGTGCAAGTTTTATGCCTCTGGAAGATATTGCGTAGTTGCGCTTTTTGGTAGATGAGAATACGGGCGTAGTCGTGTCCCGATGGTTGAGGAGTTTAGGGCATGAAGTCTTTTCCGTGTATGAAGAAGCACGCGGTATAGATGACGACCTAATTTTACAAAAAGCGTTTGACGAAAACTGGATTCTGATCACCAGTGATAAGGATTTTGGGGAGAAAGTCTACCGGGAGAGACATCCCCATTGAGGAGTTATCTTCTTAAGACTTGAGGATGAACGATCTGCCAATAAAGTTGCAGTTTTACAGAGGTTTTTAGCAAATTATCCAGACCAGATTACTGACAGTTTTGTTGTAGTGACTGAGAAATGAGTTCGTTTTGCAAAGACGCCACTGGCAGAAAAATAGGGTGGAATTGTCCGAAGGTTTGCCATGCAGGTTTATGGGCTATGGGTTGGGGGCAATGCTCACCGAATAATTAGAGGCTGGGTTGTGGAGTGTGGTGGCTTTGGGTAGGAGCTGGATGAGGGGAAGTGATCGGTGAAAAGCGTTGATGGAATGGTGGGCACTGTCCCTTCTACACTACTAATATTGAAACACCCTCTACTCAAGCTTCACTAAGCCTGCTTAACCCCAATGTCACTCACTCTGGAACTCCCACCCCAAGTCGAGACCCTACTCCGCCAACGGGCCGAGGCTACCGGGCAAGACATTCAACACATTGCCGTTGCCGTCCTCGCCCTGGGCCTCAGCCTCGACGATGAAGACTTCTTTGCTGCCATTGAGGGCATTCAGCAGGGCCTTGATGACTTCGAGCAAGGGCGCTTCTCAAGCTTTGAAGACTTTATCGCCGAGCAAAACGAAAAGCACGGCCTGTCTCTGGAAGCATGACCTACCGGATTGACCTTTCCAGCGTTGCCAAAGCCGAAGCCGATGCAGCCTTCCTCAGCTTTGCTCAGTACACCACCCCTGAACGAGCCCAAGAATGGTACCAAGGGCTGATAAAAGCGATCGTCAGCCTCAAAACCATGCCCCGTCGCTGCCCCGTTGCCCGCGAAAGCACCTTCTTTAGCCAGGAGGTCCGCCAACTTCTCTACGGCAAAGGAAAACACAGTTATCGCATCCTCTTCACTGTGCTTGAAGAGCAACCTGCCCCCACGGTGCGGGTTTTGCATATCAGGAATGTTGCTCAGAGAGCTATTGGGGAACCTGAGGATTTAGAAGAATAACCCCCTGAATTTCTATTGCTGCAGACCTTCTGGAGGGCGCTCAAAAAATGACAGCGGTTGAGTTTGAGGGGGAGGGGTTGGTGGTGGGTGAATAGGTAGGGTGGTGGGCACTGCCCACCCTACTTTCTCGTTGACCGATACCGCCTTCAACTAAAGGCCTTTTGTTCACTTCTATGTAAAGAAGTCTCTCAGGCTTTAAACTTAACTAAAAAATAATCAAAATTGCAGATGTAAAAGTATTGAACGGTCTGTGATACGGGCACTTTACTTTTACCGATAATTGAAGGGACTTAGGACATGACTAACAAGCCTGATCTTATGAAGTTAGCGCAAGCTGGAAATCCTAAGGCTATCTCAGTCCTGCTGAATCATAGCCTCAAAAAGGAAGGCGTACAGGTCAAAGTGAGTCTTAAGGAAAGCTGTCTTCAAGTTCTGCTTGAGTCTGAGGATACCCCTAATGAATTAAGGTTATCTGAGCCAGTTTTCAAAGCTATCCAAAATCTGCATTGCGTAACTATCGAGAAAGTTAAGCTTTACGGGAAAAAGCAGGGTGCTGAATTTCCTGATTGGATGAAAGAACAAGTACAACACCATACTGAAGAAGAAGATATTCCAGATATTGTTTTATTAGACCGGCCTGTAGCAATTCAAGAAGCAAAATACCTCAACAAAGCTTTTGATGAGATCTCTAATTTGAAGGCAAGAACTTCGGTTGGCATTAGTTATGTGGACTTTCCACCAGTTTTAGGAACAGCCAACCAAGCTGTTCAAAAGTTTCAACGTTCAGATGAGAAAGAGACTTTTAAATACTGCGCTGAACTTGTTGAAAAAATAATGAAATATTATCAGATGTCGCTTGAAAGCCTTGGCTTGAAAGTACAGAGATCTAGTGTTGCTAGCGCTATGACATTTGGATTAGGAGAAGGTTTAGCAGGTATTGATCCTAATGAGCCTTTGGGAAAACAGATCAAAGAAGAATTGCCTAGATTCCAAGGCTTTAATGGACTCCTAATGTACGACTTTGACGCTGTGCTTTCTGAATTATGGAGCAGAGCATGGGAACTGACTGATGAACTCAGTGCTATCCTCGAAGGCTCTATCAATTTAGAAAGTTTACATGGAACGTCACTTAGGAGTTCTCACGTATGGATGACTCCTGAGGAGAGTGTAGCAGCTCAAACAACACTAATTGAATTAGATCCGAAAGACGAGAAAGCAGTTGAGGCTACCTTTGAAAGGCTTAATGGGAGATCTAGGAAAAGAGCTGCCATCTTGGCAATTTTCCTAGGTTGGCTAGGCATACATAAATTTTACTTGAAGTATACAGGACAAGGCTTGATTTTGCTGGCAATCGGAATTTCCGGCATGTATATTCCATATATTGGATTTTTAGCTTTTATTTTTGGATGTATCGAGGGACTACTCTTTTTTACGAAGAGCGATGAGGAATTCAAGGAAATTTATATTAAAAATAGAAAAGGATGGCTCTAATATCGCTCCAGAGAGAAACGCAAGGAAGTGCGAAAAATGGGCAATTATAAGTTGGGTAAATTATCAATTGGATGACAGACTACATTGATTTACAAAAATAAAGGTATTATGCCTTCTTGAGGAACTTTAAAATCTAGAATTAAATTAAATTAAATTAAATTAAATTAAATTAAATTAAATTAAATTAAATTAAATTAAATTAAA
>JGI12278J13113_1000590_pt1 | contig 9940 bp, 12 predicted proteins | sample HotLakmasection2_FD_13113 | JGI IMG/M metagenome (IMG submission 13113)
GGTAATCCGCAGGGCCGCCACTGCCCGTGAACCAAGCCCCTGGGAAGCATAGTCGTTCACCTGCTGTTGCAGGGTTGGGGTAGGTTCGGTCCAACCTGGCAACCCACCGCTACACCAAATCACCAGGGCAAGAAACAAACCCATGAAAACCCAGCGTCTGTTTTTTACAATCCGGCAAGCCCTTTGCTGCATCATAATTAACCATATTCGTGACAATTGTTATCAACCTGGTGAAACATTCTTAGACAGCGCTGCCGTTGTCTATTTTTCTGACCCGGGGCACACCCACTTAATATCCGGGACTATCGAAAAGGTAAAGACCAATGCAAAAGCCCATTATTAACATCGAAGATGTAGAGCTTCTCCCCAGACCTGAAGCGCTTGCGCCTACTGGATCTGCAGCTTCAAAATTCGATGCCCGCATAGGCATGGTTGGGGCCATACTCGGAGCCCAAAAGCTGGGCTACAACATTACGGAAATTCCTCCCGGCAAGCGGGCCTTTCCGTTCCATAATCACCGGGTCAATGAAGAGATGTTTCTGGTGCTGGCAGGTTGCGGAGATATACGCATCGGCAGCCGAACCTATGCCATCCGGGCTGGCGACATTATTGCCTGTCCGTCCGGGGGGCGAGAAACTGCGCATCAAATTATTAATACTGGTTCTGGTCCCCTGCGCTATCTGGCCGTCAGTACCCAGCTGTCTCCTGAAATCGCAGAATATCCCGATTCGGGTAAGTTCGGTGTGCTGGCTGAGTTCCCTCAAGGTCCTGACGGTCAGCCGCAAAGTTTCCGTTTTCTAGGTCGTCCTGACATTGAAATTGGATATTGGGAGGGTGAGTAAAGTGGAAATCATGCTGGATGATCTTTCGGTCATGTGTGTCGTTTCACACCATGGACCTTTGGGTGCCCAAAAGGCATTGATACCAAGTCCAGAAAGAAAATTTTTATTGATTTGAGTGAGCAGTACACCGTTGATCCTGACCTGGTATGGCATGAGGATTTTATAACATCCAATTTTTGTAGGGCAGGCATCCTGCCTGCTCTTGGACAGCCGAGACGGCGATCCTTAAGGCCGGGTTTGTTCCGCCATCCAGGTCAGGTAAGCGGGCAACCCCTGCTGAATCGGCATAGCAATAATTTCCGGTACTTCGTAAGAATGCCTTTGGGTAATGGCTTTGGCAAGGTCATCAAAGCGATTCAAATCCGTTTTGATCACCAACTGCCATTCCTGGTCAGTCTGGATCTTCTCTTTCCAGGTATACACCGACTGAATAGGGGTAATGCTGACACAGGCCGCCAGGCGATTCTCGACCAAATATCCCGCCAGGGCAGTCGCCTCTGGTTCTGACCCCGCCGTCACTAAAACGATGCCCAACCGGGTCGCAGCGTTGGTCGTCATGTCTTCCATGAGCAGAACAGGGCCAGTCAACTACATGTTGTTCAGTCTATCGATAAATTGAGATTGCTCAAGGGTCTCGCGGGCTTCTCGACGGGTCCATCGAGTCTGGCCACTTACAGACTGATAGAGATAGTTTTTGGCAGTGTCGGGCAACACTGACTCGGTAAATTCAGTGCCGTCTACATTAACCTGATGAAGAGAGGCCTCTCCCAGGTGGGCGCGAGTGAGATCGGCCTTAGACAGATCAACACCATCTAGCTTGGCCTGCCACATTACCGCTCCGGTGAGGTCAGAACTGCTGAGGTTAGCGCCTATCAGGCTGGCTCCCCGCATGGTGGTATGGGACAAATTGGTCATCCTCAGGTCGGCCCCATTGAGGTTAGCGCCGTTAAGTTTGGCCTCCTTGAGATTTACCCCCGACAGATCCATACCGCTCAAATCCACTCCGTTGAGCCAGGCCCCTTCCAGGTTGACACCATCCATGCGGGTTTGCTCCAGGTCGGCACCGCTGAGCCGCGCCCCGGTTAAGTGGGCCCAGGTCAGATTTGCGCCGCTGAGGTTGGCCCCCCGCAGGTTGATGCCGGTTAAGTTGGCACCGCACAGATTGGCCTGGGACAAATTAGCCTGCCGCAAGTTGACATGGCACAGGTCGCTGCCACTGAGCCGGGCTCTGCGGAGATTGGCTCGGACTAAAAATGACCCTCGCAGGGTGGCCTTAGTTAAGTCAGCCCCGACCAGACTGCACTCGCTCATTTTGGCAAAACTGAGATTGGTGCGGGTGAGGTTAGCGTAGTCGAATTTAGCCTGGGTTAAAAACGATCGGCTAAAGCAGGCTCCTTGCAGGTTGGCCTGCCTCAAATCTACTTCGACCAGAATGTGTTGGGATAGGTCGCTTCCATTCAGGTGGATACCCGTAAAGTCTCGGTATCCACTCTCGTACAGCTCAAGAAAGTATCGAATATTCATGATACTCCGGTGGTGAGCAGGTGAAGTTCTAGGCTCACAAAGGGCGTAAAACACGGGATTATCCCCACTAAGGGCAACAATGGATAAAGAAGGCTATCAGCATAATCAACGCCGAATCTTGAGTCTGAATCACCTAAAACTTGACTAGCCTCAGGCTTCCCCAAAAACATTTCGTACAAAACCTGGCCAAATCTAAAGGTCGATTTTGCCTTTAAGAGAGCGACAGCTGGCCCGCTGAACCTGATACAGATCATCTGATGGGTATAACCCGACTAGCAGAATCAAAACAACAGCTTATTAAAATCGTTACAAGGCGATGCAATTGTATCGATGGTTGTAAACCTCATCCAAGTTCAGAAGTGGAGTTTGGTCTAAAGGAAAGCTACAGATTTCGAGCTGGACCTGGTGTAAATCTTATCCTGGGCCAGAAGTAAAGTTTTGCTTTAGGGAAAGCTATAGACCTTAATCTGGGCTTAGTATAGACAGAATTTAAGAAACACAAAAGAGTATAACTTTACAGACAAAAACGTTATTAAACATGTTTTTACAATTGCATCTTTTACGGCTACACAGCCTTAAATCAAGGTTAGATGCTTTTGCTGAAACTGTCAGCTTCTTTTGAGTTTGATTGATAAATTAAAGTGAAACTTATCAGTGAGATGATATGGCACGATTTTTTTTTATAATGCTTTGGCTAGGGTTTATTGCCTACGCATTTATACTTGCTCCGCCCGACCAACCTGAGACGTTTGACCTCATTCGACGAATGTCGATGGGGGATTGGGAAGGCATTAATCCGTCGATTATCGCTATTTTCAATGCCATGGGCATCTGGCCGATGGTATATGCTTGTGTCGCTTTAATTGATGGTCAGGGGCAACGGGTGCTGGCCTGGCCTTTTGCTGTGGCATCCTTTGCCGTGGGCGCTTTTGCCCTACTGCCCTACCTGGCCTGGCGTCGCCCCAACCCCGCATTCACTGGATCTAAGTCTCTGCTACTGCGGTTGATGGATTCCCGCTGGCTGGGGTTATCGCTGCTGGTGGGGGCGATCGCGGTCCTCAGCTTCGGCCTACTCAACGGTGACTGGGCCGACTTCTGGCAACAGTGGCAGGCCAGCCGCTTTATCCACGTAATGACGCTAGATTTTTGTTTTCTCTGGCTGTTGTTTCCGGCTTTGTTACAAGACGACATGGCCCGTCGGAATTGGCAACATTCCTGGGTTTACCCCATGGTGCTGGCCCTGCCGCTGGTCGGGGCCTGCCTATATTTGACTTTAAGACCCCGCTTGACTGAAGTTAGCCAGGCATCTGCAGCCTCTGAAGCTGAAGCAGTACAGACTTCCTAACCGCAGTTTGAGATAACTCTAATCGCTAAAGACTGAGCCAGTTCCCCTCCTTAGAGAGGCGTACGTATTAGTCCTGTACGTATTCTTCTCCGGCCAGCAGAGCCGCCTCAGCCCGCACAAATTCTCGCCCCAGATAGGCGGCATGGTCCAGGTAGGTAACCGGGCAGGGACTGTTGGCATCCTCAAAAATGGCGATGCAGAGCTCCTTAGCCGTGCGGGCGCTATAGACCCGGCTGGGCTGCCGCTGGACAGGGCCATCGCAGGGCAGGGGTTCCCCCGTTTCTGGATCACAGGCCAGGCCCTTGTCGTTGATGGTGTTAGAGAAATGCTTGGCGCAAATTAGCCCCTGCTCAGTATCCAGGTAGATTAAAAAGTATCCGCCCGGGTCGAGGTCGATGAAACGATTCGACAGCTTGTCGTCGAGGGCTTTGAGCTGAGTTTCGTCTACGGGGTGAGTCAGAGTCGTATGTTGAGGCATGGGTTGGGTTTTGACGGTGCATGTGACTCGGCAATTCTGATTTTTGGGGGAGAAGTGTCCCGCCAGCAACTGGTTAGCCTTGCCCCTCAGATTAAGCGAATCTCTCCCGAAGAAAGAAAAATCGCCCCAGGGGTGGAGCCAGACTACAAAAATCAGGATCACTTATTTTAACCTGGGAAGCGGGTTATGAGTTCCCTTGCTTGAGGGGAAGCTGATCGTTAATGGCATCAATCTCCCGCTGCTCCATAACATTGACCTCGTCAATATAGTTGTTGAGGATGCTCTGCAGTCGGGGTTCGTAGAAACGGTGCAGGCTGTGGTTGGGGGTGGCGGGGAAGCCGCGCCGTTTTTTGTGACGTCCCCCCGCGCCGGGATCGAAGGAGTTGATACCGTGGGCGATACCCCATTCAATAGGGGCGTAATAGCAGGCGTTGAAGTGGAGATTGTTCATTTCTAGCTGGGAGCCCCAGTAGCGCCCATAGAGCCGTTCGCCCTTGAAGAGACAGAATGACATGCCGATGGGGTCATCTTCCCCCTCGGGGTATGCGGCAAAGAAGACCATGCGGTGGCGGTAGTCGTGGTGCAGGAGCTGAAAGAATTTTCGGGTCAGGTACTTGCTGCCCCACCAGCCGAATTTGTCGCAGGTGTCGGCGTAGTAGTCGTACATCAAGTCGCAGATGCGATGGGTAATGGCATCGCCGGTAATGGCTTCCATCCGCAGTCCGGCCTTTTCGATAGATTTTCGCTCCCGCTTGATGTTGCGCCGCTGGTTGGCGTTAAAAATGGAGAGATAGTCGTCGAAATCCTGAAAACCCTGGTTTTGCCACACATAGCTGTGGTGCAGCCATTTGTGAAATCCCAGTTGGGTCATGGTGTCGCGCCACTGGGGATCGACATACAGGAAGTGGCAGCCGGAGATGTCGTTGCGATCGCAAAACTCATCAATGGCGTGCACCATGGCCAGGGTTACCGCCATCTCATCTTCGCCGGGGGCAATTAGAAACCGATACCCCTCCGCCGGAGTAAAGGGCGACATGCCCAACAGCTTGGGGTAGTAGCGCACCCCCAACCGTTCCGCCAGGTCGGCCCACTGGTGGTCGAACACAAACTCCCCATAGCTGTGGCCTTTGAGATAAAGCGGTGCAGCCCCCACCAGGTCTTTACCCCGCCAGATGGTGAGGTGGGAGGGCAGCCAGCCAGCGTTGGCCACAGCGCTGCCAGAGCGTTCCATATTGTGGAGCCAGCTCCATTCAAAAAAAGGCGTTGCCAGCGGCTGAGCCAGCTCATCCCAGGCGGCTTCGGGCACTTCTTCGATATGGCGAATCCAGGTGGCGGTTAGCTGTGGTGCAGACGGGTAGCCCATAGGTATTCGGCGGTGATAGATTTTCTTTTAGCCTAGGGTAAATCACCCGGCCCTGCCGTGGCGAGACCTTCTATACCAAGTTCAGCCCCCCTGCCCCCTTGCTCCCCTGCTCCCATGGGTCGTCCTGCCTCCCAGAAACGGTATCAGCTACCAGGGCAAACCACACCGCAGCCGTCAGGCTATCCCACGTTATAGAATCCCCGTTCCTCAGGTTGATTCAAAATCGGTTGCTTAAAATCCGCAAACTTTCTACTCTGGGCAAGGGTATCCTGAAAACTTTGCACCATGACCAAACGGCTGCTTCTGTTTCGCCACGGCAAATCTGATTGGGATGCCGACTTTAGTCAGGATCACGACCGCCCGGTGGCAGAACGGGGCATCAAAGCCGCGAAAGCTATGGGCAAACTGCTGGCCGCAGCGGATGCCGTACCTGACTCGGTGGTATCATCCTCCGCCGTCAGGGCCGAGACTACCCTTAAACTGGCAGCAGCAGCGGGAGGGTGGCAGTGCCCGATTCGGGTTACGGCAGATCTGTACGAAGCCACCATCCCCCAGGTGATGCAGGTCATCCATGCAGAGTCAGATGATCATCAGTCCCTGATGCTGGTAGGTCATGAGCCCACCTGGTCAACGTTGACCTCCCATCTAATCGGCGGCGGGGTAGTGCGAGTTCCCACTGCCGCTGTGGTGGGCCTGGAATTTGACGTAACCGCCTGGCAACAGGTCATCGCCGGTCGAGGGATGCTGTTATGGCTGCTTCCGCCTAAATTGTTCACTAAATCCAAACTCTTTTAACACCCACTTACCATGGCCAACATCGAGGCTTATACCTGGCAGCAGTACCGCTGCACCTATGAGTACCACTCGGGTCAGGACCACCTGCCGATATTGCTCATCCATCCCCTGGGGGTAGGGCTGTCGCGCTGGTTCTGGCATCGGTTCTGCCATGAATTTCGGCGGCAGGGCTTTCAAAATTCAATCTACAACCCTGACTTACTGGGCTGCGGCGATAGCGATAAACCCACGGCGGCCTACACCCCCGACGACTGGGCGGCCCAGTTGGGGCACTTTATCCGCACTGTGATTCGGCGTCCGGTGGCGGTTATTGCCCAGGGAGCGACCTTTCCCATCGCCCTCAGGCTGGTCGAGCGTACAGAAGAGCAAGGCTGGGTCAAAGCCCTGGTCCTGGGGGGACCGCCCGGCTGGGCCTTGATGACAACTCCCACCAGCTCCACCACCCAAAAGCTATTGTGGAACCTGTTGTTCAGTGGTCCTGTGGGGGCAGCATTTTTTCGCTATGCCCGTCGGGAAGCCTTTCTGAAATCCTTTTCCCGCCGTCAACTGTTCGACGATGAGCAGGCCATTGACCGGGAATGGCTGGATCATTTAGAACAGGATGCCGGAGACACCGCCGGACGCTACGCCGTGTTTTCGTTTTTGGCCGGGTTCTGGCGCAAGGACTACACTGATACCATCGAGACGCTGCCCCAACCCACCCTGGTGCTCTTTGGGCAAGAAGCCTCTGGAATTGACCGCATCAGTAAAGCTGACGATGCCCAGAAGCGCCTGAAAGATTACCTGAAGCACATTCCCCACAGTTCCGGCAAGTTGATTTCAGGCCGTAACGTGCTGCCCTATGAAGCCACTGAAGAATTTGTCACCGCAACGGGACAATGGCTGGAAGGCTTAAGACTTTGATGCTATCTCAAGGTGAATCGAGCTGTTTTATTTGCTCATCCGTTAAGGCCAGCGTTCTAACCACATCATCCATGGCCATGCCCTGGGCCAGTAAGGTTCTGGCAGCTTGCAGAAGTTGATTCTGCATCTGCTCTTTAGCCAGGCGCTCTTGCTCTTTAGCCAGGCGCTCTTGCTCTTTAGCCAGTTGGGCTTGCTCGGTATCCAGCAGCAGCCAATTGCCATTTTGGTCACACCACCGTAGCCACTGCCGAGGCACCCCTTCAAACTCTCCTTGCCAGAGGCCCAACCCAACCGCCAGGCCGGGTAGCCAAATTTTAAGATTCCCTTCTTGCTGAACAGGCTGCTCCTGGTAGCTATCTCCAACCATTTGGAAAAATCTCAGCGTGCCTGAATAGCGGTTAAAAACAATGTAATAAGGCACCCTTAAATAGCGTTCATATACCGTAAATTTTTCGGGTATATTTTCTCCCTGGGAACTATTTTCTGTTTGCTGCATTGCTCCTGAGCCGGAGGCATTTTCAGGTATTTCAGTCCCTTCATAGAAACGCCCTAAATCCCCCCGTTCTGTACCTGGAGATAGCAACTCAACCACAACTTCGGGGGCACGTCCTTCCTGCCAGACTACGTAGCTGCGTCGTAAATCAACACCATCGTAGAGCCGGGGCACATTGACTGCCAGAAACCAGTCTGGGCGCTTGTGCCAAAGGGGATGCTGCACATCGTAATAAACATTCAGGTCGCTGGCCGTGAACCAGTCTTCTCGGCTGTATGCCGCCAACCTCAATGTCCGGCTCAGCAACTGAGGCTGCAAATCGTGATACTCATCCGGCAAACCGGGTTCCTCCGGAAACTCACTCGGCAAATCATACATGGTGGGTAGCGTTTCTCGGGGCGGTTGCGGGGGAAGGCTTTGGGGCACAGAGCGACCCGTTGCATAGGCCACGGCTAATCTCCCTAAGTATTGGCTGGGCAGATTTTATTGTAGAAAAGTTCATTTCAGAACAGGCCAATTATTCGTTGACTGTCACTGACATCAGGCTGGTGGGCCATGCCCACCCTAGGGCAGATCAAGGCTTTCAGCAATTTGCAGGGGTTGATTTCAGCTTAATTCAGTGACATTCAATTATTCGTTAGCTTGCTCAAAGGGGGATCTCAGCTATCTCTTCAATGGCCGGCAGGTTATCGACCAGATCTACCGGATATTGCTCAGACGGACGCTGACACCTGACCGCATAGGGACAATTCCCACAACGACCGGCCGCCAGACTCACCTTGGGGAAGGGCTCATCCCCGGCGATGAGTTGGGTGAGTTGAGTGGTCAGCTGCTCCAGATCCTTCTCAGTTTGGCGATGTTTTCGGGTGGAATAGGCAATCTCGACCTGAGTGGGTCTGATTTCTTGGGTAGTCGGGTCCTGTGCCCGCACAAACCAGTAACCCATGGTTAGCTGTTCTGGCTGGTAGTTTGTGGTTTCGGCCAGAACGTATAAATACAGCCGAGTCTGCCAGTCGCGTTCCAGATGCCTTTTGCTCTGGGGCTTGAGGTAGGTTTTCCAGTCAATGATCTGGGCTTTCTCTGGGGTTAACAGCAGCAGGTCGTATACCACCGTCAACAAAAAATTTCCAAAGGCCAGGGTGCGACGATGCTCGCTCTGACGGAATCTGGTGTTTTGAGGGGCAAAGAGTTCGGGAGCAGCGTTGACCATTCGGTTCACCGCCTCGGCCAGTTCGGCGTCAGCCTCTAATATCGGGTCTACCGATAGCCCTAACTCTCGCTGCTGCATTACCTGGTGAAATCGGGTTCCCCACTCCTGGGTCTGCCGCAGGTCTGGATTGATGTGCACTGGCAGTTGATCAAGATAGCCATACTGAAACTTACGAGGACAGGTCTCTAACTGCTTGAGGTGGCCCTGGGTCAGACTGGTGAACATAGCCATAGGGAAGGGGAATACAGCAGATTACATGACATTAAGAAAAATCAGGAGACATAAACAACAACGCAATTTCCTTGACTATTATCCCCTGACTCTCAGTTTTTAACAGCATGGTGCTAAAGAAACCCCATTCTATCCTCTTCAAAAGATCCGAGAAAACCCCTACAAAGCATCCTGAAACAGAGGTAAAACTCTTGCCACAAAGGGCTTTTGGCAATCTCCTTTGTGGTCTGACTACTTTTAGACGATGGCGAAAATTAACTTTGTTATCGACAAGTTATATCGAAACGAATAGTCGGTATATTAAATATGTGGCTGATGAAGCCACCCTGGCAGATAAAACAGCCAATTGTCCACACACAAGAAGGAGTGAAGCGCTGTTAATTTCCCATCTGTCTCGTTTAAACCGCAACACCCTGGTACAAAACCAACACTTCCTATACTAAGTTGAATGGAAGCTCTGGGATGGGCCGAAAAGCTCAAACATTATCCCATCTTTGCTCATTCTCATCCCATTTCAGGAGGTTCTTTGGTAGGCCAGGGTGTTGTTGATTTAAATTTTTGGGTTTTAATTGTTGACAGTTCTGAATAGGTTTCTTTGGTAGAAAAACAAGGACGTTACAAATCTTCCTTGCATGTTATCGACAAGGTCTATCCCAAGGGGTGCATCCCAGTTTTGCAAGTCTGCCCTCATCCCCCAACCCCTGCTGCTTCGCACGGTCTCAGACCTACGCGCGTCCTATGTCCTTCGGACAGCAA
>JGI12278J13113_1000591_pt1 | contig 9901 bp, 8 predicted proteins | sample HotLakmasection2_FD_13113 | JGI IMG/M metagenome (IMG submission 13113)
CGCACCACTACGAAACGGACGAAAACGGCATCCTTACGAAGGTTAACCTGATCGTCGGCACGACCAACAACTACGCGCCCATCACTTACACCATCCAGAAAGCGGCGCGCTCGCTGATTCACGAAGGGATCGTCAATGACGGCATTCTGAACATGGTCGAAATGGCGTTCCGCAGCTATGACCCCTGCTTCAGTTGTGCCACTCATTCGCTACCCGGCCAGATGCCGCTGGAGCTGATCGTCAGGGATGCTGAGGGTCAGATCGTTGATCGTCGCAGCCAGTACACGCAAACCGATTGAACAGGAACGAATCGTCATGCAGCACGCAAACGCATTCACCGGCCACGACCAGCCATGCAATCAGCGCACGCTGGTTATCGGCCTGGGGAACCCCTTACTAAAAGACGATGGCGCAGGAATCTACGCTGTCAGACGGCTCAGGCTCGCGCTGGAAAGAATGACCTGGGTCACCCTGGTCGAGCTTTCCGTAGGCGGCATCACCCTGATGGAGCACATGGTCGGCTATCAGCGCGTCATTCTGGTCGACACACTATGGGTACCCCCGGAGCAGGCTGGCCAGGTAATCGTGTTCGACGCTGGCGACCTCTCCGAGACCCTCAACACGCGCAGCACACACGACGTTGATCTGCCGACGGCGCTGCGCGTGGGCCGTTCACTGGGGGCACAGCTCCCCGCCGATATCGATATCCGCATCATCGCGATCACCGCCAACAAAGTCCTGGATTTCGGCGAGGAGCCGTCACCTGTTGTGGCGGCAGCGATCCCAGCGGCCTGTGACTGTGTCCTGCAACTGCTGCAGGTGAATCCTGTGTCTTCTGATCAGGCATAAATCAGGCATAAATGATGGAGACCAAGCCATGATCTCTCCTGAGTTATTGAGGCGCTTTTCACTCTTCGGCGGTATGCCGCCGGAGATGTTCGACGAAATCGCTTTATTCTGTGAGGAACATACCTTCGAACCGGACACTTACCTTTTCGAGCAGGGTGAGACTGCAACCGCCGTATATCTCGTACTCGACGGCATGATTGACCTGCTGATTGATATGGATGAAGAAGGTGAACTCCGCGACACCATCGAGACCATTGTCGCGGGCGAAATGCTGGGGTGGTCAGCCATGGTCGAGCCGTATCGCTACAAACTCAGTGCGGCGACGACCACCCGCGCCCAGGTCATCCAGATGGATGCGCCAAAGCTGAATGACTATCTTAACGAGCACCCCCATTGGGGGCTCATTCTAATGAAGCGCGTCGCACAGACCATCGGTGAGCGCCTGACACATATGCGCACGCGCTTGATGAGCATTTCAACATGATCATTCAAGGACGCGGTGCAGGCAGCCATGAGCAACACTGACTTGCCTTTTGTCGCACCCCCAAGTGCATCGCATCGCCTCCACTGCCACATGAGGCGGTGCTGAAGTCCAGGTCCTCTCCAGATTCACGTTTGCCAGAGCGGGAGCAATCCCGCTCATTTTTATTGGCCCCCCGTCGGCTCTCTGGCTGAATCATCCTTCGCACTGAAAATATCACCAATAATCCATGACATTGGTAACATATGAGCTTGAAAAAATCTACAAAAATGTGTATTTTTCTTAAGTATATGATGTTGATTTAGTACATTTTTGCAGAATTCCTGGTGCGTTAGGAGACCACATTGCGAACACGGGTGACCATCATCGGAGGCGGCATCACCGGGCTGAGCGCAGCCTGGGAACTGCAAAAAAAGGGTATTGATTACACAGTCTTTGAAGCAGCATCGTACTGGGGCGGCAAAGTCCTGACCGATACCGTAGAGATCGATGGCGAGACCTTCATCATCGACGCCGGGCCTGAATCGTTCATTACCCGCAAGCCAGAAGTCTGGCAGCTCGCACACGAGCTCCGGCTCCAGAATGATCTCATCGCACCAGAAGGCGAAGCGCAGGGTATGGCCGTCATCCACGAGGGCGAACTGCACTTCGTCCCGATGAGTCCTGGCGCATTTGTGACCACCTCTCTGCTGAGCCTCGGCGGCAAACTGCGCCTGATGAAGGAGCCTTTTGTCGCTCCGCGCAAAGATACCGAAGATGAGACGCTGGCGAGCTTTGCCCGACGTCGTCTGGGCAATGAAGGCGCACAGCGCCTGATCGAACCTGTGCTGGGCGGCATCTACAATGCGGACCCTGAGCGTCAGAGCGTCATGGTAACGGCACCACACATGCGCGACCTCGAGCGTGAGCATGGTGGTCTGATCCGGGGAATGATCGCTACGATGCGCCAGAGGTCAAAATCGAGCGAGCCGAAGAAGCCCCGCTTTATCACCTTCGCCAGCGGCACCAGCGAACTCATTGATGAGATGATTGCACAGCTCACGGGTGATCTCCATCTGAATACGCAGGTCAGCGCGATCACACGAACCGATACGGGCTATGTGATTGACCTGGCCGATGGCGCACGCCATGAGACGGACGCAGTCATCATCACCACGCTGGCCCATACGGCCGCTGAACTCCTGAGCCAAACGGCACCTTCTGCGGCGGCAGAACTTCACAATCTCAAACAGAGCAGCATCGGCACCATGTCGCTCATCTACCATGAAGCCGACGTCGCCGACGCCCGCCCTGTACGCGGCCTGATGATCCCACGCCGCGAAGGTCGTGCGATTGATGCCGTCCTGTGGACATCGAAGCGTCTGCCAGAGCGAGTCCCCGCAGGTTACGCCATGCTCAAGGTCTTCTTTGGCGGTGCGCAGCCGGCAATGGCGACCGTCGATGAAGAGTCACTTCTGGCCAATGTCCGTCGTGAGCTGGCCGAGCTGGTCAACATTCATGCTGTGCCAATCCTGACGCGCACCTACCGCTGGCCGAATGGCTATCCCCTCTCGGAAGTCGGCCATCTTGAAAAACTCTCAGAGATAGAAGCGTCCCTGCCGCCGGGTATCTGGTTGGCAGGCAGCGCCTATCGGGGCCTGGGTGTCCCCGACTGCATCCGCCAGGGACAGCAAACCGCCCACGCAGTGACACAATACGCTTTACAAGTAAATACAACATCGGGGGAACCCACCACCATCACCTCATGAGGAGAGGACTCACATGATAGCCAGATATCTCAATGCCTTGCGGCTGGCGCTATTTGCGCTCGGTTATGGTCTGACAGGTGCCCTGGTAGGCGGCACGCTCAACCGCATCATGGTTGTGGAGCTATCTCTGCCTATTTCACTCGTCGGTCTATTCTTCGCAGCACCATTGTTTATTGTGCCGTTACGCGCCTGGATGGGCTATCGCTCCGATGGGCATCCAATTCGCGGTCTGCGCCGCGAGCCATACATCATCGTTGGGGCGGCCTTTGCCGGCATCGGCGTCATCGCCGCGATTATTCTGCTGTTGCAATTGCAGCCCAGCCCGATCCTCCTGACTGTAGGTGTAATGATCGCCTTTTTGATCCATGAGTTCGGGCGTAACCTGTCACACAACAGCTTCCAGGCGCTGCTCGCCGACAAGTTCTCTGATCAGGCACGTGCCCGTGCAATCACCTTGTATGAGATCGTGACGCTGCTGGGTCTGATTATCGGTGCTGGTGGCATTGCCGCCTCACTCCGGGATTATTCCCCGGGCAAACTCATCAGCGTGACGATTGCCATCACCGTTGTTACGTTCATTCTGTCTGTCGTCGCGGCCTTCCGCAACGAAAAACGCAGCGAAGAAACTGCGCAGGTTTCACAGATCGCGCGGGCGCAGCCCTTCATGGCGACGCTCAAGCAGATCGCCATCGGCGACAAGCAGGTACGTCTGTTCTTCATCCTGATCATATTCGTCATCGTCGGCACATTGGCACAGGACGTGCTCCTTGAGCCTTACGGCGCGCTGGTCCTCAACATGGACGTTGAAGCAACGTCACGTCTGACGATGTTCTGGGGCCTGGGCGTCATGGGTGCCATGCTCGCCAGCGGCCTGTTCCTGATCAAGTGGCTGGGACACGTTACCGTGCTGCGCATCGGCTTAGTGATGACCATCTTCGTATTCGCCGGCGTCATCGCCAGCGGAATGAGTGGCAACACCGGCATGTTCCGCAGCCTGGTCATGGTGATGGGCCTGGGCACTGGTCTCGCTGGCGCGGGCCTGCTGACCAGCATCATCAACTTCACCACGGTACAGCGCGCCGGCCTGCTGCTGGGCGTCTGGGGCATTGCTATGGTCGCCGGACGTTCAATCGGCAGCCTGTTTGGTGGCATCATTGTTGACTCCGTTAGCCTTGCCACTGGCGGCAACCATTTTGTCGCTTATGCGGTTGTCTTCGCGCTTGAAGCGGCGCTGCTGGTCGCAGCACTGGTGCTGGTCACCCGCCTCAACGTCAACGAGTCATCGGCACGCCAAGAGGAAGAAGTCCTCGATCTGGAAGCAGCGACAGGCGCGGTGTCCTTCTCATAATTCATATCGCATATCCGGTTTACTACCCTACCAGATTCCCTGAGAACAGGGAAACATGGCCAGGACGATATCGCAGCGTCGTCCTGGTCTTTACTTTATGGCATATGTTTTCGAGGCAGGACGCTAGCGCCACAGCAACAAGACGATTCGTAACGTCCTGCATGAATAGGTCATGTGTCCCTATTGTGATCGCCAATTATCAGCCATTACTTGACGGGGTCATCAAATTAATCTAGCATTAATCCCAGTAGCGTATACCTGTAGTGAGTATGCGAGCGAAACGTTTGCGCAAACGTTTCGCAATATTATCAAAGTTAAATACATCCTTAAACAAACTGAAGAAACGACACTGGCTTCATGAGCACAATTCGGGATGTCGCCAAAGCGGCAAAGGTCTCGATCTCAACTGTATCTCACGTCATCAACGGGACACGCTACGTCAGCCCGGATACACGCGAGCGCGTCCTGCAAGCTATTGATACCCTCAACTACAAGCATAACCGCCTCGCTAGCAGCCTGCGCAATCGTAAGACCTTCACCATCGGCGTGCTGCTGCCCAACAGTGCGAACCCGTACTTTGCTGAGGTACTCGCTGGCATCGAAGAAGCCACTTACGCCCAAAACTACAATATCATCCTGGGCAATGCCACCGACGACCCTGAGCGCGAACAGACCTACCTGAATGTGTTGCTGTCACGTCAGGTTGACGGCATCCTACTTATCAGCACGGGCGCATTTGAGGATTCTATAGCACTGCTCGCCGCCAACAATACGCCGGTCGTCATGGTGGATCGCTCCGCAGACCTGTCCGGCATCGATGAGATCTTCACAGATAATCAGGCAGGCGGCCGTTTAGCGACTGAGTACCTGCTCAACCTCGGCCATGAACGCATCGGCTGCATCACCGGACCATCGTTTCTGACGCCCAGTGCTAAGCGCGTTCAGGGTCATCTGGACGCCTATGCAGCTGCCCACCTGCCCCACAATTCAGATTGGATCGTCACTGGTGATTTTCAGCACAGCGGCGGTTACGATGCAGCCTGCAAGCTGCTTGCGCTTGATCCGCAGCCAACTGCAATCTTCGCGTGCAACGATCTGATGGCTGTCGGTGCGATTTCTGCCGTTCATCAGGCCGGGCTGCACGTCCCGCAAGACATTTCAGTGGTCGGTTACGACGACATCCCGCTGGCATCATACGCGACGCCTCGCCTGACCACAGTCGCACAACCCGCGCGTGAGATTGGGCACCTGGCTGTAAAGCGTCTCTTGCAGCGTCTGACAAACCCAGACCTGCCCCCACGTCACGAAAAGCTGCCAATCAAACTAATTGAGCGTGATTCCTGTGCCCCGGTAGGAGGACACTCAAAATGAAGAAGACCGGCTTGCTCAACCAGCCCCTATCCTGTGTCATCGCAGGCATGGGACACATGGATACTCTGTGCATCTGTGATGCTGGTCTGCCTATTCCTGCCGATACTGAGCGCATCGATCTGGCGATCCGTAATGGTGTACCAACCTTTCTCGATGTGCTCGACGCCATCCTCGGTGAACTACAGGTTGAGGGGGCCATCATCGCCAGCGAACTCAAGGAGAAAAGTCCGGCGATGTACGAGGCGCTGATGCGCCGCCTGAGCGATGTCACGGTCGAAGAAGTCCCGCATACTGCCTTCAAGGCCCAGTCGGCTGAAGCAGCAGCCATCGTCCGTACGGGCGAATTCACGCCCTATGCCAACGTCATTCTGATTGCCGGGGTCGTTTTCTGATGAGTACATCTCCACTTTCTCTCGGTCGTGGTGGTTTCAACTGGCGCAGCTTCTTCGAGACGTATGGCCTGGTCCTGTCGCTATTGCTGCTGTGTCTGGTGCTTTCGCTGGCTAGTGATCGCTTCCTGACCGTCGATAACCTGCTCAACGTTCTGCGGCAGGCATCTATCAATGGCATCATCTCGATTGGCATGATGCTCGTCATTCTCATACGCGGGCTTGATCTCTCGGTTGGCTCCGTGCTGGCTCTGGCGACTGTCATCGCAGCCGACCTGCTAGCCAGGGGGACTGTGGACCCACTGGGAGCGATTCTCGTCGCTCTGCTGGTGGGCGCGGCTGCCGGCGCTGTCAACGGCGCGCTGGTGACATGGGTGAAGATTCCGCCCTTCATCGCCACACTCGGCATGATGACCTTCGCGCGTGGGGCCGCCCTGCAGTACACTGGCGGCCAGCCTATTACTGGCCTCGGCGACCTGGGCGAGGGCTTTCGCTATCTGGGGAGCGCGACAGTAGGCATCGTCCCGGTGCCGATCATCGTCGCCGGTCTGATGTATTTCCTGGCATATCTGCTTTTGAATCATGTGCCATTTGGTCGTTTTCTGTACGCCACCGGCAATAATGAAGAAGCCGCCTTCCTGAGTGGCCTGCCCATTAAGTCGATTAAGATGTTCGCCTATATGGCGTCCGGCATGTTGGCTGCACTCGCCGGGGTAATTCTCGTCGGCCGCTTGAACAGCGCCACACCTACTGCCGGCCAGCTCTTTGAATTCGACGCCATCGCAGCCGTCGTGGTCGGCGGCACCAGCTTTAATGGCGGTGAAGGCTCAATCTGGGGTACCCTGATCGGCGTGCTGATCATTGCCGTGCTCAATAACGGCCTCAATCTCTTGCAGGTGCCGTCATTTTATCAGGATATCGCCAGCGGTGTCGTTATCGCGCTGGCGCTTCTGCTCTATCGTCTGATCCGTTAGTTCCCTTGTTGATCATGCGCTCGGTAGTATTCAGCACATCACTGCCGACGCTGTCATACATCGTCCGTACCCTTAATTGCAGGAGGTGCCATCGTCATCAGAAGCGCACAATCACACGCACAATCGCACGCACAATCGCAATCGCATCCAGGTCAGTTGTTAAATGTAGTTTGAAGGAGCGCTCCATGTTTCGTAAAGCATTGATTTTTGCCGTACTTGCCATGCTCGCCCTGTCTGCGGGACTGGTCACTACCGCGCAGGACAGCCCAACCATCGGTCTTTCCGTCTCCACGCTGAACAATCCGTTCTTCGTAACGCTGGTATCCGGTGCCCAGGAAGCCGCGGATGCCGCCGGTGCTGAACTGATCGTCCTCGATGCACAGGATGATTCCGCTACCGAAGTCTTCGAGAACATCCTCCAGGCCGAAGACACCATCGACGCCGTCTTCGCACACAACGACGAAATGATTCTCGGTGCCATCGAAGCAGCTCAGGCCGCCGGCCGTGAGGGCATCGTCTTCGTCGGCTTCGATGCCATCGATGATGCCGTTGCCGCAGTCGGTGATGAAACACTCGCCGCCACCGTGGCCCAGCAGCCAGCCCTGATCGGCGCGCTCGGCGTCGAGACAGCGCTCGCATTCCTGGGTGGTGAAGAAGCTCTGGACGCCATCCCCGTTGATCTGCGTCTGGTTCAGAAGTTCACGCTGGGGCTATCCGTCTCCACGCTGAACAATCCATTCTTCGTAACACTGGTATCCGGTGCCCAGGAAGCCGCGGATGCCGCCGGTGCTGAACTGATCGTCCTCGATGCACAGGATGATTCCGCTACCGAAGCCGCCAACATCGATGACCTCATCGCTCAGGGTGTGGATGCGATCCTCATCAACCCGACCGATTCCGACGCCATTGTGCCCAGCATCCTCGCCGCCAATGACGCCGGTATCCCCGTCTTCACCGTCGACCGCAGCGCTTCCGGCGGTGATGTCGTCAGCCACATCGCTTCCGACAACGTGGCTGGTGGCCGTCTGGCTGCCGCCTTCATCTGCGACGCCCTGGATAGCAGCGGTGCCGTCGTCGAACTCGAAGGCATCCCCGGCACCTCCGCCGCCCGTGACCGTGGCGCAGGCTTCAACGCCTACATCGAAGAAGAATGCAGTGACCTCGAAGTCATCGCCCGCCAGACCGCGAACTTCAACCGCGCTGAGGGCCTGACCGTCTTCGAGAACATCCTCCAGGCCGAAGACACCATCGACGCCGTCTTCGCACACAACGACGAAATGATTCTCGGTGCCATCGAAGCAGCCCAGGCCGCCGGCCGTGAGGGCATCGTCTTCGTCGGCTTCGATGCCATCGATGATGCCGTTGCCGCAGTCGGTGATGGAACACTCGCCGCCACCGTGGCCCAGCAGCCAGCCCTGATCGGCGCGCTCGGCGTCGAGACAGCGCTCGCCTCCCTGGGTGGTGAAGAAGTTCTGGACGCCATCCCGGTTGACCTGGCGCTCGTCACCGCTGAATAAGTTCTTACATAGCTCAGAGGGCAGGCTGACTGGCCTGCCCTCCCAGCTTAACGCAGAGATACAGAGCAAGTCACATGGACGACACGCAACAGGCACTGCTACAACTCGAGCGCATCAACAAGAGCTTCCCGGGGGTACGGGCGCTGCATGATGTCACCATGCGCGTACTGCCCGGCGAGATCCATGGCCTATTGGGCGAAAACGGCGCGGGTAAATCCACTCTTATGAAAGTGCTCAACGGCGTATACCAGGCCGATAGTGGCCGCATACTGTGGCAGGGCCAGGAGGTCAGCATCCAGTCGCCCCATGAGGCACAGGCCCAGGGCATCAGTATGATCCACCAGGAACTGGCCCTGGTCGGCTATCTGGATGCCGGAAAGAACATCTTCCTGGGTCGCGAGCCAAAAGGGCGCGTTCCGGGCACCATCGACCGCCGAACAATGTACCGTGAAGCAAAAGCCATTATCGATGAGCTGGGCCTGGAGATAGACGTCAGACGGCCAGTCCGGCTGTTCTCACTCGCACAGCAGCAGATGATCGAAGTGGCCAAGGCGCTGTCACTCGACGCACGTCTCATCGTCATGGACGAGCCGACCTCCTCATTGACCGACCGTGAAGTTGAAACGCTCTTTAACCAGATGCGCAAGCTGCGTGATCGCGGGGTTGCCGTGATCTTCATTTCGCACCGTCTCGACGAGATCTTCGAGATCTGCGATCGCGTCACTGTGCTGCGTGATGGTGAACTGGTCGCCACCAGCCCCATTGAAGACCTGACGCGCGAAATCCTCATCAAGCAGATGGTCGGGCGTGAAGTCGATCAGATTTATGAGAAGCGCACCGACGAACCAACCCGGAAGATTATTCTCTCTGTGGATAATCTCAGGCGGGGCAATGTCGTCCGCGACGTGAGTTTTAATCTGTATAAAGGCGAAATACTCGGGATTGCCGGGCTGGTCGGCGCAGGCCGTACCGAGCTGGTCGAAACAATTTTTGGGGTACACCCGGCCAGTGGCGGCACCATCAAAATAGAGGGCGAACCAGTCACGATCCGCCGCCCCGATCAGGCGATCCGACAGGGTATCGGCTTCGTCACTGAGGACCGTAAAGGTCAGGGGCTTTTCCCAGTGCTCAACGTTGCCGCCAACATCACCATGAATAGACTTGGCAAACTCGTTAATGCGATCCTCGTGAACTGGGGGAAGGTACGCAATCTGGCGGAGGAGT
>JGI12278J13113_1000651_pt1 | contig 9012 bp, 8 predicted proteins | sample HotLakmasection2_FD_13113 | JGI IMG/M metagenome (IMG submission 13113)
CAAACTCTACTGGCCCGACCAGAGCCGGGACTACTCGCCAACCGGGCATTATGTTCCGTCCTGCGCGTACAGCCTGAACCGCCTGTGATTCTGTGGCGAAGCCTTCCCCTTTGACGAAGCCAGCCGCCAGAATCAGGGGATAATCGAGCTGGATTCCGCCGACTGTGATCTGCTGTCTCTTGTATGCTAGCCGGTGGTTCCAACGTGCGGCACGAAGCCAGAACGGCGCATTATCTGCCTTTTCCAACCAGGCGAGGATGAGATTATGGGCATCCTGCGCAGAATAATGAAACAGGCGATGATGCGAGACGTATGCATAACCGAGATCATGTAACTTGATGAAGGTGCGGCGGAACACGTTCATTACATCATCCGAATAAGTTGCTGCCAAAGCCTGGCTCAATGAGGATGCGCTCTCCGTCATAAACCTGCTGGCCACGAATCCAGTTGCCAACGATACGTCCCTGCACGCGCATTCCCTCAAACGGAGACCAGCCACATGCCGTATGCAGATTGTTGCGGCTGATGGTGTATGCCGCGTCCAGGTCTACAACAGCGTAAGTATCTGGCGGGCAGGTCAGGCCCCAGATACGGCGCGGATTCTCCGAAACGAGAGACACGATCTGATCCAGACTAAGACGTCCTTCGTGCATGGCTGTCAGCAATAGTGGCAGCGTTGTCTCAAGACCGGGTACGCCAAATGGCGGATCGGCGCTTTCTTTTTCCGCGATGGTATGTGGAGCGTGGTCGCTTTCGATGATGTCTACGACCCCGTCCTCGAGTGCTTTCCATAACGCTGCTTGATCGGCTGGTGCCTTGAGGCCGGGTTTCATGATACCGTAACCTTTAAGGCGTTCTTCGTCGGCTTCTGTCAGCCAGAGGTGATGGGGGCAAACGCCCAGCGTGATTGGTAATCCTTCTTCTTTGGCGGCCTTTAGATAATTGATTTCTTCCGCAGTGCTGATGTGCAGAAAATGCGTGTGCTTGCGATGCTTCCGCACCAGCGCAAGTATATCGAGTACGGTTTTGCCCTCGGCATGGACAGCGATGACGCGGTGCCTGGGCCAGGCATCATAATGCTGGTCACGCATGGATTGATCTGAGATCAGCAGATCGCCGGTGGTAGCGTTATTGAAGATCTTCAGGCCGCAGCAGTCGTCGGCCATAACAGTATATTCGCGGGAATTATCTGCCTGCGATGCGCCCGCGTAGACACCCCAGTCACATACAGCAGATTTGGTGAGGCGTTCCAGTTTGGTATCCAGGGCAGCTCGGTTGACGGTGTTGGGTGGTGTGTTGGGCATGTCAAAGATGGCCCAGTAACCGCCCGCGACGGCTGCAGCTGTCTCGCTGGCGAAAGTTGCTTTATGAGACCAATCCAGATCGCGCAGGTGCGTATGAGGATCGACCATGCCATGAATATTTATCTGCCGCGTCATCACCTGTGCCTGTCTTAGCGTAAATTATATTGCTTATACGTAGGCTTCTCGTAGTACCTTGGCCAATAGGGCCATTCGTACGAACATGCCATTTTCCATCTGCTCAAAGTAAATTGCGCGCGGATCCGCATCCAGTATGTCATGATCAGCCGGTGTACCCATTTCGTGTTTGCGAGGGAGAGGGTGCATGATGATCATTGTCTTCGGTGCGTTGTGGATTGTTTTAGGCACCAGTATGAAATCATCCTTGATGCTCTCGTACTCCGTAACATTCTTAAATCGTTCTTCCTGGACACGAGTCCAGTAGAGTACGTCACTTTCCCCAAGCACATCCTGCAACGTTTCTGTTTCGCGCACACTGATGCTGAGATCGCGCAGCATAGCGATGATGTCATCCGGCATGCGCAGACCTTCTGGTGCAACGAAGTTCAGATGCGTGCCCGTAGGACGATAATATGCGATCAGTTTAGCCAGTGAGTGGACTGTGCGGCCGTTCTTCAGATCACCAACCATCGTGATGCTTTGGTAATCGAGGGTGCCCTTCTGGTCTATAATGGTAAAGAGATCGAGCAGGGCCTGCGTTGGATGTTCACCGACACCGTCACCACCACTAATGACAACAGACGGTTTACGGACGCGCCGGTTCAGCAGATCGAGATAATAGGCGGCCTCATATGACGACCCAACCTGAGGGTGACGCAGAACGATTACATCTGCATAACAACCGGCTGCGCGGATTGTATCGGCAAGGTCTTCGCCTTTATACATGGAAGAAAACTGCACACCATTGCTCGCAGCGATGACGTCCCCACCCAGGCGACGCATGGCAGCCTGAAAAGACATGTCGGTGCGCGTGCTGGATTCGAAAAACAGCGAAGCCATTACTCGCCCCGCACAAACCTCCGTCAGACCTCGATCGTTCTGCCGCATGCGTTTGCGGATGCTTTTGGCTGCATCGAACAGGATTTCCAGGTCCTCGCGTGCGAACTGATCAACGGAGATGATGTGTTTCGCTAGATAGTAGCCGGCTATCTTGGGCGGAGAATAGGTATGGCGGTGCGGACTCGGGGCATGGATCTTTTCTTGGGTTGCCATCGGGACCCCCATACTTGGTCTAGAGGACCATATTGTAAGAATCTCCGTTGATTATAGCAGTTCCCTGCTCGATTGGTACGTGATTCTATGTCTGTTTTCCGGCCCAGGCGTCGCAGATATGCTCAGGCCGGAAACATGACAGACGGCTATTCCGTCTCGATAGTAAGTTCTTCCGCAGCAGCGCTGTCAACGACCCATGTCAGCATCCGATTATCCGGGCGGATTATCTGTGCCGGGTATAACATTGGCTGAAAATCACCTTCGAGCACCTGCCGCAGTGCCGCCGACTTACTCGACCCGGTTACAATGAACATGACGTTCTCTGAGCGATTGAGCAGCGGTGGGGTCATCGTAAGGCGCCATGCATCGAGCTTATCGACGTGGTGCGCAATGACCCAGCGCTCTTTCTCGTTGATTGCGTCAGTGCCAGGGAACAGCGAAGCGGCGTGGCCATCGTCGCCCATGCCAAGCAACATCAAATCGAATCCTGGTGGGTGTTGATCCAGGAATGTACGGACAGTAGTCTCGTACTCCAAAGCGGCACTTTGCGGGTTCATCTCGCCCTTTAGCCTGTGGATCTGTTCTTCAGGGATGGGGACGTGCTGTAACAGAGTTTTGTGCGCCATACCGAAGTTGCTATCAAGATGATCTGGCGGCACACACCGTTCATCTCCGAAGAATATCCGGACGCGCTGCCAGTCGATTGCATTGGCGAAGTTTGGATGTGCCAGACGCTCATAGATAGGAACAGGCGTAGAGCCACCCGTTAGCACCAGGCTGAACGTAGGGTTTACCTCCAGCGTCGCGATGGCCATCTGAGCGATGCGGCTTGCTGCGTAGTTGACAAAGCTTGCCTGATCTTCCAGAACTTTGATGTGCATGATCAATGTCCTTGATGATCTTCTTCATGCAGACAGCCGCTGGTTTGCCATATGCGGCCATCCTGTGCGAGCAGTTCATCCGCATCGAGCGGCCCCATGCTTCCTCGCTGGTAGATCGCTGGACGCGGTTCCTTCGGGTCTTCTGATCGGGCGATAATGGGATCGATCAAAGCCCACGCGGCTTCGATCTCGTCACTGCGGGTGAAGAGCGAGGCGTCGCCCTGTACGGCGTCCAGCAGGAGCCGTTCGTATGCGTCACCGGTTGGTTCGCTGAAGCTATCGCGATAGTGAAATTGCAGTTGCGCTGTTTGGAAAGTCTGTTCGCCTGGTACTTTGGCCTCAAACTGTAGGTGGATGCCCTCATCAGGTTGAATGCACAACGAGAGAATGTTGCGAGCACCGCGTGTGCCAACCGCGCCTTTAAACAGAAGCAGGGGAGGTTGCCTGAATTCAATCAGGATTTTAGTCACCTTGTGCTCAAGTGCTTTGCCAGATCGAAGGTAGAACGGTACGTCCTTCCAGCGCCAGTTGTCGATGTTGAGTTTGAGGGCGGCATACGTTGGTGTGCGCGATTGCGAATTGACGCCTTCAGCCTGAGTATAGCCATTGTACTGAGCAAACACGGCGTCACCATTTTCCATATGACGAATCGCTTGCAGGACTTTCACCTTCTCGTTACGGAGCGCGTCCGCCTTGAAGGACGAAGGGGGTTCCATGGCGACGAGCATCAGCAGTTGCAGCAGATGATTCTGGAACATGTCACGCAGTACGCCGGATTGGTCGTAGTAATCGGCGCGTGTGCCAACATCAACAGTTTCAGACACGGTGATCTGTACATTGTCGATGTAGTTGCGGTTCCAGACCGGCTCAAAAATCGTGTTAGCAAAGCGGAAGAACAGGATGTTCTGCGCGGTCTCCTTGCCCAGATAATGATCAATCCGGTAGATCTGGTGCTCCTCGAAGACCTCGTGTGCGATCTCGTTGAGTTCGCGGGCTGATTCCAGGTCGGTACCAAATGGTTTTTCGATGATGATGTGTCGCCAGCCTTCGTCCTCGACCTGGTAACCGGCTGCGCCAAGGTTGCGGATGATCGGGATGTAGAGTTGGGGCGCAACGGAAAGATAATAGAGACGGTTCGTAACGTCACTCTCGAACTCGTCGAGGCCCGTGGTGATGTGTTCGAAGTCTTCCGCCTTGGTTGCATCCGCGGGTATGTAATAGACGTGTGGTGCGAAAGCTTCCCACGTATCATCATCGAATGACCGCCCGTTGGATTTCACAACTTCGCGCAGTGATTCACGGTATTCGTCGTGACTGTATTGTGTCCTTGATACCCCAACGACATGAAATGCCTCTGGAAGTCGATCGCGCCGGAAGAGCTGATAAAGGGCGGGAATGAGCTTTCGGTGGGTGAGATCACCCGACGCGCCGAAGATCAGAAATGTGATTGCTGTCATTCCTTTTTATCCTGCTGCTTGATTGCGTGTCCACCAAATTGGTTGCGCATCACGGAAAGAAGCTTGTTCGTATAGCCATCCTCACGTGATGCAATACGCTGTTGTAGTGCGAGCGTGATGACGGGGGCAGCAACGTTGAGATCAATGGCTTCGAATACCGTCCATCGGCCTTCGCCACTATCTGGTACGTAAGCGGCGACGGATTCAAACCCCTGGTCCTGATCAAAAGCATCTTTGACGAGATCGAGCAGCCACGATCTAACAACACTACCGTGCTGCCAGATGCGCGAGACCTCGGCGAGATCGAGGTTGAATTCGTCTTTGTGTTTCATGATAGAGAAGCCTTCAGCGAAAGCCTGCATCATCCCGTATTCGATTCCGTTGTGTACCATCTTCACAAAGTGACCGGCACCGCTGGGCCCGACATAACCCCATCCCTTATCGGGGGCGGGTGCTAGCGTCTCGAAGATGGGACGCAGGTGTTCTACAATGCTTTCTTCGCCGCCGATCATCATGCTGTAACCTTCTTTGATGCCCCATACGCCGCCGCTAGTGCCGACATCGATGAAGTGCAGGCCCTTTTCGTGGAGTGCGTGTGCATGCCGTTGGGCGTTCTTGTAGAAGCTATTACCTCCGTCGATAATGATGTCTCCTGGTTCCATGAGTTCTGCCAATTCGGCGATGGTTGTCTCCGTAGGGTCCCCAGCTGGAACCATCGCCCAAACGGCGCGGGGCGTGCTGAGTTTGCTGATAAGATCACTCAGCGACGCCGCGCCGATCGCACCTTCCTCAACGGCTGCGTTGACGGCCTCAGTGCTCAGGTCTGTGACAACGACCGTGTGCCTACCCTTTAGTAGGCGGCGTGTCATGTTGGCCCCCATCTTGCCTAGACCGACCATTCCCAACTGCATATATGGCTCCTCACGATAGGCGTGCGTACTCAGGTTATAGCGTTTTGACGCGATGTGCGCACTAATCTTGCCTGATTTTGATAATCTTTAACGGTTCTTCAAACCTGTGAGTTATAGTCTCACAAGGTATTTAGTCAATGTTAATGTCAATCGGCGAAACAGATGTCCAAACAAGGCAGTCTGTCAGGTATTCGGGTCCTCGACTTCAGCCGCGTGCTGGCTGGACCTCTATGCACGATGATGCTTGGCGACCTGGGCGCAGATGTCGTCAAAATTGAGAGCCCACAGGGAGATGATACGCGGGCCTGGGGGCCACCCTGGGCGGGGAACGCATCAGACAAGATGAGTGCTTACTTCCTGAGTGTTAACCGTAACAAGCGTAGTCTGGTGCTCGACCTCAAAACCACACATGGGGTGAAGCTGGCACGTCAGCTGGCAGCTGAAGCAGACGTCCTTGTGGAGAACTTCAAAGCCGGGCAGATGGCGCGGTTTGGCCTGGAATACGAGCGTTTGCGCGTTGAAAATCCACGTCTGGTGTATGCGAGTATCACCGGCTTCGGCCAGAGTGGGCCTTATCGTGATCGTCCTGGTTATGATTACGTTATCCAGGCCATGAGCGGCCTGATGTCGATCACGGGGGAGCCAGATGGTTCGCCAATGAAGATAGGGGTGGCGCTCTCTGATGTCATCGCGGGGCTAAACGCATGTATCGCTATACTGGCAGCCCTGCGTCATGCGGAGTCGACAGGGCAGGGGCAGTACATCGATATAGCTTTGCTCGATACGCAGCTTGCGGCATTAGTGAACGTTGCAAGCAATACGCTTGTTTCAGGAGCAGATTCGCAGCGGTACGGCAATCAGCATCCAAATATAGTGCCATATCAAACTTTCGCCGCCAGCGACGGAGAATTTGTCGTCGCTGTGGGCAACGATCGTCAGTTCAGCGCACTGTGCGAGATCATTGAACAGCCAGCATGGCGAGACGACCCTAGCTTTGCCACAAATCCGGCGCGGGTTGCTAATAGAAAACTACTCGTTGCCGCGCTTCAGGCCATTTTCAGTAAGAAGCCGCAGCAGTACTGGGTAGAGGCGCTGCTATCGGCAGGGATTCCTGCGGGACCAATCCAGACTGTACAGCAGGCCTTGACATCTCAACATGCTTACGACCGAGACCTGAGGTGGAAAGCGAACATCGCAGGAGACCTGGTGATCGATTTACTGGGTTCTCCACTCAGGCTTTCTGAAGTCCCGCCAATGCTGCGGTATCCACCGCCTGGATTGGGTGAGCACTCTTCACTTGTTCTCCGCGAGTGGTTGAATACTTCCGACTCCGAAATTGAAGATTATCGACGAACAGGAGCGATCGGTACGCGCTAGGTTTCGTACAATCTATGATACTTGCTGCGCGTTGACGTACTGCAATGTTTTTCACAATGTCGTTCTTGCGATACTACGAAACGGTCAGAATCCGCTGGTTTATCGAATCACATTGAAGCAAGAATGGATGATTCTATGGCCTGATTGACGCGCCTGGCGTTGCTGCGCCTCGCTGTCCAGTGCCGGCCGCTGCTGACGACGATTGTGGGTGTTTTGCTGGCCACTTGGGGCGGCGTTTTTAGTCGCCAGGCAGATTGATCTGCTGCCGGCAATCAATGCGGAAACGACACCTGGGAACTATATCGGTCGCAATCGGATCTGGTTTTGATCTTGAAGAACGCGTTCCCAGGGCAGAATTGCGCAGCACGCTCAGCGAACTGCCCGGTCTGGTTGTGGTAAACTACGCCTGGGTTCGCTATGAGGAGATGCAACGCAATCCGTTAGCGAATGCGGTCTCAGGGATGCTGTTCGCTGGGTTCTGGGTGTCTCTGGCACTAAGTCTGCTCGATTTCGCTTTCTATATGGCTGAGACCGTGCGACGTCGCGCGACGACCTTCGGTGTGCTGCGGGCACTTGGGCTGGCGTGCACGCGACTTAATGCATCTCCTGATTGTCGAACAGACCGCCTTCATTACACCTGCGTTGATCATTGGAGTTGGTTTTGGTCTCGTTCTGGCGTATCTGATCCTGCCATTTCTGGCCCTCATCGGCGCTCTGACATTACTGGTGCCTGTAGGCCAGATTACAATACTTGTGCTGCTACTCATTGTGAGCTGTACAAACATGCTGATATTGACAACACAAACACTGTGGCGCGTCAGCCTGAATGCGGTGATGCGTTTTGGTGACATTTAAGGCGCGTGAGGGAAACATGTCCGCATTTATTGAGTGTGATAATCTCGTCAAAATATACAAGATTGCTGAGCTTGAGGTGGTGGCGCTACGGGGATTAGATCTCACGATTGATCAGGGAGAGATCATCGCTCTGGTGGGGCCATCGGGTTCTGGCAAATCCACGCTGATGAATATTCTTGGTGGATTAGATACACCCTCCGCCGGTCGTATTCGCGTTGCGAATCACGACCTGGCCGAGATGAAGCCTCGCCAGCAGGTTCGCTATCGTCGGGATACGGTGGGCTTTGTCTGGCAGCAGACCGCACGAAACCTGCGGCCGTACTTGTCGGCACAGGAAAACGTCGAACTGCCAATGGCGTTCAAAGGCGTACCAAGCCAGGAACGTCAGCAGCGTGCGCAGCGGTTGCTGGCTCAGGTCGGCCTGGCAGACCGGACACAGAATCGTCCGCATCAGTTAAGTGGCGGTGAACAACAGCGCACGGCGCTGGCCGTTGCAATGGCGAATCTGCCCGAAATGCTGCTAGCCGATGAACCAACAGGTGAAGTCGATAGCGAATCAGCGGCAACCATCTTTGATACAATGCGCACACTCAACGAAGAGTATGGGGTCACAATTGTGATAGTGACGCATGATCACGCTGTATCAAGCCGCGTGAATCGGGTAGTGGGAATGCGGGACGGGCGCGCAAGTATTGAAGTGTTGCGCCGTGCTGGCCAGGATGGTGTTGAACTTACGCCGGAGGAATTCGCTGTTCTCGATCGCACTGGACGTTTACGGTTGCCACAGGCTTATCTGGAGGCGCTCAACATGGAGAAGCGCGTGCTGCTCCGCATGCATGACGATCATATTGGCGTTTACCCTGATTTGCAGGATGTCTCGAACAGCGAGGTGAACACAAATGAGCGCTGACGTATTTGTACGCACTGAGCATTTAGTTCGCACTTATACGTCGAGTGTCGAGCCTGTTCATGCGGTGAACGGCGTTTCAATACAGAT
>JGI12278J13113_1000662_pt1 | contig 8962 bp, 8 predicted proteins | sample HotLakmasection2_FD_13113 | JGI IMG/M metagenome (IMG submission 13113)
CCGTCCACCGCCGAAGTCGCTGGTGATGGGGTGGTCGGGGTAATCTGTCACCAGGGGAGTGGCAGGCCCCAGCCCCACCAGCTGCCCGGTGCCAGAGGTATCCAGCACGATGCGGTCATCCAGGGTAACGCCCCAGTCATCCAGCAGGCTGCCCAGGCGGGGGCTGGTGCGGGGGTCGATCAGCAGCATCAGGCTACCGCCGTTGTTCAGATATTCCTGCAGGGCCTGCACTTCGGCATCAAAGAACTCTTCCGCAAAGAACTCTTCCGCCGGGCCAGCCACCACTACCAGGCTGGCGTTTTCGGGTACCGAGCCAGTGGCGGCCAGGTCCAGGGGTTCCACGGTGTAGCCCTGTTCCTGTAGGGCGTTGGCGGCCTGCATAAAGCCAGTTTCAGACCCATCGATGGGGAACTCCCGGTGCCCCTGGGTAAAGTACACCGTCAGCGACGCTTCGCTGGCCATCTGGTTAAGGGCGTTGGTAATCACCCGCTCAGAGAGCCGCTCCTCGGGGCCAATGTTCTGCAAAAACTTCTGGTTCTCGCCAGTATCCAGATACACCGAGCCGGTCTGGGTGGCACCAAATTCCTGGGCCTTGCGGGGGTTGTCGTAGGGGTTAACGTACTCGTAGGTGAACTGGTCTCCCTGGCGCTGGTAGCTTTCCAGCAGTTGGCGGTCCTGGCTGTTGGGCAGGGCATCGAAAATCACCAGCTCTACGGGTGCTTCCAGGGTTTGGACGACCTCCTGGGATTGGGGAGCCAGGGTGAAGATCTGGTTTTCGGTCAGGTCCAGGCGGCTGGAGTAGCGCACCGCCAGAAAGTTGACCAGGCCCAAAATTACCAGCACCGCAAGGGTAGCTACCAGGGCGTTGGCCCCGGCTTCGGTAGAGCGCTGAGACCAGAACCGGCCCTGGCCATACTCGCTAAAGCCCAGCCCCACAACCAGTAGGCCAATGCCCCCAATCAGCAGGCCCGCAGGCAGGGGAGTCCACCCCGCCACCAGCCCGGCCAGTAGCCCGGCGGTGACCAGGGCCAGGCCGGGCAGGGCGAGATATTTCACATATTTCTGATAGACGGCAATGGATTTCATCTCTGCCCCCCTAAGACTGCTGGAATCGTAAGGTTTCTACGGATTGGGCGGTGAGGTACAGCCCCAGCACAATGTAGCTGAGAAACAGCACCAGCCCGGCGGTGTCAAAAATGCCTTCGGTAAAGTCGGTGAAGTGGCGCAGCAGAGAGAGATGACCTACGGCGTCTCCCAGAGCACCGGGCAGCCCCTGAGCCAGGGCATCAATCAGCCACAGAAAGAGAATCAGGGCGAAGGTCATGATCGCGGCTAGTACAGTGCTGCCGGTAAGGGAGGAGATGAACATTCCCAAAGAGAGAATGCTGGCGGCTAGGAGCACCAAACCCACATGGGAGAGGAGAAACACGCCGGACCCGGTGGGGGGATCTGCCGCCCCGATGACCACCGCCTGGCACACCATCAGCGGCAAAATCATGGCGATGTAAAAGGTAATCACCGCCAGCAGCTTGCCCAGGGCCACCGCCCAGTTGGTAATGGGGGAAGTGGCCAGCAGCTCCAGGGTGCCCTGCTTGCGCTCGTCGGCGTAAAGCCCCATGGACAACATGGGCAGGATGAACATAGACAGGGAACCTAACAGCCCCACGTAGGCTTTGTTGAATTCGTAGGCCACATCTACATTGGGGGGGGGAAAGCCCATTTGCTGAGCCTGGTCGGCCATGGCGGCCTGGGCGATGATGCCCTGCTCTCCCAGCAAAATGGCGACGAGAAAGAAGCCGCCCAGTAGCCAGAACACCCCGGCAATGACGTAGGCCAGGGGCGAGGCAAAGTAGCTCTGCAGCTCTCGCTGGTAGATGGCCAGGATGTTTTTTAGCACGATGCCCATGGGTGGTTTACCTCTTGAGGGGGTAGGGAGTAGGGATTAGGGAATGGGGATTAGGGAATGGGGATTAGGGATTAGGGAATGGGGAATGGGGTGTTTTAACTTAAAGGATATTTAACTGGGATTCTTTCTGTTGGGTAGAACGACAGAGACGGTTATGTTGAGCGGAGCGGAGCGGAGTCAAAACATCTTGAGTGCTGACTGGATAGTTATTTGCTTGGAGTATTCTCAGAAAAATTCAGATTGCTCTGATTGCTCTTGGGCAGGGCTTTCGGCTGAATCCGTTTCGATGGGCTTTTCGACGGCGGGGGCTGCTTCTGCCTCAATGGGGGAATCATTGTCAATTGCTGCTGCCGCTGCCGCTGCTGCGTCTGGCTCCGTTGTGGTCAGGTTGAGGAAGACGTCTTCCATGGTGGCGCGGTGGCGCTGGAGTTCGTGCAGCTCCAGGCCGGCATTGACAATGGCGGCGGCGATCGCACTGCCAATTTCCTGCCCGGTTTCCCCGCTCACCCGCAGTCGGTGGTGGTGTTCGGGGCTATGCTCAACCTGCAGATCGGTAACCTGGCGAACGTCTGGCATGTCCGTCAGCAGTGCTCTGGCCTTGTCGGGGTCGCCTTTGATTTCTACTTCGTAGGAGGTGCCTCCGGCCAGGCGGGAGGAGAGGTTGTCGGGGGTGTCGGTGGCTACAACGCGACCCCGGTTGATGATGGTGACGCGATCGCAGGTCATACTCACCTCCGGCAGAATGTGGGTCGAGAGGATGATGGTATGGCTTCCGGCCAGGCTTTTGATCAGCTGCCGCACTTCGTTAATCTGGCGCGGGTCCAGGCCCACGGTGGGTTCGTCCAGAATAATTACCGGCGGGTCGTGGATGATGGCCTGGGCAATGCCCACCCGCTGCCGGTAGCCCTTCGACAGCTTGCGGATGAGCACATTGCGCTTGTCTATCAGGCCGCAGCGTTCCATGGAAATCTCGGTCCGTCGCTGGCGCGCATCTGCCGGGACTCCCTTAATGCGGCCTACAAAATTGAGAAAGCCTGCCACGGTCATTTCGGGATATAGGGGCGGCGATTCGGGCAAATAGCCAATGCGCTGCCGCACCGCCATGGAATCGGAGTGGACATCGTACCCGGCCACCCGCGCCGTGCCCTGGGAGGCGGGCAGGTATCCGGCCAGGATACGCATGGTGGTGGTTTTACCCGCGCCGTTAGGTCCCAAAAAACCCAGGATCTCCCCTGGCTCTGCCGCAAAGGTGACATCCTGAATGGCCGTGGTTGACCCGTAGACCTTGCCTAAATGTTCAACTTCAATCATGGGTCGCCATCACAATGTTTGCCGGTAGATATCTTAGTGATTAAACCTTGTCCAAGTCCAGGTGTGGAGTTTTGCTTTAGAGAAAACTCCAGATTGCGAGCTGGGCTTGGTTTACCACTCTACTTAGCACTAGTTAATTTGAGAAGAGGAGATGTGAAGAATAAATATGTGGCCTAGTAGAACCAGGGTAGAAACTCCGAAAAGCCAGGTGGCTGCGGATCATACGAGTGCTGCCAGCCCAGGGTGAAGACCAGGGGCCGAAAGGGCGACTATTTCTAACCCGATTAAAGACATCCGTAGAAACACTGAAACCATTGCTAGAGCTGAAATACGGCGGTTTTGAGGGCGTGTATCGAAATGTCAAAAAAAACGGATGCTTGTCGAACCGTAGCATACGATACAGATATAGAGAAAAGCTTCTCTATGCTTGTCGAACCGTAGCATACGATACAGATATAGAGAAAAGCTTCTCTGTCGCAAGGCCATCAGCTAAGTTTTGACTCAACGAACTTTCCGCCGATGGGCCTGACAAAAATCGTTCATCTCCACTGCTATGCGATGGCAATCCCACCCGGCAGGGAGACGGAAGTAGGGGGCACCCCCGAAGGAACGCGCCTCGATCGAATGCTTAGTCGCTTCCAGGAGGCGAAATCATGAAACTTACCTATCGCGGCGTCAGCTACGACTACACGCCCAACCCAGTTCCCCAGAAAGGTTCAGTTATTGGCACCGGTACCTATCGCGGTGCAGCGGTTACGTTCAACGCTCTGGCCGAGCAACCCCCTCAGCCGGCGGCTGATTTGGTCTGGCGCGGTGTTCCCTACCGCGTTGGCACCCCTGCCACCGTTGCCGTCTCTGCGGTTGAAGTTCCGGTTGCCGCCCCAGTGGTTGCAGAACCTGCCGCCCCAGGGACTGCCGTTGCAGAAACCAGCACCGGCGTGATTGACATGGCCCGGAATCTGTTCATTCGCCATCACCAGCGGATGCGCAGACGGGAACAGGGTATGATGGTGCGCCTGGCCGCTGAAGTGGGCATTCCTGTCGAAGATGCCGCCCATTACGAAAGCCACATTCAGGGGAAACTGCCCCACGACTTTTCTGGTTATGACCGTAGCTCTACGGCCATGAGCTAAGCCATAGCTCCGGTGAGACCGGGGCACCGTTTGCCGCGATAAGGCCCATGGCCTGATGCATAGTCCCTCTGGATGCCCCTGGGACTCGCCACGCATCGGGCCATTTTTCTGTGTTTTGCTTTATCCTGCCGATTCAGCCACTCCGGCAGACGTGGGGCAAAAACTCGGGGGTAATGCCGATGCCGGTGTCGGTAATGGTGATTTGGGCTGGAGCCTCCTCGCCCAGCCAACGCCTGACGCTAAACCTGGCAATGGTTACGGTAGAGTTCATCTTCATCCAGCCGAGCATCCCCGTTTTCATCCCAACCGGCGTAGAAGCTCTGGTGGTCCAGGTTTCTACAGTGGTGTGGTTGCTTAAGCGCTCCTCTGCCTGCGCCTTTTTGCCTTGGAGTAGAAATACCTCGATTAGCCTTGAACTCATGGTCTGGCTAGTTTGCTCCCGCTTGGGTCTTTACCATGGTGCAGTCAGACCCTGCGGAAAGGAGGGCACCACAGACAGAGAGTTCCCTGAAGCCAGCTTCCCCCTGGTAAGGAAAAAGCATCCCTGCAGTATCGATCAGGGATGCTTACTATCAGGGTGCATTAGCCATTAGAGTTCCCCGATTGAGAGGGCTTCGAACAATTTTGCCCAACAATGAAAATCTTTGTGGGGCTGCCTCTATTTGTAGGGTAATGCCCTATCATCAAAACCCGTAGAGCACCACAGGTAGACTACCCCCGTGACTTCTGACTACCAACCCTCCCTGCTGTCTGATGCCGAACAACGGGCCGCTGATTTGTCCTGGGCCTACAACCGCTCTACAGGGTCAGCCATGCCCCTGGCCGAACTGCAAACCTGGAAGCAGCGGGTGGCTCAGTTTCAGCAGCAGGTGCGATCCACTCCGGCTGCGGCGCAGGGGTCTTTATTTGCTGGACTCTCAGAGCCTTCTCCTGCCGAGACCATTGACCCTTTTACCCTGCCGCCCCAAAATGCCGAGTTCTGGCGCGGGCAGTGTCAAGAATCGGGGGTACCGGCTCTTTATTTTGTGGTGGACTACGAAGCCNATGTGCTGCTCTACGTTGGNGAAACCATTAAGTCAAACCAGCGCTGGAAGGGCGTNCACGACTGCAANCGNTANATTNTNAANTATGTCGAAGCCCATCGGGTNCANNANGCGACGGCAACGGTGAATATCGGCTTCTGGCCCCATGCCGCCGCNGACCGCAAAGCCCGACAGACCCTGGAATCAAAACTGATTTATAAGTGGCGCTCGCCCTTCAACAAAGAAAACTGGAGCTTTTGGAGTACCCCATTTGTTGGCGGCAAGGCCTAGTAGGGGCGAAGCATCTGGACGAAACCTTTGTGGGTAGCACGTCAATTTCCTACCAGATGCTTCGCCCCTACGGTTTGTGATCTCGGCCTAGCGTCGCACGCGCCCAGTAAAGCCCGACGACTTAAACTGCTCTAGCTTCAGGGGCTCGGGCTGATTGGCCGCGACCGAAATGCGCAGTTCAAAGTCGCTTTCCCCAGGGGGCACTTCAGGAATGGAACCCAGGCGGGTGCGGTTTTGCATCACCGGGTTGTCGTTGGCGTCGTAGATGCGGCCAAAAATATCGGCATTTACCACGGGTTTGCCGGAGCGGTTAATGGCCTTGCCCGTAATCAGGTAGCAGTTAGCCTGCTGAATGGAACCGGGGGTGACCATGCCTTCGGCATATTCTTCCGGACACTGGGTGTAGCCCAAGTCCGTTAACTCAATTTGGGTCAGAGCCTGGGCCGTGAGTCCAATACCGCTGAAGAACCATATGACAGCAATCAAAATACTGGTAATCAGTCCGCGTAATGCCATTGCTGCCTCCTTCGGATCAGGAATCATCGCCTTTAACAGCTTATCGTGTCGTGGGGTGGGAGGCAGGGATCTCCTGGTTAAGGGCTATTGAAGGCGGAAGGCAACAGCATGCTCTGGGTTTGTTGAAGGGGGAACAGGTGACAGGGAACAGGTGGCAGGGAACAGGTGACAGGTGACAGGTGACAGGGAATAGGGAACAGGTGACAGGGAACAGGTGATAGGGAACAGGTGACAGGGACAGGGAATAGGGAACAGGGAACAGGTGACAGGGAACAGTTTTTATATGAAAGTTCTGCGTAGTTTCACCTGAAAAAATGCCTGACCCTGACAACAATTTGCCTCCCCTCGCTATACTGTCGTTTGGCTTGTTTCATGGTCACTGCTTATGGAGTCTCACCGACTCGTTCTGGCTGGACTGAGTGCCCTCAGTGCCCTGGTTATCACCACTCCGGCTGAGGCTGCAACCCTGCANTACTGGTGGTTCGACGCTGAGGCTAATCAGCTCGTNTTTACTACCGACTCGGGAGTGCAGCCCAGGGCTCAAATGTTGTTCAACCCCACCCGCATTGTGGTGGATCTGCCCAATACTCGCCTGGGCAGCAGCAGCCGGGAGCAGAACGTGGGCGGCCCTGTAGCAACGGTGCGGGTCGGTCAGTTTGATCAGCAGACCACCCGCCTGGTGATAGAGCTGGCATCGGATTATACCGTTCCCTCCCAATCGGTGCAGGTACAGGGCAGGCAAAATAACCAGTGGGTCGTACAGTTACCCAGCCCGACCCAAACCTCAGCCGCCGGGGCAACGGGCGGTACCATTCAATCTACAACCACCGCTAACCGGGTCTCGGGTAACAGCGAAACCGGAGCCAGTGCGGTGCTCAGCGGTGTCGTCACCACCGGGGACGGTTTTTTAATCAAGCTCAGCGGCAATGCCCCAGAGCCAGAGGTGGAAATTTCTGGGGAAGGCCCCGATGACCGCTTCGCTGTCATTACCCTACCGAATACGGCGGTGGCCAGCGGGTTGCGGCCAGACGATCTCCCTGACTATCGCTACAGCATTATTTCCTGGGATATTGCCCAGCAGGAAACCACCCCTCCTTCTACCCAAATTACCCTCAAGCTGGGGCCGAGCAGCCCCGACTGGCGAGCGCTGAGAAACAACAGCGGGATCATTCTGCTGCCCCCCAGGGGGGTCTCTATCAGCGATGTGCCGGATGAACCACCGCCCCCGGTAGCCAGTGCCGAGCAAATTCCGCCGCCTCAACCCGCGCCACCGGTCCAACCGTCCCAGGCCGCTCCGGCCCAATTGCCCTCGGTGCCGGGTAATCTGCCCTCGGTGCCCAATACGCGAATGGTGGTAGTCATTGACCCCGGCCACGGCGGGCGTGATCCGGGAGCTGTTGGCATTAATGGCCTGCAAGAGAAGCAGGTGATTTTTCCCATTTCCCTGCGGGTGGCTGAACTGCTCGAACAACAGGGGGTTACCGTGGTGATGACTCGCCGTACCGACAGCACCCTGGATCTACAGAATCGGGTAGACATCGCCGAACGGGCCAGGGGCAACCTGTTTGTCAGCATTCACGCCAATGCCATCAGCATGAGCCGCCCCGATGTGAATGGGTTGGAAACCTACTATGCCTCAGAAACCGGGCGACGGTTAGCGGCGGCCATTCAGGCCAGTATGCTGGCCGCCACCGGCATGAATGACCGGGGGGTGAAACAGGCCCGATTTTACGTGCTGCGGCGGACCTCTATGCCCGCCGCCCTGGTGGAAGTAGGGTTTGTGACCGGAGCTGCAGATGCGCCCCGGCTGGCTGATCCAGCCTGGCGAGAAGTGCTCGCAAACGCCATTGCCCGAGGGATTTTGCAGTACATTGCCCAGACCAATTGAAGGTTTTGGTATAGACCTTAACGCTTTGTGACTCTGGGGAGGATTGAGTTGCGATCGCTCATCTTTTATGTGGTTATGTAAACCCCGTCCCCCATCCCCAGCCCCTAAAGGCACAATGACCCTACGGGGATCGCAGCGTCCCCTGATTGTGGAGGGATAATCCCATGGTGTCATTGTTCAAATCTGCAACCCCTGAAACCGATACCGAAACCAAGATTCTTAAAGCGGCCCTCCACCTGTTTGCCCAGCGGGGTTACAGCGGCACGACCACTAAGGATCTGGCCCAGTCTGCCGGGGTGGCAGAGGGTACACTGTTTCGCCACTTTGAAAACAAAAAGGCCATCCTGGTAGCAGTGGCCTCCCAGGGATGGGTGGAGATTTTGACCGATTTGCTGACCGAGTTGAGCGAAATGGGTAGCTACAAAGCCATTGGCCAGGTCATGCAGCGGCGCATGTTAAACCTGCGCAAAAACTCTGACCTGATGCGGGTCTGCTTCATGGAAGCCCAGTTTCACCCCGAACTACGGGAGCAAATTCAGACGGAAGTCATTGGCAAAATGATTGACGTGGCCGAGGCATTCTTCCAAACGGCCATGGATCGAGGCGTTTATCGCCCCATGAACCCCCGCATGGTGGCGCGGGTATTTTTGGGCATGTTCACCGTGGCTGGCTTCAGCCAGGAAACCCTCGGTGACGAGGCCGGTTCCCCCAACTCCATGCGAGAGCTGGCCGAATGCCTCACCGATATTTTCCTGAACGGAGTCCTGGTGCCTGCTTAGGAATGGGAATTGAGAGTGTTCTGATTTTTGTGTAAGGGCCAACAAGCCGATCCATCAAGTTTTCCGCAAGCCTTGTAGGGCAGGCGTCTCGCCTGCTTAGCTGGGACAGGCAGGAT
>JGI12278J13113_1000671_pt1 | contig 8801 bp, 8 predicted proteins | sample HotLakmasection2_FD_13113 | JGI IMG/M metagenome (IMG submission 13113)
ACGTTGATCAGGGCTCGGGATCTAACCTGAATGTCGTTCGAACACTGCCAGCGGGTCGTCATACCATCCAGGTCGATTGGTATGAGAATGGGGGAAATGCCAGTCTTGAGTTCGAGATGTATCGTGCGCTACCGGGCGATACACCAAGCGACACCTTCGATGATCCGTCGTACAGTGGTAACAACAATATGCCTGATGACCCAGAGGATATTCCCGACGACTGGGATCGCAAACGGCATGATTTATCCGCCTACGTTGGGCAAGTGGTAGGACTACGCTTCAGACTTGACCGCCTTAATAGCACCGGGCCCGACGAAGGTAATGATTTCAACAGTAGGAACCAAAACCCGTTCAACTGGTTGGAGAGCTGGTGGATTACCGACATCAGCGTAGTTGATCCGTAGACAGCAATATTTCATACAGCAGTACACAATCGCAGCAGATGGGGCTCCAGAGATCCTGGAGCCTCTTCGCATATACCCAAACCCTCTATCAGCGTGTGATCGGGGAACAAATCAAAGGCATTGCTCATGGCCACTTCATCATGATATTGTTAAACTTGACAAGAGGTGTTCACATGCGCGAGGTTTTGTCACGGTGACCACAGAGCAGACGATGCCCGGACATCTATTCGTACTCATTGGCCCTGGTGGCGCAGGCAAGAATACATTGATCGACATCGTAACTGAAGAACTTCCCAATTTGCGGAAGCTTATTACGGCAACAACACGTGATCAACGCGCTGGGGAAGTTGATGGTGTGAATTATCATTTCCTGACTCCTGCAGAGTTTAAGGTAATGATCGTCAAAGGGGAATTATTGGAATATCAAGAAGTGACTCGGGGCAAATACTACGGTATACCACGGGCAAGCGTCGAAAACTCACTGGGTGCTGGGCTGGATCTCGTAGGCGACATTGAGGTCAAGGGAGCACGAATTCTGCGCCAGACGTACCCGCAAAATGTGACACTTATATTCATAACTGTCCCTGGCGAAACTGAAGACGCTGTTGTTGAGACATTACGTCAGAGGATGATTGCACGAGACGACAAACCGGACGTTATCGCCCAACGTCTGGAACGCGCAAAAACCCTGGAACTCCCCTTTCAGGCAGAATGTGCATACACGATTGTCAATGATGATCGACAGAACGCAGCAGAGGCTCTAAAGCAGATTATTGTATCCTGGCGCCAACAACATCGTGCATTTGAGGAGGTTTCTTCATGAGTACAAGAAGCCTCACAGAACTACATAACGAAATGGGAGCGGAACTCGCTCCAGATGGGATCCCATTGCATTATGGTGACCAAAAAAGCGAGTATCACGCTGCTCTGCACACAGCCGTATTGCTAGATCGTTCTCATGAAGGTCGCATCAGAGTCGCTGGATCGTCTCGCCATGCATTCCTTGATCGTATGTCGACCAATAAGATCGATGATCTCGTTGTTGGCGAAGGGCGCCCCACCATAATTACCACTGCAACAGGACGCATCGTTGACCGTGTTGTTGTTTACAATCGCGGTGATCATCTGCTTCTCATGACAGGCCCCGGACGCAACACACCAACATGCAACTATCTGCGCCGGCAGATCTTTTTCGGGGATGAGATTGAGATTGTGGACATCACTGAGTCAACGGCACAGTTTGCTATACATGGCCCCCTAGTGACCAAAATAATCGGTTCGGTGTTTTCGGAACTCAGCAGCGATCACAGTCTGCATAGTTACGATGTCACCTTGGGAAATAGTGATGTCACTTTGCTACGGCAAAAACCAATTATAGGCGATCATTGGGTTGTTATCGTCTCTAAAGAGAATGCTTCAGATATCTTCATGGAACTACACACACTTGGACGATCCATCGGCTTAAAACCAGCAGGCTCGCTGATTTACAACCTTGTTCGCATCCAGACAGGTCACCCTGCAGGCACCGAGCTGAATCAAGAGTATATTCCTTTAGAGATCGGACTCTTTGATGAAATTAGTTTTTCAAAGGGGTGCTATACTGGCCAAGAGATAATCGCACGCATGGAAAGCCGCGAAAAACTTGCACGCATCATGGTAAGGTTAAAGCTATCTGGATTAGTGTCAGTTCCATCAGACGTTTATAGCGACAACCAGAAAATTGGAGTCATAACCAGCTGTGCGGGTGCACCTGATGGCACTTTTTACGGTTTGGCTATCGTCAAGTATGACTTTAAGGAACCCGGCACAATCCTTACCGTAGGTAAAATAGATGCACATTTACTGGGATACGCCGGCATCCCGCCTGCTTTTGTAACCGCAGCATCTCCTGAATCTGAATAATTTCTCATGCTCTGGCTGCGACGTGGGCTGTCGGTCATCCTTTTACTCATAGCCATCATCCTGCTGTGGTTGGCATCCTGCAACGTCGCGTTTGCGGTAACCATCTTCAATCCGGATACTTACGCCAGAGTAGTATCTGATCCAACACTAGCGGATCAACTTATTCCAGCTGTTCTTCCCATCGTAGTACAAAGAGCCAGCACAAATCGCGATGATTGGCCTATTGAGATTGAATCGCTTCAAAGACAGCTCAATGAAGAAGACTGGCGAGACTTATCCTCAATTCTGTTGCCTCCAGATTGGCTCCAACAACAGTTGGGAATCGTCTTGAATGGGTTTGAGGGCTTACTTGAAAATCGTCCCGAATTTCTTGACCAATCATTCACTTTTCGAGACATCCGCCATCATCTTGATCGCTCAACCGCGATAGCAGCAGCCGAGCTAATACTAAGCGCGGCTAGTAGATGCTCCAGAGCTGAGTTACAACGCATTAGTGAAATCACTGCAGGTGGCGTGGCGCCATTACCAATATGCATGCCCTCACCCGAACTCTCTGATACGAGCACATCGATTCTGTCGAATTGGCTATGGCAGACTGCGCAAAGCTTACCGGACAACATTTCAGTAGGCACGGTTTTGGAGGTGAGCGAGGATGACGTCCGGCTGACCTCTACATTAATTGCGTTAGGTCGCCAAATGTTCAGCCTGCTCTATCTCTGTCCTTTAGGATTGTTTTCTCTTGTAGTTCTTCTACTTGTACGATCAAGATATCAATTCGGACGATGGATTGGATCTGGTGCCATGCTCGCCGGGCTATCTGCCTTGTCTTCGATTGTAATTGTGCAATGGCTGGCGCTCAACGGAACCTCTGAACTAATCAATAGTCCAGGTCAGGACGGCACTTTCCTCACTTATCTCGCACTGGGCTTCGTTCGTTCAGCTGCTATGCAGGCCAGCGGGGCGTTACTCATTCAAGGCGGGTCAATACTCCTAGTCGGATTCCTGATCTTCTTAATGTCTGTGGGGCAAAAGACACAACAAGACCACGAATTAGACAACCCACGTTTCTGATAACTGCCCCCTGAAGCACCGCGCTAACGACTCGTTTGGGTCTGTGCAGGTTCATCAAAGAATAAAGCCCACCAGAGAGCCCAGTTCTCAGGTCTAGGTAACGTGGTTTCAACCTGAGCTGCGGTTGCAGCTACGATCTCAGGCTCAGTTCCGATACCTGCTGGAACTGGAACGATAAGGATTTCTCCTTCTCGAATCATGCGTCCCTCACTGCGCGCCCACGAGGCCACGTAATCGTCGCTGCGAGCAAACTCTCTCTGACGTATGAGATCAGCCTGCTCCTGCCTCAACAGCTCAATTTCAACCAGAACAGCCTGCCGGATAGATCTAAGATTGCGATCATCCACGATACGCGCACTGAAATTCAGTGTCAGCATCAAACCAATTGCGATGACAACTGCGAGCATTATCTGCGTGCTGTTTAGCTGGCGCGCGGGGCTTTTCCTTACCTGCGCTTGCTGCTGCTGTTCTATGATGGACATGATCGAAGACCTGGTGTTGCTTGTGCGTTTCTCGTTTAATCAATATACGATATTCCAACAAAAAGGCAAAAGCCCAGCAATATGCTGGGCTTTTGCTTTGTGCCGAAGGTGGGAGTCGAACCCACACTCCCGTACGGGAACTACGCCCTGAACGTAGCGCGTCTGCCAATTCCGCCACTTCGGCTAAGATGGTGGAAGTATAGCACAGGCGCCCCTCTTGTCAATACTAAGCACACCGAATTGCATTCAACATCATATGCCGTTGTCCATAGCCATCCTTATACCGATCTAAGCTACACGACACAACCTTACATGCTATAATGGCCCACTGTTTAGACGTTGTCATGAAAGATACTCGACGTGCTGCATCAGACGATATATCGATTTCGTCTTTGGATCTTGATTGTGCTTTTTCTTGCCTCATTTATTGCGGTTATTGCACAATCATACGGAGTCACAGCAACGGCAGTGAACCCTGTGAATCTGCGTGCTGGTACAGGCATCGATTTTGATCGAGTTGGAGAATTGACACCGAATACATCTTACCCTGTCATAGGTCGCAGCGAATTCTTCCCCTGGTTGCTACTTGGTGACCCGGTTTCGCTCAGCCCTATTGGATGGGTATTCCGTGACCTTGTGACAGTGCAAGGTGATGTCAACACAGTACCATTCTCAGAACAAATCGTGGACGAGAGTTTCCTGTCGACACCACCAACACAGATGCCCTCAGGTACAGCTGAGGGAAGTTCAGCAAGGTTACCAGAAGTGACGGCAACGCCTACGCCACAGCAGAATTTCAATGTCGCAGGAAGTGTCCTGGGCGAGATCAACTTACGCTATGGACCGGGACAACAATACCCACGGGTTGGGGTCGCTCAGGCTGGTGATCGCTTTGAGATTACTGGATACCATACTCAATTCCCATGGGTTCAAATCAGATACACACCTTCGCCAAACGGATACGCGTGGGTTCTGGTTAATTTGCTGGAGATTCAAGGTAACGTTTTCACCACAAAAGCAATTTCAGATGCTATTCTGAACCTGCCTACTCTTACGCCGACCCCTTCAGTTATCAGCAGTAGCGCAAGGAATAGTGATAACACAGTGCCACTCAATCCACAGTTCGCCGGACTCGGCGAGCGTTTGTGGCAAGTGGTATTGAGTGCGGGATTTGATCCAGCAACAAGTCGTTTTGGTGCGTTGTTTGTTATGGATTTGCAGACAGGCGAGGCGTTTACATTTGGAAATGAGTATGCATTTAGTGGCACCAGCATCAACAAAATCGCAATTTTGACACGGTTGTACGCGAGTCTGAATCAGCCTCCAGACATCCGTACATCCACCGACATCGCAAACACCATGATATGCAGCGAGAATGCAGCAACTAACCGGCTGTTGAACATCATCGGCAATGGCGACGAGTGGTTAGGAGCTGATGAGGTCACGCGCATGTATGGCCAATTGCAGCTGGAAAACAGCTATATTGCCGCACCATACACACTCGATCCTAACAATCCGCCAACACCTCCGCGACCGCTCAATTTGCCTGATACGCCCGCAAACAGTGAGCAAGCAAATGCTGATTTGACCAATCAGTTGAGTGTGGAAGACATAGGTTGGCTACTTGCTGGCATCTATCAGTGTGCATACAACGAAAGCGGACCGCTAATTGATACCTTCTCGGGCCAGATCGAACCTCGTGAGTGCCGCCAGATGTTGCACGTAATGAGTAATAACAACGTTGATGCTCTGCTCAAAGCAGGAGTCCCCGAGGATACACGGGTAGCTCATAAGCATGGCTGGATATTTGATACGCACGGAAATGCTGCCGTCTTCTTCACTCCAGGTGGCGATTACATCATTGTTATGATGTTGCATCAGTCAGAATGGCTCAACTACGGCGAGTCTCTGCCAGTCATCGCCGAGGTGTCACGCCAGGTATACAACTACTACAATCCAAACAACCCGCAAGAGAGTGTACGAGAGGGTTTCATTCCTGATGCGACGACATGCAACTTCGCCGGGACTCCATTGATTACTGACCTGCGACAGCCCGTCTGGGACCAATAATATACTCAGAGTCAAAGAGACCGGACTACGTGTCCGGTCTCAACAATCATAGTCAGCGGATTAGTGACCAATTAGCCTTTCACTGACCCTGCTGTCAACCCTCCCACAATCTGATCTTGCAAAAGCAGGTAGAGAATAACAACGGGTGTTGCAGAAACTAGGGCACCAGCGGCAAACTTTCCCCAGTCTCGATTGAAGTCCGCGTTGATAAAGCTAAACAGCCCCACCATCAGCGTCCAGTTCTCTTTGTCCCGCAACAGGATGCGCGCCAGTACGAACTCATTAAATGTACCAACGAAGGACAGAATGCCAACAACAGCAAGGATGGGACGAACAAGCGGCATGATCAGTCGCCAGAAAATTGTCCAGTGTCCAGCACCATCAACAAGGGCAGACTCGTCTATATCGCGTGGCACACTATCGAAGTAACCTTTCATCAACCAGGTGTTGATGCCCATTGCACCACCCATATAAACAAGGATGATGCCACCCAAACTGTTGAGACCAAACAGATCAAGCCAAGACCAATCAATACCGGCTAAGAAAGGCAGCGCTTGCGGTATCGCGTCCGAAAGACGGCCAATCTCCTGCATGATCAAGAAAATCGCGACCATGGCCAGTAGATTGGGGAACACCTGAATCAGGAGGATACCCAACAACAGCGAACGCCGACCGAAGAAACGGAACCGAGAAAACGCAAACGCGGCCCATGATGTAACAAGGAGCGACAGAATCGTACTCGTCGTTGCCACGATGAAAGAATTGCGGATCCAACTCCAGAATGGGAAGAGTTCCAGTTCGTCAATGAGTAGTGCTCTGAAGTTAGCCAAAAGCTGGTCTACGCTTTCAACCCCGCGTGGTATCAGTGACTGCGTGGACAATTGCCCTGCTGGATTAAACGCCGAGGAGGCAACAAACAATATAGGGAACAGAGCGAAGATTAGAGCTATGGCAATAATCACCAGCCTGACTGTGACCGTTACCACCGTCTCCGCACGGTTCTCCACCATAGATGAGCTTACGCGATCCTGCTTGGCTTTGGCGCGTTCAGTTGCTTTAGACATTTTCGCCAACCTCCTCCCAGGTCTTCGTGAAGCGGTACTGGAACAGCGTTACTAACGCCACTATGGCAAAGATAACAATGGTTATAGCCGATGCGTAGCCATAATCACGCCCCTGATCGCCAAAGGCAAGACCATAGGTATACGTAATCAGGATATCTGTCATACCCGCAGGCACCGGTGAGCCAGGGAAGACTGGATCGCCAAGTGTGAGGATTTCGATGAGCAGGTAGTTGTTGAAGTTATACACGAACGAAGCGATCAACAGAGGACCTACTGTCACCAGGAGGAGTGGTAACGTGATCCGCCAGAATCGATGCCAAGCCTTTGCACCATCGACAGCTGCTGCTTCATAGATATCTGATGGTATCGCCTGAAGCGCACCGCTACAGATTAGCATCATATACGGATAGCCAAGCCACAGGTTTACGAGAAGAATTGTGAATTTCGCCCACCAAGGGTCCGTGAAAAACGGGATATCCAGACCAAGATTATTGGCTAACCCTCGCGCAATGATGCCCAGATTCTCATTGAGCATACCACGCCAGATAATGATGCTAATCACACCCGGCACCGCGTATGGGATGATCAAAAGCGAACGAATTACCTTCCGCGCTGGAATTCGCGGGTCTTCAAGGATAATGGCCATAAACAGGCCCATTGCGAACGTGGTGAAGACAGACAACAGCGAGAAGGCGACCGTCCAAACAAAGATATCAATTAGAGGCCCACGCAGTCTCTCTTCTTCCAGAAGACGCGTAAAGTTATAAAGCCCAACACCAACCCTATAACCCGGCCTCAATTCACCTTCGTCATTCGTTTCTGCATCCCAGCCGGGAGGCAAAAAGTAACCCACTTCATCGTTCGCTGTGTAAACAACACCTGTGAGATTATCAACGATGGCATCAGATTCGGGATCATATTCGTAGCGTTGTGCAGGCGCAGCGGCCCGGCGCCGATTGAGCACCGTAAAGATTTCCTCACCCTCGCCAAATATGATTCCCTCATCAATGATCGTCTGTGCTGTCGTTACAGATTGTGCCAACGGTAGTTGTTCGAATCCGTTGTATTCTTCTGGAGCTTCTTCCGGCGCATCTTGGATGATTTCCGGCGGTTGGTCGACCTGCGCGAAGACAGTTTGAGCATTTCCATCTCCATCCTCGCCTGTCAACCAAAGAGCAAGTTCACCATCAGCGTTTCGATAGATTGTAAAGCTGTACGTGATCGCGCCTTCAGGCACGTAAAGCGCATCTTGTCGCTCGATAAGTTCGATAGCCTGAGCTTTTGTGAAAAGATGTGATTCACCCAAATAGTCCCCATAGTTTGTGAACGCAGTTTCAACGGTGTAAACCACCGGATAGATCACCATGAGCGTCACAAACATGAATCCCGGCACCATCCAGCGAATTGGATATAGCCTGGGAATAAAAAAGACAATGTTTGGGAGCAGAGTTATGATACCAATAACAACTGCAAGGCCAATCTGTTCACGAAAAATGAAAGTATAGACCAGAATCAGGCCAAAGGCATTACCAACGAGTAGCAACAAGAACGACAGTAATGAGACCCACCATCTGTTTGAAAAAGCCAGCCCCCCGGCTGAGGAGCTGGCCTTTGCTGTTTGTGCAGTCATACGGTTAACCGTTGACGCTATCCGAAATCATCTTGGTATTGTCGTCGAAGGTGAAGGTCACGTCTGTGTCTTCAGCCAGCGACAGAATGATATTGGCACCGCCCGCTTCGCCATTGGCGCCGTAGTTCTCGTCCCAACCACCGTTCATTGCGACCTTGTACTCGTATTCACCGGCGGG
>JGI12278J13113_1000674_pt1 | contig 8764 bp, 10 predicted proteins | sample HotLakmasection2_FD_13113 | JGI IMG/M metagenome (IMG submission 13113)
AAAGTAGTCGCAGAAGTCGAGGCACTTGTCGATCCAGCCGTAGGGCAGGTCGGCGGCGACCCCGCCGATGCGGAAGTAGTTGTTGTTGATCAGCCGCATGCCGGTGGCGGCTTCCCACAGGTCGTAAATCATCTCCCGTTCGCGGAAGATGTAGAAGAAGGGAGTCTGCGCGCCCACGTCAGCCAGGAAGGGACCAAGCCACAGCAGGTGGTTGGCGATGCGGTTCAGCTCCAGCATGATCACGCGGATGTAGCTGGCCCGTTTGGGCACTTCAATATCCGCCAGTTGCTCGGGGGCGTTGACCGTAATGGCTTCGTTGAACATGCCCGCGGCGTAGTCCCAGCGGCTTACGTAGGGCACGAACATGATGTTGGTGCGATTTTCGGCGATTTTCTCCATACCGCGATGGAGATAGCCGATGACCGGCTCACAGTCGAGTACGTCTTCGCCATCCAGGGTGACAATGAGACGCAACACCCCGTGCATGGAGGGATGGTGCGGCCCCATGTTGAGCACCATGGGTTCTGTCTTAGTTTCAATAATTGACATAGGGTTGACCCAGTAGTCTGCGTCTGCTTGAGGGACGTCTTTTGAATATCTTAATGGGAATCGTCAAAGTTTGCTGACTCAAGGCATTTGCGTTTGCTAATCGTTCAACAATTTTGGCTGATTGTTGAACCTATGTGGATTCACTTTGACTCTGCCACCATTGGCGAAGTGCCTGTACTGCCGAGATTTCATCGTCTTTGGCGGTTGCTAAGAACTCATAAAGCCGCTCTTTCGGTACCTGTGGAAAGGTTGGGCTGGTCTTTACTTCGGTGTAAACGCCTTCCCGCAGGACGTAGATTCGCCAGATTTTGCCGTTAAAGCGCCAGAACTCAGGCACCTCCAGGCTGGCATAGAACTGGTTCTTAGCGATATCAGTATGGGTGATGTCTACTTCAACAACCAGATCGGGGGGAGGATCTTCGCCGAAGTCAACGTTTCGCCCTTTTACGAGGGGCTGGTTTTGGATGTAGTAAGCATTGTCGGGTTCAGCCCCCTTTCTCAGATGGGGATAGGTCATGGTGGTAGAACCCATGGTTTTAATGCGCAGCCCCATCAGTTCCACCAGCGTCAGGATGAAGCGCTCAATCAAGCGGCCTGAGAACTCGTGATCTTCTAGCGGCACGGTGATTTCTAGAACTCCATCGTCGTAGGTGAGGCGGGAACCACGGGATTCGGGCAGGGCTTCCAGAATTTGAAGATAGCTGTCCCACGATAATCCCCGCAGCACGACGCGCTGCTCTCCAACGGGGCGCAAATCTGACCTGGGTTCTGGAGCCGCAACAACCATAGTTCAACATGGACCTCTGCAGATGTTCCTATGCTACCCATTAGAGTAAACTCAGCGAGTTCCTTAAGCGCTTTTTGAATGCCTGATTTTGACTTTCACCATATTCCCGTGCTGCCCCAGGAGGTTTTGGATGGCCTCGCCATTCAACCTGGAGGGCTTTATTTGGATGCCACGGTGGGCGGGGGTGGTCATAGTCGGCTGATTTTGCAGGCTGATCCGTCCGTGCGGCTGGTGGCGGTGGATCAGGATGAAAGCGCGATCGCAGCCGCCCGCACCAACCTCTCAGAATTCAGCGACCGGGTCACCTTCTGGCAGGGCAACTTCTCCAGCTTTGATCCTCAGGGGAAGCAATTCGACGGAGTTTTAGCAGACCTTGGCGTCAGTTCCGCCCAGTTCGACATTCCCGAGCGGGGCTTTAGCTTTCGCCATGAAGCGCCCCTGGATATGCGGATGGATCAAAGCCAGGACCTTACTGCAGCCGACATCGTGAACCACTGGGACGAAACCGATCTGGCCAACCTGATTTACAACTATGGTGAAGAACGCCTCTCCCGCCGCATCGCTCGTAAGATCCTGGAGCAGCGTCCCTTCCAAACCACTACAGAACTGGCGGAGGCCATCTCCTACTGTGTGCCTCGCAAGTACCGCTATGGTCGTATCCACCCTGCCACCCGCACCTTCCAGGCATTGCGGATTGCCGTGAATCAGGAACTGGAGGTTCTGGAAACTTTGCTACAAAAAGCCCCTGACTGGCTTGCTCCCGGTGGCAGACTCGCCATTATCAGCTTCCACAGCCTGGAAGACCGCATGGTAAAACATTCCCTCAAGGAGAATCCTGTCCTAAAGGTCATTACCAAGAAACCTATCACCGCTGCTGATGCAGAATTGGAGAGCAACCCCCGGTCCCGCTCTGCGAAGTTGCGGGTCGCCGAAAAACTGCCTGAATCCGACGAAGCGTAAACATGAGCAGTAAAAGTTAGCCTGCAAATACAACAGCACCCTAGCCAATGCTGCTACTGCAAAGGATACTGAAGTCGAGGTCTCGGGTCGCCGGGCTCGGTGTCGAATTCCTGATTTACTCATTCACACCGAGGAGTCGTTGGCTGCCATTGCCGGGGCCACTCGCGCCACGATCACTCGTGATATGCCGCCTCCGGCTTTAGTTGTCGAAGTTGTCAGTCCCGGAGAAGAAAATCGCCAGCGCGACTATCGCTACAAGCACACTGAGTATGCCGCGAGAGCGATCGCAGAATACTGGATCGTTGACCCCGAGCAGCGCCAGGTCACCGTCTGCCAGTGGGTCGAAGGGCAGTACGAAGACACCGTTTTTCGTGAAGGGGATGCGATTTGTTCAACGGTAGTTCCCAAGCTGGAACTCACGGTCAAGCAGCTCTTTGCGGCGGGACAGTAGCTATGGTTCTCCTTGAAGACTGGTCAGTGAGCACTACTTCCCCAGACTTCCTCTAATCGCTTATCGCGTCCGCAGCCGGTGCGGTAGTAGTTGTAACGGATGGGATGCTTCAGGTAGTAGTCCTGGTGATATTCCTCGGCAGGATAGAAGGTCTGGGCCTGTTCGATTTCTGTAGCAATATCGGTATTAGTGAATTTTTCCTGAGCCAGTTCCTGCTTGGATGCTTCCGCCAGTTGGCGCTGCTCATCGTTGTGGACGAAGATTTTTGAGCGGTACTGACTGCCCTTATCGCAGAATTGCCCATTGTTGTCCAACGGATCGACGTTTTTCCAGAACACATCCAGCAGGGTGTCGTAGCTGACCTGGCTGGGGTCGTAGCGCACCTGCACCGATTCCACATGGCCGGTGCCTCCGGCGGAAACCTGGTAGTAGGTCGGGTCTGCCACGGTGCCGCCTGTGTAACCTGAGGTGGTGGAGACAACTCCTGCCAATTCATCGAAAGGTTTCTCCATACACCAGAAGCAGCCTCCAGCAAAGGTGGCGGTAGCCAGGTCTGTTTTTTGAGTCAGTCCCGGTTCTGGAGGGTTTGGGGTGTCATCGGCGTAGAAGGGTAGGGCATCCCACACCAGCACAATAACTCCAAATAGGGCCAGACCGATCAATATGTTGCGAATCGCTTTCATGGGAAGGATGTTTTCAATCGCTGATTATTTCTAGCTTAGAGCGTTCCAGCAAAATAATCATCCAGCGACTTAAGGGCCATGTATACCAGGTCCAGCTCGAAATCTGTAGTTTTCCCTAAGGAAAAACTCCACTTCTGGACCTGGACCAGGTTTAATACCGTTTCTGTTCGTCTATAGGAATACCCTGTTCGATAGAGTAATGTCAGACACTTACAAAGAAAAAAGCGCAGCGGCTAAGCTGCGCCCTATCAGGAGCTACGGATGCCGCCAAAGCGGCGGCACTGGCAGATACATTACTGAGCCGGTATGGTACCGGGGCGCACAGTCAGGGTTTGGTCCTGACCGCTGCGGCGAATAGTCATGCGCAGATTTTGCCCAACGGAAGAGCTGGCGACAGCATCCTGCACTTCTTCGCTATCTTTGACAGCCTGTCCATCAACCGAGAGAATCACATCCCCGGCACGAAGGCCACTGCGAGCGGCGGGGGAGTCAGGCATAACTCGCACAATCAGGATGCCTTCTTCCTCATTGACGGTGATGGGGCTATTGGGATTGTTATTGATGTTGTTCTTCATCTCAGGGGACAGGGTCACCATTTGGATTCCCAGGAAGGCGTGCTCCACCTGGCCATCATCCAGCAGGTCGGCGGCAATGCGCTCGACAATGTTGATGGGAATGGCGAAGCCCAAACCTTGCGCGCCCTGAATGATGGCGGTATTCACACCCACCACTTCACCGTTCAGGTTCAGTAGAGGACCGCCGGAGTTACCGGGGTTAATGGCGGCATCGGTTTGGATGAAGTCGACCCGTTTATCGGGCACACCCACTTCACGGCTGGTACGACCTGTGGCGCTGACAATACCGGCGGTGACGGTGCTATCCAACCCCAGGGGGTTACCGATGGCGACCACCCATTCCCCAGGCATCAGACGATCAGAGTCGCTGATGGAAACGGTGGGCAGGTCGCGGGCGTCAATGTCGATGATGGCGATGTCGGTAACCGGGTCAGCCCCGACGACTCGGCCTTCAAAGGTGCGACCGTCTTGCAGGGTCACTTCTACCCGATCGGCCCCGTCAACTACGTGGGCATTGGTGATGATCTGGCCGTCTTCGGTGGTGATAAAGCCGGAGCCAACGCCCTGCTGAATTTGCTCAGAGGGGGGCATGGGCATGCGGTCGCCAAAGAACTGCCGGAAGAAGGGATCTTGAAAGGCGTCTGGCAGGTTGGTTTGCACCGTGCGGGATGCGTCGATGCGCACCACCGCAGGGCCGACTTCTTCTACCAGATTAGCGATGACGTTGGGGTTAGATGCCTGGGGCATTAACGCCACGTTATTGCGGTTTTGGGGAGTGGCCTCTACGGTGCGCTCTGCTTCGGTGGCGATCGCAGGCAAATTCACCACAGAACTCAGGGTTTTAACGCCCTGGGCACCTGCTGTCGCGACTCCTGCGCCGAGCAACACTAGAGCCAGGGAACCGGCTAAAGACTTTCTGGAACGATTGCTTGAATTATCAGATTCTGGTTTAACCATCCACGTTACCTCAACTGTCTCTCTCGATATATCAAGAATAGACAGGCTATATGGCGATTAGGTTGCATGCCTTTGTCAATACTGTGACAGTTTTGCAAAATTGCCACATCTCGCCTTGGAATCCAATATAGCAGACGATCTGGCGATCGCGGATGGCTCAGAACTTCAGAGTTTGATGCGATCGTTATCTTTGCCGGGGGCGGCATTTTTGACCACAAAATCGATGATTTTGCCAGCTACATCCACATCGGTCGCCTTTTCAATGCCTTCTAACCCGGGGGATGAATTGACTTCCATCACCACGGGGCCGTGGTTTGACCGCAGCAAATCTACCCCGGCTACCCGCAGCCCCATGGCCTTAGCGGCACGAATGGCGGTACTGCGTTCTTCAGGGGTCAGGCGTACCTTAGCGGCAGATCCGCCCCGGTGCAGGTTGGAGCGAAATTCTCCCGGTGCTCCCTGGCGCTTCATGGCAGCGATCACCTTTTCACCAATCACAAAGCAGCGGATATCCATGCCGCCTGCTTCTTTGATGAACTCCTGCACCAGAATATTGGCGTCAAGCCCCCGAAAGGCTTCGATAACGGATTTAGCCGCCTGCTGGGTTTCTGCCAGCACCACGCCGATGCCCTGGGTACCCTCCAGCAGCTTAATCACCAGGGGAGCGCCGCCGACAATATCCACCAGGCCGTCAATATCTTTAGTGGAATGGGCGAAGCCGGTCACCGGCAGGCCGATACCGCGACGGGCCATAATCTGCAGGGACCGGAGCTTATCCCGCGATCGCGAAATCGCCTGGGATGTATTTGCCGTAAACACCCCCATAATTTCAAACTGCCGCACCACTGCCGTGCCATAGAACGTGTTCGACGCCCCAATACGCGGTATCACAGCATCAATATCCTCCAGATTTTGCCCCTGATAGAGCACCTTAGGCTTGTGGGAGGTGATGTTCATGTAGCAGCGCAAGTGGTCGATAACCTGCATCTCGTGACCCAGTTTTTCCCCCGCATCCTTCAGGCGGCGGGTGGAATAGAGGGTCTCATCCCTGGACAAAATCACAATTTTCATAGCAGGTTAAGTCTGAACATTATGGATGGATGCTTCTGGTAATGGTTGCAGGTAAGACTGCCCCGGATCAACTAAAAACCGGTGCCGCACCGCCTGCCGCCCCAGCAACATGCGAAACCCCATAGCATCGCGGCTGGTGAGGGTAAGCTCAATCGGAAAAACCTGATTCCCCACCTGCACAGGAGTTTTAATGACCGGGCGCAGTTGCTCATGGCCGACAGAACTGCGAACCACCCGCTGATCCAGCAGGGCCGCTTCAACGGTAACGACATGGCTGTCATCTCGCTGCAGAGGATGGGCCTGAAATCGTACCATGGCCACCCCATCCCGCTCGAAATGCTCCAGCTCAAATGCGTGCAGTGCCGATGACCGGGCCCCGGTGTCAATCTTAGCTTTTATGCCATGAACGCCGAGGTCGGGGAGATTAACCCATTCGCGCCAGCCAATCATGGGGAGGGGTTGTGGACGATTAGCCATCCAGTTGCAAAAGGTTGATAAAGGTACGCCTTCATCCTATAGCCCGGTGTGGTTATTGGATAAGCGCCCAGATTTCGCCCGTAGCGTCGATCTGGTCCCGACTGAACCCGGCCTGCTCCAGATGGTCCAGATACCCCTGGCTGGTGTAGCGCCCATCCAGCCGCAGGGCCTGCCAATAGTTGGCCTCGGCCTGGACCTGATCACCGCTGGACCAGTAGGCCAGCGCCAACGCCACCCAGGGATGGGGATTGCCCGGTTCCAACTCGGTCGCCGTCTGGCCATGGGAAATGGCCTGGTCAAACTGTGCCAACCGTTCGTAGGCCAGGCTGAGGTTATAGTGGGCAATTTCGTTGTCAGGTTTAAGCTCGGCAGCGCGAGTATGGGTGGCTACGGCAGCATCGAGTTGCCCATCTACTAAATAGACAATACCTAGAGCGTTCAGGGCAGGAACATAGTCATCGTCCTGGCGCAGGGCAGTCTGCAGCGTTTTAGCAGCGGCAGCACGACTGCCAGCCAGGTGTTGGGTCCAACCCAGGATGACGTGGCTATCAGGATTTTGTGGATCAAGAGCAGCGGCAATTTTGAGGGCGGCAATCGCCCCCTCCATATCCCCAGCCTGCCGAAAATTCAGCCCCTCCTGACGGTAGCGACCAGCGGTGGCGGTATCTACCAAAAACACCGGATATAGAAGCGTCTCAGTCGTATCTTGCGAAATTTCAGTGCCTACAAACCCTACGGGAGGCTCCGTCCGGCAACCTGCCAGTCCCAGGCCGGCAACCAGTATTCCTCCCGCCCCCCAAATCCGCATCTTTAGCAATCCTTTCATCAGCAGAATGTGATGCAGCACCGTTCATTCCCCCACCCATCTGCAACCCAGCATAGTAGTTTCAGACGCCCTCTCTGCCCAAGGGCTGATTTTTGCCGCAACCCCTTGCCTCTCAGGACCGGATGTATCCCAGACTGCACGGAAAACCTGATCCCTTGCGGTAGCTTGAACCTGATTGTCGTCAAAAGCGGCCTTATCAGCGCAGTTAACAGATCCAAAAACCCAACAGCAGGAGGAACAATGGCATCAGCTCAGTCGCAAACCGGCTACCGCCAAATTCGTCGTACCATTCGCCAGCAGGCCAAAGCTGTACTGGTCGAAAACGATATGCACCCTTCCACCAAGCGGGGGAGCCGGGAATTCAACGTAGCCCTGAACCGGCTGGCCATGCAGCCCTACGACAGTTTAGATGCCGCCGCTCAAGTAGGTCAGGAACTGGGCCAGAAAATCGTTGAACTTTCCAAAGCAAAAGACAAGCGCAATCTGGACGCTGGCATCATCCGCCAGATGGTGCTGACCGGCGAAATTCCCACGGTCCCTAAAACCAGTCAAAAACCGGCCAAGTCTGCCCAGGTTACCGTCGCTGCCCCCAAGGCAAAAACCGAAACGACGCCCTCTGCTCCGGTAGAACCTGAACCCGCTGCTGTAGAAGAAGCTGCCGCAGCCACCGTGGAAGAAACCCCCGAAACAACTCCAGTCGAAACCCCAGCAACTCCAGCCGAAACCACCGCCCAATCCGCGGCCCCCACCATTGCAGAGACCGCGGAAACGGAGGAAATTTCCGCCGCCGAAGTTGAGCGTGTCGTAGAGGCCGAGGAGGCGGCTGCGGAGGAAGTCGCAGAAGTAGATTCCACCGACGAAGTGGTTACCGAACCGGAAACCGTTGTCGTGGATGAGCCTGAAGCCGAAGCAGATGAAGAAACCGAGGCAGGCTCCGAAGCAACCGCTGCTGAACCTACTGCCGCAGCAGAACCGGAAGTAGCTGACCCCGAAGCCGACGCAGCAGCCACCATTCCCGCAGCGGCTGCGGAAGAGGACGCTGAAGCCGACGCAGCAGCCACCGTTCCCGAAGCGGCTGCGGAAGACACCGAGCCTGCTGCCATCGCTGATGAAGCGATCGCCGATGAAGAAGAGGAAGCACCGGAAGCTGTTGAAGCAGTAACGGAAACCGAAGCCGAGACCGACGACGATGCCGAGACCGAACCCAAGCAGGCAACCCCGGTTTAGGCAAAGAAACCCTCCGGTTTTAGCGGGTGAATCGTAGAGCGATAAAGTCCTCCGCCAAGGATTCTCGCTCTATCGAGTTTGGCGAAATGCTCTCCTGTGGGCTACGGCCAATGCCCAGTGCCCCGTTTGAACCCACCTCACCCACCTCACCCACCTCNCNCCCAACCCCCATCCCTTTCCCTTAAAATGAGAGCTTGTCGA
>JGI12278J13113_1000692_pt1 | contig 8538 bp, 10 predicted proteins | sample HotLakmasection2_FD_13113 | JGI IMG/M metagenome (IMG submission 13113)
AGCCCTCACCCTAAATCCCTCTCCCAATGTGGGAGAGGGACTTTGAAGCACTTCTGGCTCCCCACTCTTCGAGAAGCAAGCTACGCCCTCCTGGGAGAGGGATTTAGGGTGTAGACGCGGAGCGGCTTCTCGCAGAGTGGGCTGGATCTCGGCAAAAGAGCATGTTTGTGATCTACTGAAGTTAGATAAACCAGAAATCTGGCTAACAAGTTATTGGAGAGTGCCCTATTTTGAATGGGGTTCATAGGTCCGGGCTGGGTCCTGGACAGGTTGGTATATCAAAAAGATAGGGCTGTGGGTAATTATTTAATTCTGATTGTTGTTGGTCTGCTAGCGGGCGTTCTGGCCGGCTTTCTGGGCATTGGCGGCGGTACCGTTATGGTCCCCGTAATGGTGGCCTTAGGGCTAACGGGGGTGCAGGCGGTGGGGACGAGTGCTCTGGCCATTGTAGTGATTTCTCTGGCCGGAAGCGTCCAGAACTGGCGTATGGGCTATCTCAACCTCAACAACGTGTTGCTATTGGGGTTGCCAGCAGTGGTGACTTCGTTTTTAGGAACCGCCCTGGCCAATTACTTTCCTGAATATGTTTTACTAGCAGCCTTTGGATTATTTCTGCTGTTCAATATTTATTTAATTGGAGTTAAAAAACAGGTTGTTTCTCGCGCCAAGCAACAGCAAGATGGGGCTAATGCAGCTTCACCTGATGGCGACGAAGATCTCCCTATGAATCCTCTACTCGCCAGGGGAATTATCGGCGGTACTGCGGGCTTCCTCGCCGGTTTGTTTGGGGTCGGCGGCGGCGTAGTCATGGTGCCCCTGCAAATTTTGCTGCTTAAGGAAGATATTAAAACGGCTATTCAAACCAGCCTTGGGGCGATTGTCATTACCGGACTATCCGCCTGCGTGTGGCATGCTTTAAACAACAATGTACAGTTCACTACGGGTTTGATTTTAGGTATTGGTGGCCTGGTTGGGGTGCAGGTCAGCACTCGCTTTCTGCCTAAATTACCGGATCGAGTGGTGACCTTTATGTTCAGGCTACTCCTGGCATTACTCTCCGTTTACTTTTTTTACAAAGCCTGGAGCAGTTCTGGCACCTAGCCACAGCCATCTTTATACCAAGTCCAGCTCGAAAACGGTAGCTTTCTTTGAGGCAAAACTCCACTTCTGGACTTGAATAAGGTTTAAATTCAATAAATTAGTAGCACACACTACAGTTTACCGATGGGCAAACCTCCTATTCAATAAGACTGATACTTTTTCTGCTTGAGTCACCATGCGACCATGCAGGGACCAGCCAGACCAGCCATGAGGAGAACGCCAGCGGTGTTATTTGATGCCTACGAACCGGGTGATTTTTTCGATGAACTCTTTTTCAGCAAAGGAAAGCCCCGGCCAGAGGCATCGCTGCTGATTGAGCGGGTCAACAACATGTCGCTGGTCGACCTGCAGCAGCGACAGCAGGCGGCCCAGAATACTTTATTCAAGCTAGGGGTCACCTTTAACGTCTACAGCGATAACCAGGGCACCGAGCGCATCTTCCCCTTTGATGTGATCCCTCGCATTGTGTCTGGGGATGAGTGGACCTGGCTCGAAAAGGGGCTCAAGCAGCGGGTGCAGGCCATCAATTGCTTCATCCACGATGTCTATAACGACCAGAAAATCATCAAAGATGGTGTGGTGCCGCTCCATGTGGTGGAGTCTGCTCCGGGATACCTCAAACCCTGCATGGGGCTGAACCCACCGGAAAACATCTGGTGCCACATCACCGGCACTGACCTGGTGCGCGACAAAGACGGCACCTGGTACGTGCTGGAAGACAACATGCGCTGCCCTTCGGGGGTCTCATACGTGCTGGAAAATCGGCGGGTGATGAAAAACACCTTCCCCCATTTATTTTCGGCCATGGATATTGCTGCGGTGGATGACTACGCCAGCCAACTGCTGGAGTCTTTACTCAATGTTGCCCCGCCGGCATTGGATAATCCTCGCGTTGTCGTACTGACCCCCGGCGTTTACAACTCGGCCTACTTTGAGCATTCTTTTCTAGCGCAACAGATTGGGGCTGAACTCGTGGAGGGGCGCGATTTGGTAGTCTCTGACGGTTACCTGAAAATGCGCACCACCAAAGGACTGGAGCGAGTCGATGTAGTCTATCGCCGCATTGATGACGACTTTATCGACCCCCTGGCCTTTCGCCCAGATTCGCTGTTAGGCGTCCCTGGCCTCATGGAAGTTTACCGGGCCGGGCGAGTCGCCATCGCCAATGCCCTGGGTACAGGGGTGGCCGACGACAAGCTGGTGTATGCCTACGTACCAGACATGATTCGCTACTACCTGGATGAGGACCAACTCATCCCCAATGTGCCTACCTATTTTTGCCAAGACCCCACCCAACAGCAGCATGTGCTCACCTATCTGGATGAGTTGGTTGTCAAAGCAACCAACGCCTCGGGAGGCTACGGCATGCTGGTCGGCCCCCATGCCACCGAAGACCAACGGCAGGACTTTGCCGACCGCATTCGCTCTAACCCCAGGGGCTATATCGCCCAACCCACCCTCTGCCTGTCGCGAGTGCCTACTCTGATTAACGACACCTTCGAGGGCTGCCATGTTGACCTGCGGCCCTACATCCTCTACGGCAAAGATATTTACGTTAACCCCGGTGGTCTGACTCGGGTAGCTCTCAAGAAAGGCTCCCTGGTGGTGAATTCCTCCCAGGGCGGAGGCAGCAAAGATACCTGGGTAGTCAAGTCTGTAAATCCTAATGCTCAACTGCAGTCTCAGGGGTAAACGTAATCCATCACAACCCTCTTCAACTGAATCCTGAAGTAAACTACACACCCACCTCACCTACCCCACCCACCTCACCAACTTCTTCCCCTTCACCCTTCCCTGCGGCAAGCCGCTCTGCGTCTAGCACCCTTTACATCCCACCCTCTACCAACTATGCTCAGCCGAGTCGCCGATTCAATTTACTGGATGAACCGCTACGTCGAACGGGCCGAAAATGTGGCTCGTTTCGTGGACGTTAATCTCAATTTGCTGCTGGATTCCCCTCCAGGGATGCAGCAACAGTGGGCACCCCTGGTCGTCACTACAGGCGACCAGGACATCTTCAAAGAACGCTACGGCGAGGCCACCGCCGAGAATGTGCTGCGGTTCCTCACCTTTGATAAGGAATATCCCAACTCCATCATCTCCTGTCTGCGGACGGCGCGGGAAAATGCCCGTTCCGTCAGGGAGGTCATTTCCTCAGAGATGTGGGAGCAGGTCAACGCCTTTTACCTGATGGTGAAAGAAGCTGCCGATACCGGCTCAATTTCGAACCTGCACATCTTTTTCCCCGAAGTAAAAATGTCCAGCCATTTGTTTGCCGGGGTGATGGAAGCCACCATGGCCCATACCGAAGGATGGCACTTTGGCCAGCTGGGGCGACTGCTGGAACGGGCCGACAAAACCGCCCGCATTCTGGATGTAAAGTACTACATCCTGCTGCCCTCCGTAAGCGATGTGGGCTCTCCCCTGGATGATTTGCAGTGGATTGCCCTGCTTAAATCAGCCAGCGCTTACGAAATGTACCGCAAGTGCCAGTACCGGATTACGCCCAAGGCGGTTACAGAGTTCCTCATCCTCAATCGGGATTTTCCCCGCTCGATTTTGTTCTGTCTACTGGAGGCAGAAAAGTCGCTGCGCCACATTTCAGGGACACCTGCCGGTCTATGGCGTACCGACAGCGATCGCACCCTCGGCAAACTGCGCTCAGAACTCGACTATCTCACCATCGATGAAATCAGTGAGCAGGGGCTGCACGAATTTCTGGATAACCTGCAGAAACGCCTGAACGAAGTGGGGGAAAAGATTTTTGCTGACTTCTTTGACCTACAGCCGGTCTAGACCTGGTCAAAGTCCAGCAGTAGAGCTTGGCTTTAGGAAGAACCACGGATCTAGAGCTAAACCGGGTACGAACCTAAAAAATATGTTGACACTGGTATGGTCTTACCTGCTATATTACGAAAGCGCAATGCAATGGGGTGTCGCCAAGCGGTAAGGCACCGGGTTTTGGTCCCGGCATTCCTAGGTTCGAATCCTAGCACCCCAGTTTTAATCCTCTTCTTCAGCTCTGGCGTCTTCAATGGCCTGAATCGCTAGCAGGAGTTCTTCTTCTCTTTCCTCAAAGTCTTCTTCTTCGATGTCGCCCATGTCGAAGGAAAGCTGAAGTTCTAGCAGCTGCTTCTGGAGGTTTTCCAGATCGTCGGTGGCGACATCGGCCTGTTCTAGAATTTTTTCGGCAATCCAGGTGACGCCGCCAATGGGGCCGGCAACGGGGGCAAAAAGTAACTTAAAGAGCATAGTGGCAAATTCTGGGTGGGGACTGTCACAGTTATCAACGGGGCTAGCTTATCGATGGAGAGAATTTAGACCCCAGGGTTCTGAGCCTTCCTTTAGAGATCTAGTCCCGAGCTAAAAGCATCCTGGGGCCTCGTGACCGAAGCCTAGTCTAAATGACTGAGTTGGGCAAAGTTATAGGGGGCGGTGAAATTGTTATAGCGAATGCGGAGACGCCCTTCAAAATCATGATCCAGGGTTTCAATGGCCTGGCTAAAATCGGCCTCTCCATTCCACGGAATCAGGTACGCTGCGTTAAAAATCATCGCATCGGTCATTGGGTCATTTTCGATGATGTCATCGGCCAGGGGCTGCAGGGCATCGCGGAACTGTTGCACGACTCCCTGCTTGCGTTCTTCCAGGGCCGCCTCAATAATTTGTCCAATGCGGATGACCTCATCCATGCTGAGTTGCCTGCCCTCAAGCTGGTCTCGCTGAGCGCGCAGGTCAGCGTTTTCCTGCATCAGCATTTCGAGTTCAGTAGTGGCTTCCCAAAGCACTTTGACGCTGACTTCCCGGCGGCCATCCAACCGGTGGAATAGTTGTGTTAAGCCCTCAGCGTGGGGCTCTACCAGGTCAGCTTTGACCCGGTCCCAGTCTTCTACCGTGAGGCCAAATTGTAGCGGTAGCAGGGTATGGTGCCCGTGCTGCATGGCGTTTTCTAGAACCTTTTCGTGGCCCAGCAGGTTTTTACGGCTGGCCAGGTAGCGGGTCTGGCAGGCTTCAGAATAAAGAAAGGTGAACTGGTCGAGATGGTGCGATCGCACCTCCTGCTTATCCAGTCCGGTAATAGACAGATCTTCGGGGCCGGGGGCGGGGAAAATCCCGTAGAGATAGTAAGCCATAGCAACTGCAATATCCGTTCGCTTACAGCATGCCCGTATTGTTCGTAAATGATGCTAAAGCGGTTTAGAAGTTAACACTAACCGCAGCTTCGCGTGGATCAAGTTGAGCTGAGCCATACCTAATTCAGCATCTCCTTCAACCACCACGCCGGTATCCAGTAACCGGTCAAGCAACTCCAGAATGCTGGGGTTCTGGGATTTCTCTCCAGGGTAATAGCTACCTTCCTTGGGGAGTAAGGTACCCAGTTCGCCCAGATCGATATTGAGATCCGCCGGGTCGACATCAAACACTTCGCACAGGTGGACGACCTGCTCCTCAAGCTTGCGCAGGCTATCAGCAGCCCGTTCTAAGTCCTCGTCGCTCAGGTCGCCCCCTTCCATACGCCGAATTATCTGGGCTTCCATCAGCTGTCGCACCAGTTCTATAACCGTCAGCAACAAAGGCGCTAGGCCCGCCTCGGTGTTTGATTTGGGCTTTAGCGCTATATCCGGTAGTTGTTCTAATTCACCGTTGTCAGAAGTCATAGCCACAGTCTAGTGCATCTCTCGGAAGCCATTTGACTGTCTTTAAGGGGGAGAGAGCAAGGAAGCAAGAGAGCGAGGGGTGAGGGGTGAGGAGTGAGGGGTGAGGGGTGAGGGGTGAGGGGTGAGGGGTGAGGGGTCTCTATGCCAAACTCCAGGCCACAGCTAAACCCTCCTACTCATCCACCCATCCACCCATCCACCCCTCACAGTTAACCTCTCGACGGTCCCTGCACATTCCGCCACTTCCGCCGAGCATCATTGGCTAAGACCAGAGCATACCCCTGCATCATCCGGCCCTGGTCTCCCAAAATGTAATGGTAGGCGCGGCTCTGGGTCCGGCAGGAGCGAAAACTTGGAATGCTACGACTGGTGGCAATGTGTTGCATGGTACGAATAGGCAACATGGGAGGATTCCTCTAAATAGACAGCGAGGGAGAGAAGGTAGTGGTGCTGGGGGCTGAGGGTTGGGTGCCGGATTTCGGGTATCGGGTATCGCACATCAGGTATCGGGTGTGACCTGGAGATTGATCCTTTGTCAGACACCCGACACCTGGCACCCGACACCTGGCACCCGACACCAGACACCCTATTTAACGCCAAAACCAGTCTTCAGCCATTCTCTGCTTGGGCTGGCAGTGCTGCTCTCAGGGCCTTGAGTTCAGACTCCAGCCCTTCAATGCGAGATTGCAGCTGTTGGTTTGTGGCCAGGAGTTCCTGATTTTTCCCGCTCAGGTAGGGATCGTTTTCCCACCAGCAAATACCCATTTCCTTGGCTTTGTCTACCGATGAAATCAGCAAGCGGATGCGGATGCTGAGGAGTTCGGTAGACCCCACGGAAACGGAGATATCACCGGCGATGACGACACCTTTGTCGAGGACTCGTTCTAAGACATCGACTAAAGATGAGCCTTGGGTGGCCGTAGTAATGGCACTACGGTTACCGGGTTGGGGGCGAGATAAAGAAGCAGTAGTCACGGTAGGTTTTACTCTTCGTCAACACGAACGGAATAAACGGCGGGTTGGTTGCCGTGGTCTTGCTTTTGAATTAAGCCCTGACCAAGCAAGGACTTTAGCGTATTCACAACCTGGAAGCGGTTGAGTTCCAGCGATCTTTCAATATCCACTAAACGGGTGGCCCCGTTAGTGTCTAGAAAGTCAAAGATGCGGGTTTCGAGCAGATCTATGTCTGGCTCTAGCGCCTCCTCAGACTCGGCTTCATCAGGTTCATTGACCACTGCTGCAGGCGCAGCCGCCTCTGCTATGGAAAGGTCAACCTCGTCTTCGCTGGATTCTGCAGCTAGGAACGGAGGCTCAGCAATCGCCAAATTTTCGTCTTCTCCCACTGCTAGGGCGGGGCTAACATCGGCTTGGGCAGCGGTTTCAACCATCGCCGCAGGATCAGACAACGTGGACTCTTCCGATGCCAGGGCGCTGACCGCCGGATCCAGGGTTACGGGTGGTGAAAATTCTTCATCGTCTTCACCATGAAGGCGAGCCGGGGAACGGGTAGCCGGTTGAGAAAGCTGATCTACCAGCTTGGTTTGAGACACAATAAATTGATTGAACAGATCCCACAGTCGGCGGGTAGCGGCAGGAATATCTTCCTTTGTGCGGGTCAGCAGAATGTCAGCGCAAATGTCCCGAAAATCAGCATTTTCAGCCAGGGCCGGAATGCCGTGCTCGTGGCAAATGGTGGCAATCATTAGACTAGGACGCAGGCTGGAGGCCATATCTGGATCTTTATCGATCTGAAAGGCTCTCACCAGTTGCACGATTTGAGAGGCGGAAACAGAGTCAATCCCCACCTTTTGAGACAGGATTTGCTGCTGGGCCAGCTCGTCGGGCTCAGGCATATTGATGGTGATGAGACGATCCTGCAGGGCATCCTGAGTGCCGTGAACACCGCAATATTCCTCTGGGTTCGAGGTGAAAATAGCCCGGAAGTGAGGGCTGACGCGGATATACTCGGCCCGGTTGTTGCTGGGGGGCAGCACCAGAAGCTTTTCTTCCAGGGCCGACAGCAACACGTTGTTGACCTCTGGCCGCGAGCGGTTAAACTCGTCGTACACCAGGGTGAACCCTTCCCGGCAGGCCAGGGTCAGGCGCGAGTCAATCCAGTTGTGGCGCAGTTCGTCTTCTACCTTCATCACGCTATGGATGAAGTTGTCTACCACTTTTTTGCGGGTGTAGCCCGACTGATTGCCGATCAGATCTGATGTTTTAAACTCATCATCCCCAAACAGCAACATAATTGGTCGGGCCAGCAGGTCGGCCAGGTGCAGGGCCAGGGTGGTTTTACCGGTACCTGACGGGCCTTTGAGATGGATGGAATAGCCCGACTGCAGGTATCGCAGAGCTCTGCGAGCAGTTCGTTCGAGAGTGGGGGTCGATACAAAGTTGCGGGGGCGGGCTTGTAGAACGGTGTTCACAGAACAGCTTCCTCTTGAACGTGATAGGTACGGTTTTCCTTAACAATCAAGTCTTTTTCCATCAGGGAACGGAGGGCATCTACAGCCTGGAACCGATTGATGCCAAGTTCAGACTCGATTTCCGCAAGGCACGCACCGGGGGACAGGTGCAAATAGTTGTAAACCACTTCATCCAGGGGTGGGGTCTTGGCCTTCGCCGGAGCCGAAACCATCACCTCAGGCTCGGGCCTAGCTTCAGGCTTTGCCGGTTGCATTGGGGCCGGGGGTTGGGCCGCAGGGCGAACTGGGGCCGGGGCTAACGGTTTAGCTGCGGCGGCAGGCTTAGCCGCAGGCTTGGCTTGAGCCGGTTC
>JGI12278J13113_1000694_pt1 | contig 8518 bp, 14 predicted proteins | sample HotLakmasection2_FD_13113 | JGI IMG/M metagenome (IMG submission 13113)
TGATTCGTTTTAGCTGCTGATTTGCATATCCACTAAACGTGAATCTAGCCTTTTTGCTTAAAAAAAGATCACGATGCTCCCAAAGTTTTCGAAAAATAACGGTGTCAACAACCCAATCATCTGGGTCGGTAAATAAAACTTCAATGATGTTTGGGTTGCAATTCGAAGCAAGCTTCATGAACTTACGAAGACCATAAATAACCATATCATATGGTTCCTTGCCTTCTGCTTGCTCAAAATTCTTTACAAAACCATGGAAATATTCCTTGGGGGGAATAGCCAAGCCTTTGACATCAATGTCAGATTCAGGCATGGAGGTGCCATAAGCTTGTGATCCATGCACAGTTACGAAAATGGTTCGCTTCTCCAACCAATCAAGATTTCCTTTGTAGCCTTTAAAAGGATCAAAATTCCATTTCTTAGCCATGATGAACCTCCAATATAGGTCAAGTTACCATATCACAAGCTTATACGAGTTTTAACTTATTTTCGAGTTTCAGTCTTCTGGTTCAGTTTTGTAAGTTTTGCAACATTGTTGATGCGCAAATTTGCGACCTGTGTCATCACCCGTGCCTACAAAGGCATCATTCCCACCTATAGGTTTGTTGCAAACTGTACACATCATTGCATCTGTAATTTTACCCTCTGAGAGGTTCAGTCCCAAAAGGGCATATCCAACAATGTCTTGATATGGACTTTCACCAAATGCATCTTTTTTAGTGGCGATCCTTTTCATCTTATCAAATATTCGAACTACGCAAAGCATATCTGTGTATTGATCTGGATTGATGCCATCAGGATATAGAATCTTCAAAAACTCTCCAGCTTCGCCAAAAGAATTTCCATAAGCAGCATTTTTTTCATCAACGAGTTCTCCGACTCTGTTTCCAAGTTCTTTAAACTTACTCATGATAGAAAGTATAGAACACGTTTCAATTTGTTGAAACCGACAATAAAACTCTATTTACAGTGAGAAGTGATATCATGGGCGACTATAAAAAAATAAACGAAAAAAAGTATAAAATCAAGGATAACCTTTCTGGGTACGATAAAGACTTTATTGTTAAGACATTTCGTTTACCAAATGGCATCATCGAGAACTTTTTTATCGATGACAATAAAGATTCCGTCCAAATTTTTGCAGTAACAGATGACAATAAAGTTCTCACGGTAAGGCAATTTAGACCTGGTGTTGAAAACTATTGTATAGAATTACCAGGTGGTGGGATGGAAAAGGGTGAAGATCCTATGGAATCTGCCATCCGAGAGCTGAAAGAAGAAACCGGATATGAAGGTGAGATTCATTACCTTGGTAAGCAAAATTACAATCCATATTCTACTGGAATGCGACACATGTTCGTTGCACACAACTGTCGCAAAGTTGATGGATTAGAACTTGATGAAAATGAATTTTTGCAAGTAGTTAAGTGGCCACTTGGTAAATTCAGAAATAACATTAAGAATGGAAGTATAAGAGGGTTTGACTGTGCATATGCCGGCCTTGATTACTTGGATTTGTTATGAAAGAATGCGATCTCTGTATCTTAGATCAAAAAACACGTTGGTACTATGAAGACGATCTGATTGTCATTTGTGACTGTCTTTCATGTAGAGTTCCCATGATAGTTCTTCGCAAACATACAGTTAGAATAACGCCAAAAATTATTTATCATCTGGTTGATGTCAGTCAAAGAGTTTTTGGTAAAAATATTGAATTAAGAACCCAGCAAAGAAATATACCAGACCATCTACATTGGCATATTTTTAATTTATTGGAGTGAAACCATTCGGATTAGAGTTTCCTCCACTTCGTTGGTTTTCAAGTGATTGAATTCTAAAATCTCTACGAATGGATTGTTCACGAAGCGTCCTCAATTCGGCCTCAACACCACGTTGCCATTCTCTTCTATCGGTTTCAATTTGATTTCTAAGGGAAGATAGCTCATTTCTTAGAGATGTAACTTCTACTCTTTGAAGTTCAAATTGGTGCTTTGTCTCAGCCTTAAAACAAAATACCCTGTGACAAGACCACCAATGGTGATTACTATTGGAAGCCAAGTTTTTATAAAATCTCCAACTTTACCGACAACATCCGGGCTTTTGTTTTGATTATCTGGCATTACATTCTCCGTTTAAAGTAAATAGAATGCTGGCGCTCATTCCTGTTTATTACTTCCACTTGTATAGGAGTAGTCTAAGTAGAACAGCAAACCAGAAGGAAGACTCATTGGTTGGACTGATACAACCTGCTGTGATATCAGTGTTGGGCTAACCTTTCTAACATGCGGGAACTGAAACTTGTTTCCAATCTTCGCCCGTCGGTATTTCTTTACTAAATTTGAAAGTGTTTTGCTCATAAAAAAGCCTATAGTTACATACTATAGGCTTTCTTGAATAGGATGGATATCCTTGAGCTACGTAAACCGTCTCAACTTTGCGGGAGTTTGGGCTCTATGTTTGCCAGACAGCGCTCTCATGTCTGGAGTATTATGATGTGCGCCTCGTGACGGTACTTGCGAGCCACCTTGTTCATTTGCTTTTGCGGCTTCTTGTATCTCTCTTTGTATTCGCTCAATGAGCCATCGTTTGTAACTGATTGGAAACTTATAATAATAAGTGTCCCAATCCATGCCGAAGTAGTACCCGAGCAAGAAAAATGGTTCAAGTAGAACCGCTTCTCTATGTTCGGGCATTAGGCCAAAAAAACGATGGACCCATGGGCAGCGTGATGTCTGCCACATGGTCACAATTTTGACAAACGAATTCAACAGTCATATTAACGCCAGGTTCATTGTCGTCAATATGCTTCCTTAAAGAAAGTGAATCGAGTGCCGGCATATACTGAACAAATTTAGAGATTTGGTTTCTATCAGTTACCCCGTCAATTTCAACAATCGACGAAAGAAGTCGAGTGGTTACGATGTTGTCGTTTTGAATTCCTTTTTTCTTTTTTACTTCCATGGCTTTAAGAAGTTTTTCTTCCTCTTCGCCCGTTAGAAAACGAAAACCAACGGTTTTCCCGGTTTTAGGAAGTTTGAAACGAAATAGGTTAGTAAAAGCTTCTGCTGGCTGTAATGATAAAGGCTTAATTGGAAGCTCGGCAAGATTGATATTGAGTTCATTCATGGTTTCACAATTAGGGCAAGTGTACTGTGGTTGGTAGTTTGCACCATAGCCGGAAATACGAATGGCAATCATCAATGCATTGCGATCACCAGAAATCATTGAGTTTACATCTACGTTTCGGTTGATTAAACATGATTTGATAAGTTCGGTAATAACCGTACCACGCTTGATATATGCACGGCTCATGAGAATATCCTCTTCACGAGCTGTCATTGCTCTAAATTCAACTCTCTTGGCGTCATGCAATGCGTGACCTGCTGGATAAATCTGTCCAGCGGATGGAAGTGGAACTGCATCAACCGGAATATCAAGCCCAAGCTCTTGCTTTGCGTATTGCTCTCTCGATACTTCAGTCGCTCCTTGCGCACCTTCAGCTGCTTTCTTAGCGGCGAAAATTGAATTTCGCAACTCTCTTTGCTGTTCTTCAGTCATTGTTTCTTGTTCGGACATTCATCTCCTCCATATTGCAAGATCTTGTTTTCTTACATATGTGCTCATTCTAATTTTGGGAATCTGGACCTTTATGTATCATTTTGTCTTTCCGCTACCGCTCAAGAACGTCGGCGTAACAATCAATGGAACACATGGGGCATAAACATAACCGGTATCTACTAAACGATTGTGATCCTGCTTCCTAAAATGGACAAGAGTGCGGTATCTTTTGCAAAGATCAGGTAAGGATTTAGACTCTCCGCAAATATAAGGCGTCACCCCATGTTCCTTCAGGGGCGGCTGTAAGCACTCTTTGGAATCCAAATTCGCCAAGGTACTCGTCGAGGTCTTCAACCAAGCAACAACCTTTGTAAACATGTTCAAAATTAACTTCTGCATATACTGCTCTAATAGGAACTCTATTCCAGATTTCACCAAAGCCTTTTAGAACTTTTAATTCCGCACCTTGTACATCAATATTTACAAAATCATAAGAGTCTAAATCGATTTCATTTACATTCTCTCTCCAAAGAGTTTCAAATCGTTTGGTTTGAACCTGTATCCTTTCCGAGATGGTGATATGGGGATACATAGTTGCATGAGTTCCAAGTTCAAGGATGGATGTCGATTGCTCGTTATTGGTAACATTTAGAGTTACTGTTTCATTATCCCTGTCTGAGAGGGTTGCGCAAAAGTAGTGTGACTTGGTAGGCACATTGCATGTTTTGTCATAAAGGTGCTTCATCATTTTCTTGTTGGCCTCGACCCAAAGAACTTCTTTCACGCCATTGTTAGCATAGTCTTCGGCCTCTTGACCTCGGTGCGCACCGATGTGAATAATTCCACGTATTGGATGACCAATTGATTCAATACATTGTTTCATTGAAATATACATTAATTACACTTTCTCCATCCCTTGTAATGATTTCTTTGACCTGAAATGACTCTCCACATTGATCTTTGGTCCAATCCATGTTCATTACAAAAATTTCTAAGACCAATTCCTTTAAAATTCTTTCCTTCGGGAGATAGAAGATTGTATGACTTCGCTCGTGGATGTTTTTTTCCTATTTTACCNTACATTCCGTTTTTCTCACCTTTATTCTTTTTTGCAATTTTTTCTTTAGTTTCTTGTGAACGAGCCTTTCCCCAATTTGGGTTTCCACTTGTTTTTACAGAATTGCTTATTTTTAGTAGGGTTTCTTCGGAATAGATATTTGTTTTTCCCTTATTCCAAGGTATTTTGCCAATGTTTTCGATGAAACCATTTCCACAATTAGATTGTTTTAATAAATTATAACACAAATTCCATCTATCTTCTAGAAGAAAATTATTAAGATATTTTTGTTCTTCTTTTAGTCTACTGTCTCTATTGCCTTCAGTCACTTGTAACACTCTAAATTCAAACGCTTCTTTGCCGTACTTGTTAAAAGCACGTTGTAAATGTTTGTTGTGATGTTTCCCATTTCTCAATGCGGAACGATGTTGGTAAGCTCTCTTCTTAAAGCATTTGGCACTGCCAATGTAGGTCTTTTTATTAATCTTGTTTGTGATTTGATAAACACCACCCTTATTAGCATTTCCTTCAAATATACATTTCATGTCCATTAAATATGATCAGGTCTCAAAAGCACCAATATGAATTACTCCTTTGAAAGGCGTCCGCCTGCTTCTTGAATACAACGTCGAAAATTAATGTACATTTTATCCTGTAAATGCTACTTGCATATTGTAGCTGCTATCATCTTTAAACTTAAGATCGATTGGCACATGAACCGTGTTTGGCTTTAAACCTTGATAAGCATCAACATCAATTGTTCTACCTTCAAGATAAAATTTATTCAACTCTTCAACTGTGTATCCTTTTGCATATCGATTTTTATATGCACTTTGAACTCGATTGGCTGGAACATTAATAAGCTTGGGAGCTTCTGGATAACAACAAAGATATGACGGTATGTTTGTTTGATGCTTAACTGAGTCTAGAGCCGCTTCAAATGTATTTGGATTGTAATAATCAAGACTGTCAACAAAAGAAGAAATGAAATCAGTGTTGTAAACATTGCCATCTACTGACATTGGATAACCCCAATCGCCATTACATTGATCCCAGGCCCAAACAACATCTTTTACAAACCGTGGTACGTTTTGAATTTCGTTTGTTGCGTAACAATGATTTACTCCATTGTGAAGTCTTAGACTTATGCCAACGATCATTGAATTATTACGAATAAGTTCAAATTGTTTATCAGACGTATTGACGTCATTGACGAAAATAATATCGTCCACAAGAAATATTGTGAATTGTGACGGTGCCCATGGAAATCCATGCACTGCCTTAACGGTCTGATGTTTGAAATCCTTCTCGGGAGCCCAAACAAAATTATCAGTTTCTGGAAACGACTGTTTTAGTTTTTCATATCCATTGTCAAACTCTGGTGTAGATGCCTTGTAAATAATCGTAGTTGTTGGTTCTTTATCACTCTTGAAGTGTTTACTCAGGGACTCAAGGCAAGCATGTAACTGACAAGCTCTGTCTTTGCTAAAGATTACAAAATTAGTTTGAGTTTTATTCATCTACGCTGTCCTATTCGTTACAGTGTATTGTTCGCTGTAAATTGCTTCATTGTCTTGAATAATAGCAACAGACATATGATGATGAGTTAAACTATCAGCTCCCATACTACTTCCGTGATATTGCAATCTGAAATTGAGATTCTTATTCAGGATGTGTTCAGCTCCCGCTCTCTCGATAAAAGGTATAAAAAACTTTTCATCTAGTTTGTATATGACCTTCATATCTTGTCGCATTTCTGGAGAAGTATTGAGATAAAACCAAGTTCTTATCCGTTCATTCATTGGCCTTCAATTTCCCCAAATTCGAAAAGTGTGTACATTTCTGGAGCTGTTCCATTTTTCCAACCAAACTTTTCCAAGCGAGTACAGCGAAGACAAGGACAGCCCGGATCGTTTTCAGGATCGGATTTGACCTTTATAACCTCATCTTCCTTTACAATGCCGAATATACGTCGCCTAACAGATACACGTCTGAACAGCAAGTTTGCTGATTCTGATTGGGAAGAGACATGTCGATGGTGTCCATGACCATCCACTTTGATAACATATCCATAAGCATGACGTCTGAGTTCAGATGCCCACCCACCTCTTGTTCGATTTTTCCAAGAGAAGTTTGTTTTTTCCATATCATCACGCCAGTTTGATGCAAACTTCATTGCAGCCTCAAACTGTTCTTCAGATAGTCCAGATTGAATCATCAATCTGTATCCTCTTTTTTTTCTTCTATCCATAACAATACTTTCAAATACTTTACTTTTTTCTTTAACCATTGAAGATCAGCATATGATTTGGTTACCGAAGATAGGGCGCCTGTAGGTTTGAGGGTAGATATCTTCAATTGTGTAGCGAACTTCAAAAGTGCATCTTCAAGAAGTCTTATTTGCAAAGCAGTTCGTTTGATTTCACGTTTGAGTTCGCCTTTGACCATTATTCAAATGGTGGAACGATTACACCATTGTTGTCTACAAATCCAAAAGCTTTTAATGTTTCGTCAAAGTCTCCTGTTGCTTGAACCTGCTCAAGCATTTGTCTTGCAAGATTACAAATTTCTCTTTGTGCATGATTACTATATCGAAGATTAATAAAGTGAGCAAAACTTCGAAAATTAAACATTACATCACAAGTAATTTGATTGCCATAAGGCAAGTAAAACCTTGCACACTCTTTAGCACGTTTTCGAGCATTTCGCTTATCAAGTCCTTCAACTGAAATATAGTGTTCTGTGAGAGACTTTAATGATCTGTGATAATTTCTGTATGTCTCTTCCATGTGACGAAGATAATTTTCTTTCTCTTCTTCTGGCCATTCCAAGGGCATGTAAAGCTTATCATCTTTTAATTCTTTGTATCTTGCACTTTCTCCATTGACAGAAACTCCTACACGATGTTTCAAAATATGAATGTGGCTTGCGATATCTGAAGTCACTAAAAAATGCAGTGAGCTTTTTTCAAAGGGAGAATGATGGCCCTCAGAGGCCAACATGTTGAGTAATGCTGGAGCACGTTCTCGTTTTGTTTTGCCGTTTTTGTCTACCGTGTCAAGATCACGTGAAGTGGATGTCCAAGCGGACAAGGCATGAGTCAGGTCTGATCCATAATACCCGATCAGTTCAACTTTATTGTCAACTCCAAATGTGTTTTCGTTAGCATCATTGCTCATTTTTTATTTTCCTCACAATCTCAATTTCATCTTCTAAGAATGTCATTCTTCTGGTTTTGCCAGGCATATCTGGACTTGATAAGGTTACTATTTCAATTACTCTAGAAAACAAAGGAGCTTCCATTGTTTTGTTAAAAGAAATTGTGCCCACAATTTCTCTTTTAGAGGCTTCTAAGGGGTTTAGCCTCATTAATGATAAGTCATGTCCACTGACAATTCCAATATCGGGAGGTGCTTTAAACTTAATGTAAACTAAATCGCCAGGAATTAGCTCTTTTAAAACTTCCCTTGTCGGTTTTTTTATTTTCTTTTTAAAGAATTTACTTAGGAATCCCATTGATCGAGTATACCAGGTATCCAATTTGATGTAACTACTTACTTGTATGCGTAAACAACAATCGTGGGAAGAGAAGTGGAAACGTTTTCTTTATGAAGGAATATCGCCACAATTGGTAGACGCTGAAAAACTTAAGAAAGTATTCGGGTTTTTTCACATATCATCTGCAAAGCTGTCTACCGAGGATTCGTTCACCTTTACTCCAAGATTGCCACGCTATCCTTACGAAGATGATGAAGGGAACATTATAGAAGATGATTTTACGAGTCGAATTTCTGTAGCACCTGACGTGAAAAATGCACTTGAATCTATTGAAGGACAACATGCCCCAGGTGAATGGCTACATTTATATGCAGGATTTGGTCAACCGGATGTTAAAGCAAAACA
>JGI12278J13113_1000697_pt1 | contig 8479 bp, 10 predicted proteins | sample HotLakmasection2_FD_13113 | JGI IMG/M metagenome (IMG submission 13113)
ACCAGTGCCANNCGACGTATAAATCTGAGTTAGATTCACTGTTAACCTTGCGTTTTCAGTCCTTCAAGAAAGTAAAGGCTATTCCCTGACAAAGTATATCAGCGTTGCTGCCGCCACGGGAGAGTTCGATGATGTGGTCGATGTGGGCTGTGTCTAGAGGAAGTGAATAGGGCGGGTGATCGGTGCAGTAGGGTCCCTGGCAGCGTCCCTGGTCGCGGTGCCAGATCCGTTGGCGGGTTTCGTTCCAGGTGCGGCGGTGGGGGCGGCGGCGACGGCGGCGACGGCTCATAGTGGGTGGAGTTGTGTAACAGACCTTGCCCTATCAAGCCCCACCAAAACGTTGCCCGCCTTGCCACTGCCTACCCCGCCAGTCCAGACCTGACCTCGTTAGCGACACGCGCTAAGACGTATCGCCCAACTGGTAGTCGATGACTTCAAACCGCCCATAACCAATCAGTCGGGCATCAGCTAAGCCCACTAACCGTCCAGCATCAATGCAGATACTTTGCATCAGGTCCCGGTCTACTACGGTGATGTCCCAACCGATCTGGAACTGGCAGGACCAGCCTGGGGCGGCAGCAATCCGATAGCGGACGTTGCGGGCTTTGGTGGCGGGGTTCCGCACCCCGGTCACGCTGAGGTAGACGGGTGGGGTCTCGTTGGGTAAGACGCTCAGGTCCAACTGCACCGGGTCTTCGGGGACAAAGCGGTTGTCGATCAGGGCGATGTCGCTGAGCACCTGCAGGGTGGAGGCGACTTTGCGGTGCAGGGTGTTGCGTCCGGCTTTGGCATACTGGGCGGCATTGCGCAGGCAGCTAAAGAAGTAGGTGCCGGGGAGATAGAGCTGTCGTTCGGCGGTCATCAAGACGGTCTGCTTCCACTCGTCGGGTTGGTTACCAGCCACGCCTTTGGTCTCCTTTTTGGTCAGGGGCAGAGCTTCGGGGCTGAAGCGGTGGAACAGGAGGGGGCGGGTGCCTTCGATGGTGATGGTGGCGGTCAGAAGGTTGCTCATCAATCCGTACGGTTAGTCGTCTATGCCCATTAAAAATGCCTCCCACGGGGGAGGCAATCGGACCCTGTTGGGGTGACAGGGATATGTAAAGTTGTCTATCGGTTCAGTGACCGTTGGAGGATTCAGAACGGCACCACAGGTGGATTTGGTCGGGGGTGAGTTGGGGGGAAAGCGACCAAAGCAGGTGGATTTCTGCCAGGCGGCGGCAGTGGTGGGACGGGGGTTCGCGGTGCCCTGCCCCGGTGCTGAACCAGTGTTCGATGGTACTGCGGGAGACGCCGATGAGTTTAGCAAGATCAGGGTAGGAGAGATCCCACTCTTGCAAGAATTGGAGGGGGTGGAGGGGCGGGGGGCAGACCTGGTAGTGTCCCCACAGTTGCCAGTGGCGCTCGGATGGATATTGCATCGGGCACTTCACTCCTGGGATAGGGGGGCGGGGGGGATGTTGCCGTCGAGCAGTTGCAAGTCGCCTTCATACGCCCAGTCGCGCTGGCATTCGGCGTAGGAGGGGCTTCTGGGGTCGAGGTGGACCAGGTAGTGGTAGCCCCAGATGGTGCAGGAGGGTCCGGCACCTTGCATCATGCCGACCACCTGCCCGAAGTCGCGGGAAGGCACCTTTGCCCAGTAGACCCGTTGTCCAAGCTGAAAGCGGGGCGTGGCACTGAGCACGGGATTCTGGCTGAGGTTGGTCTTAGCCCAGGACGTTGGGTTAGGAGTATTGGAAGGAGTAGAGGATTCAGACGAAGTTGGTTCCATACGCAAAACCTTTGGAAAAACAAGCGACAAATAATTCGAATCCGATTAGAAAAACAATCTCAGCCTGACTGCATCTCTACCCAATTCACTCTCGCCACCCTGAATGTAGCACATCATTGCATATATGCAATAATAAGACGCAAGTATATTGTGTTCTGTGATCAAGCGCTACTATCAAGGGAGATTCACGGTATGCAACAGGTGGCTAAACGTGTTTTTGCCAGTGTCAGCGACGTTCTAGCAGAAAAGCTAGAAGTAAGAGCAGAGGTTGAAGGGCGATCGCTCTCCAACCTGATCAGCTATTTGTTGGAAAGGGAAATGGAGGATTGGCAACCGCCAGAAAAGAAAAAGAAGTAAGGCGATCGTCAGTCTCACAGACTTGGAGGAGTAACCAATGGCAGACTATAGCCAACGCGCTGCAACGCCCTGTTAGAGTCTCTCCAGCTATCGCGGGAGAACACAGAACGTGGTTTTGAACGGGTCAGGGAATCTATAGATGCGCTGGCAGTTCAAATTGGGCAGATGAACCAAATGATCAAGCAGCAATCTCAAAACATTGGAAGACTTGAAGCGGCAATCGATCGACTCACGGTTGTGGTGGACAGTCACCTTGAAGTAGCAAAGCAACAAAACGAGACGGCAAAGATGCAAGCTGCCAATATCGGAGAGCTAACCAAATTGGTTGCCACCCAAGCCACCACGGTGAACAATCTCTTGGAACGTATCGCCGCAGCATAAAGTCAAAATTGCGTTTTGATAATGTGTTTGAATGTCTGACCCATCGCCTTGCAGATAGTAACGATGTCAATACTCAACGATTCTGAAAGAAGGTGTCGAGATCTCAGGCCAGATCACATATACTTTTCAGAAGCGAATTCACGTCTACCTCCACCACAGGTGGCGTGAGTTATCTGTTCAAAGCTTGTTTCGTTCGTTCAAGGAGACCGTCATGTTCTAGCGCCCCCTAGAAAGTCAAAAACCCCACCTGTTGGCGCAGATGGAGTTTGATGACTTTTATTTTTTTTGAAACTAATTGGATACTGACTACGGCTTAGAACCCCTAGCGTCAGTACTCCGAAGATCACTATGCCAATCTTAATGGCGAGTGACGGATTTTTGCAACTTTTTTCAGTTTTTTTCGCAAAAATCTTTCCCTTACCCCTCCCGCATAGTGTTCTGATCCCCGTTCTCGCTACCGTTCAGGGAATCAATGCATTATGTCTGAACCTTCATCACCGACTCCGGCGCAACCGCCGCGATCGCCCTCTCAGTACGTGGAAGAAGCTAGCCCTTTTCTCGCCCTCTTCCCCCATCGCTTCGACTACATCCATGCCCGTCTCCCCTTCCCCGGTCAACGACCGGAATGGCTGACGGTCAGTGAGCATCCTTTGAGCGATCGCCTGATTCAGCAAGGCGGGATGCTCTACGGGGTCAGCTTTGGCAAGACCACCCGATACCTGCTGCTCGACATCGACATCAAGAGCCCCTATCATCCGCGCCAGGATCGGTTAGCCGTTTCACGCATCCTAGCGGCGCTGGAACTGCTGGGCATTACACGGGCGATCAAACTCACCAGCTCCTACAGCAAGGGGATTCACATCTATCTGCCCTTTGATGAGCCGCAGAGTTCTGGTGCCCTGGCACTGGCTGCCGAGACTTTGCTGGAGAAGGAGGGGTTTAAGGTCGCACCAGGACAACTGGAACTGTTTCCTGACCCCAAACCGTTCATCCCCAATGCCGCACCCCGGCGCTATGCCGCCCATCGCCTTCCCCTACAGCAGGGGTCTTACCTGCTCGATGAGAACTGGGAACCTTGCTTCAGCAGTCAAGAGATGTTCGTCAGCCGGTGGCTGTGGTGCTGTGAGGGCAATGCGGTCACTCAAAAGAAGGTGCAATGGGTGTTGAAAACCTATCGCCGTAGGCAGCACCAGATCACCGCCCGAGCTGCCAAGTTTCTCAATGACCTCAATACCGAAATTGAGCAGGGTTGGACGGGGCATGGGCAGACCAATCGCCTGCTGGGACGGATCGCAATGCGCGAGTACATCTTCGGGCACATCCTCTACGGTGAAGGTCCGCTAGAGGGCATCGACCTGGTGCAGCAGATCGTCCGCACGGCAACAGCATTGCCGGGGTATGAGGAGTGGTGTCGGCACCAGCATGAGATTGCTAAGCGAGCGGAGGACTGGGCACGGTGCATTGAGAGCAGCCGCTATTTCCACTACGGAGCCAAGAGCAGCCGCCTGAGCACATTATCGGCTGGGCAATCGGAGGCAGAGGAAACAAATGAACCCAGTTGGAATGAGCGGCAGCAGCAGGCGGCACGGGAGAAGATTAGCCAGGCGATCGCCCAGATGTTGAACTCCAACACCTTACCTGCCACCACAACCGAACGGTTCAAGGCACTCTCAGCCATGCAGATCAGTGGCACCACCCTCTATCGCCACCGCGACCTCTGGCACCCAGAACACCTGAGGCTGGAAGTGGAGGACGAGAACGGTCAACCTGTGGAAAACTTTGGCGCGAATTCAGCGATCTGGAGTGGGCGGGTGGAATCCCTTGAAGATTCCACCCGCCCCCCCAAAAGCTTATTAGCCCCAACTGGGTGTAATACACCACAGGGTAAGAATTCCAGCGATCGCACGGACAATCTTCCACAGCCAGGGTGTAATATTCCGCCGGAACAGCTCTCTATTTTCAATGCGGTGCAGCAGGCAGCGCGGCAGGAGGCGTGGGAGCAGCGCGATCGCATCAAGCAAGAACGACAACAACAACGTCACATCGAGAAGATGCAGCAGTGGTTGGATTCTGGTGACCCAATTCTGATGGCGGAGGTGATCGCCTGGGCGGAGCAGAACCCAGGGGTGTTGAAGCCGCCAGAGTAGAATTGGCGTTCACTCAGAGCCGAGAGGTTAGATACTGGCTCACACGGTTTGTGAACCTTTAGCTCTGTTGCGAGTCTGCCCGATGCAACGCCCTGTTCAACTTCTCAGCGGTGCTGGGGAGATTGTTAGTGGAATCCTATGTGCAATGCGCGATCGCCATCTCCAGGACTACGAAACAGTGTGGCAGGATGTTCTTTTGGCTACTGAACAACCGGATCGTTACTGGAGTTGGGATTACAAGTTCCGGCGGGGTGAGAGGGATGTATCCTGTGAAGCTTATGCGATTGAGGTAGATAGCTTGGCGCAGGGGTTAATGTTGATCGAGACCCAATGGCATCGATCGCACTTGCCCCAACGCTATCCACTGGTTTATGTCGAAGCGCTGGCGGCGGCTCCCTGGAACCGTAGGCAATTGGAAGATCCGCCTTATCTGCGCGGTGTTGGAGGAACACTGCTCTTGTTTGCACGACAACGGAGCCTGGAGTTGGGTTTTGGTGGGCGAGTGGGGCTACATGCGTTGCCTGGGTCTGAAGCGTTTTATCACCGAAAACAGATGCCTGAGTATGATGCCGACCCGGAAAAAGAGGGCTTGGTATACTTCGAGTACGGCATCACCCGAGGTGGATGATGGTTAAGCAGTTTTGGTGAAGGTTGCCCCAATGGATGATGAAACCCTTGCGACACAATTTGCCCAGACAGGGGATTTGATGGATCTCTGCACTAACGAAGTATGGGTTCGCGAATCGGCGCAGCTTGAAGCTGATGTTGAGGGGCAGGTAGAAGCGGGTGCAGCAATGCAAGCTTATGCTCGGTTTGTCGATGGACTGACGGTTGAGCAAGGTCAGAGTCTCCGCCGCACGATGCGGATTCAGTCGATTCTGTTTACGGGCTTGCAGCAGTGGATGGCATCTTGGGATTTGGGTGCAGGGTTTGAAGAGACTTATACCCTGGCACGACAGTTGGTTCGTCAGCATCTAGCACAATTCAAGGCAGATGATCCGTCTGACATCGATCGCCTTCTAGCGGCGGATCAAGGGGCAGGAAACATCACGGCAGCTCAGCGGCAACAGGCGATCGCTCTCCTTGCTGAATGGCTAACGCCGGAAGACTGGCAGGCGCTGGCGGATGTCGCTTCCCGGTCAATTTCGTCGCAGGTGTTGCGGACGGGACAGGCGGTTTCAGAGGTTGCCTAACAGCCGGACGATCGCCTCCAGCAGAGGATGTGTGAGCCAGGACGCTATTACGTTTCACATTGATGCGGACAAGCTTGCGGAATTAGATGCGGTTGCCATAGGGCTAGGATGCGATCGCACTCATATCCTCAATGCCGCTATCGACCTTTTCCTGGAGGTGCATCGCTGGCAGGCAGCGCATACCCTAGAGGGAATCCGGCAAGCGGATGCAGAAGAGCTTGCCTCAGATGATGAGGTGTACAGCAGTTTCCAGAGATGGGGCGACCCGGTCGCCTGAAAGATATGTCCTTTCGTTACACTCCTTCACATTTTCAGCAAAAGTGCGGAGGAATTGGTTTCTGGCGGTAAAAAGGTGGGAACACTACAAGCATTCCCCCAAAAATCCGAGAGAGGTCTGATCGGATGTTGTCTGATGAAGCCAGGAAACGTGTTGAAGCCTTTATTAATAAGTGGCAAGACTCTGAGGGGAATGAGCGTGCCAATTATCAGACCTTCTTTGGCGATTTGTGTGTGGCACTGGGGGTAGAGAGTCCGCCGCCGAAGGGGAGTGTCCCCGGCGACCCCTATTGCTTTGACAAGGACATCAAGTTTTTTAGCAGCGACAAAGCCGAATCGACCCGGTTTGCAGACTTCTACAAAGAGGGCTGCTTTCTGATTGAGGCGAAGCAGGGCAGCAGCGAGTCGGGCAAGGGGCATGGCAAGCGGGGCACGAAGGTCTACACCGACAACATGCAAAAGGCATTCAACCAGGCGAAGTCCTATGCCTACAACCGCATGTTGGGGTCGATGCCGCCGTTTTTAATGACCTGCGACATTGGCTCCCACTTCGAGATGTGGGAAGGGTTTAGTGGGGAATATGGCAGCTATGGCGCACGGAAGCGGGTCAACCTGGCAGATTTGCGCGACCCGGAGGTGTTCGATCGCTTTGTCAAAATTTTCACCGACCCGCAGGCGCTGAACCCAGAGAAGTATCGGGCGCGGGTGACGCGGGAGGTGGCGGCGGAGCTGGCGACCCTCTCGCGGTGGCTAGAGCAGCAGGGGCATGACCCGCAGGAAACGGCGAACTTCCTGATGCGCTGCATTTTCACGATGTTTGCCGAAGATGTGGAGCTGCTGAAAGGGGAGGTGTTTACCAAGGCGTTGCGCGATCGCTGGATTGCCAACCCCAACACCTTCCAGCCAGAAATTGAAACCCTCTGGCAGACGATGAACACCGGAGGCAATTTTGGCTTTGAGCGGGTGTTGCGGTTCAACGGCAGCTTTTTTGAGAATGCCAGGGCGATTCCGTTGCCCAAGGAGCAGCTTGAGGTGCTGTATGCGGCAGCGGCAAAGGATTGGAGCCAGGTGGAACCCGCTATCTTTGGAACGTTGTTGGAGCGGGCGCTAGAGAAGAAGGAACGCAGCCGCCTGGGGGCACACTACACGCCCCGATCCTATGTGGAGCGGTTGGTGCGTCCGGTGGTGATGGAGCCATTGCGCCAGGAGTGGGATGAGATTGAGATAGAGCTAAAGCGGCTGCTGGAGCCAGAACCGGGGAAGGAAGACCCCACGGCTAACCAGCGCAAGAAAGCAGAGCAAGAGATTCGGGCGTTTTTAGACAAGCTCCGCACCATCAAGATTCTTGACCCGGCTTGTGGGACGGGCAATTTCTTGTATGTGTCGCTGGATTTGCTGAAGGGGCTGGAGCAGGAGGTGATCACGCGCCTGGTGGATGTGGCGGGGCAGGTGCAGCTCAATGTGTTGGAGCAAATCAACCCGTCGCAGTTTTTGGGCATTGAGATTAACCCCCGTGCGGCGGCGATCGCCGAACTGGTGATCTGGATTGGTTATCTCCAGTGGTATTTCAAGCGCTTTGGCAATGCGGAACCGCCGGAACCTGTGTTGCAGGCGTTTGGCAATATCGAAAACCGGGATGCGGTGCTGGCATACGATGGCAAGGAGCCGGATGTAGACCCGAAGACGGGCAAGGTGCGAACCCGCTGGGGTGGACGCATGATGACGCATCCGGTGACGGGGGAAGAAGTGCCCGACCCAGCCGACCAGGTGGAGATTTATCGCTATTTGAATCCTCGCCCTGCGGAGTGGCCGAAGGCGGATTATGTAGTGTCCAATCCGCCTTTTGTTGGAAATTCCTACATGAGGGAGAGGCTAGGTGATGGATATACAGAACAACTGAGGCAAACTTATCAGGATGTTTCTGAAACAGTTGATTACGTGATGTATTGGTGGCACAAAGCTGCAAATATCGTTAGGGAAAAATCTCTCTACAGGTTTGGATTCATCACAACGAACAGTATTTACCAAGTTTGGCAGAGAAAAGTTCTTGAAACTCATTTGAATGCAAAGAATCCAATTAGACTGCTTTTTGTCATACCTGATCATCCTTGGGTTGATGGAGAAGCAGCAGTCCGTATTGCAATGACTTCTGCTGAATTAGATAAATCAGAGATTAAAAGCTTTGCGACCCTAGGGAAAGTGCGCTCTGAAACTGAGGCTGAAACACCCGAGCAACAAGCTGATTTTATGCAGATTGAATGGAAGTTAGTCGGTAAGTTGCTAGCAAACCTCCGCTCAGGAGCAGACATCCTAAAAGTCAGTAAGCTTAAAAGCAATAATCTCTTGACCGGACGAGG
>JGI12278J13113_1000701_pt1 | contig 8395 bp, 9 predicted proteins | sample HotLakmasection2_FD_13113 | JGI IMG/M metagenome (IMG submission 13113)
AGTCCGGACTACATGCTCACCGTGTTGACTGCAGCCTTGCCTCAATAGCATAAATTTCCAGAGATTTTCTTGCGGTTACCCTGATTTCAGATGCCCAAGAAACGATCAGAGTCAATGCCCTCCATGCCTTGAACTACTGCCCTCGACTTTACTATTTAGAAGAAGTCGAAGAACTTTACACTCAGGATGCCGCTGTCTTTGCCGGGCGACGTCTCCACGTAGAGCTAGAAAAAGATGAAGGGGATGAATGGCATCAGCTCGTACTGGAAAATCAGGATCTGGGCCTGCGGGGCAAAGTAGATGCCCTGCGTACCCGAGGTGGCCAGACTATCCCCTATGAGCATAAAAAGGGGCGCTGCTACCGGGATAAAGACAACAAACCCCAAGCCTGGGAAAGCGATCGCATCCAGATTCTCGCCTACGCCTGTCTGATCGAGGCTGAGCTGGGTATCACTGTTCCCGAAGGGCGGATTCGTTACCATGCCGACAACGTTCTGGTTCATGTTCCGTTGGATGACCAGGCTCGACAGGATGTTCTAGCCTCTATCGAGCGGGCACGTCAGCTCAGGTTATCCCCAGAACGTCCTCCAGTAACCACAAACGAAAGACTTTGTGCCCGGTGTTCCCTGGCTCCTGTTTGCCTACCGGAAGAGACTCGCCTGGTCCAGGGCCAAACCGATCATGCGGTGCGACTCTTTCCGGAAGATGATGAGCGCAAAATTATCCACGTAACTGAAGCAGGCACCCGCATCGGCAAGAGCGGTGAACAGTTCAAAATCACCAAACGAGAGGGGGGCACTACGACCATTCCCTCTCGCCAGGTGGGACAACTGGTGCTGCACAGCTACGTACAAATTTCTACCCAGGCGATGTACTTCTGTGCCGAGCAGGAGGTGGGCCTGCACCTGATCTCTGGCGGGGGGCGTTATTTGGGTAGCTTGGATACCCGCCAGGGCAGCATCCAACGGCGCATCGGCCAGTACAAAGCTCTGACCGATGAAGCTTTATGCCTGCAGCTAGCCCGGCAACTGGTGACCTGCCGGGGTCAAAGCCAGCGCAAGTTTTTGATGCGGGGGCAGCGCGGCACATACCCCCCAAATGAAAAGCTGGAGCAAGCCATTGAGCAGATGCAGCGCACCCTGAAGCAGGTGCCCAAGGCCGATTCGATCGCTTCCCTGTTGGGATTGGAGGGTAACCTGGCCGCTCTCTACTTTGGGGCCTTACCCTCCTTAATTTCCGACAATGTCGCCCTGGGTCTGCGATTTCAGGGACGCAACCGCCGTCCGCCAAAGGACCGTTTTAATGCTCTGCTCAGCTTTGGGTATTCCATGCTGCTAAAGGATGTGATGAATGGGATTCTGACGGTGGGGCTGGAACCGGCTCTGGGATTTTATCACCAGCCTCGCACCCAAGCTCCACCCCTGGCTCTGGACCTGATGGAAATCTTTCGGGTGCCTCTGGTGGATATGCCAGTAATGGCATCAGTGAACCGTAACCAGTGGGATGTGGATGAAGACTTTACCAAACGGGGCGACCAGGTTTGGCTGAGCGATGCTGGACGACGGAAGTTCATTAGCTTGTACGAACGGCGAAAAGAGGAAAGCTGGAAACACCCGGTAACCCAATATTCCCTGACCTACCGCCGCTTAATTGAACTGGAAGTGCGCCTGCTGGAAAAGGAATGGATGGGTGAGGGTGGCTTGTTTGCTCAGCTGGTGATTCGGTAGGGGGCACCATGGCAGAAAGCAAAAACTATTACCTGATTTGCTACGACATTCGTGACCCTAAGCGCTGGCGCAAGGCCCATAAGCTGCTGAAGGGCTATGGTGAGGCAATTCAGTATTCAATTTTTCGAGTTCGGTTAAACCAGCGCGATCGCGAACAATTGCGATGGAAGCTGGAGCAAGTTCTGGCCGAGGAAGACAGCTTACTCATTGCCGGACTTTGTAACCGCTGTGTTGAACGCATTGAAGCCTGTAATCGTCCAGAAGCCTGGGAGGTGGACCATGACCTGCACCAAATTTTTTGATGCAAGCATCTCTCTCTGTCGGTCACCCTGGAATTGGGTACCCTATCCACAGCCTTTTACTATGAGGGTTTAAGGAAGGGAACCAGCCCCCATGGTGCTTGCAACGGCTGGAAGACTTGTAAATTAAGACTTCCAGCCATGTCAGATCAGGTAAAATAGATTCAATGTTTTGGCTACCCCTTGAATGATGGCTTACCCTGCAAAACCTTCTGGTAATGCTTGCATAGCAAGAGTTTCAAGGGCCGCACCTGCCAAACCACTGATGCCGCAAGGCGTTGAGCACTAATTTAGGTCGCCCCACCGTAACGGGGCAGGAAACCCTGCCAAACCACTGATGCCGCAAGGCGTTGAGCACTACCCTGCAACACTCTGCACTGCAGCACGGCCAAACCTGCCAAACCACTGATGCCGCAAGGCGTTGAGCACGCTAATCAAGGCGTTCATCTCCATAGAGATTTACAACCTGCCAAACCACTGATGCCGCAAGGCGTTGAGCACAGCAAGGATGGCCCTATTCTTAAGCCCTGGCGCGACCTGCCAAACCACTGATGCCGCAAGGCGTTGAGCACGTTCACGGCATCCATTTCTTCTTTTAGCCTTTTGATCCTGCCAAACCACTGATGCCGCAAGGCGTTGAGCACATCATCGAGCATTCATCCACCACCACCAGGTCGAGGGCCTGCCAAACCACTGATGCCGCAAGGCGTTGAGCACAAACCCTGGATGATTGCCGTATTATCCCTATCAACCTGCCAAACCACTGATGCCGCAAGGCGTTGAGCACACGATTATCCGACAGGAAGCTGTTTCCCCCGAAGTACCTGCCAAACCACTGATGCCGCAAGGCGTTGAGCACGTACAGGCCATCGAAACGGCACTGGAAACCGGGGAACCTGCCAAACCACTGATGCCGCAAGGCGTTGAGCACCTTCTACAGCGGCACGGAGCAGGCCAGACCGATCTCCTGCCAAACCACTGATGCCGCAAGGCGTTGAGCACTATTTACCGCTATCTCCTAGCCATCAATGGCAATCCTGCCAAACCACTGATGCCGCAAGGCGTTGAGCACAGCTGAAGTTACAGGGGCTATCCGATCGACAAGCGCCTGCCAAACCACTGATGCCGCAAGGCGTTGAGCACGATCACCTGGAACCCCGCCAGCGAGGACAGCCCGGCCTGCCAAACCACTGATGCCGCAAGGCGTTGAGCACGCATTGCCGCTCGATACATCACCGCCTTTGCCGTATCCCCCTGCCAAACCACTGATGCCGCAAGGCGTTGAGCACTTCCAGCAGGGCGGCATCAATATGCCCGGACTCGGTGGGCCCTGCCAAACCACTGATGCCGCAAGGCGTTGAGCACGGATTTGTTCTATCGTTGAATACCCAATCATGGAACACCTGCCAAACCACTGATGCCGCAAGGCGTTGAGCACGACCGATTTGGCAGAGCATCCGTTGTGGCATTTCGGCCTGCCAAACCACTGATGCCGCAAGGCGTTGAGCACTCTTCTGCGGCTACCTCACCCCTGGACAGGTGGACCTGCCAAACCACTGATGCCGCAAGGCGTTGAGCACGATATACCAGGGCGATTGATATCCCACCACCACCACCCTGCCAAACCACTGATGCCGCAAGGCGTTGAGCACCCGTAACGAATGGGAAAAGTTTTCAGGTAGGACTCGTTCCTGCCAAACCACTGATGCCGCAAGGCGTTGAGCACTGCTACTATGCTGACTACACAATCCATGCGGCAGCCTGCCAAACCACTGATGCCGCAAGGCGTTGAGCACCACGGCATCGAAACAGGCTCCCTCATGGCTATCCTCCCTGCCAAACCACTGATGCCGCAAGGCGTTGAGCACGAAGCGACATTATCCGGACACGATGGGACATGGCTACCTGCCAAACCACTGATGCCGCAAGGCGTTGAGCACCCCTGATACGATTAGAAGACCTGCGGGGCAAGCGCGACCTGCCAAACCACTGATGCCGCAAGGCGTTGAGCACTATTGCCAGATGTAGTTGGTCATCTTAATATCCTCCTGCCAAACCACTGATGCCGCAAGGCGTTGAGCACCAGTCAGGCCAACCCTCGACGGGGCACCTACCGGGGCACCTGCCAAACCACTGATGCCGCAAGGCGTTGAGCACGATAACCCGTGGATTCCTGGCAACAGCGGGGCAATCCTGCCAAACCACTGATGCCGCAAGGCGTTGAGCACCCCGAGATGCGTATGACATGCTTCACAGCACCAGCCTGCCAAACCACTGATGCCGCAAGGCGTTGAGCACCGACTGTGAATCATGCCCAATGACACGGGATCGAGCGTTCCTGCCAAACCACTGATGCCGCAAGGCGTTGAGCACAAGCATTCGTAACACTGCTGGGGATTGGGGTATTCCAGCCTGCCAAACCACTGATGCCGCAAGGCGTTGAGCACTCAAGACCCTAGTTCTGCAAGGTGACTTGGCCACGGCCTGCCAAACCACTGATGCCGCAAGGCGTTGAGCACAAACGGTGAAGGCATTTCGGCAGCAGCGGCAGCCTCCCTGCCAAACCACTGATGCCGCAAGGCGTTGAGCACTCCTCAATGAGGACGTTGCGGATATCATTAGCCCACCTGCCAAACCACTGATGCCGCAAGGCGTTGAGCACCTCTCGGGTAGCCCTACTGAATTGGCTGGTCTGGTCCCTGCCAAACCACTGATGCCGCAAGGCGTTGAGCACAATGGCGGGATGCGTGGAGTGATGCGCCTGAGAATATCCTGCCAAACCACTGATGCCGCAAGGCGTTGAGCACTCATAGGCTTTGCGGAACGCAAAAAGCACTTGCTCCCCTGCCAAACCACTGATGCCGCAAGGCGTTGAGCACCCGACGGCAACACCATACGCACCGCACCGGCCCAACCTGCCAAACCACTGATGCCGCAAGGCGTTGAGCACTCGACATCATTATGGTTGAACCCTCGCGCATCCGCCTGCCAAACCACTGATGCCGCAAGGCGTTGAGCACCTGTAAAAAATGGTGTCGAAAATGCCCATGGTGTCCTGCCAAACCACTGATGCCGCAAGGCGTTGAGCACGATATAGCCACCTTTTGCTAAGTCTTCAGGGCTCAGCCTGCCAAACCACTGATGCCGCAAGGCGTTGAGCACGGTGGGCAGCAGTGGAACTCGGTTGGCGGCACTGTCGCTGCCAAACCACTGATGCCGCAAGGCGTTGAGCACGAGGGCGTTGGAGGCCCTCAAAGCCTGGTGGTACACCTGCCAAACCACTGATGCCGCAAGGCGTTGAGCACTGTTAAAATAAAAGGGAAGCTTTGGGATTGATTAATGCCTGCCAAACCACTGATGCCGCAAGGCGTTGAGCACCAGAAGCAGCCCGGGCAGCACTCACCCAAATGATGGCCCCCTGCCAAACCACTGATGCCGCAAGGCGTTGAGCACGGAAATGGCCCCCTACTATGCCCTAGCTGAGCGCTCCCTGCCAAACCACTGATGCCGCAAGGCGTTGAGCACCCGGATTGATGGCGAATTAACCGGCAAGCGCTGGGTCCTGCCAAACCACTGATGCCGCAAGGCGTTGAGCACTACTGCCAGGGCGACGTAAGGGCAGCGCCCCCACGCCTGCCAAACCACTGATGCCGCAAGGCGTTGAGCACCAGTGGGGCGACATTCAGCTCACCATCGAAAGGCTACCTGCCAAACCACTGATGCCGCAAGGCGTTGAGCACCTCTCAAAAACAACCGTAAGGCCCTACCCTCTGACGCCTGCCAAACCACTGATGCCGCAAGGCGTTGAGCACCCGTTGGAGGAGCATTGAAAAACCTTGACTTTGAGTGTCCTGCCAAACCACTGATGCCGCAAGGCGTTGAGCACCATTGAAGGCAGAATTAGAACTGAAAGGGAAGGGAACCTGCCAAACCACTGATGCCGCAAGGCGTTGAGCACAATACCGAAACCCAAGATAAGGAGTATATCTACATCCTGCCAAACCACTGATGCCGCAAGGCGTTGAGCACCTCTGAGGCAGTCTCAAGAAAGAACGATGCAAGTTCCTGCCAAACCACTGATGCCGCAAGGCGTTGAGCACGAACGGGACTCGCCATGATCGGCAACCTCAGATCGCCTGCCAAACCACTGATGCCGCAAGGCGTTGAGCACTTCGGGAACTTTAGGGAGGAGGTCTCGAATGCGAGCCTGCCAAACCACTGATGCCGCAAGGCGTTGAGCACTCACCCATTGCTGGCCTATCTTTTTCCCGCAGACACCTGCCAAACCACTGATGCCGCAAGGCGTTGAGCACTCATAGGGCCAGAGGCTTTTCATGTTCGGGTCTGCCTGCCAAACCACTGATGCCGCAAGGCGTTGAGCACAATGGGGGGGATGGGCAGGGCGAAGTGTGACCCACCTGCCAAACCACTGATGCCGCAAGGCGTTGAGCACGCGATATGACGAACGGGGTAGAGCAACTCTTTGGTCCCTGCCAAACCACTGATGCCGCAAGGCGTTGAGCACTGCGGCAGCGCTATGAGGACGCTTTGCGGATGCTTCCCTGCCAAACCACTGATGCCGCAAGGCGTTGAGCACGCTGCCAGGTTGCCCCCATGGCCGATGCTGCCGACCTGCCAAACCACTGATGCCGCAAGGCGTTGAGCACGTGATATAACGGTAGCCATGTCCCATCGTGTCCGGACAACCTGCCAAACCACTGATGCCGCAAGGCGTTGAGCACCCGAGTCCCGTTCCCTGGCTCTACCGTCCTTTGGGTCCTGCCAAACCACTGATGCCGCAAGGCGTTGAGCACGATCCACTTTCGGCCAATTTGTTGAGTTGGGATTGCCTGCCAAACCACTGATGCCGCAAGGCGTTGAGCACAGCATTTTCGACACCTTTTTCTACAGCCTCGAGCCCTGCCAAACCACTGATGCCGCAAGGCGTTGAGCACAACCTGGGCGATGCAAAAGCCATCCACCACCTGGGGCCCTGCCAAACCACTGATGCCGCAAGGCGTTGAGCACCACCCGATATAGGGCATGGGTCACACTTCGCCCTGCCCCTGCCAAACCACTGATGCCGCAAGGCGTTGAGCACCGACTCTTGAGATCCTTTGCCCCATGCCCTGCTGCCTGCCAAACCACTGATGCCGCAAGGCGTTGAGCACGCGAAGAATCCAGCGATAGTGAGCGCAAAAAAGCCCCTGCCAAACCACTGATGCCGCAAGGCGTTGAGCACGATACGCCCCGGATTTGGTCGGTGATGTTAGGCATCGCGCCTGCCAAACCACTGATGCCGCAAGGCGTTGAGCACGGGCGGAGTTGTATGTTTGCTGCTCATTATTGAGCCTGCCAAACCACTGATGCCGCAAGGCGTTGAGCACTCGGTGGCTTCGTCACTCAGTAGTGCCGCGTCACCCCTGCCAAACCACTGATGCCGCAAGGCGTTGAGCACGAGTGCCGATCAGGGTGTGCAGGGTGTGTCGGACCCCCTGCCAAACCACTGATGCCGCAAGGCGTTGAGCACCATTTCTTCAGTACAAGAAAGAGTCAGAATTTCCAGCTGCCAAACCACTGATGCCGCAAGGCGTTGAGCACCTATCACCTGGGCTGCAGACTTGAGCGCAGATTGGCTCTGCCAAACCACTGATGCCGCAAGGCGTTGAGCACAACCAGGACTTAGTGAATAGGGCTGTTTTACTTCCCCTGCCAAACCACTGATGCCGCAAGGCGTTGAGCACTACTGCACGTGTAACGCAACTGTCAATACACTCCACCCTGCCAAACCACTGATGCCGCAAGGCGTTGAGCACGGTTGGGATTGGTTAGGGTGGCCAGCTGCGGTGCTGCTGCCAAACCACTGATGCCGCAAGGCGTTGAGCACTACGGCAGCGCTATGAGGACGCTTTGCGGATGCTTCCTGCCAAACCACTGATGCCGCAAGGCGTTGAGCACAAAGTTCAGAAAAAAATGGTTGTGACCCTTCACACCCTGCCAAACCACTGATGCCGCAAGGCGTTGAGCACAAACCCATGGTTTTGGTTTTATTCCTCCTATTGCCTGCCAAACCACTGATGCCGCAAGGCGTTGAGCACCGCTACGGTCAAGGGGTTGGACTGTGAACGTGACGGGACTGCCAAACCACTGATGCCGCAAGGCGTTGAGCACCCACGTCTGAAGGGGCAGGGGATTGGAGTGAGGCACTGCCAAACCACTGATGCCGCAAGGCGTTGAGCACAACATTCCTTGGCACCAAGCACCTAAGCAAGAAACGCTGCCAAACCACTGATGCCGCAAGGCGTTGAGCACTGGTACATGCGTTAGGGAATTGAGGCATCAGTGGTTTGGCAGCGTTTCTTGCTTAGG
>JGI12278J13113_1000748_pt1 | contig 7806 bp, 7 predicted proteins | sample HotLakmasection2_FD_13113 | JGI IMG/M metagenome (IMG submission 13113)
GATGCCCCTGCTGGTGCAGTACTGGAGCATCTGGTTTACCCCCTTCTGGAAGCGGTGGGCCCTGCCGGTGCTGCTGGGGGGAGCCGCTGCTTTTGTGGTGGTTGCGGTGCTTTCGGTGGATGCCCTGCGAACCAGGGTGATGAGCATTTTCGTCGGACGGGAAGACAGCAGCAACAACTTCCGGATAAATGTGTGGACGGCAGTGATCGACATGATTAAAGACCGCCCCATTCTCGGCATTGGCCCCGGCAATGATGCCTTCAATATGGTCTATCCCCTCTACCAGCGGCCCAACTATAACGCCCTCAGCGCCTATTCCGTTTTTCTGGAGGTGACAGTGGAGGCCGGGTTGATTGGTCTGTTTACCTTCCTCTGGCTGCTGCTGGTGACCTTCACCCAGGGCTGGAATCAGCTCCAGCGCCTGCGCGAAACCCAGGACATTCAGGGTTACTGGCTCATGGGTGCTCTGGCTTCTATGGCGGGAATGCTGGGCCACGGCCTGGTGGATACGGTGTGGTACCGCCCCCAGATCAGCACCCTCTGGTGGTTGTGTATGGCGCTGGTAGCCAGCTTTTACATGGGTATGCAGGGGTGGACGAGGAAGTCGCTGAAGTTTCACTAGCGCAGCAATTCGAAAGTATTACAACGTAGGTTGGGTGAAGCGTCAGCGGAACCCAACATTCCGAGAATCTTTGATGTTGCGATGTTGCAAAACTAACTATTCGATGTACTAGCGACTTTTAAGAGGGTCATATCGATAAAAGTGCCCTGGCCCTGCCCTCTACTGCACACTGGCAGAAGCCTATTTCCAGCCCCTGATCCTATGCAAGAAGCCCTATCCCCTCCGAGGAGCTATCCTTTACGCAAAAGTCGGCGAAACTTAAGCATTGCCAGGTTTTCCCTCATCCCCCAGCCCCTTCTCCCAGAACGGGCGAAGGGGAGCCGGAAAGCCCCTTCTTGCCTCCCCCTCTACCATTTTGGGAGAGGGGGATTGAGGGGGTGAGGGGAGATCTGCCTAACGGATAGCCTCCTGGGAGGGGTGCCCAGAGGGCGGGGCTGGCCAAACTCGGCATTCAAAATCTGGCCTACCACCCCTTAATCCTAATCGGCTGAGCCAAATCCTCTCCAGGTACAACCTGGCCGATGACAGTGGCTGAATAGTACCCCTTCTGGTGGAGTTGATGCAGGCAATCTTCAACTCTGTCTTCAGGCACTGCCCCTAGCAGCCCCCCCGCCGTTTGAGGGTCAAACAGGAGGGGATAGTCAGGGTGCTGCCCATAGTCTTTAGCATTTGCGATCGCCCCCGCCGCCTGCAAATTCTGAGGCTGCAGGGAACTGATAATACCCTGGACCAGAGTTTCCCTCGCTCCGGTGAGAATGGGGAGATGGGTTAGCTCCAGTTCAACGGATACTTTAGAAGCCCGCACCATTTCCAGCAGATGCCCCGCCAGCCCAAACCCGGTAACGTCAGTACAAGCAGTGGCATGATGGGCCTGAAACACCTCTCCCGCCTGCTGGTTCGACTGCACCATATGGCAGATGGCCGCCTCAATCCACCGTCCCTTAGCCAGTCGCCGCATATCCGCCGCAAACAGGGTGCCGGTGCCGATAGGCTGGGTCAGAATTAGCCCATCCCCAGGTTTCATCCCCCCCTTGCGCAGCAGCCGGTCGGGATAGGCCACTCCATTACAGGCGAAGCCCAGCCCGAGCTGACTGGCAACAGTTGTGTGTCCACCCACCAGAGGCGCGCCTGTCAGCAGCAGTCCCTTCCGAATGCCGACCAGCAAGGGATACAGAGTATCCGCCTGTTTCTCTGGAGTGGCATAGGGCACCTGGACAACAGCCAGCACGCTGTGGGGATTGGCACCCATGGCGTAAAGGTCGCTGAGGCAATGCTGCAGGCAAATTTGGGCAAAAACAAACGGGTCATCCACCATGGCGGTGAAAAAATCCACCGTGTGGACCATTACCTGCCCCTCGGGGACTTTCATTACGGCAGCATCATCCGGAGCATCCAGACCAATCAGCAGGTCATCGGTAGATGTGCCGAAATCTGGAAAATCCCCACGGACTTTCTGCATAGCCAGAGCCAGGGCGTCACTGCCCACCTTAGAGCCGCAGCCGGTGCAGGGGAGGGTGGTGGGGTGGTGAGGTGGGGTGGTGGTGGGTGAGGTAGGTGAGGTAGGTGAGGTAGGTGAGGTGGTGGGTGAGGTAGGTGAAGGGTGAAGGGTGGTGGGGTGATGGGGTGGTGAGGTGGTGGGATGGTCGAAATTTGAATTTTGTGGTTGAGTTTTCCCCTCCTGGGAGGGGTCGGGGTGGGTCCCCTCCTGGGAGGGGTCGGGGTGGGTTTGGGAAGTCAGTGAAGTAGAGGGGAGTTCGATAATTTTGGGGTTCATCTCTTCCATAGAGGGAAACTCCCGGAAGAGATCCATGAACTTCTGGTCAATGTGGTTCTTCCAGCGGCGAAAGAGGGAGGATTCCAAAGAAAAAGGTCCTCTGGAAGCGATGGTGCGGCCATAGCCCACGTCGATCAGGGTGAGGAATTGTTTTTGGGGATGGAAGGGTTTGAGGGGTTTGCCTTCCAGCAGGCGCAGCAGGTTTTCATACAGGGGTTTGCCTTGGCGCACGGCAAAGACACCGGCTTTGGGGCGGGGGTGGTTGACCATGGTGGCCACATCCCCGGCGGCGAACACATTGGGGTGGGAGAGGGTTTGGAGCGTGTCTCTGGTTTGGATGAAGCCCTTTTCATCCAGCGAAAGGCCGGAACCTTGAAGCCACTGGGGGGCAGAGGCGCTGGTGACCCAGAAGACGCGATCGCACTCCACCACTAGCCCCGAATCCCCATGCACTCGCACTGGTCCCTGGGGATTCTCCTGATCCAACCGCACCACGGATTCATTCAGATGCAGTTGAATGTCTCGCTCCCGAAAAATCTGCTGCAGCCGCCGTCGGGTCCAGCGGTTCCGTCCCGAAGCCAGCTCATCCCCCCGGTGGAACAGGTGAAAAGTAACCCGGTCGGTGGGTTGTCCAAGTTCCTTGAGTAAACGATGCAGCCGTTCCTGCATGTTCAGGGTCAGCTCCACCCCGCCAACGCCGCCGCCCACCATGGCGATGATGAGATTTCGGGTAGGATTTTCCCTGACTTCCTGCAAAAGCTGATTCCACCGTAGCAGCAGTTCTGGCACCGGCTTGGCGGGAATTGAGTATTCCTCTGCCCCCGGCACCTTCACCGTGGCGGGAGTGCTCCCCGTATCTATAGAAAGCACATCAAAGGAAACTGGCGGATGGTTGGCGCAGATTACTTCCCGCCGTTCCATGTCCAGCCCGATGGCTCGATCCATATATAAACGACAGTTGGCAAACCGGGTCAGAGGCCGCAGGTCAATGTGGGACTCATCAAAGCCATAACGCCCCGATACGTGGCAGGGCAACATCCCCGAATAGGGCGTATCCACCAGGTTTGTAATCAGCGTCAGCCGCACCCCCGGCAGGCGGATCATGCCCAGCTTGCGGAGCACAATGGCATGGGTGTGGCCACCGCCAATGAAGACGACATCTATGGAAACTGGGGTTTGGGGCTGCATGAAATCTCTCTGAAAACCTGTTTTTAGGATAAAGGCAACCAGAGATCTGTCACCGTAAAGTGAATGTCGCAGAACTAACGTCCCAGGGCAGAGCGTCATTCATGCTGCAACATCTCAGTGCCCTTCTGCCTTCTACCTTCTGCCTTCTGCCTTCTACCTTCTGCCTTCTGCCTTCCTAAGCTGAGCCACTGATTAATTTCGGCTTTTACGGCGCTGGCATCAGCAGGGAGATGCACTGCAGGATTGGCATACTTGCTATCTATCCCCGGCAGGTTCGACTCGTGGTAGTTGACCTTAAAGTCGGTGAACTTTAAGCCGTGGGCCGTACTCACAACCACCGTTTTGTCGCTGGATTTAATTAAGCCGCGCTGAATTAACTTCTTCAGCACCGCCAGGGCTACCCCGGTGTGGGGGCAGGTAAACATGCCGGTCAAATCGGCCTCAGCGGCGGCGGCAGCCAGTTCGTTCTCGGTGGCCTGTTCGACAATGCCGTCGGACTCGACAATGGCCTTGGTGGCTTTGGCATAGCTCACCGGGTCACCAATGCGGATAGCGCTGGCTAGGGTATCGCCGGCGGTTTTGCTGACCTTTTCTTTAAAGCCGGTTTTGAAGGACTCGTAGAACGGGTTAGCCTGAGCCGCCTGGGCCGCTACCAGCCTGGGCATGCGCTTAATCACGCCCAAATCCATCATCAGCTTGAAGCCTTTGTAGAGGGCGCTGATATTGCCGAGATTGCCCACCGGAATGATGATCCAATCGGGGACTTGCCAGTCAAATTGACGCACGATTTCAATACCGACGGTTTTCTGGCCCTCAATTCGCAGACTGTTCATGGAATTGGCCAGATAGATGGAATTGTCCTGGGTCACCTCTTTGACGATTTTCATGCAGCCATCAAAGTCGGTATCCAGGGCCAGCACATGGGCACCGTTGGCCACGGGTTGAATGAGTTGGGCCGTACTGACCTTGCCCGCAGGCAAAAAAATAATCGACGGAATGCCCGCATAGGCTGCATAGGCTGCCAGGGCCGCGCTGGTGTCACCGGTACTGGCACAGGCCACGGCTTTAACGGGGCTGCCCTGGGCCATCATTTGTTTGACAACGCTGACCAGCACCGTCATACCCAGGTCTTTGAAGCTGCCAGTGTGGCTGTTGCCGCAGAGCTTAATCCACAGGTCGGGCACCCCCAGCTGTTTGCCCAACCGATCGGCCCAGAACAGGTTGGTGTTGCCTTCAAACATGCTGACAATGTTCTGGTCGGCCAGGGACGGAATCACCCACTCTCGCAGCCCCCAAACTCCGCTACCGTAGGGCCAGGCCGTGCTGCTGACCCGCGAGTCAAACAGTTGCTTCCACTGGTCGGCACTGCGCTGTTTCAGCGGTTCCCGTTCATGGTGGACTTCTAGCAGACTACCGCAGGTGGGGCAGGTGTAAACCACATCGAAAATTGAGTGCTTGGCAGAGCAGCCCGCAATGCAGCGAAAGTAGACGGTCTGGCTTTCGGTGTTTGGTTTGGTCTGGGTGGCTGACAACATCCTTGTGGGTACCCGATGAATAATAGTCAATTGCTATTATCGGCCTAACTAGGATACAGGGCTAGTGGGTCGTTTACAGCAGGCTAATGAGCCGACCAGATTTAGAGACAGGGGTTATCGCGATAACCTTGTATCGCGATACAAGATGGTGGTGCTAAAGGCTACCGCCTCGTTGCGCTGCAAATCCTTCGGGGTGGCAGATTACTAACCGCTGGCTGCAGGGAATTGAAACCATTGAAAACAAAACTTCTCTGTCGGTACCAGTCCACTGGTGGACTGCTTGAGAAAAGCCCTGTCCTGAATCCAACGCCAGGGGCATTCAAAGGTTCTGGGTAATTTTTTGTTCCAGTAGCTTCATTAGGCGCAAAATTACCAGCGCCAGCCCGGCCCCGGTCATGGCTAACTTCCACTGGCCCAAACCGATCCCAATACCCAGGCTGGCAGAAATCCACACGGCAGCGGCAGAGGTTAACCCTCGAATTCGATTCTTTTGCAAAATCGCCCCGGCACCGATAAAGCCCACCCCGGTAATCGCTCCCTGAATAATTCGCCCCAGAGCCGAAGGTTCCTGCTGGGCCAGTCCACTTTGAATGGGTACCAAAATAAACAGAGTCGACCCCAACGCCACCAGCATATTGGTGCGCAGACCGGCGGCTTTCTCGCTTAATTCCCGCTCCATACCAATGGAGGCACCGAGGGCCACCGCCAGGGCTAAACGGCCCAGCATGTCAAGCCAGGACAACGGTGCAAAATCATTCATTGGGTTTCTCGCTGAGGTTTTATCACTTTATGGCCCCGATAGGTAATTTCGGATTCCTGGGAAGGCTCTTGAAGGCCGCTCTTAGAATCGGTTTGCCACCGTTGCCAGTGTTGCCCCCGATAAACCCCCTCCACTAAATCTTCCGACTCATGGCTTTGCGCTTCCTGCGCTTTTGGCTTCGCTACACGGTAACGAATTCCTCGATAGGTGAGTACATTCTCGTCATTGCCTGAGGCTTCGGACTCTATCTTCGCAGCGGCTTGCTGGGGAGATGGTTGCCGCTCTTGAAGGGGGGAACTCTGCTTTGCGCCGGTAATCTCCGGGGGAGGCATGGCCTGACTTTCAGTAAGTTCTCGCTGCAAGCCATAGAGGGCCGCTAACAGTCCCACCAGCAAAACGGGCCAGGGAGCTTCGACTAGACCCACCAGAACCAGAGAGAGGACCAGGAGTGTGCCAATCGCCATTGCCAGGAGGGCGAGAAAAATCATAAGACCCGCTTTAGCAAGCTATAGGGAAGTACCCCCTACCCTACCGAACTGGTCCCAGAATTGTCATGCTGTTGTTATCGGAGATTAACTTAACTCCTGAAACCAGCCCCGGCACAACGGGTGAACAAAAGCTAGAAAGGCAGTTACTGAGGCAGTTCACCAAAATCGGCCTAACTTTGGGCTTGGGTTCCCCTGTCCAGATGGGCAAATTACCCCGCGAGGCGTTGCCAGATTTGCTGCAGCTGGCTCAACGTTTCTCTCATGAAAGTTCTAAATTCTCGATGCTCGCGCCGGTTCTCTTGAGCGTTTGCATTTTCGCGGATACGGTCGGCTCTGGCGTCAGCCAGAAGAGTAGTAAACCGCTGGTCGGTTTCCTGTTGCTGTCGCGCCAGGTCGCCCACAATTTCCATTACATCGGTGATGGATGCCCGAATGAGTTGATCGGTTTCGGATTGCTGAACCTGCAAACGGTTAATAGCTTCAGCATTGGCCTGCACCAAAGCTTCAATACGGTCTAAGCGGTCGCCAGAGTCAGTCATGGTTTCTGCTCCTTATCTTCAGGGGGAACCCATACCAGGATTTCGTTAGGCTGCACTCGATAGGCATCACAGATTTTGCTCAGCACGGTTGACGATGGCAACTGGCTTGGATTGTTGCTCAAGTCATAAGCTGTGCGCTGTGCAATTCCTACTTCTTTCTGGCATCGATAAACCGATAGGCCACGAGCATCCAGAAACTCTTTGATACGGTTTTTTACTGGCATCACTCCAATTTATGGTAGTCCTAAAGCTGTAAGGATGCGTTGTAGTGGTGAATGAAATACCAAATTGCGCCAATATGATTTTCGAGCTTTTTTGAGAAGGACAAGGTCTTGCGCACTAACCTTGAGATCCGCTGCCGCAGCGTGCAGTTGAACCGCTCGATGTGATTGGTTTGACCGCTGTCTTTGCCGACTACCCGATGTCGCTGGCTGGGTAACACGGTTTCATAAGCTCCACAGGTTTTACACTTGTGATTTTGCTTGCCGTTGTGAATGCTGCCATTTTTGACCACGCTGGAGGAGTGACACGCTGGACAAGTTGGTAAGGGGGAGGACATAAACTCGAATCAACATCAATCTGATTCCAGGTTCACAGAGTTTTGCGATTGCTGCATTGCCTCTTCGTTGGAAATTCAGCTCCGTATCCTTACCCGTTAGGGACTACCGGGACTAAAAAACGCTGGTCATTCAGGGGCATTCAGGGTTATTCAGGGACAATCAGATTTTCAGATCAACCCCTAAAAGCAAAGCCCCGTAGGCTTTTGGGCGCTACAGGGCTTGATACTTCGTTGCCCGAAAAGGATACCCCCAGGGGAATTCGAATCCCCGTCGCCTCCGTGAAAGGGAGGTGTCCTAGGCCTCTAGACGATGGGGGCCTGTCCTTTTCGACATTCATCAG
>JGI12278J13113_1000763_pt1 | contig 7679 bp, 1 predicted proteins | sample HotLakmasection2_FD_13113 | JGI IMG/M metagenome (IMG submission 13113)
TCAGGAGATAAACCTTCGAATGATTCTTTAAGCCTGAGTCGGGTTAAGCCTGAACCCAGTCAATAGCCAACAGAACCAACCACTTCCGCCAACTGTAAAGTTATGATAACAGAACTCGAGCATCAACGCCCGGTCCTTAAGATTTTCCTTGACATTTTGCGATGGGGTGGTTCATGTCAAACCATTTGTCCCCCTGATCCGGCGAGCAGGGTCAGATTGACCAATATCACAAAAAATGGATTTCGGGTACTTTTTATATCTTTAAAGAATATCCTCAATTAAGGTGAGTAACTTTTCATATTCAAAGTTATAAATTGCCTGGTTTAAGGCGGCAGCCAGGTCGCCATATTCTGGCGCAATATCAACGGCCAGGCTGAGCATTTGATCCTGATCCAGGCGGATGAGGGCCAGATGAAAGCGTTGCAGCCAGTCCTCAGGAAGGGTCTGCAAAGCGGCTGTTGTCAGCCTGGTGGTGGCGGTTTCGGTCTGGTCAGGCAGCTGCCCGTCGATGTCTGGGGACGAATAGAGGAACTGAACCCCCAGCTGCCTGACCAGCACCTGGCTGAGGTCCGCTTCGAGGATGGGCTTGGGCAGAAAATCGTTGCAGCCCAGGGCCACCATCTGTTCGGAATGGTAGGTCAGCATGCCAGCGCTGACCACCACGATTTTTGTAGGCGGGAGGAGATCCGTTTTCAGGGACAGCTGCCTGCGCTCCTGCTCCCTTTGCCGAATTTGCCGAATCGCCGTCTGACCGTCCATTACCGGCATCCGCAAATCCATAAAAATTAGGTCCGGTGGTTCTTGCTGCCACTGTTGCAGCGCCTCCTGACCGTTGTCGGCGGTACGCACGGTAAACCCCCACTGGGAGAGCCAGTTGTCCAGGAGAAACCGGTTATCCTCATCATCTTCCACCACCAGAATGGCAGGTCGGGGCTGGTTGGGGGCCAGAGCAATGGTACGCAGGGCAGGCTTCCCTGCGTGGGGAATGGGTCTGGTGATGACTGTAACCGGAATCTCAAAACTGAAGGTCGTTCCCTGGCCTGGTTCGGTGGCGAACTGCAATTTGCCGCCCATGAGTTGCACAAAATTTTGGCTGATGGGCAGGCCTAACCCTGTTCCTTCGGGAGGGCGATCCCTGACGGTGGCCTGGGAAAAGGGGGCAAAAATCAGGTCTCGATCCTCCGGGGCAATGCCGCAGCCGGTGTCTTCCACTTCAAACCTGACCAGCGTCTTGCATGGCACAGAGACCGGCTTGGGGGCAGCCGGTGGGGACTCAAGCGGGTAAACCCGCAGGACCACAGCCCCGCTCTGGGTAAATTTGATGGCGTTATCCAGCAGATTTATGATCACCTGCCGCAGTTTTTGTTCATCAGCTTCAATTACCTCCAGGTCAGCCGGGTAAAGGACGGAGAAAGCTAACCCCTTGGCTTCTGCCCTGAACCGCAGCATGGTGGTTAATTCCTCCAAAAACCGGTTCAGATTAAAAGAGGTGGGGTGGAGGGTGACCTGACCCGCCTCAATTTTTGACATCTCCAGGATGTCGTTGATTAGCGTTAGCAGTTGTTCGCCACTGCGATGAATGATGCTTAACTCTTGTTGGTGGGTGGCCGATAACTGCCGGTCCCGAGCCATCAGCTGGCTGAAGCCCAGAATGGCGTTGAGGGGGGTACGCAGTTCATGGCTCATGTTGGCCAGAAAGATGCTTTTGGCCTGGTATGCCGATTCGGCGGCTTCCTTGGCCTGCTGCAGTTCGGCGGTCCGCTCGGCCACTCGGGCCTCAAGCTCCAGATTGGCCTCTCTCAGGGCCTGCTCCGCCTGCTTGAGGGAGCTGATATCGCGAATGATGGTGGAGAGATACTCGACCTCCCCGCTGGCAGACCGATGGGCCAGAATCAACTGGGAAACGGGAATTTCCCCGCCCTGGGGGTTGAGTAAAGCGGTTTCGCCCACCCAGATGCCGTCGCGCATAGCGGTAGGCATGCTCTCCTGCTGCAGTAGCTTTAGCGCCCACGGGGGATGATAGGCGGAAACCGGAATTTGAGTGACGTCTACATTCAGGGGTAGCCCACTGAGCAGCTTGGCCTGGCGATTATTCCAGATGACCGTACCATCGGGTCTGGCCATCCCGATATGATCGGGTGAAGCTTCCAAAATACTAATCAGGCGGGACTGCTCTTCTTCTAACTGTTTGCGATCGCGGATGTCGCGAATAACAGTCGCCATGAAGAGGGGCTCGTTGCTCTGCTCATCGCTGATCAGGAATAGGGCTTGCTCAACAACAATTTCCTCTGCTGTTTGCTGATGACGGAGGTGGATTTCTCCCTTCCAGGAACCCGTTGCCCTGATGATAGGGATGATCTCCTGCTCAAACTGGTCTATTGCGGCTGAACTCACATAATCGGTGATGGGCTTACCGATGAGTTCAGAGTCCTCAATCCTGCCCAGGAGTTGTCGGCCTGCTGTGTTGATATAAAGGGTTTCTCCCTGCAACGTGGCAATGCCAATCATGTCGGGACTGTTTTCGACTACCGCCGCTAGTTTTTGGAGCTCTATGGCGGTCTGTTTTCGCTCGGTAATGTCTTCGGCTACCCCCGCAATGCGCTGAAGCTGGCCCTGGTCGTCAAAAATGGGAAAGGCGCGATCGCGCAGCCAGCGAACTTCTCCATCGGGGCGCAGGATGCGATATTCGATTTCGCCGTTGTAGGGCTGGTCAGGACTGGACTGGAAGACAACCTCATGGTTTGCCAGGATGATGGAGCGATCATCAGGATGTATACCGGCTAACCAGGTTTCGGTGTTGAGATCCTGCAGGGGACGACCCCAGATGTGCTCACAGGCCGGGCTGACATACAAAATATCGAGGTTAGGATCCACCAGCCAGAAGATTTCGTTAATGCTACTGGCGATCTGCTGAAACCGTGCTTCACTCTCCCGCAGGGCGACTTCGGCCTGTTTGCGATGGGTAATATCGACATCCATGCCGGTCATGCGAATGGCTCGACCCTCTGCATTCCGCAGCACCCTGGCTTTACTCATGGCCCAGCGAATGCTGCCATCGGGTTTGATAAAGCGAAATTCAATGTCATAGATTTCGTCATGGTCGATACTGCGACTGATGGCCTCTATCACCCGTTGCCAGTCGTCAGGGTGAATCATGGCGCTGATGGTTTCAAACCGACCGTCGAAGGAGCCCGGTTCTAGCCCCATTAACTTTTCCATGCTTTCTGACCAGAACACCTGATTGGTCAGAATATTCCAATCCCAGCTGCCCATCTGGGCCGCTTCCTGAGCTAATTGCAGGCGCTCTTCGCTTTCCCGCAGGGCGACTTCTGCCTGTTTGCGATCGCTGATGTTGCGTATCAGCACCAAGGCCCGGTCTTTGGCGACGGGCACAACGCGCACTTCTTCGTACTCAATGAGGGTTCCGTAGGAGACTTGCTGCTCGTACACCTGGATTTCCTGGGTACGGAGGGCCTCGCCCAGGAACTGCATCCGCAGTTCAGCCACTTCTGGGGGTAAATAGTCAGTAATGTTCTGGTTAATGGACTCGCTGGTAGGGACAATCAACATCACATTATTGCCTCCAGCTATTTTGAGGCAGGTGCCATCGGCGGTCATCCAGATCAGCAGGTCAGGAATCGACTCCAGAATTTGCCGGTTGATGGTCTGGCTTTCCAGCAGGGCCTTGGTCCGCTCATAGACCCGCTGTTCCAGCTCTTCGTTGAGCTGCTGCAGGGCCAGCTCATTTTGCTTGCGATCGGTCACATCCAGGTTGACGCCAATCAGCCGCTGGGGCACCCCGGCCTGATTGCGGGTGACAACGGCATGGGCTTCCACAAAGCGAATCTGCCCATCGGGACGGATGATGCGAAATTCTACATGGTAGTCCCGCTCTCCGGCGATGGCAGCCTGAACCTCTGGCTGAACGCGGAGCCAGTCTTCGGGATGTAAGCACCGTTTCCAGCTTTCAAAATTTTCGTCATGGTCGCCGGGGGTCACGCCGTAAATGGCATACGTGCGGTCATCCCAGATGATTCGATCTTGAATCAGATCCAATTCCCAGATCCCAATCTGGGCCGCATGGGTAGCCAGGGCTAATCGCTGGCTGATTTCTCCGATTTTGGCTTCCGCCTGTTTGCGTTCGGTAATGTCGGTGACCGTCCCCATATACCCTGCGGACTGGTTATCTCCGTTCAGGAATGGCACAGCCTGCACATAGAGCCAGTGCACCTGGCCATCGGGCTTCTGAAACCGAAATTCAAAAGTGACATAGGCTTGCTGTACCTTTTCTCCATACCAGGCTCTGCTAATGAGTTCTCGATCCTCGGGATGCAGCGCCCTGGTCCAGCCGGCCCCAAAAGCTTCCTCTGGCGTCAGGCCTGCCAGCTTGCACCATTTGGGATTGACATAGGTACAGTCACCGGCCTGATTGGTTTGAAAGACCCCCACCGGGGAGTTCTCGGCCAGGACAGAATAGCGGCGTTCACTGGCTCGCAGCGCAATTTCGGCCTGTTTTTGCTCGGTAATATCCCGCGCCGAAGCATAGATCAGGTTGCCCACCGGGATGGAACGCCATTCGATCCAGCGGTAGGAGCCATCCTGGTGACGGTAGCGGTTTACAAAGTTAAGAATTTCCTGCTGGTCCGCCAATTGGGCCATGGCTGCCAGGGTGCTGTCCAGATCGTCGGGATGCACAAAGTCCAGAAAGGAGTTGCTTTTTAGTTCTTTCAGGGAATAGCCCAGGGTCTCTTCCCAGGCAGGGTTGAGCCGCAGGAAGTAGCCGTCGGTGTTGGCAATGCAGAGCGGATCCAGCGCGACTGAGAAGAAGCGATCCAGTTCTGCGGATGTAGTCTGCAGGATGTGCTCCGTCTGTTTGCGATCGCTAATGTCGGTAATCAGGGCGTAGTAACCTTCTACAATGCCTGCAGCATCAAAATCAGGGACTAAAATCCCTGATATAAAGCGGCTGTCTCCATTCCCGTAGGTTAATTTGGCTTCACAGGTGGTTGTCTGCCCTGAAAGCACCGCTTCGATATGGGGCTGGGCCTGCCGGTAAGCCGTCGGCCCCACCACCTCTTCAACGGTGCGTCCTAGGAGGTCCGCTTTCTGGCAGTTAAACCACTCTTCGTAGGTGCGGTTGACAAACCGATAGCGCTGCTCCGCATCCACGTAGGAGATACAGCCCGGAATGGAGTCGGTAATCACCTGTAGCCGGGCTTCACTCTGTCGCAGAGCCACTTCGGCTGTTTTGTAATCGCTGATATCCACTGCAACCGTAGTTACCACCCAGCACTGCTGTCCCTCGTGCCACTGAGCATTGCAGGTTTCGCTAATCCACCGCACCGCCCCATTGCGATGGACAAAGCGAAACTCGACATGATGGACCGACTCACCCGCCAGAATGCCTTCCAGAGCCGGTTTAATCACCTGTTCAAAGTCTTCTGGGTAGACCCTGGATGCCCAGAAATGGGGATTCTCCGTGAGGAATTCCGGGGAATAACCATAGACGGTTTCACTGCCCCGAGAGTTGTAGTCGTACTCCCAGGACAGGTCTGGAAACAGCCGCAGGCTGCAGATGCAGGCACTGGAGTGGTTCAAAATATTGGCCAGATGGACCTGGGGGTCGAGTACCTCTGGCTGCAGGTTTGGGTATTTAATGCCATGGGGTGGACTTGCTTCAGCGTCATCCCCCAGTGCCCCAGGGTGGGTAGCAGTGCCCCTGGGAGACTCATTTCCCATCGCCCATTGCCCAGACTGTTGGCGGCAAACCTCAAGCTGTTGCCGCAGTTGCCGTTGCCGCCAGAGGTTTTGAAGCGTGCAGCGCAAGCGGGAGCCATGCACCTGAGACCGTACCAGAAAATCCTGCGCTCCAGCCTCTAGAGCTTCTGCAACCAGGGATTCCTCGGGAGTATCCAGCAGCACCACCAGGGAAGGCAGCAGCGGACAATGTAACGACTGCAGCCATTGACATAAGCTATCCAGATAGCAGTGGTCTAAAACAATCACATCCGGCAAAGCAGAAGACGCCACCCCTGACCAAGCCGGTGCCGCATCATTCCAGGTGCCTTCTACCACCTGCCCCTGCCAGTCCGCTGCTGCCTTCAATCCGTCCAAACCGTTCAATGGCTGCAGCGCTGGGTCAAGCAGCAGCACAACCGTAGGGTCAACAATGTCCATAAAAGATCGAAGCTGTTACCGTCGAGCAACAACTATAAGCGCCTATCAAAGCTATATTCCCTCAAAAATGTGACAACTTTGTGACCGTTCCGAAGCACCCAGCCAGATCACCCGAACCTTGAAATGATCGGGAGTCAGTGCTCCCAACGCTCGGGATCAAATTCGGAGTTATGCAACCTCTATGACTCCTCTTCTGCCGCTGGAGGCGTTGCCGGTTGGGACGGAGTAGCCGGTGCAGCAGGAATTACAGGAGCCGTTAATTCGGGGATAATGGGTGCAGGGTCTGGAGCGGGCGGCTTTGGAGCCGAAGCTGGGGGAGCCTCCGGAGAAGAGGCCGGGGCCGGTGCCGAGTCTGCAGCCGCTGGCTCAGGTTCGGGCTGCGGCTCAGGCGTTGTGTTGGTAGGAACCGGCTCAGGTTCAGGCGTAATGGTGGGTTCTGGGGACTCCTCAGGTTCAGGGGTATTGGCTTCCGCCTCGCTTCCGGTTGGGGTCGTCTCTTCTGAGTCCGGATGTGATTCTGCTTCAGAGGGTTCCAGTTCAGAAGCAGCAGGTGACGGGGGAGTGGGATTTGTCTCAGGGGTTTCAGCAGTTCCCTCTGTTTCAGGGGGTGTGGTCGGTGTAGATTCCGATGCTGCAGCTTCGGGCGTGGGGGAAGGTTCGGTCGGCACTTCGACAGACTGCCGTTCGCCCCGGCGCTGGGCCTCCCGGTTGCGGCGGGAGCCTTCAATGGTCAGGTCATACTCGATGGGAACGCTGGCCCCACCGCTTACCGGCTGGAAGCGAGAGTTCCTGGCGGCTTGAATTGCCGCCTGATCAATGGCGGGATTGCCGCTAGAGCGAGTTAGAGTAACGCTGCGAACGCTGCCATCGGGGTTGATATCCACGCTGACCACCGGTTGACCCTCAGCACCCGATTCCAGAGCGCTTTCGGGATACTCGGGACGGACGCAGTTTTGGCAGGCCACCGTACGAGAACCTTGCCCCTGCCCGTTGCCACCACCAGGATTGGTGGTTTCTGATGTGTCGCTACCGGGACGGGCGGCTGTGGTTTCGGCCTCTTCCGAACCGGCAGGTTCTGAGGACGGTTCTGCCGCCTCGGTGTTACCGGGGGATGGAGCTTCGGTTGCGGCTTCTCGCTGGCTCTGGAAAAAGTCGTGGAGACGGTCTAGTTGGGAGGAGTCTTCCGCCGCAGTCGCCAAATTCGATTCAGCCGGATCTGCTTCGGCTTCAGTGTCCTCAATCTCCTCAGGCGGCAGCTGGGCTTCGGGAGCTTCTGCTTCGGGTTCTACCTCCGGGTCTTCAGGAACCTCCAGTTCAGACTCCACCTCGGTTTCAGGAATGGGTTCAGGTTCTACCTCCGGGTCTTCAGGAACCTCCAGTTCAGACTCCACCTCGGTTTCAGGAATGGGTTCAGGTTCTACCACATCCACCGGCTCAGGAGGTGCAACCGGAGTCGGTGGAGGAGCCGTAACAACGGCTGCTCTGGTAGCAGGTGCCTGGGC
>JGI12278J13113_1000802_pt1 | contig 7250 bp, 6 predicted proteins | sample HotLakmasection2_FD_13113 | JGI IMG/M metagenome (IMG submission 13113)
GAGATTTCTGAGAAAGAATATCCCCATTTTTTGAGAGAGGGCGCGGCTTAGCCGCGCCCTCTCTCAAAAAATGGGGATATTCTTTTCTGGAGATCGCCTTAGGGCTTGTGCCCTTCGACTCCGCTCAGGGTTTGGGAAACGCACGCGCAGCATGCATTTCCCAAAAAAATATTTGGTTTTGGTTTTCGAGGCTCCGGTATGAAGTCTATAGCCGTCACGCTTCTCTAATCCGCATAACTCCCAGCTTTTCTTTGCTAGAACAGCTCGGACGGTAGCGTCGAGTAGTAAACTAACAGCGTTTCCTCCACGTCGAATGGGTGCAAGATTAGGGAATGCCCATCCGGTTCGTGCGGAAATGGGTGTCCATTTTTTTGCGGGTTGGGGAGTTCGGATTCATCCATGCGGCTACGCTCCTTTTATTTTGTGCTTGGTGCGATCGCCACACTACTGCTGTCGATCGGCGTGGCAGGCTATCTCTGGTTGGTTGCCCAAAGTCCGCTGTCGTTGTTGCAGGAGCGGTATCTGGTTAATCCGGGGGCAGCGGTGTTTGTGCCCCGGCAGTCGCCCGTGATGGTGTCGCTGCTGGTCAACCCCGATCGCCTGGAATCCCTACGGGTTGCGCTGACAGCCCCCAGCCGTCGCCGCCGTGCCCGCCGCGAACTGGATCAGTTTAAGCAAAGTGTGCTGGCAGAACGGCAGCTAGACTACGACACAGACATCAAACCCTGGCTGGGCGACGAGATCACCGTCGCGGTGACAACCCCCGATCTGGATCGCGATGCCCGCAACGGTCTGCAACCGGGCTATCTGCTGGCGTTGGAGGCGACCGATGGCGATCGCGCCCGCGACTTCCTGCAACTGTTCTGGCAAAAGCAGGCGATCGCTGGAACCGACCTCATCTTCGAGCCCTTCGCCGGGGTCAAGTTAATTTATGGTCGAGCCACAGCGGATACCCTGGCAACCCTGCCCGGTCGCCCCTCCCGCCGCTCCTCCCCGGAACCGGAACCGGAACCGTCCAGCGACGTGGTGCAAACCCTGGCATCTACCGTGGTGGGCGATCGCTTCGTGTTGTTTGCCAATTCGCCCAAGGTGCTACGCGAAGCCCTCAACAATGTGCAGGCTCCGGGGCTAAACCTGAGCAGCAACAAAGCCTATCTTGCTGCCCTCGAAGCATTGCCCTCCCGCAGTTTTGGAGTGGCATACCTGAATTTGGAGCAACTGAATGCCTGGTTAGAAGGCTTGGGCGATCGCCCATCCACCGACCTTCGCCCGGTCAAAAACCTGCCCGGATTCGACCAACTGCTGGCGGGGATGCAGCTCAGCCAGCAGGGCATCCTGCTCGACACCCGCCTCCTCGCCAAAGCAGGCACCGAGTTGCTGCCCCGCCTGCCCAAAATTTTGCGAGCCACCGACACCCTGCAACTGGTTCCTGGCAACACTCCCCTGCTGGCGTATGGCACCAACCTGCAACAACTGTTCCCCGAACTGATGGCAGGACTTGCCAGCGTGCCAGTCTTCGCCGATTTGCTTCAGCAACCCCTTGATGCGCTGGAGGAAAAGTGGGGCATTTCCTTTGCTGAGGATGTTTTCGCCTGGGTGGAAGGGGAATTTGCCCTCGGTTTTGTACCCGACGCTTCGGAGTCGGCAGATTGGATGTTTGTTACCGATGCAACCACGACGACCAACACCGCGCTGGAACAGTTGGATGCAATCGCCCAACAGCAAGGGCTGAGCATTGGTCCCGTCAACATCGACGGCAACTCCACCTACACCTGGACGCGGCTCTCCCCAGTGGAAAGCTCCCGCCGTTCCCGCACCCCCATCACCACGCTCCAGGCAGATGTGCAGGGCGTTCACGGCACAGTCGCGCAGCACGAAGTTTTTGCCACATCCATCGAAGTGATGCGTCGGGCACTCCAGGCACCGGAGCATTCCCTGGTGAACGAGACGGAATTTCAGCGGGCGATCGCCCCCATTCCCGCCGAAAACGAAGGCTACCTTTATGTAGATTGGCAAGCCGTTCGCCCGACCCTGGAAGCCCGTTTGCCCCTGCTGCGGTTTGCAGAACTCACCGCCCGCCCCCTGTTCGACCATATCAAAACCCTGACCTTCAGCAGTTTGGGGGGCGATCGCCAGACCCGTCGAGGGGCGTTGTTCATTCGCCTGGAAGATGATTAAAGCTCACGCCCTCAATTAACAATCAACCAACATTATTTTTTGTGAGCGGAAAGGTGCAGCCTTTCCGCTCACAAAAAATAGCAGGGGGGGGTGTTCGGCGATCCATAGGGCAACAAAAAGCCGACTTTGTTTAAAGTCGGCTTCAGAGAGCGTTGCTGATATTGCGTTGAAATGAATCGAAAACGAGCGGAGAAGATGGAGCAGGGATGCTGACTGTGCAGCCTTGCCCATCTTGATGGGTCGTAGCCTTTTGATGGGTCGTAGCCTATTGATAGGTCGTAACCTATTGATAGGTAGTGATCTAGCGATTGGACAGGTTGCGGCTTCCATAGGCGTCAACCACCTGAAACGCAGGAACCCGTTCCTGGTAATTTGTCTGCGCACCCGTGAACGAGCGTGCTAGTTGCTCGAAGCTATCAGAGCGCCAGTTGCGCTCGTGGATAGGCTTCGACTGCTCACCCCGGAAATATGCCTGCGTACCAATGAGAGCAACAGCAGCCCAAGCAATAACGAAAAGTGTAACGAGTAAAGTCATATTGACCTCCCTGTAGTGAAGCGGCGTTTCTTTATGTAAACAACTGCGCTTCCTTATGTAAATAAATATAACAGATTATTGCCTGTTTGCGTCGAGTGCGGTAATCCGAATCTTGAATAAAGGCTCTGTGCGCCTGCCCTGGCTGCCTCAACTTAAAAACTTCTGTCATTCGCAAAGTCCCCACCCCCTTTGCAGTAGAATGTGCCTCGGTAGGATGCGCTCCATTAAACAATGCTGGCTCAATGCTTGCCCAAAAACTTGTAAGAGTTTTGGTGATCCCATCTTCCCTAGGGGCACTTTGGGTGAGGTCTGTGGGTAGGTTTTAAGTCGGTTTTAAATGGAGTTAGTTCATCGGGAGGTTGGATGCCCCCGGCGATCGCACAGGTTTTGGATGGAGCTGAGGCAGCACTCGTTCTCAGCATCTTGCGATCCCCCGGTATTCTGTGCGCCCTCCGGACACTGCGCCGTTTGTTCCAGCCATTGCCATACCCCAGGGAAAAGCAGGCACGCCTGTCCTCTCGGTGGCAGATGGTTTCCCGGATTTGATGGGATGATTCTGAACAGTGAAATGCAAACGGCGATCGCGCACCCCTATCTGGTTGACCCTTGCTGACTCTTATTTTTTCGTTAACTCAATAATTCCTCATCATGCCTAAGGTTTTAGTTTCTGACCGAATTGATCAGAGCGGCATCGACATTCTTTCTCAGGTCGCCCAGGTTGATGTCAAAACTGGATTGTCGCCCGAAGAATTGGTTCGCATCATCCCCGACTATGATGCTCTGATGATTCGCTCAGGTACCCGCGTCACTGCCGATATTATTGAAGCGGGCAAGCAACTCAAGATTGTTGGACGCGCGGGTGTTGGCGTCGATAACGTGGATGTGCCCAGCGCTACCCGGCAGGGCATCCTGGTCGTCAACTCCCCCGAAGGAAACACGATCGCGGCGGCGGAACATGCGATCGCCATGATGCTTGCCCTGTCTCGCCACATTCCCGTTGCTGACCAATCGGTGAAATCGGGCAAGTGGGAGCGCAGTAAGTTTCTGGGGGTCGAGGTTTACAAAAAGACCCTGGGGGTTGTGGGGCTGGGAAAAATTGGCTCCCATGTTGCCACCGTTGCCCGTGCCATGGGGATGCGGGTGCTTGCCTACGACCCGTTTCTTTCCAGCGAGCGGGCAGAGCAGTTGGGCGTCCACCTGGTGGAGCTAGACCTGCTGCTGCGGGAGTCCGACTACATCACCCTGCACCTGCCCAAAACCTCGGAAACCTACCACCTGATTAATGCCGAGGCGATCGCCAAGATGAAGCCCACCACCCGGCTGGTTAACTGTGCCAGAGGCGGAATTATTGACGAAGCTGCCCTTGCCGAGGCACTAAAAGCCGAGAAAATTGCTGGTGCTGCCCTGGATGTGTATGAGGAAGAACCCCTGGGCGAATCGGTGCTGCGGGAAGTCGGTCGCAACATCATCCTCACCCCCCACCTGGGAGCATCTACCGAAGAGGCACAGGTAAATGTGGCGATCGATGTTGCTGAGCAAATTCGCGATGTGTTGCTGGGCTTGCCCGCCCGCTCCGCTGTGAACATCCCCGGCTTGCGTCCCGAAGTCCTGCAAAAGCTGCGCCCCTACATGGAGTTGTCAGAAACCCTGGGCTATATGGTCAGCCAACTCACGGGCGGACGGGTGGAAACCTTTAACATCCGCTTACAGGGCGAACTGGCAAACAATGAAAGTCAGCCCGTGGTCATTGCTGCCCTCAAGGGCTTGCTATCCCACGCCCTGCAAGAGCGGGTCAACTATGTGAACGCCAGCATCGAAGCAAAGGAGCGGGGCATTCGGGTCACAGAAGTGCGAGACCCCAGTAGCCGCGACTACAACGGATCGGTGCAGATGACCGCTGTTGGTTCCCAGGGCGAACACACCGTAACAGGCGCTTTGCTGGGCGAAGATGAAATCCGCATTACCAATATTGATGGATTTCCCATCAACGTGCCTCCCAGCCGCTACATGTTGTTTACCTTGCACCGGGATGTTCCCGGTATTATTGGGAAGATTGGATCACTCCTGGGTGATTTCAATGTCAACATTGCCAGTATGCAGGTCGGGCGGAAGATTGTTAGAGGCGATGCGGTGATGGTGTTAAGCCTTGATGACCCCTTACCGGAGAACGTTCTGCCAGAAATCACAAAAGTGGCTGGCATTCGGGATGCTTACACCATTACCCTACCTGCATCCTAAGTCAGCACAGGGAAGACGCGCAGCAAGGTCTGGCTGGCGCGTGCTTCTATCTTTCTGATTGATTGATTAGATTGATTGATTGATTGATTGACACGCCACAATTAGACGCCCCGACGGAGGAGTTTTGGCAACGAGTTGGTGGGAAATTCAGGTATTTTGTGATCCTAATGCTGAGGATCTTGCTTTTTGGCGTCTCACAGAATTTGGCTGCAAGGGCACATCCAGTGAGCGCGAAAATCAGACAACCAACATCCTCAAGGCATATTTGCCCCAGCAGAAGGCAAAACTCCTCGATCTGTCCGCACTGGCACTGTTGCTCAAGCAGGATGCGCTCTGTGCGGGGCTACCCATTCCCGATTTGCAGTGGAAGCTGATTGAAGAGGAAGACTGGTCGAGCAGTTGGAAGCAACATTGGCAACCCCAGGAGGTGGGCGATCGCTTCCTGATCAACCCCGCCTGGTTGCCCATGCCCCAAAATAGCGATCGCCTGGTCATTCGGCTGGATCCGGGGGTCGCCTTTGGCACAGGAACCCACGCCACCACTCAGCTCTGCCTGGAAGCCCTGGAAATGCGGCTCACGGGGGTGTCTGACGCTGTTCGTATTGCCGATATTGGCTGTGGCTCTGGCATTCTTTCGGTTGGTGCCGTCCTGCTAGGAGCCAGCCAGGTCTATGCGGTGGATATTGACCCCCTGGCGGTCGAAACCACCCGCCTCAGCACTCAACTCAACAACATTCCTGAACATCAAATCATCGCCGCAGAGGGGAGTCTGTCTACCCTGGCAGACATGGCGAAGGAACCAGTGGATGGGTTTGTGTGCAACATCATCGCTGAGATCATTGTGGACTTGATTCCGCAAATGGCGGCGATCGCCAAACCCGAAACCTGGGGCGTCCTCAGCGGGATTTTGCTGGATCAGGTCAAGCCCGTCGCCGACACCCTTGAGGAAAATGGTTGGATTGTCGCGACTCTCTGGCGGCGGACTGAATGGTGCTGCCTCAATATCCGGCGCACCTGAAATCCGGCGCACCTGAACCCCTGGAATTTTGGTAGTCCTCAAAGGGTAAGAATTTTGGGTGTGTAAGCGCTACCCACACACCCAAAATTCATTGATTACCTTTGTTTGGAGCCGTATTCCGCACGGCTCCAAACAAAAAATTCATGCCTGGATGAAGCACCGCCTTCCAAGTCGTGGATGAAGGACGGGACGGGGATCTGCCATCGGTAGCGCGGATTGGAAGGGGCGATCGCTGCTAGAGTAGCCATAGAACCCGCCATTTTTGTACCGTCTGGCAAAGACCTTCCCATTCTCATCTGCTATGACCCATCAGCCTTCGCAAACCAGTGATACCCCCGTAGCGGACTATCAGACGCCTGTTGCCGATGCACCCGCCTCCGGTTCCACACTGTCTGACCCCGATCGCAACCTCCCCGTGCCGCGCCAGAGCCATGTCATCAGCACTGTGCTGTCGCCAGCTCTGCGGCTCTGGTTGCGATCGCAGGTAGAAGCCGTGGAAGCACTAGAGGTGTTGATTGAGGGGGGCGATCGCCAACTTCTGCAAGGGCTGGTTCCGCGCCTGACGCTGCTGGCTCAGGGGGTGGTTTACCAGGGCTTAGCCCTGAGTCGGCTCAAGCTTGTGGGGCGTGGCATCCAGGTGAATTTTCGCCAACTCTTGCGGGGCAAACCTTTGCAGCTTTCCCGCGTTATCCCCGTCTTGGGCGAAGCCATGTTGACGGAGGAAGATCTCAACCTTTCCCTGCAAACCTCTCTGCTCATGCCTGCGGTCAACGAAATCTTTGAGCAACTACTGCGGGCGGGCATTGCTCCCGATATTATTGACCCCCATTCGAAGAAGCCCGTTATCCTCGACAACTTTCGGGTACGCTTGCAGGGCGATCGCCTCACCCTGGGCGCAGAGATTGTCTCGGCAACGCAGGGCACAAACATCCCCTTCGCCATTCGCACCGGGCTGCGTGTTGCAGGCAATAGTCAACTCCGTCTCGTTGAACCGGAATGGTTGCCCACCTTCAGTTCTCGCCGGGGTTTACCCCTCGACGACTTCGACGGTTACCCCCTCGATTTGGGCACCGATCTGATTCTCCAAGATCTGATCCTGGAAGACGGACGCCTTATCTTCCGGGGACAGTTTAATGTCTATCCCGACCCCAACGCCGATCCCCAACCCGTCAACTTTCCCACTTAGGGACTTGCAAGAAAATAAAATCCCAATTTTTGAGAGAGAAGGCTGGCAGAGCCAGCCTTCTCTCTCAAAAATTGGGATTTTATTAATCCGCAGAT